>BNJU01002325.1_pt1:0-332500 | contig 492317 bp, 611 predicted proteins | sample 8539281 | NCBI WGS metagenome assembly BNJU01 (sample SAMD00202456, study PRJDB9452) | human saliva metagenome | isolation source: human saliva | place: Japan
TAAGGCTTATGCGCCCTATTCTCATTTTCCGGTTGGGGCGGTCCTCTAATGGATGACGGCCAAATTATTGAAGGGGTCAATGTTGAGAATGTTTCCTTCGGTGCTACCAACTGCGCGGAGCGGACGGCCATCTTCACGGCTGTCACCCAAGGTTACGGTCCTAAATCCATCCAGGCTATCGCCGTTGCCGGAGATACAGAGGATTTTTACCGCCTTGCTGCATTTGCCGCCAGGTCCTAGTGGAATTCTGCCGGCCTGACGTGCCCGTCTATCTGACTCGTCGCGACGGCCAAATTTACGAGACCACGGTCAGCCAAATCGTTCCACTCTGCTTTCGAGTCCTTAAAATGTAAACTATAACTATCAATCACTTAGGAGGTACCCCATGGCACAAACTTTACTCCATGCTTGCATCCGCGTCCAAGACTTGGAAGCAACCCTTAAATTCTATACTCAACTCTTCGACTTCACCGTGAGCCGCGAGAGCCGCTATCCTGATCACGGCTTCGACTTGGTTTACTTAACGGTTCCAGGTAGCGACTTCGAATTGGAATTGACCTATAACTACGACCACGGTCCATATACAGTCGGCGATGGCTTCAGCCACTTGGCCTTGGGCGTTGATGACTTGGAAGCTGTTCATGAACGTTGCTTGGCTTCAGGTTATGCCACAACTGAAATGAAGGGCTTGCCTGGCAAACCACCACGCTACTTCTTCGTGACAGACCCAGATGGCTACCGTTTGGAAGTTATGCGTAACAACTAATAGAGTGAGTCAGGCTAGGCTTGTCCTAGCCTTTTTCTTTGGGTCCAGGCCTTGCGCTAGCCCCTCCCCTATGTTATACTTAGAGCTCGATGAGCCGATGTGCAACCTGGTAGGTTGCCATCGTCAGCCTATCATAGGTCTCCTTAAGAGGCCGCACCCGGATGGTGGATAGGAAGGTCCCTGCTGTGAACAGTGACCTTGGCTAGCTAAGCTAGTTCTGACACCCAAAAGACCGCAGCCTAGGCCTAGCCTAAACTGCGGTCTTTTTCTATTTTAACTCATAGTGAAGGAACTCATATAGCAACACATAGTCTCCTTGACAGGAGTCAAAGGTCTCCTGCCGTTCATAATCATCACCCACACGATTGAGGTAGGTCTTGCCGTCTGGCCCAAGCTCAATTTGACCATCCGCAAACTGCCACTCTTGGCCGCCCATCTCCTGCAGCGCCCAGTGGCCCTGCCTCCTTTGGTGGTCTGCCTTGATAAAATTGTCCTGACTTAAGCTGGGGTCTGCCTGAGCCGCCACTTCTTTTAAGGCTGCTAGGTCACTTTGCCAGTCCCTCTCCATAGGACCTGGCTCATAGACCGCCAAGGCTTGCCAGGCTTTTTTATCTAAGCCGGCCGCTAACTGGGGTGATAGATCCAGTCGTACCCGAACCAAGATTCTTTCCCCTTTGTGGGGGCCTTGCGTCAAATCAACCAGGTAATGCGCTCCATCAATTTGACGCATAGCACTCGACTCACTTAGACCCAAGACCTGACCCAGGAGGAAGGGCACCTGGTCTTGGATTTGCACCAGCAAGCCCTTGGCTTGCTCTTCTCTGTCACGTCTAAGTTGGGATTTGACCATAGACCATTGAATATTGGCCTCATAGTAACGACTGACTTCATGTAAATGGGCAGTGTGGCCAGCCAAAAGCCACAGGACGCCCATTAGGGTCAGCTGACTAATCAGCATGAAGGCTAGCACCAAGGGAAAGGTAAAGCCTCTAGGGCCCACTTTCATCTTGCCTTGGCCTGAGCCAAAAGTAAGTTTGTAGACTTGTCCATTGGTGAAAGCTTTCACCTCACTCGCAAACTCTCTCCAAATTGTGCCAGCCGCCACTCCGCTACTTGATAGAGATAGGGCTGGCAGCCAGGTTGCTTATAGAGGCGTTGCTTGTTCAAAGACAATGCGATAAGTCTTCTTGTCATCTTGCCTGTCCACTAGGTCCAGATAGTCCAGACCTACTTGCTGGACTTGAAAAGTGATTGAGCTCGGCCTCGAAGACCATGACGAAGTTTTGCCACTCAGACCATGATCGGTCTCGGCTGCCTTAATCCAACGCTGGTAAGACTGCAGGGTCAGGACGGCTGCCTCAAAGAGCAAGGCCAAAATTAAGAGGCTAAAGAGACATTCCACTAAGGTAAAGCCTTGCTAGTCCGTCGCTTGAACATGGTAATGACTCCCCGCTCAAACTCGATCCAACAGTCTTTGGTCCTGACAAACAAAAATCAAGCATTTGGGGATGGGCTTGTCTGGCCTGGCTTTAGCCAGTCTTGGTCCTGTCGCATCCCAACCTTCTACCATCAAGGGCAAAGAGCCGCCACTCCTGACTAACCACTTGACTGTCCTCAAGTCGCTGGTAAGCCTGATGCAGGGCTGGAAGGTAGAGGCCATCATGACCCTCAAAGAGGAGGAAGCCCACCAAAGCTTCCAGGGCAACTTGTCCCCTAGCTCCCCTTAGGATTGCGGTGACCACTAATCCATTTCAAAGCGTCCACTCCCCAACTGAAAACGAATATGGTGCCTTTGGCCTGTCACCCGATTGACCAAGGTCACGGTCTTGAATTTCTCGGTGCGTCCATCACCAAAATAATGAAATTGCAAGAAAGTAACCAACTGCCAATCTTGGGGTAAGGCATAGACTTGTCGCGCCTGGGCCTGGCCCAAGGGCTCAATCAGCACTTGATTGCCACCCGTCTCGAAGACCACCCGATAGGTCTGGTGGCGACTAATGGCCTGGGTCTGGCTGACCAGTAAGGCCTGGGCTAGTGGTCGCAGAAGAGACGGCAGCGCCATTCTGCCAGAAAATTGCCCATGGGCAAACTGGAGAAACACCACCAGACAAGGCTGACAATGACCATGACCAAGAGCGACTCCCAGAGGCTAAAACCAGCCTGGCTAGTCTGGTCGACTTTGGCTATCATGGTTGAGGAATATTAATTGGCAGGGTAATGGTCGTATTCTCATCCAACTGCAAGAGCTTCTAGCTTCTCTACCCGCTTATCAGTCAAGTAGCCAGCAGTCTTGAGTTCTTTGACGGTTACCTCGCTATCATTTTCTGCCAATTTATAGGTATTGACTTGGGTTTTCGATGATTTGCGCCATGTTCTGACGCGCTGCTTTCTCAATTCTTTCCTTCTGACCGGCCACGTTTGGAATAATAATGGCCATGAGAAGGGCTACGATAATAAGGACGATCAACATTTCGATCAGCGTGAAGGCATTCTTCCGCCGACCCTTCAGCACCCTTTGCTTTTCATGTTATGACCTCCTTTTGTCCTTGCGCAAAACCACAAGCCCTGAATAGTCAACATAGGCGACATCATGACCAAGTACATGGCCACCACCAGCAAGTCGATAAAGATAAAAGAGAATAGGCTGGATAAAGTGGATTTTCTTGGTCATGTCTTCCTGCAAATCCCGACCCACTTTGGCACGCATAGACCAGGCATTTGGCTGATAGCTGGCTGGTCAATTCACCCTGCTCAATAATGAGAGGAATTGGCGGGTGAAGAGACCTAGCTGGCTCATCTGTTGGGTTAGGGGCCTCCCTCCAAACAGCCGGCCATCAGATAATGGGGCTAGTTCAGCCGAGGAAAAGGATCGACTGGATAGTCCATCCAGACCTGCAACATCTGTTGGAGGATAGACCTCCTGCCAGAAAGTAGCCCAACTCGTAGGCCACCTGCTGGGTCAGCTGCCAGGATAGCCACTCTGCCTAGAAGCGGCATGGGTCTCTAGCCAGGCATAGCGTTTGAGGTAAGAGGCTTTGTTGCAGGAGTAGTCCCCTACTCCCAGACCTAGTAAGCCCACTGCCAGTAAGACCAAGACAGTTGGGGCAAATAGGGTGAAAAAGCCAATTAGAAGCGGACTAGCCATTCCCTGCTCATATACCTCCTGGCTAATAAAGCTGGTGACCTGGGGGCAAGATAAAGGTCCGCATGCCGAAAAGCATGCCCACCAGACAGAGTCCCATCATGCCCGGATAGGCCAATTGCTTTGGCCATTTCCTTACGGAAGAGCCGAGCCTGATGTCAGGCGCTGAGTGCTTGAACTAAGGCTTGCATGCAGGCGATTCTGACGACTGGCATAGAAGAGTTGAGCACGATTTTGGTCCCAAAGCCTAGCTGGGCCAGGGACTTTTTCTAGGCTCTGCCCTTCTACTAAGGCCGCATCTACCTTCAGAAGCAAGGCCTGATACTTAGGCATTAAGAGGGCCAGAAATTGCAGGGCTGTGCTTAAGGCAAAGCCCTGACCCAACAAATCCGCTAGGACCGACAAGACATAGGCTTGTTGGACTAGGGGCAGCTTCTTGGGGTGATTGAGCCGCTCAAACCACTTCAAATTGCAGGTAGGCCTTCCCATCGATGAAGCCATAGGACCACGCCTTTCTCAACTTGTCGTTCAGGGTCTGATAGGCAGGCTGAGCCAGTTCCTGGGTCGAGATGTTGGCGCAAGGCCTGTCCTGACAGAAATCTCTAGCAAGGCCAAGCGCTTAGCCCCAACTGGGTGATGTTGGCAGGCTAACTGACAACTGGCTTGGCAGAGGCTACAATAGCGCGGAATCAGGCGTTGACTGACAATGCCAATCAAGGTCTGGGTCAGCTGAGCCTGACTAATACTAAGCTCAGCTAAACGCGCCATGACGCCCAAGCTATCCTTGGCGTGGACGGTCGCGATCATCAAGTGCCCGGTTAAGGCACCCCGGATGACCATGCGGGCCGTCTCTTCGTCCCGGATTTCGCCAATCATTAAGACATCCGGATGATGACGCAGGCTGGCCTTAATCATGACATCATAAGAGATGCCAGCCGCTTCATTTATCTGGGTCTGTAGGAAACGGGGCTCAAAGATTTCCACCGGATCTTCCATGGTAATCACCTGAATAGACTCCTGATCCAGTCGTTCTCAAGCAGGTGATAGATGGTGGTCGTCTTGCCCGGAACCGACTGGGACCCCGAGAAGAGGATGAGACCCGACTTGCGTCGGATTAAGCGCCAGAATGTCCAGGTCCTGGGAAAATAAGTCAGCAAGGGCTCGCCTTGATGCGCTTGTGACTGGATGACCCGAATGACCAAAGACTCTTGCAGGTGGACATCCCCGATGGTTGAAAAACGCAATTCCACAGCCTGTCTATCTAGTTCTAGATGGCATGCGCCTCGACTGGGGCTTGCGCTTCTCTCCCACATCCATATCCGCCCGATACTTGAAGTAATTGATGAGCCGCTTGCCCCAGTCCAGGTCCTGACGGCCCTCTTCATGCAAGAGGCCATTGAGACGAAAGTAAAGGACATAGTGGTCAGGCTTGGGCATCAGGTGGATGTCGGATACACCTTGGGAGACGGCTTTAACAATGAGATCATGGGCTTGTTCTTCAATTGCTAGGACATAGAATTTCCCCTCACTTATAAATACCCAAAAAGGGCACTTTTATCCGAAAAAATTCAAGGGATTCGGGATATTGTTTGGCAATATGAGGATGGGATAGCTGATTTTTTAGCGGAATGCCTTGAATCTAAAATCAGAGAATACTTTATTTTTCTTATTTAACTAATATACAAATATTATATAAGCAACAAAAAAAGGACGGGACCCTAAGTCCCATCCTGCTAAAAACCAGGTCTCCTGCTGGCTGACCTGCTGGTAATATTGTAAGGTGTGGTTGTTTTCCAAGAGATAGTAGCCCAAGACCTCGACAGCAAGCCCGGCCAGGCAGCCCCTAGGCTGAGCCAGAGCAGATAGTTGAAGAGGGTCCAAGAGCGGGCGAACCAGGCGGCTACCGACAGCTGGCCCACATTGAAGAGCATGCCCCCCAGTATGGAGAGTCCGATAACCGAAACTCGCTTAGGCCCCAGCTGCTAACTAAGAGCATGGCCCCGAAGGACAGGTAGGACCCCGCCAAGGAATAGAAGAACATGGAGAAGGTCCCCTACCAAGAGAGTGACTAGGAGTCGAGACTGACTACCTGGAAAACTCTGGCGCGGCGTCAAGGTGAAAAGGGCCAAGAGCGTGACAATATTAGCCAAACCTAGTTTGGCTCCCGGCGCAAAGACAAAAAGGCGACGGCAACATACGTTCAAAAATACTAATGACCACCCTTGGGCGACCAAAAGCGAGAGATAGACCAACATTCGATGGCCGTGGCGCTGCATGGGCACCCTCCTTTCTAAGAAGCCGAGATTAAAAGTAGAAAAATTGCGCCCTAGTCAGCCTAAGGCGCAAAAGTCGATTAATGAGCCAATTAGTTGCTTGAAGACTCGCTTGAAGCATCTCATGGTTGATGTCAGCATCTTTGCTGATGACGTCATCTGGTTGGTTAGCTAAGTCTACTAACTCCTTTGACTGCATCCTTTTCAAGTCAGCGTCGTCAATTTGAACCTTAGCTGCTTCGATTAATTTCCCAATAATCTTGTAAGAGAATTTTTTTGATCTTTAAGCTTGCTGTCAAGGTATTCTTTTTTCACATCGTCTTTGATATCTGCAAATGGCTTTCTTCTCACCCATTGTTGATGGTCTTGATGATGTGGTAACTGAACTTACTTTTAACTGGTGTCTTGGTGTATTCGCCATTAGCTTGACCCTTAACCCCATCTTCAAATTCCTTAACCATTTGACCTGAAGTAAAGGGTGATAAGAGACCCCCTTGTTGGGCAGACCCGTCTTTAGAGTAGGTCTTAGCTAATTCGTCGAAGTTTTCGCCAGCATCTAATTTAGAGATGATGTCTTTTGCTTCTTCTTCAGTGTCAACCAAGATGTGTTGAGCTTCCATCTTAGGTTGGTAAGTGTTGTTGTAGTAGTCTTCGATGGTTGCATCGGATTGGTCGATTTGCTTAGAAACCACTTCGTTGAAGAGGTTACGGATGTAGATTTGGTTCTTGAAGTCTTCAACTGAACCTAATTTTTGGTAGGTTAAGAGTTCTTGGAACTTCTCTTCGCCACCTACCTTTTCGATTTGCTTAGCGACTTCTTCTTCTGCTTTCTTCTTGATGTCTGCAGCGTTAGGCGCGTTCATTTCCAATACCTTTTGCAAGATCATAGAACGCAAGGTTACTAAACCCGCGTCTTTTTTCATTTGGTTGTAGAGATCTTCCTTGGTGATCGTTTGGTCACCTACAGTGGCAATGTTGTCTTGCGCATAAACCACAGCTGCTGTATTGGCAACATGCACCTGATAAAACTAAGACAGAGGCAAAAAGCCATCATGCGGTTAAGTGTTGTTCTTTTCATTTCAATCAATCCCTCTATATAACATTTAAATTTTTGATTACTGTACTACTATACCACATTTACTATGAAATGAGTATGAAGAAGTCGAAAAATCCATGAAAAGATTATGAATTTTTCACATTTTCCTGGGCTTCTTCTAAATCCGAGTTAAGTTTTTCAACTTTTTCCTGGGTGCGACGGATGCGTGGCCCATTGGATTCCTGAAAACGACGGAAGAGAGTCTGTACTTCCCCCACCGTTGACTGTAAGAGCGGCAAGCCCTTGTCAGTGACGTCGTGCAAGGCCCGGCGAATACGGCAAGTATCTTGCCCCAATTGTTGGCTATCCTGGCAGAAGTCATGGACATAAGACTTAAGCTGGCGGCGCGTAGTCGCCCCATCTTGTTTGACATTAAATAGCGTCCAAGCCCCAGCCGCCAAGGCGCCTAAGACGAATCCACGTGTAAATTTACCCATTATGCTTCCTCCTCTTGAGCTAAGGCGCTGGCAATGGCAGCCGCCCGAGCGCTAAATTCTTCTGATGTGTAAGACTTGCTGTTGTCGGCGAAGGACCAACCAAAGCCATCGCTGTCCCCTTGATAGCGGGGAATTAAGTGAATATGGGAGTGGAAAACCGTCTGGCCAGCTGCTTGACCATTGTTATTGAGGATATTAAGCCCCAACATATCAGGAAAGGCACGGCGCACTGCCCGACTAATCTTAGGCAACTTGGTCATGACCTTAGCTGCCAAGTCCTCATCATATTCAAAAATATTAGCCACATGAGTCTTAGGAATCACCAGGGTATGGCCTGGTGTCACCTGGGTAATATCTAAAAAGGCGTAGACATCCTCATCTTCATAGACCTTGGCACTAGGGAATCTGGCCTTCAATTATCTTGCAAAAAATACAATCTGTCATGGCAGTCGCCTCCTCACATTCTATGATGCTAGTCTACCATAAATGTAGGTGAAAGTGTATGGAAAAGGATTGGGCCACTGACTGTTAGAATAGTATGTGGACTTTCTATCCTAGATATTAAAAACCGCCCTGTACAAGGGCGGTTTAGTCTATTTTAGCTTACTTAACTTATTTCTCTCAGCTAATAGCTCTTGATATTCTTCTTCTAACTTTGTATTTGGATTGACTGATAACTGACTCAATAGCGAACTAATTCTGAATTCTAGTATTGTAAGCTCATCTTTACGACCACTTTTCTTATTTCTTGCATCGTGTTCACAACTATCGCTCCGACTACTTGATAATACCTGATGATCTAAACTTAGCTCAGAAGTGGCAAGAGCTGAGACAAAAGTCTTATCATGACTTACAAAGAGTAGGATGCCTGGAAACTTCTTAAGTATGCGTTCTAATGCTTCAAGCGCCTTTATATCTAAAAAGTTTGTTGCTTCATCGACAAGTAGAACATCTAAATCTTGAATCAGTAAGCAGAGCAAGTGACACTTAGCTCTCTCTCCACTACTAAGCTGATTCACCCTAGTCTCAATATTATATGTTTTAAAGTTTAACACTGCCATCATAGTGCGCAATTCATGCTGGCTTAAAGAGGACACATCACGAACCATTTGGTAGAGGGTACGATCATCCTCTTGACTATCTGAGTTCTGCTGTTGAAAGTAGCCCTTTCGATAGTGGCTAGGGATAATTGAATTGACATAATTAAGATAACTAGTCTTCCCAGTCCCATTATTCCCTGTAATCGCAAGTTTTTGCCCACTCATCAAGGTAAGCGCAGGTAAATCCCAAAGTATTTTTCCTTGAACGCTACATCTTTTGGGCGGGATATAAAGCGTTCGATTGATATTCTTTTGCGAATATGTTAAGAAAGATACATCATACTGCTCGGTAACAGGTTCCGGCTTATCCATTGCTTGCAATCTATCTACTAATTGTAAACGCGCCTTATGACTTTTCTTATTTTTTACTGCCAGTTTTGTTTTCATACCTGTGATTCGATATTCTGATGGACTAAGCTTTCTAGGCTTCTTACTTTTGCGTTCTTGCTCCTCATACTGGGCTTGAATGGTCTGTTTTAGACGTTTTGTCTCTTGATGATATTTCTTAAGGTCGGCCTGATATTCTTGTTGCCTGATCAGGAGCTGATCTTGATATTGATCGTAATTACCTTCATATTCAGTAAGTTGCCCTTTCTCAATCGCCCATATCTTATTACAGATACGACGTAACAAATCACGGTCATGACTTACAATGCAAAAAGTTCCATGGTTTCTTTCTATCAAGGGCAATCAAATTAGCTATATTGTTTACGTCAAGATAGGTAGTAGGCTCATCCAATAGATAAAGGCAATTCGTTTCTTTCAAAGTAGACACCATTTTATCCATGACGGTCTCACCACCACTTTTACCTATATCGGCCAAATTGGAGAAAGTAGAAAGAACACTTGTTAGACCTTGTTTATCGCATATTTTAGCTATAGAGGCTAATAAAGTGGATTTCCCACTACCATTTTTACCGATGATGCCTATAACATCTCCTTCATTTATTACTAAAGGTGGCGACTTAAATAAGACACGATCTTTAATTTCAATATTTTGTGCAGGTAAATGGTACTGTCTCATAAATGTCCCCTCCTAACCAGTATACGGGCGCTATAGCTCTGTTAGCTAAAAATTAGATATACTCTTATTTTTATCATCTTTTTTTAATTTTTAAGCTTACTAACATTGTACCCTAGTTAAGGTAAATGTCAACTCTTGTCGCATAGTTCAAGTTTCAATTTGTTCTTTGTCTTCATCTGATTAATATCAAAGGGTTTAGCTGCCACGAACTTTTTTGTTATTCCGACCACACCAAAACTCCCCCCAGTAGTTAAACTTGCATAGGGGGAGTAATCAAATTATTCTTTGGTTTGTTGGGATCGCTTTTCAGAAAGGTGCCATCCGTCAGGGAAGCTATAACATTCTAACACCTTACTAAATGGAATGGTCGAGATATTCTTGGACTGCACCTTGAATCGTTTAAGCAAGGTATTGTAGAATATTCTGTAATCTTTACCTGGCATAAAGCATTGCAATGCTCTAAGCTTTTAAAGGGCCTCATGGTTTCATCTCCTCTAAGATAAACAAAAACGCTACCTATTCTTGGGAGAATAAGTAGCGTTTTGCGCGCATAGCTCCTCCACATGTTGCGGTCAGAGTACTACTGCTATCTTCTTAACCATATTGTAGGCTTAAGCTCAAAGTCTGTCAATCATTAGCTCGAGCGAAAGATGAATTAGTTACTAACAAAAACGCCCCTCACTAGGAGGGGCTTTCCCATACATCGCCGGAGGGAATCGAACCCCCATTACAAGAACCGGAATCTTGTGTGATATCCTTTACACTACGGCGACAGTACTTGATTATCTTACCACAGAAGGTGGTTTTTGGCAAGGTCTTTCCCCTGAATTTCTGGCATAAGAAGAGCCCGGACGAGGCTTGGCCCCATCCGGACTGAATCATCTTATTCCTTAGTCGTGCTGAAGAAAACAGGGTCGCTAAGGTTGAAGGAGATCGTATAATCACTGTCTTTTGGGACCATAATCGCAATATAGCCTTCATGTTCAGTACCAGGAAAGAGACTATATTCTAAAAACATGCGCTCTTTTGGAATGCTTGGAAAGACCTCTTGCTTAATTTCCTTACCCTTAAGATCAAAAACTCTTGGAAACATTTCGATAGTGTCTAAAGGATAATCTTCGTCGCCTTTTTCATAGACTAACTTGACCTTAATTAGATGATATTCATACTTACTATCCAATCGGTCAATGTCAGCTTGATTTGAATCCTCAAATTCTAGTAATTTATCTTGAGCTTCCTTGCCCTTAAGAACTTCTAGAACTGAAAGCTTAATAGTGGTCATCACCTTTTGATCGCCAAAATATTCCTTATAGGTAATTTCCTTTTTCTTGTCCCAAAGGCACGGGACTATCAGGCTTGCCCCACTTGTCTTTATCGGCTTCTGAATGAGCTTTCTTCTTACTGGAAGATTCTGTTGAGCTAGAGGAAGCAACCTCGCTAGAAGTGCTAGAAGAACTTGAAGAGCTTTCTGCTACCGCCGAGAATGTTGGAGCAACAGCACCTACTAGGCTTAGGACTAAAACTGCTGATAGAGTCTTTTTCATTCCATAACCGCCTTTACATCTTAATAAATAGATTATAGTTTATTGCCAATTGCCTGACAATAAAGCCTTGACTGTCAATCATAAAGCCCGGCTCAGGCTCCTGGCCCTAGCCGGACTTGCATGCTTCTATTCCTTAGTTGTGCTGAAGAAAACAGGCTTGCCAAAGTCATAGGAAATTGAATAGTCGCCACCTTTAGGAACAGCTACTACCACATACCCTTCATGGTCACTACCTGGATAGAGTTCAATATCGGAGAACCTCTTCTCGTTTGGCACATCCGCATAGAAATCACCTTAACTTCCTACCTTTGGCATCAAATACTTTTTGGTCGGTAAGGCGTTTTTAAAGGCTCATCTTCGTCGCCCTTTTCATAAACAAATTTGAGTTTAATCAAGTTTAACTCATAATTACTATCCAACTTTTTGATAGCTTCTTTGTTAAAGCTTTCAAACTCTATTAGTTTAGCTTCAGCTTCTTTGCCCTTGAGAACTTCTAAGACGGTAAGCTTAGCCGTTACATCAACCTTTTTACCTCCAATATAGTCGTTATATTTAACTTCCTTCTCTTGGCCTAAAGGTACCGGTGTGCTGCGTTTACCCCAGTTAGCCTTGTCTGCTTCTGAATGAGATTTTTTCTTGCTTGAAGATTCTGCTGAACTAGAAAGCACTTCGCTAGAAGCACTGGAGGAACTGATGAACTTTCTGTCTGCGACTCAAGACAGTTTGGAGCTAGGGCCCTAACTAAACTTAAGGCAAAAGTCGCAGATAGGAGTAGTTTTTTTCATTCAATGACCACCTTTACATGTTGATAATTTAATTATATCTTATTGAGAATCATAATACAAGATGCCATCCATACAAAAAGCTAGGACCCTTGTCCTAGCCTTGTTTAGCTTATTTTTGTCCGTAGTAGGCGTTGGCCCCGTGTTTACGGAAATAATGTTTGTCCAGCACATATTGTGGTAAGGGCTGAATGTCTGGGTTAATGGCTTCTGTTTCCAGGGCCATATGACAAACTTCATCCAATACCAAGCTGTTCTCGATGGCCTTTTGAATGGTTGGCCCCCAAGTGAAAGGTCCATGGCCTTGAACCAAGACGCCTGGTACTGCCAATGGATCCAAGTTGCGTTCTTTGAAGGTGTCCGCGATGACCACCCCAGTATTGACCTCGTAGGCTTCCGCCACTTCTGTCTCAGTCAAATGCCGAGTTAATGGCACTGGCCCATAGAAGGTATCTGCATGTGTCGTTCCGTAGCAAGGCAAATCACGCCCAGCTTGAGCCCAACAAACCGCATACTTGCTGTGGGTGTGGACCACAGCATTGACGCCAGGAAAGGCCTTATACAGCACCACATGGGTTGGCAGGTCAGACGATGGGCGATAGCCATCCGCTTCCAGTGGCTTGCCATCTAAGTCGGTTACGACCATTTGGTCAGGTGTCATCTGCTTGTAGTCCACACCACTCGGCTTGATGACAATGACGCCTAAATCGCGGTTCACTTCCCGAGGCATTGCCCCAAGTTAATTGAACCAAACCCCATTCAGGCAATTGCAAGTTGGCATTGAAGACGCGATCTTTCATTTTGGCAATGATTTCTTCACGATTCATTAGTATCCTGCCTCCTCAAAGATTGGTTTTAGGAAGGCTTGTGCTTCCTTGATACGTTCAGCGGGCTCATCATCTGTCTCACTCCACATTTCGAAGAGGAAGGTCCCTTCATAGCCTAAGCGCTTAAGGGTCTTAAGGCAGCCTAAGAAGTCGACATCGCCCTCACCCCATGGCACACACTTGAATTGGCCTGGGAAGTCTGGCGTCACATTCTTGGTGTCCTTGACATGAACGGCCACAATGTGGTCAATCCCCTTCTCTAGTTCGTAACCCGGATTGTTTTCTGGCCAAGCTGACAAGTTACCCAAGTCAGGATAGGCTTGTAACCATGGTGACTTGATTTGTTGCTTGATTTCCATGAATTTAGACAGGGAGTTGATGAAGGGATCATCCATAATCTCGATGGACAGCATGACTTGTTTGGCAGCTGCCATCTTCACCGCCTTGTCCAGGTTCTGAATAAAGAGCTCACGCGACAGCACGGTCTTGTCTTCATAGTAGACATCATAGCCAGCCAATTGGATATTGCGGACGCCTAACTTTACGGCTAGGTCCACACATTCCTGCATCATTTCCAAGGCCTTTTGGCGCTTAGCAGGATCAGCCGACCCAAATGGATAGCGGCGATGACCGGATAAGCAGATGGAATAGATGCGAACACCTGTTGACCGTTGGGCTTGGTTGACGGCTTCAATCTCTTGATCAGTCCATTGCAGGCGGGCCAGACGCTCGTCGGTCTCGTCAATGGACATTTCAACGAAGTCGAAGCCCAAGGAGGCCGCTAACTCTAGTCGCTCCTGCCAGAAATGACCCTTAGGTAGGGCCTTCTCATAAATACCAAATGTTGTCATAGCCTAACCCCAAATCTCGCGGATCTTGTCCTTGAACTCGCGGGCTGCGGCAGCAGGGTCTGCTGCTTCCGTAATACCACGACCGGCAATGAAGGTGTAGACATCAACACCACGGAAGAGTTCCAAGGTGTCCACGTTGAGCCCACCTGTTACAGAGACACGGAAGCCCATTTCGATTAATTTCTTAACCTTGTTCAGGTCGCGCTCACCCCAGGTTTCACCTGCTAGGAGGGCATCACGACTTTGGTGGTAGATGGCTTGGCTGATACCAGCGTCTAACCATTGTTGAGCATGCTCATAAGTCCAGTCACCGTAAAGTTCGACTTGGATTTCCTTCACTTCTTTGGCTGCGGCCTTCATGGTTGGAATGGTGGCGCTACAGATACAGGTCATCCAGTCAGCCCCGTACTTGGCCACGTTCTTAGCCACAGTCCCGCCCGCATCGGCACACTTGGTGTCCGCTACGATGATTTTGTCTGGGAAGATCTTACGCAGGGTTTGAACCACTTCGGCCCCTACTTCCAGTAAGAGCACGGTCCCTGCTTCGATAATGTCGACTTCATGGCCAACGGATACGGCAGCGCTACAGCATCAGGACGATTAGAATGGTCTAAGGCAACTTGTAAATTAGGAATTCCCATGGTCAACCTCCTTAGGCGCCAATGCCGTTTTCAGCTAATTTCTCAGTGATTTCTTTTTCAGATAAGAGGTTTTGTAAGCCAATGACTTTGGTGTTTGGTAAGTCTAAAGCCATCGAAGACATCGATTAAGGCTTTGGAGCAGATAACTACATCATAGCCCTTAGCCAAAGATTTTTGCTTCAGCGATCGCACAGTGGTGGATTTTCAAAGGCACTCCGATTTTGCGGGAAGACGTTGGTAATCTTCATCTTAATAATTTGGCTTGAACCCATCCCTCGAACCACATGCTCGCTAATACTTTCATTTTTATTCGCTCCTTTTTCATTCTTAAATTGGTATGGCTTTGGACCGGTGTAAGCGCAGTCAAGCCATCCACGTTTTTATTATACTACGATTAAGCTTCTTTTTGTCTAAATAGGCTTTCGTAATCTTCTGCGATAGTGAAGTAGTGTTCCTTGTTCTTGAGGTATTGCAGTGCGGAATTGCCAAGAGGATCACTAATACGACGCCCAAACCTACATAGTGTAAGTTTTGCATTAAGAAACCGAACCCAACCCGAGACAGTGTCCCAGTCGAAGTTACCGTGCCAACCGCCGAATTTAGCTAAGCCGAAGGCACTCTCGCCAAGGCCCCACCCAATACTTGGATGACCCCGAAGCGAAGGTTAAGATAGAAGCGGACGTAAGCCACCCTTGTGGTTAGCATAGACAGCGAAGGTCGCGTTGTCGAGAAGACAGGTACGAGACCCAGTGATGATGAAGACAGGGCTCTTGAAGACAATCAAACCGATGATGGCCACTAATTGACCTAATACCCCGAAGAGGAAACCGATGGTCACGGCGTTTGGTGAACCAAAACCGTAGACAGCCTGCACAGTCAACCGCCGCATAGAACCTGGCAAGAGTTTGTTAGAGATCCCTTGGAAGGCTTCAGACAATTCAGCAACGAACATGCGCACCCCCAAGTTGCAAGACTTGGATGTAAACAGTGAAGGTTAAGGCAACCTTCATGATATAGAAGAAGAAGTCGTCTGTTTCTTTGAGAGTGGTCATCTTGAGCTTGAGAATTTCTTGCCCGTTGACGCTGACTAAGTAGTCTTTACCTAAGATTAAGAGGATGGCACCGAAGAAGACAATCATCAAGATGAAGTTGCCACGATGGATTCTTTAAAGATAGATAAGAAACCAGCAATCTCCAAATCTTCGATCTTACGGTCATTCTTACCAGAGAGTTTTGGCGCTAACTTTGTCAGTTAACCAAATACCAAACATTTGTTGGTGACCGATAGCGAAGTCATCACCTTCAGTGAGTTCTTGAGTTGCTCAACCGTAAGGTTAGAAGCCACTGCCCAGTACACCCCAAGCACAATCCCTAAAACCACCACGAATTGTAATTGGTTGACGTCATTGCCCAAAAGCCAAAGCTAAGAGCCAGGTAGCTGTTGCAGATTGTTGGACCATGATGTGACCAGTAATGAAGACGGTACGTACCTTGGTAAAACGACGGAAGATGACTAAGGCTAAGTTAGCTAGAAGGCCACTAAGAGCACTTGCACGGTCAAACCAGTGGCATGACCTGCTGCTTTTAAGGTCGCTTCAGCCGTAGCTTTGCTCGAAGTAAGGGTCGATAACGTCGCTTGTAATTGGAAACGGTCAGCCAAAGCGACCAAAGATTGGACGGAAGTTTGAAACCAAACCGCCGGTCGCCACGTTCAAGATCATATAACCGACCACGGCTTTGATGAAACCACTAGGGCATCATACCATTTTGCATACCCAAGAGTAAATAACCAACTAAGACAATCAGCCCAACAAAGTATTCAGGCTTGGTAAAGATGTTGGCATAGAAAAATTGCCAGAAACCGAATAAAAATTCCATATTATTCACCTAATCCTCTAAAAATAGATTGTAAGTCTTCTTGTCATGGGCCTTAACAAAGGCCTCCACTACGTCTTCTGAATCGAGCAAGGTCACGAGTTCAGAGAGGTTTTCCAAGTGCTTCTCATTGTCTGTAGATGCCAAGACGAAGAAAAGGCGAGGTTGGAAATCAGCACTAGGACCGAAGTCCACAGGCTTTGTCTGTATTCATAAAAAGGCAACGGCGGTTTCATTCACCCCTCTTCCCTCTTGGGCATGGGGAATGCAGATGTCCGGCGCAATCACGATGTAAGGTCCAAATTCATGGACGTTAGCAATGATATAGCCTGGATATTCTGGCTCAATCACGCCTTGAGCCACTAGGGGCTCACAGGGCGGCATGAATGGCATCTTCCCAGGAATCGTAGCCACCTGGAAGCTGAAACGATTTCCGTCAATAATTTCTCTAACATTAGTCGGTCTCCTCAGTTCAGTCTTATAAGAAGGATGGGAATGGCACGTCGTTTTCCTTGCTGAAGGCATCGTCGAAGCCACGGTAGAAGTTGAATTCTAACTTGTTCAAGTCTTGTGGGTAGTTGTATTGACCCCCTACTTGCCAGATAAATGGTTGGAAGTCATATTGCAGGCGATCTTTCTTCATGTTCCAGAGAGCTAAGATTTCATCGGTGTCAGCCATGAAGTTAGTCCAAATATCGTGGTGAACTGGGATGACTACACGGGCGTTCAAGCACTCAGCCATCCGCAAGATGTCAACAGAGGTCATCTTGTCGGTAATCCCACGAGGGTTTTCACCGAAGGCCCCTAAGCAGACATCAATCTTGTGCTCGTTACCGTGTTTAGCGAACATGTTAGAGAAGTGGGAGTCACCGGCATGGTAGATGTTACCACCTGAAGTTTTGAAGAGGTAGTTAACGGCGATTTGGTCCATATCTTGTGGCATTTTACCCTTGAGTTCATATTCAGGGTCACCATCCCAAGTTACCAAGGCGGTCCGGTCGAAAGCTTCTAAAGCGACCACTTCGATGTCTTTGATCTTAACCGATTCGTTAGGACGCACTACCACGGTACGTTCTACTGGGACACCCCATTTGAGCCAGGTATCGACCACGGCTTTAGGGACCCACGAATTTAGCCTCTGGGCAGTTCTTAGCCACAGCCGCGGCGGTGTTAATGTCTCAAGTGGTCGAGGGATGTGAGTGACGACTAAAGCGTCCACGCCTTCGATTTCGAATGGATCTAGAACGAATGGTTGGTTACGTAAGTTTGGTTTGAGTTTTTCTACCCCGGACATACGCATCATTTGGTGGCCTTTCTTCATGTTGCCGGCCCCGTGACTGCGTTTACCAGTACCGGTCCAGAGATCGCAAAGGATGTTAGTGCCTTGATCGGATTTGATCCAAATCCCGGTACAGCTAACCACCACATAGCGAAAGAATTTGGCTCTACTTGTTTGTCACGAATTTCTTCGTTGAGCCAAGTTCCCCACTCTGGGAAGGTCTCGCGCAACCAGGTATCCTTTGTTACATCTTGGATTGTTCTCATCATTATTACCTCCATTAACTTGTGTCTAGCGATGTTTACATGTCTATGATAACGCAACCAGGCACCGCTTACAAGCTAATTTTATGTTCGTTTTAACATTTAATGTGCTTTTGGTGTGTTTGATGTTTGTTTTATGCTTGTTTTGTGGTAAAATGTCTTTATAGATTACCAGAAAGAAGTGTCCACCATGAAACGTTCCGTCCAAGATGTTCGTCAACGGCGTGATTTGATGATTCAGGCCCTCAACCAATCACCCAGCAAGAGTCTAACCGTCGAAAGCCTAGCCCAATTGGCCAAAGTGTCTACCATGACGGTGCGGCGCGACTTGAACCTGCTGGCTAAGATGGGCATTATCGAACGCCACCATGGTTATGCCATCCTGAATGAGGTGCCCTTTTTCGAAGGTGATACCCAAAATCCCCATATCGAACAAATCAAACAGGCCATCGCTGAAAAAGCCGCTACTTATATAGAAGAAAAGATGACCATTTATATGAACACCTCCACTACCGCCATGCACGTCATGGACTATCTCAAGGAGACCCCAGTCACGGTCGTCACTAACAACCTGCGCATGAGCGAACAGGAAATGCACCCAAGTTCGACCATTATCCTGTCAGGGGGGAGATTCATTTTTCCTAAAGTACCCTGGTCGGCGAACTGGCTGACTGATTCCCTGCGCCATATCAATGCCAATATCTGCATTATGGGGTCGCCTCGGCATTAACGCCCAAGTCGGCATTACCACCGGAGACTTCCGTGAGTCCAAGGTCAACCAACTCATGGTCCAGAACTCCCACGGCCTGGTCATCGTGGTAGCCGATTACCGCAAGATTGGTGTCACCTCTAACTTCCAGGTAGCCGGAATTCAAAAGATCGACATCCTCATCACCGACACCTATGGCGACCCTGCCCCCGCCTCAAGGAAATCGAAGAGGCTGGCGTGACCGTCATTCAAATTGACGAAGCCATCTAAAGCCCAAGCCCCACTTGCCAGTCTTAAGCAAGTGGGGCATGATTTTTTCTATAACAAAAGGGAGCTAGCTCACAGGCCGGCTCCCTTTTCTTGTCCTATTTCTTGTCTAATGATGGCTTCGAGTGAAGCTGAGAAACGCTCCCGGTCCTGTCGACTAAAGGGCTTGGGCCCCTTACCTCCGTAACGTCCCGTCTTACGCCGGCTGACCTGGCCCATATAACGTTGGGTCAGGAGCTGGTCCATGGCTTCTGGCCGATAGCGCCAGCCCATGTGATGTAAGACAATGGCCTTGTTAAGGAGAATGGTCGCCAGCCCATAGTCCTGGGTGACCACAATATCGCCCTGCTGGACTAAGGCCACAATCTTATAGTCGGCCTGGTCAGCGCCCCGCTCCACATAAACCGTCTGGACATGGGCCGGATAATCGGTCTTGCTGACATGGTTATAGGAGGCCACGATGATGACGGGCAAGTCCCATTTGGCGGCTAGGCTAATGGCCTCGGCCTTAACAGGACAGGCATCCCCATCCAGCAGAATCCGCATCTATTTGTCCTCCTGGGCCGCCAACTTGGCTTCTACATAGGCATCTTGGAAATGCGTCGTCCAGTAAACCCACATAATCATGGCCATAAAGGCAATGCCCAATCCAGTTAGGACATGGGCCGGGTTGCCCGTCACAAAGCCTACCAGGACGGCCACCAAGGTTGGCCAACCGAAGCAGTTGAGGCAGACCCGGAAGGCCTGGCCATAAGACTTAATGGAGAAAATATCCGTGAATTTCATAAAGGACAGAAGCCCGCCACACCAAAGAGCATGATTAGGAAGCTGACCGCTAGCAAGAGCCAGGAATTAATGAAGATGGTCAGAATAACGGCTAGGCGATTATTTTGGAACCACTGGCCAGATAGGAGCCGGTTGAGACTGTCGGCGCTAGTAGCCGGTCTAAAGTCAGCTTCTGGGTCATAAGGCTGGGACAAGAAGCGATTGCCTGCCGCCGTCACCACGAAACGTTCAGGTGTGAAGGCTACCCCCGCCTTGCCTGCCAGGCTAGCTTCTAGCTGCTGGCTATCATCTTGAGCCAGGAGTAGGACACGGCCTTGGTCATCGTCACGCAGACTGATGTCTTGGCTAGGCATGACCAGCTGACCTTGAGGACCTGTCGCATAATGAGACACTTGCTCCGCTACTTGGTCGTCTAGCAGGGCCATAGACTGAGAAGCAAATTGATCTAGGCTGACAATCTTGAGCTGGCCAATCTTAACCGCAATGGGCAGAATCATGACGCTAATAATCAAGAGAATCACAGCTAGGGTCTGTCTGAGTTTGAGGGTTGCTGCCTCCTGAAGGCCGACACTGGCTCCCTGCCATGACATAGCAAAAGTAATTAAGGGAAATGCTTTTGTGGACATCCGGGTTCCTACTTTCATTGAATTCTACCTCTCTAGTATACCATAAAGGCACCCGCTGGAAAACCAGGTCGAGAGGTCATGAGGGAAGACTTCCCCCTCTAAACAAAAAGGACAGGAAAAGCTTCCTGCCCCATAAAGTGCTAATCTTAGCCCTTGGTCCCCCCGTTGACCAAACCGGTCACGAAGTTCTTCTGTAACATGAAGAAGAGGGCTGAGATTGGCACGGCGATTAAGATAGCACCGGTCTGAAGAGCGCAACCCGTTGAGTTACGTTGGTCCGCAATCAGAGTTTGCAGACCGGCTGCGACAGTATAAGACTCTTCCTTACGCAGCAAGAACTTAGCCAAGAGGTAGTCCCCGAATGGTCCCATGAAGGCCCAGAGGGCTTGAACCGCGATCATTGGACGCACCAATGGCAAGACGATTTGCCAGAAGATCCGGAAGTGACCTGCCCCGTCAAGGTTAGCAGATTCATCCAAGTCGTAAGGCACGGTATCGAAGTACCCCTTCATCAACCAGGTATTCATTGGAATCCCACCCCCGATGTAGATCAGAGAGAGGAACCAGAATTGGTTGAGGGCGTTGAGCAAGACGGCCATAACGTAGAAGGCAGTCAAGGCAGCCATGGTTGGCACCATTTGCACGATTAAGAAGAAGAGCAAGGATTTCTTACGGCCCATGAAGTTATAACGGCTGTAAGCATAACCTGCCAAGGTGACAACGAAGACTTGCACCACCATGGTAGTCGTTGCGACGAACAAGGTATTACGGTACCAAGATAGGTACTTGGTCTCGTTGAAGAGACGGGTGAAGTTGTCCAAGGACCATTGCATCCCCAAGTCTAGGGAGAAGGCGGTCACGTTCCCTGCCTTAAAGGCCGAACTTACGGTGATTAAGAGCGGGTAAATGATGATGATGGAGAGGACAACCATGTAGAAGTAGGTCAGGAATTGGCCTACATAACGGGAAAATTTCGCTGATTTAGTCAAATTTTTCATGATTAGGCCTCCTCAATGTTAAAGGCGTTGGTCTTCTTGAAGACGAATAAGGATACCGAGATGATGATCAAGGAGATGATCAAGGTCAAGGCCGCCGCAATGGAGAATTGTGGTGATTGGCCGGTGGTAATCTTATAGATCCAAGAAATCAAGATGTCGGTTGACCCGGCACCGCCCCCAACAGAACCCGGACCCCCATCGTTGAAGAGGTAGATCATGGTGAAGTTGTTGAAGTTGAAGGTGTATTGGGTCATGAAGATTGGTGCTGCCACCGACAAGATAACCGGTAAGGTAATGGCGGTGAAGCGTTTGACAGCCCCTGCCCCGTCAATTTTCGCTGCCTCATAGAGGGTTTCAGGAATAGATTGCAGGATAGAAGTGGTCATGACATAGACATATGGGAAACTAGCCAAGCTTGAATCATGATAATGGCTACCTTGGTCCAGTTTGGATCGGTCTTCCAAGCCAAGGTTGGCAGATCCACAAATGGAATCAAGTGGTTCAAGAATGGAATAACCTGCGTGTTAATGGCCCCGATGGAGTCATTGAACATGTTAGAGAAGGTCATGATGGTAATGAAGGCTGGTACCGCCCAAGGCAAGAGGAAGATAACCCCGAAGATACGTTTCCCCTTGATAAATGGTTGGTGAGCCACAATGGCAGTGAAGACCCCGAGGACGATTTGTAAGGTGGTCGCACAGATGGTCCAAATCAAGGTCCAAGTGAAGACCGCCATGAAGGCATCACGGAAGGTTGAGAGGTTGAAGATGTTCCAGAAAGTTCTCAATCCCTACCCAGTCTAAGAGTTTAGCAGGTGGCGTGTGTTTGAAGTCATAGTTAATAAAGGCTGTACATACCGTCACCAATACTGGGAAGACAATGGCAAAGGCCATAAAGATATAAGACGGAATAATTAAGAGATAAGGGAAACCATCCGCATAGATGTTGTGAATCATTTCCTTCAAGGTCTTAGAGATTTTCTCGCCCTTGTTGATTTTACGAGCGATGGAACGTGCGTCTAGGATGTTAGCCCCATAGAAGGCCAAGAAGATAATGGTAATGATGATTTGCAAGCTCCCACGAATTAAGAGGAAGAGGAGTGGTCTTGCTTAGGAACGGAACCCAAGGTCACAAAGCCTACGAGGGCGTCATAACCGAAGGTAAACATTTCAAAGATAAAGAGTGCAGTCAAAGCCAGGAAGATAATCCCTTTGAGTGTTTGGCCATTATAGAATTGTCCCAGACCTGGAATCAGAGACAGGCTCATGGCTTTACGCTCATCTTGACGCGGTGCAACCGTGTCTGCCATAATAATACCTCCATTTCAATATACTAATAGTTGCTCTCCTCTTGCAAAAAGACCTGGTAGCCGAAGGCTACCAGATCATTCAGCTTGAGTGGTTAGTTATCAGCTTATTCGCCGTGTTTTTGTTCGATCGCTTGTTTGATCAATTCTACCGCTGCGTCAGCTGCTTCTTTAGCAGACTTGTTACCCTGAAGTCTGCGTCGAAGATTAAGTTTTTCAGCACCTGGCCATACTTCAGCCATTTGTGGGATGTTTGGCATTGGAACTGCGTTAGCGAAGGTGTCGATTACCGCTTTGGTAATTTCGTTACTGTCTTTAGTCGCCGCTTCACGTGCTACGTGGTTAGCAGGAACTTCGCCGAAGCCTTTGTACAATTTGTTTTGTTGTTCTTCAGAAGATGCCCAGTCTAAGAATTTTTGAGCCAATTCTTTGTTTTCTGAGTATTCTGAGATAACCCATGCTTTACCGCCGGCAAATGGTTTGTACTCGTTACCGCCAGGTAATGAAGGTAATTTAGCAGACACCTAAGTTAACTTTTAGCATCTTTCAAAGCTTTTAGCTTCCCAAGGACCAGTGATGATAGCAAACAGTCTTACCTTCGATGAAGGATTGTTTCATGAAGTCGTAAGAAGACTTAACGTCTAACATCCCTTTTGGCCATACATTCTTGTACCAGTCGCTGATGTAGTTGATGGCTTCAACAGACTTGTCGTTGTTCAAACCGATGTCTTTAGGATCTGTACCGTTTTGGCCGAATACATAACCGCCGTAACCAGCTAAGATACCGTAGCTGAAGTAGAAGTTAGTCAATTGACCGAGGAAGGCAACGTTCTTACCTTCTTCACCTGCGAACTTGTACTTGTCATCTTTAGATAAAGCCATTAAGTCATCGAAAGATTTTGGTGCTTCTTTCAATAAGTCTTTGTTGTAGTACATGATGATGGTTTCGATAACAGATGGTGCACCGTATACTTTACCGTCGATGGATACACCTTGTTTGTCTTTGTCATCGTACTTAGCGTCGTCTAATAATTTCACTTCTGATAAGTGACCAGCTTTTGCTAAAGCACCTACACGGTCGTTAGGTGCGATATAAACGTCTGCACCGTTCACAGAGGGCCGTCTAAAAGCTAAAGCATCTAACATACCGAACATGTCAGTGTTGTCAGAGATTTCAACTTTCACGTTGTTTTTTTCTTCGAAGTCTTTGATGTTTGCTTTGAGGTAGTCAGTTAAGCTCCCCACCAGAGATCACCAATTTAGCTTCTTGGGCAGTCGCAACTTTCACTGCGCCGAATGGGAATGTCTAGCTAAAAGCCATAGTGCAGACATAGTCCCGATTGCAAGTTTTTCCAGTTAAATTTCATTACGAAATCCTCCTTAAAGATAGTATGTTGACGCTTTCGTCAAACGTTACAAGTTTATTATGCAATAAAACGAAACGGCTTTCAAGTTAAATTTCGGTGTTACCGATAACAACTTATATCATGAAAATATGACCAGTCTTAGCTGTAAAGGCTCCTAGTTTATGGCTAATTTGATGCCTTAATTCTAGTAAATAAAGAGCCAAGCAAGTCCAACCTCGCTAGGCTCTTTCCTATTATAAGATAATCACAATTGGATCCTGATCCACCGTCAGCTTACCCTCCTTGACGGTCACAGGACTTGAAGTCAAGGCATTGACATAGTCCCCGTCTGGCAGGTCCACCGCTAGGTCGCCTGACTTGCCCTTGAGGGAGGCCAGCGCCAGCAAGGCTAGGTCTTGGGAGCCCGGACGCTTGTAGGCGATTTGCACCAGGTCTAGGTCGCGATCCCCTGCTAGGTCGTAAGCCCCTTGAACTGGTAGGGCCGACTTCTTGATCTCAATCAGACGGCTTAGGCAGTCGCTTAAGTCTTCCTGCCCTCCTTGCCAGTCGATGGGATCCCGGTCGAAGAGATTGGGCAGATGGCTGGCGCCAATTTCCTGACCATTATGGATCAGACTGGCCCCCCGCTGCATCAAGCTAAAGGTCAACCAGTGACGCAAGGAAGCACCCTCTGGCATGACACTGGCAAAGCGTGGCTGGTCATGGTTCTCCAGATTACGCAACTTGACATAGTTGTCAGGATAAATCATATCCTGTAGGGACAGGCGCTCCAAATACCAGTCCAGAGGGATTTCCTCGCGGACATAACGCTCATAGGCTGTCCAGATATCATAATCATAGGTCAGGTCAAAGGCCTCATAGAGTTGGCTGTCGCTAGCCGCGTCTACCCCTTCCTGGCGCAGAGACTTAACAAATTCCGCGTGAACGGACTCTGCCAACCAGACGAAGTCTTCCTTGACTTGGGCCACGGCCTTACGGGCTTCCCGCCAAAAGTCAACGGGCACCATGGAGGCTACATCGCAACGGTAGCCGTCCACGTAATGGGCCCAGTATTGGAGACTTTCAATTTGGTAGTCCCAGAGGCCTCGGTCCTGGTAGTCCAAGTCCACGATGTCAGTCCACTCCCCTACCCGGTTGCCCCGTTTGCCATCAGGCTTATAGTAGAACCATTCGGGATGGGTCTTAACCAAGACAGAGTCAGGTGAGGTGTGGTTGTGACCACGTCAATCATGACCTTCATGCCCCGCTCATGGATGGCTTGGCAGAGGGCCTCGAAGTCAGTCAGAGTCCCATACTCGGGGTTGACCGCCCGATAGTCTTGAATGGCATAAGGCGAACCAAGACTGCCCTTGCGCTTATCCACCCCCAGCGGATGAATGGGTAGCTGACCAAATATAGTCCACGCCCTAGGGCCTTAAGCCGGTCAAGTTGGGGTATAACCCCCGCAAAGGTCCCTTCCTGGCTGAAGTTGCGAACATAGACGCAGTAAATGATGCTGCGACGTAAATCATAAGCTGTATCAAGTGCCATTATACTTCCTCCTCATAGATGATGAGACCATCAGGTCCCAGACAGTTGTCATAGTAACCATTAGCCAGACAGAGCTTAGCCGGCTGGTCGATTTTTAGACTTCCCTCATGGTTGAAATAGGCCAGCAAACGTGAGCCCTGGTGGGTCAGGTTAATCTTGATTCCATTGTTCTAGGGCCTCATAGTCAATTTGTCCTTGAATAATCCAGTCATTGTAGCGGTGACGTAAGGCAATCAGATCCTTAACAAAGGCATGCATGTCTTGGTCCTGTTGGGCCGGATCCCATGGCATGACCTTGCGGCAGCCAGGATCGTGGTCGCCATCTAAGCCGTACTCGGTACCGTAGTAGAGGCAGGGACTGCCCAACTGCAAGAAGTTGAAGGCCAGAGCCGCCTTGACCCGGTCCTTATTGCCCTTGGCTAGACTGAGAATCCGCCAGGTATCATGGGAATCCAAGAGGTTGAACATGACTTCATTGTGCTGACGACGGTAGAGCATTTGCTGGCTCAAGACCGCGTCCACTAATTTCTGCGAAGTTCCACGATGCTCTAAGAAATAACGGGTGGTTTGAGTGGTGCCCAAGTAGTTCATGACCGCATCAAATTGGTCGCCCGCCAACCAAGGTTGGGAGTTGTGCCAGATTTCACCTAGAATATAGAGGTCCGGCTTGATGCTTCGAACTTGCTGGGCGAAGGCCCGCCAGAAGTCATGGTCAATTTCATTGGCCACATCCAGGCGCCAACCGTCAATGTCGAACTCACGAATCCAGTAGCCGGCAATGTCTAAGAGGTAACGCTGCACTTCTGGATTCTGGGTGTTGAGCTTTGGCATGCGGCCTTCAAATGCGAACATCTCATAGCTCAAGCCCTGAGCCCGGTGGACCTCCTTAGGCGTCAGAGGATCCACCACAGGGAATTTGTGGATGTGGAACCAGTCTGTGTAGGCGAAGCCGCCCCTCGCTCTCTGACATCCTGCCATTGCTTGGAGTGGGCCCCGATATGGTTGAAGACGGCGTCTAACATGACCCGAATGCCACGAGCATGGCAGCCTTGGACCAGGCGTTTGAAGGTTTCCTTATCGCCAAAATGCGGGTCCACGCTGAGATAGTCGATGGTGTCATACTTGTGGTTGGTCGGCGCCTCGAAAATAGGACAGAGATAGAGCCCCGTAATGCCCAAGTCTGCTAGATAATCCAGCTCCTGAATAATCCCCTCTAAGTCACCGCCGAAGAAATCCTCAGAGGTCGGCCTAATCTTGGCATCCCAAGGCTGGGTCTGCTCAGGACTGAGTTCAGGCCGCCCATTCTTGAAGCGTTCCGGGAAAATCTGATACCAGACGGTAGACTTGACCCATTCCGGTACCTTGGCCCGCTCGCTCTCATGCAGGTAAGCCAAGCGGAAGAAAGAATCAAAGTTGATATCCTGATCAGACTCCGATTCATGGAAACCATCATCGCCGTAGACCATGGTCTGACCCTGACTGTCCTCCAAGACAAAGTAATACATGAGACGACGGTAAGGCACCGTCACTTGGACCTGCCAGAAATCAAAGATCGAAGTCTGAGCCACTCGAGTCATTTGGGCCTCTTCCTGATCGGTCAGGAAGGGATCTTGAAAGACCACTCGCACCTTGCTTAGGTCGCCTCTTTTACTGCGCAATCGCAGGTGAATGTTTTCCTGGTCGTAGAGATAGGCAAACTCCGATTCAGGTCGATGATAAATACTGCTTAATTCCATAAAGTCACTCCTTGTCACTCTCATGCTAGCAGAATTCCATCCCTATTACAAGAACATAGAAAGCGGTTACCGGTATCAAGTCGACCTAGTCCAAAGGGGGAATTTTAGACTGTAGGATTGACTACTGAGGCATACTTAATTTCCTATTCACTATTATTCAATATACAAAGACCCGCCTCTCCTTGGAGGCGGGTTAATTAACTAGTCTATTTATGGCAATCTCGTTTAAGACATTGTATGCGATAAGTCTTATTTTCCATCGATCCGCTTTCTTATGTCCGAAAAGACTTGATCATGTTCTAGTCGGGTATCCGTTTGGGCACCACTTGATCAGCCATATCAAGAGCTGATTCTACTGACTCAGTTAAACTAGCATAGTGTTCGATACTCATGACGACCATAGAACCATACCCATTCTTAGTCAAGTAGACTGGAGCCTGAGATTCTTGTACGATCGCTTCGATTTCAGGATACTTATTACGCAAATCAGATACTGGGCGAATATTAATCATATCTATCACTCCTTTATCCTAATTTTATCATAATAAATCTTTATCGCAATCTCTTTTCTCCCTGCTGATTTAAACTATAATCCAGCCATACCCTACTTAAAACCCTCTCTGCTTCTATGAGCAGAGAGGGTTGAGCTGTTTTGTCCATCAACTATTTGTAAATTGAAGAGCTAAAATCGTCTGTTGCTTTGAGGTAAGCCTTATAGATGGCTTTTTCAGTTTTTGAACAGGGCTTTCGATAAAGTCATATTTTAGCGCCTTGGTGGCCTGCCTTTATCTGCTCTAGTTCTTGCTGAACAGCCTTCTTCATTAAGTCATTGACTTTCTGACTAGTCAAGGCAATTTCCTGCCCCTCATATTGGATGGTCACAGGCTTTCAATTGACCCAACTTGGCAACTCTTTCCCTAATCTGATCTTTTTTGAAATCAGCATAGGTCTTGCCCTTCAAAATCTTACTGAAGATATAAGTATCAGATAGAGGTCTGCCCTCAGCTTCAGCTGCTTGCTTGTATTGATTGGATACATAAGGGACGAAGCCTTCATAGTAGCCTAAGGCAGCCATCAATTCAAAGGCCTGTTTTCTGAAGCTAATATCACCGCTCATACCCGAATCATTCTGGCTAACGCCATAAATGGTGTCAAACATATCAACCGTATAGTAGCCATTAGCCTCGATCAGACCTCTATCTCTAAATCCAGCAATGATATAACGATTGACTAGGATATGGTGGTCAATCAAGCTATCGATATTGGATAGTTGATTAGCTTCTTCCAAGCTAAGCGCTTGAATCTCTTCACTCATATGACTTGGTTTTACTGACGCATTGCGGTAGTCTACCCAGGTTCTAGACCCTTTGTACCGACTGGAATAATCTTTTTGAAGTATTTGATCTTATCCTGTGGAGACATATCTTTACTTGCCTCCGCCTCTAGGTAATCGAGCGTGTAGAGGACATCAAAACTTCTTTGCATGTAGGTCTTCAAGTCTTCTGGTGATTGGAATCTGTCAGGCTTCTTATTATAAAAGCCGTCTTTGTCACTATGATCATAGACAAAATTCAAGTTGAAGTAGGTGTCTGATTCTGGTGTATAGGAATTTTCAAACATCCCACGGGCATAGAATTCTGCCCCTGTCCCATCACGACGTCCCTGATTATTGAATAAGACGGTCCGATCCAATAAGTGGGTCATTTCATGAGAGTATGTGGCAGAGCCCCGATCGTCTAATACTCGATCAATGAAATAACGTACGCCTAAACCATTAGCCTCAGCCCCCACTTTACTTACCGGAGAATAGTAATTCATAGGCGTCATAAATTGGGCAACACCTCTATCAGCACTGCTACCAAAAGCTGGCGACCAAGTGGTCTCAATCTGAGCATCTTGCCTACTTGAATATTGCTTCATCGTATCAATAATCAAGCGATTGCTTACTAACTTATCACGATTTTCTGGCTTAGTGATCCGATAGAGGGTATCTCAGATTAGCTCTAGCTGTCGGCCTTGTCAATTAAGGCCTTGACCCTAGCAACTTCGACCTTGTATTGGCTTGGGTTAGACTGGGCAAGTGAGGCATCCAGATAGGTGCCTATATTTCCATAGGTAATGGTGGCCATGTTACTTATCACATAGACACTTGGCTCGGTCAGATTCAAGAGCCCCAAAATGGCTGCCATATTGGCATCTTGTTTGCGAGGATCTGGCTCCCCTTCCGTTAACTTACGATAAAGTCCAACAGGGGCGAGAGGATTTTTCCTTGGATGGTGTAGCCACAATCATGGCTTTGCTTGCTTTCTTAAGCCAAGTCTCAGCATCATCGGATGTAAAGAGCTGGCGGTTGCTATCGAAAAATTCTTTTAGACTGGCCTTACCTGTAAGATCCGCTAGGTACTTCTTATAGGTCTGAGGACTATTGGTCAACTTCATCTCTTCATAAGACATGGAGCCTAATTTCTTCAAGCTATCTAAAGCTGTCACTTTTTTATTAGTGAATGAACTTGGATTAAAGGCCAGTATATCTCCAATATTGGTATCGCCAAATTGAATATTATAGAAACGTTGAATGTAGGCAAGCCCTAATAGAATCTGCTCTTTATTGTCCTCCAAGTCCTGCTTAACCTTGCGTCTATTCTCGCTTGTATCGCCTAGAATACCTAAGGTATGAGCGGCAATCTTCTTGAAACTAGCCTCGGCCTGGGCCTTAGTCTGATCAAAGGCCTCTTGAAGCGACAGTTTTTGCAGATACTCTGGACGGAGCAAGTCTTTGACTTCTTGGTCGCTAATATTAGGCCGTGTTTTCTTGAGTAAAATTTTACGCAAGGCAATGTCGCGCGGATCATAGTGCGGCTCTAACTGTGCTTGGATAGCAGGGCTATTTAAGAAATCCAGTGTTTTGAGACTTTCTGCTAGGGCTGACACGTCTACCGCATTTTCTAAGCTAGGATTTGTTGGCAGCAAATGAGGTCTATCCTTCTGAGTGCCTACTAAAATAACTCTTGGCCGCATTTGCTTAGTGATTTGACTGCTTTCTTGAGGATTGAGCAAGTCACCTGTTGCTTCATTGACAGTATAGGTTCTGGTCACTGTCTGCTCCCCAGCTTGACCGGCAAATTCTACTTTCTCCCTATTTTTAGCTAGCGACGAATCATTTCTTCTTTCCTCAGTAATCGGAATGGCTCGGATTACTCTTTCAATGTTACCAACTTTCATCACCTTGTTAAGGGCTGGACTCACTTGTCTACTTGGGCTATCTGCCGTCACCTGGCCAGTCGTCCCATCTACTTGATAACTAGTAGTAGTGACTAGCTCCCCATCATGACCTGCTTGCGCTAATTCCTTCTGCCCAAAGGCCAAAGTCGAATCGGCTTGATAGATTGTTTTGGCTGGGAGTGGAGTGCGTTCAACAGTCGGCTTAGTCCCTACTTCAACTAGCTGATCAACTTTATTGACTAGGATATTGACGGTCCTATTCTCACTCATACTACCAGTGGCTTGATCAAGACTGTAAGTAGTCGTCACTTGCTCTTGCCCTTCTTGGCCTTGAACTTTTACCCTGCTGATACCCCGTTCCAAGCTGTCATTGGCTTGATAAATTGTCTTATAAGCAAGCCTTCTAGTTTCGACTCTAGGCTGTGGAAGTGGCGTGGCTACTTGATAGACAGGAAGTTCCTCTTGAATCTCGGGCTCACCCGCTACCCCGCCTTCAAAGGCTGGAGGCTCTGGTTGAACTACTGCTTGGCCTACTTGACCTTCATTGCTTGGAGGACTTGCTTGCGCCCCTGTGTCTCCAGTTGGAGTAGCTTGATTGGTCGGTGGCGTTCTTTGGAACGCCTGTGTCTCAGTCGGGTGTTTCTTGAGTCGGCGGTTGGCTTGGCTGAGCTCCTGTGCTCAGATGGGATTTCTTGAACCGGCGGTTGACTTGGTCGGTTCCTGTATCTGCGTACGGTGTTTCTTGAGTCGGCGGTTGGCTTGGCTGAACTCCTGTGTCTCCAGTTGGGGCTTCTTGAACCGGCGGTTGACTTACCTGGGCTCCTGTGTCTCCAGTTGGGGCTTCTTGAACCGGCGGTTGACTTACCTGGGCTCCTGAATCTCCAGTTGGGACTTCTTGACCTGTCGGTGGAACTAGTGGAAGCTCTAAGTTAGGCTTGCTATCTCTAGACGGAGCTCCGCATTTTGATCATCCTGGTCAAAAACGGAGAGGCTAAGGCATGACTAGAATAGGCCTTTGTAGCCTCTCTCTCAAAATAATAGCCTGTAAATTCATAGCCTTGAATTTTTTCCGGACTAGGTAAAAAATTACCCTCTACCTTTTTAATCTGAGCTGCCTGTAATTCAATAATATGCTCTAAAGCCTGGATACTTGCTCCCCTGCCCCCAAAGCAAAAACGTCACAAGGAAGTAGGCTGTTTTCTTCTTCTTCTTGATTAAAGTTAAAGACACTAGCAAGAAATTGGCGCCCAAAAAGAGCATGCCATCATTGGACAGAGAGCCTGTTTCGGGCAATTTGTTAGCAAGCTTTCGATAGACAAAGTAGTATTCTTTTCCCTCTTTTATCTGAACCTTGTTTTCTTCGAACCACTGTAATTCTGTCTTAAGCATATGGCTTAAATCCTGCTCATCGACATAGTGGTTACTTATTTCTTTAATGTTAGCTTCTGCTACTGCTACTGGCTGAGAACCTAGTCCTACAAAAAATAAACTCGCTCCTATTAATACGGAACAAGTCCCTATGGCATATTTTTCGCAAAGAAAAACGTTTGCCTTTTTCGTATTGAATTTGCTTCATTACTTCACCTATCGTTCTATTTTAATGTAGTTTCAGTATATCAGAAACTACTCACATTCACAAAGGTTTTTTGGCGCTTATTATGAGATTTTTAGCATATCCACATAACTTTATCATAATAATCACGAAGATGTATATACATATATTCTTTTCCTTTCATGATGTCAATATAAAAAAAGAACTCTAGTCCTCTCACTCACAACAAAAAAGCAGGGACTTAGTCCCTGCTACTTCCGGATGACAGCGTCTAATCATCCAAACGATCATCATCGATACCTACCACTTGACCAGACTGAGCATCCACTTTGACTTCAACATCGATGTCACCTTTCTTGTATGTCAGGCTCCATACAGTCGCGCACCCTTCACGGTCTAACTCCCAATGATCTAGCTTCAAGTCCTTAACATCGGCCCCCGCTTCGGCAGCTGCCTTAATGTCCTTGAAGTCCTTCATCTTCTCTAAGTTCAGACCTTCCTCGCGGCGCTCAACGCCCCCTTGTTTAGCCTTAACTAAGCTTTGTTCAGACTTAGCTACTTCGGCATTAGTTGCAGCATTAATCTTAAGTTCGTATTCATTATTATCATCAACTGCATCATATTCTACCACATAGAATCTCAAATCATCGTCAAACTTCAATTCAACATTGGTTAAATCTTGCTTAGGATGAGCATCGCGATAGAATTTGATGAATTCTTCTGCAGTCTTAGTTACTTGATCATAAGTCGTTGCATTTGGCTTATTAGCCTCATTGCTGTTAGCAGTTGCTGCTGTTGAGCTGGCACTTGAGTCTGAGGATTGAGCCAATACAGTCGGTGCTAAGCTAGCAGTTAGGGAGAGGGCCACGAAAGCTGTTACTAATTTTTTCTTCAATGTCATAGTAAAGACCTCCTATACTTTTATCTTGTCTATATGATAACACGACAATTGTAGAATGTCAACCTATAAACCTATTATTCTTCTGAAACTAACTTCTCAACCCACTCAGCATTGACCATAAGTTGTAGGTTGGACTCATGCTGGGTCATGCGGTCACCCCAGCGCTCTAAGATCAAATCGTAGTGGTCCCGATCAAAGGCAATAAAGGCTACAATGTCATCCTCATGCATGAGAATGAATTGCTTCTGCCCTGTCTCCCCATCCACATAAAACTGCACTCGCTCCACCTGGGCAGTCGGATACTGTTCTAGGAAGGTTGCTTGGAGGTAGTATTTCAAGAGCTCAATCACCCGGTCGTCCAGACCCGCCTCGAAAATAAAAATCTTCTCCCACAAATCACGCAATTCCGGCACAATGCGGAAACGATAGCCCGCCTTACGTTGGACATAACCTTCCTCGCGGAAATAAATGGTCCGTAAGTCATGGGCAATCTGGACATGCTTTTCAGGCTGAGGTTCATAGTAGACCATGAAGACACGCTTAGGGTCATGGTAGAGATAGCCATAGTTGACGAAGGTGTCATAGCCACAGTTGTCACAGTGGAAACTCAAGAGATCAGTCGACATGACTAGGGGCTTGAGTTCAGGGTTGGCACTAATATTAATGCTGTCATAAGCTAGGAAATCTTGCGTATGGTTACAGTTAGGACAAATCATGGGATAGGTATGGTGTCGGGTCATAAGGTCACTCCTTTAATTTTTACTTCCTATATATACCAAAAGATTCAGTTGCGAGCAACTGAATCTTGAAGTTGACTTAACGGGTATTGGCGACATTGCCGTAGGTTTCAGTCAGAACAAACTCAGGGTTGCCTGCCTGATCTTCGACTGCAATGAGGCCTGCTTTTGGTGCGTAGTAGAGGTAGATCGTGCCACTTGGCAATTCACGCGATACCTTGACGGTGTTCTCGTAGCGCTTGCCATTGATGACATAGGTCATGGGATTAGCCACCACTGTGTTCTTAACCGACTTATCATAGCCGGTATAGTAGACCTTACCCACCGTCAAATCCGCTGGCAGAATCAAAGCCTGCTTGTCGTCCTTGGCCGCGTCTGTGGTCCGCTTGTCTTCCACATCACTATAGGTGTCAAAGTGCGCGAGTTCGTAGAGACCGTCCTGTCTAATCTGGTAGATATAACAGTTAGAGCTAGTCCCTTCCAGGACAGAGATTTGGAAAATCCCGTTAGCATCTGGCGAATATTCCATAATGACATCCCGGGCGCCACCCTCTACCCCATTGCCCACATAGTGGTAATTGACGAAATGGATATAGGGAGCACTCTCGGACCACGCTGGTCTGGCATAGATTGGCTGCCCCATTCCCAATAGGAATACGGCTAGCAGGCCCTAACATGGCCAAGCCACGACGCGCTATTGATTGCTTCTTCCGCATCGTACTTCCCCTTTTCGACAATGCTACTACTTTACTCTCTTATTCTATCGCAAATCCGCCAAACGGAAGGAGTTTAGCAAGAATAAACTGAATTTTCAATGAATGACAAAAACAAGAGCTTGGGATTAAATCCCAAGCTCTTGATAGACTGTCACCAGGACAGTTTTAGGTTTCTTAGCCTTGATAAGATTAGCTCACTTGCTCTTCTTCATCCTTGCGTTTGCCGGTCTGCGACTAGACCTAGACCTGCTAATACAGCAAAGTCTTTGCTTTGCAGAGAAGAAGGTCTGGTTCTTTGGTTTCCCCGTCGTCGGTAAGAGACCTTGTTTCTTAGCATCACAATCTGGACATGGCGCTGAGTTTGCTTAGTCCGGACATGGCACTTGACTTGTGTCGGGTTAAGCGCACAAGGTCTGTTAGTGCTTGGTCTAGGATGGCTTTGACTTGGTCTTGACTGCTTGCTTGGTCAATCGCGTCCCAGCTTTTTGAGCTAGGTCTTGGACTTGAGCAATAGCCTTAGCCTGTGTCTGCGTCATTCAGATCCTTACGAGCCTTGAGGGCGTCAATCTTAGCCTGGCTTGCCTGATCGATTGCTAGCTTACTATCCGACTTTACTGTCAGAACTTGGGCTGAAATCTTTGAGGCTTGCTTGGGCCTGCTTAACAGTGCATCCACATCAGCATTGGTTGTCATGCATCGATCAGCCGCTTTAGCCTTATAATGCGTCTGCTAATTTAGCCTTAGGCTGCGTCCTTCTCTTCTTGCGTCGAAAGTCGGTACGCGCATCGATTTCCTTGGCCTTGTCTGCCACTGCTTGATCGATGGGCGCCTTTAGCCGCATTCTTAGCATCAACGCTTGGGCTTTGGTCCTTGATGGACTTAGTACCTCTTTGCCTCTTCGCGTCTACTTCTGCATTGGTGGTTCGTCGCATCGATCGCGCCTTTAGCCTTGTTAGTCATCAGCCAACTAGCGCTTAGTGCATCCTTCTCTTCTTGCGTCAAGTCGGTACGTGCGTCGATTTCCCTTGGCCTTGTCTGCCACTGCCTGGTCGATGGGCGCCTTAGGCGCCGTCTTAGCGTCAGCTGTTGGGCTTTGGTCCTTGATGGACTTAGTACCTGCGCTACTGCTCTGCATCTACTTCTGCATTGGTGGTTGCCGCATCGATTCTTTGCTTTAACGCTGTTGCGTCTGCCAACATTAGCCTTAGTCGCGTCCTTCTCTTCTTGCGTTAAGTCGGTACGGGCATCGATTTCCCTTGGCCTTGTCTGCCACTGCTTGGTCGATCGGCGCTTTCATTGCATTCTTAGCATCAGCACTTGGGCTTTGGTCCTTGATGGACTTAGTTCCGCACGCTACTGCGATCTACTTCTGCGTTAGTGGTTCTCGCATCGATCAGCTGCCTTAGCTTGCTCAGGTGCATCAGCCAACTTAGCCTTAGCTGCATCCTTCTCTTCTTGCGTTAAGTCGGTACGGGCATCGATTTCCTTGGCCTTGTCTGCCACTGCTTGATCGATGGTCGCCTTTAGGCGCATTCTTAGCATCAGCACTTGGGCTTTGGTCCTTGATGGACTTGGTACCTGTCGCTACCGCGCGTCTACTTCTGCATTGGTTGTTCTCGCATCAATCGCGCTTTTAGCCTTGTTAGCTGATCTGCCAACATAGCCTTAGTGCATCCTTCTCTTCTTGCGTCAAGTCGGTGCGTGCGTCGATTTCCTTGGCCTTGTCTGCCACTGCTTGATCGATGGTGCCTTAGCTGATGTCTTAGCGTCCGCACTTGGGCTTTGGTCGGCAATAGACTTAGTGCCCGCTGCTACCGCTGCGTCTACTTCTGCATTAGTGGTTGCCGCATCGATCGCTGCTTTAGCCTTGTTAGCTGTATCAGCTAACTTAGCCTTAGCTGCATCCTTCTCTTCTTGCGTTAAGTCGGTACGTGCGTCGATTTCCTTGGCCTTGTCTGCCACTGCTTGGTCGATGGCTGCGCTTTGAAATTGCTGTCTTAGCATCAGCTGTTGGGTTGAAGCCATTAATTGCACTTGGAGCGGCTTAGCTTGCTGCATCGACATCAGAGTTAGTGCTTGCCGCATCGATGGCTGCCTTAGCCTTGTCTGCTTCTTGAGCCAACTTAGCCTTAGCTGCATCCTTCTCTTCTTGAGTCAAGTCGGTGCGAGCATCGATAGCGTCAGTCTTAGTCTTCACTGTCGCATCAATGGCTTTCCATAGTCGCTGTCTTCTTGTCTGCACTTGGGTTAGGGCATCAATTAAGTCAGCACCGACCCTTGCTGCTTCCGCAACTTCCGCATTGGTTAGCTAGACATCAATTGCATCCTTGGTTTCAGCCACTGCGAGCATCAACTTTCGCTTTGGTGCATCTTTCTCTTCACGAGTTAGATTGTTAGCTTCAATCAGCGCTTTCTTAGCATTAGCTACTTGTTCAAGCGCTTCTTTTGCTTTTGGCTTAGTTTCTGCAACTGGTGTTAGGCCTGCAATGGCACTTGTACCCTTGCCTTGTTCGTTAGCAACTGTTGAATTGTCGCTAGCTTCGGCAATGGCAGTCTTAGTCAGCGAGCGACTTGATCTACTGCAGAAAGTGCGTCTTTCTCTTCATGAGTTAAGTTCTTATCAGCTTCGATGGTCGCCTTCTTAGCATTAGGCGCTGTTCAACAGCCTCTTTTGCTTTGGGCTTAGCGTCCGCAACTGGCGTTACGTCAGCAATTGCTTGCTTACCTTGGATCACGATCAGTTGCAACTTGGCTATGAGTTGGTAGCCGTCGATTGCCTCGTTTAGCCTTCTTAGCGCATCCTCAACTTGCTTGATTTGCATCCTTCTCTTCGCGAGTTAAGGACTTGTCAGCCTAATTGTAGATTTCTTAAGGTCGGCAAGATCTTGAACTGCTTGCTTAGCAGTGAGGCAGCAATTGGATTTGGTGTGACGTCAGTGATTGCCTTAAGGCCGGCGTCCTTCTCACTCACAACCTGAGCATCAGTAGTACGCTATATCAACCTTGTTGCGAGCTTCGCCAGCTTCTTCAACTTGCTTGATTGCTTCTTCTTTCTCTTCCTGAGTTAAATCAGTCCGTTCTTGAATAGCATCTTTCTTGAGATTTGCTTTGCTTTGCGTTAATAGACGCTCAGCGTCTGTCTTAGCCACAGAGCCTGGTGTCACTGCTTCAATAGCGGCTAAACCGTTGGCCTTTTCATTGGCTACAGCCCCATCAGTAGTCAGCTGCATCAATTCTCGCTTGCGCATCTTGAGTCGCCTTGTCGATAGTCGCTTTGGCGACTTTCTTCTCCTTAGTCAAATCACCACGATCTTGGATGAGCTGTTTCTTAGCATCTCTCTGTGCGCGGACTTGGTCATAGCAGTTGGCTTCACAGTTGGTGTTGGAGCGACAGCATTAATTGCCGCTTCACCAGCAGTCTTCTCGTTTGCAACATCAGAATCAGAATTTGCTGACGCAATGGCTTGCTTAGTGCATCTGCTGCTGTTTGTATTTGATTAATAGCTGTATTCTTCTCTTCTTTGAGGTCAAACGATTATCCGCTTGAATCGCTCCTTCTTAGTATCCGCTAAAAGCTTGAGATTGCTTCTTGCGCAGTTGGCTTGGCAACTGGAGTCGGAGTTGAGTCACTAATTGCCTTAACGCCCTTATCCTTCTCTGCTGTCACCGCTTCATCGTTCAGCGCGTCCTTGATCGCTTGCTGCGCTTTCGCTAACTCTTCGTTGACCTTACGAACGGCTTCCGCTTTCTCATCGCTCGTTAACGCCGCGTTGCGCTCAATCCCTTGCTTCTTAGTCTCAGGCGCGCTTGCGCTACCGCCGCTAAAAGGTTTCTTTCGGTTTAGACTTAGCTTCGCCCTGGATAGCGCCAATGGTCGCTAGGCCCGCTTCCTTGGCTGTGCCCACTAACGCATTGGTGTCGGAACCGTTAATCGCGTTGCGCGCGTTTTGGACTGCCTCGGTGACTGCTTGGATCGCTTTCGCTTGCTCTTCTGCGGTCAATTCCTTGTTCTTGCTGATTTGATCCTTCTTAGCTTCCGCCGCTGCTTCCACTTCCTTGATCGCATCTGGACGTACCTTCGCTTCTGGCGTGATACCGCAATCGCGGTCGTACCATTCGTCTTAGCTTGGGTCACCGCGTTTTTGGTCTCTGCATCTTCCACTGCTTTCGTTGCAGTTCTCGCTTTGCAGTCACTTTCGCCTTGGCTGCGTCTTTCTCGTCTTGCGTTAAGTCTTGACGATTTTGGATCGCTTGACGTTGCGTTTCCGCCGCGCGTTCAATCGCGTCCTTCGCTTCCGTCTTAGTCGCTGGGGTCTCGGCCACATTCTTGATCGCAGCAATCCCCTTGGTTTGTTCACCGGTCACGTCGGCTTGAGGCGCGTCTTGGATCGCTTGCTTAGCCTTGGCTAATTCGCTTTCGACCTCCGCGATGGCGGTCTTGCGTTCTTCCTCGGTTAAGCCACCATTCGCTTGAATGTGTTGCTTCTTCTCATCCGCCGCTGCTTGCACTGCTGCGATGGCTTCTGGCTTCGCCACGGCCGTCACTGGCACTGCTTGAATCGCTTGCGTTCCATCGTTTTGCTTATCCGTTACCGCTTGGTTGGTCGTTGCCTCATCAATCGCACTGGTTGGCTTTCGTTACGGCTTCGTCTACTTTCCCAATCGCTTCGGCTTTCTCTTCATCGGTCAAGTTGCCATTGTTCCGGATTTCAGCCTTCTTCAATTCGGCTGCTGCTTGGATGGCTGCTTTCGACGCATTCTTCGCTGCTGGTGTTTCTGCCACGCCTGCGATGTCGGCTTTCCCTTGCACTTCTTGAGCTTGAACATCCGCCAATTTCTTGGCTGCGTCAATCGCATTACGCGCTGCGTCTGCTTTCGCTTCGACCGCGCTGATTGCGTCGTTCTTCTCTTCGCGAGTTAATTGAGTGTTATTCTCAATTTGTCGCTTCTTATCTTGCTCAGCTTGCGTAATCGCTGCTTTCGCTAAGTCCTTCGTGCTTTGGGCTTGGTCCTCAATCGCTTTAATCGCTTCGATTGCTGCCTTGCCGGCTTCACCTTTAGCTGCTACGTCGGCACTGCTTTCGGCTTGCTTGATCTCTTCCTTAGCCGCTGCTAAGGCTGCGTCAACCTTCGCTAGCGCTGCTTTCTGCTCTTCCTCGGTTAACTTGCCATTCGATTCAATCTCTTGGCGCTTAGCCGCTGCCGCTGCTTCCACTACACGGTCTGCTGCTGGACGAGCTACTGGTGTTTCGGCTACACCGCTAATCGCGATGCTTCCCTTGCCTTGTTCATTCGTCACCGCTTCATCGTTCGCTGCGTCCTTGATCGCTTGCTGCGCTTTCGCTAACTCTTCGTTGACCTTACGAACGGCTTCCGCTTTCTCATCGCTCGTTAACGCCGCGTTGCGCTCAATCCCTTGCTTCTTAGTCTCGGCTGCTTGCGCTACCGCTGCTAAGGCTGCTGGTTTAGACTTGGCTTCGCCCTGGATAGCGCCAATGGCTGCTAGGCCCGCTTCCTTGGCTGTGCCCACTAACGCATTGGTGTCGGAACCGTTAATCGCGTTGCGCGCGTTTTGGACTGCCTCGGTGACTGCTTGGATCGCTTTCGCTTGCTCTTCTGCGGTCAATTCCTTGTTCTTGCTGATTTGATCCTTCTTAGCTTCCGCCGCTGCTTCCACTTCCTTGATCGCATCTGGACGTACCTTCGCTTCTGGCGTGATACTCAATCGCGGTCGTACCATTCGTCTTAGCTTGGGTCACCGCGTTTTGGTCTCGCATCTTCCTGCTTTCGTTGCGGTTCTTTCTTTGCTGAGTCACTTTCGCCTTGGGCGCGTCTTTCTCGTCTTGCGTTAAGTCTTGACGATTTTGGATCGCTTGACGTTGCGTTTCCGTGCGCGTTCAATCGCAGTCCTTCGCTTCCCGTCTTAGTCGGCGGGGTCTCGGCCACATTCTTGATCATGCAATCCCCTTGGTTTTGTTCACCGGTACGTCGGCTTGCTTAGTGCGTCTTGGATCGCTTGCTTAGCCTTGGCTAATTCGCTTTCGACCTCCGCGATGGCGGTCTTGCGTTCTTCCTCGGTTAAGCCACCATTCGGCTTGAATGTGTTTGCTTCTTCTCATCCAGCAGCTGCTTGCACTCTTTGCGATGGTCTGCGGCTTCGCCACGGCCGTCACTGGCACTGCTTGAATCGCTTGCGTTCCATCGTTTTGCTTATCCGTTACCGCTTGGTTTGGTCGTTGCCTCATCAATCGCCCGGTTGGCTTTCGTTACGGCTTCGTCTACTTTCCCAATCGCTTCGGCTTTCTCTTCATCGGTCAAGTTGCCATTGTTCCGGATTTCAGCCTTCTTCAATTCAGTGCTTTGCGCTCGGATGGTCGCTTTCATGCCATTCTTCGCTTCTTTCGGTGTTTCTGCCACGCCTGCGATGTCGGCTTTCCTTGCACTTCTTGAGCTTGAACATCCGCCAATTTCTTGGTCGCGTCAATCGCATTACGCGCGCGTCTGCTTTCGCTTCGACCGCGCTGATTGCGTCGTTCTTCTCTTCGCGAGTTAATTGAGTGTTATTCTCAATTTGTCGCTTCTTATCTTGCTCAGCTTGCGTAATCACGCTTTCGCTAAGTCCTTCGTGCTTTTGGGCTTTGGTCCTCAATCGCTTTAATCGCTTCGATTCGTCGCTTTCGCCAGCTTCACCTTTAGTCGCTACGTCGGCACTGCTTTCGGCTTGCTTGATCTCTTCCTTAGCCGCTGCTAAGGCTGCGTCAACCTTCGCTAGCGCTGCTTTCTGCTCTTCCTCGGTTAACTTGCCATTCGATTCAATCTCTTGGCGCTTAGCATGCCGCCTTCCCACTACACGGTCTCTTCCTTTGGACGAGCTACTGGTGTTTCGGCTACACCGCTAATCGCGATGCTTCCCTTGCCTTGTTCATTCGTCACCGCTTCATCGTTCGCTGCGTCCTTGATCGCTTGCTGCGCTTTCGCTAACTCTTCGTTGACCTTACGAACGGCTTCCGCTTTCTCATCGCTCGTTAACGCCGCGTTGCGCTCAATCCCTTGCTTCTTAGTCTCGGCTGCTTGCGCTACCGCTGCTAAGGCTGCTGGTTTAGACTTGGCTTCGCCCTGGATAGCGCCAATGGCTGCTAGGCCCGCTTCCTTGGCTGTGCCCACTAACGCATTGGTGTCGGAACCGTTAATCGCGTTGCGCGCGTTTTGGACTGCCTCGGTGACTGCTTGGATCGCTTTCGCTTGCTCTTCTGCGGTCAATTCCTTGTTCTTGCTGATTTGATCCTTCTTAGCTTCCGCCGCTGCTTCCACTTCCTTGATCGCATCTGGACGTACCTTCGCTTCTGGCGTGATACCCGCAATCGCGGTCGTACCATTCGTCTTAGCTTGGGTCACCGCGTTTTGGTCTGCCGCATCTTCCACTGCTTTCGTTGCGGTTGCTGCTGCTTGAGTCACTTTCGCCTTGGCTGCGTCTTTCTCGTCTTGCGTTAAGTCTTGACGATTTTGGATCGCTTGACGTTGCGTTTCCGCCGCGCGTTCAATCGCGTCCTTCGCTTCCGTCTTAGTCGCTGGGGTCTCGGCCACATTCTTGATCGACGCAATCCCCTTGGTTTGTTCACCGGTCACGTCGGCTTGCTTAGCTGCGTCTTGGATCGCTTGCTTAGCCTTGGCTAATTCGCTTTCGACCTCCGCGATGGCGGTCTTGCGTTCTTCCTCGGTTAAGCCACCATTCGCTTGAATGTGTTGCTTCTTCTCATCCGCCGCTGCTTGCACTGCTGCGATGGGTGCTGGCTTCGCCACGGCCGTCACTGGCACTTTCTTGAATCGCTTGCGTTCCATCGTTTTGCTTATCCGTTACCGCTTGGTTGGTCGTTGCCTCATCAATCGCCTGGTTGGCTTTCGTTACGGCTTCGTCTACTTTCCCAATCGCTTCGGCTTTCTCTTCATCGGTCAAGTTGCCATTGTTCCGGATTTCAGCCTTCTTCAATTCGGTGCTTTCGCTTGGATGTTGCTTTCATGCATTCTTCGTCTGCGCGGTGTTTCTGCCACGCCTGCGATGTCGGCTTTCCTGCACTTCTTGAGCTTGAACATCCGCCAATTTCTTGCGTTGCGTCAATCGCATTACGCCAGTCGCGTCTGCTTTCGCTTCGACCGCGCTGATTGCGTCGTTCTTCTCTTCGCGAGATTAATTGAGTGTTATTCTCAATTTGTCGCTGCTTATCTTGCTCAGCTTGCGTAATCGTCGCTTTCGCTAAGTCCTTCGTGCTTTGGGCTTGGTCCTCAATCGCTTTAATCGCTTCGATTCTCGCCTTGCCGGCTTCACCTTCTGTTGCTACGTCGGCACTGCTTTCAGCTTGCTTGATCTCTTCCTAGTCGCGCTAAAGTCTGCGTCAACCTTCTCATGACGCTTTCTGCTCTTCCTCGGTTAACTTGCCATTCGATTCAATCTCTTGGCGCTTAGTAGCATGCCGCTTCCACTACACGGTCTCTCTGTCGGACGAGCTACTGGTGTTTCAGCTACACCGCTAATCGCGATGCTTCCCTTGCCTTGTTCATTCGTCACCGCTTCATCGTTCAGCTGCGTCCTTGATCGCTTGTCGCGCTTTCGCTAACTCTTCGTTGACCTTACGAACGGCTTCCGCTTTCTCATCGCTCGTTAACGTGCGTTGCGCTCAATCCCTTGCTTCTTAGTCTCAGGCGCTTGCGCTACCGCGCTAAAAGTCTTTCGGTTTGAGACTTAGCTTCGCCCTGGATAGCGCCAATGGTACTAGGGCCCGCTTCATGGCTGTGCCCACTAACGCATTGGTGTCGGAACCGTTAATCGCGTTGCGCGCGTTTTGGACTGCCTCGAGACTGCTTGGATCGCTTTCGCTTGCTCTTCTGCGGTCAATTCCTTGTTCTTGCTGATTTGATCCTTCTTAGCTTCCGCCGCTGCTTCCACTTCCTTGATCGCATCTGGACGTACCTTCGCTTCTGGCGTGATACCCGCAATCGCGGTCAGTACCATTCGTCTTAGCTTGGGTCACCCGCGTTTTGGTCTGCGCATCTTCCACTGCTTTCGTTGCGGTTCTTTGCTGCTGAGTCACTTTCGCCTTGGCGCGTCTTTCTCGTCTTGCGTTAAGTCTTGACGATTTTGGATCGCTTGACGTTGCGTTTCCATGCGCGTTCAATCGCTTGAATGGCCTCTGGCTTCGCCTTTGGTTGTGGCGTCACGGCATGAATCAGCGGCAACACGACCATTTTTGAATAGCGACATCATTATTTGAAGGTGCGAGACCAATTGCATTGATAGCATCATTAGCGGCTTTTTCGGGCTTCTTGAATTTTCTCGTCTCTCTTCACTAGTTAAGCGTGAGTCATTTTCAAGTTCTCTGACTTTTTCGATCAATTCGCCATTAATCTCTGTAATTGCAAATGGCTTTTCTTTCGGATTTATAGAAACATTTGTATTTTCTTGGAGAATACGTTCCTTTTCTTGATCTACTAACTCTTTACGAGATTGTTGGTTTAATGACTCATACGCTTCCGAAACAAAAAGTATCAATTTTTCTGGTCGAGGACTTCCTTCTCTTCACTTGTGAACTGCGTTGCATTTTTATATATCTTTTCTACGATTAGTGCCTCTAAGATTTCACGTTTTCGCTGCCTTGTAATCTTCGGATGGGCTAATCGCGAATTGCTTCTTGCTGACCGTTAATTGTTGATTAACTGCATTATCATCTTCTTTCGCTTTGATTTTTCTCAATAGCAGATTGTAATTCCTGTTCAATCAAACTAGCGGTACCTTCGCGTTCTTCTGTCGTAGAAGCTGATGTGCTATACTTCCTGCTTCCGATTCCGTGCAACTTCCTCTAAGCTTGCAATAGCATTCTGCTTAGCGGTTGGGGTTGCAGTGACATCTTGAATGTTTTGGATACCTTGGGCTTTTTGAGTCCCGACTGCTTCATCAGTTGGGGCTTGGTTTATTGCCTGGCGTGCGTTCTCAAGAGCTTGATTTACTTTAGCAAGAGCTTGTTCTCTTTCTTCATTGGTTAAAAGAGGTTTTTGCTCAATTTCTTGACGTTTGCTTGCTGTTCTGCCTCAAGTCTTTGCTATGGCTTCCGGTTTTGTCTTCGCCACAGCTTGAATAGCTTCAATCGCGTCTAAGCCGTCGCGTTTGGCGTTGGCTACGCCTGCTCTCTCTTCCGCTTGGTTGATCTTAGCTTGCGCATCTTGAACAGCTGAGTTGATCTTCTGAATCGCTTCATTCTTCTCTTCTTGAGTAAATGCCTTGCTAGATTCAATCTGACGCTTCTTAGCCTCTGCTGCAGTTTGGATTTCTTGCAAAGCGTTTGGCTTGTCTTGCGCTTGTGCCGGTACAGCTTTAATAGCTGCAATCCCATCAGACTCAACGGTCAACGTCTGTCTTTTTGTTGGGCTTGCTGAGTTTTTCTAGGGCATCTGTTTCAGTCGCCGTTACAGCTTGCTTAGCTTGGTTTTCTCTTCGCTAGTTAAGCCTTCAAGTCGGTCAATCGCCTCGCGACGTGCTTGGGCGCTGACTTCAATGGCACTTTTTGGTCTTTCGGTTTGGCCACTGGATTTGCAGTAATCGCGGCAATGGTCTGCGTTCCATTGGTTTGTTCTTGCGCTACCTTGTCATTTGTTTTCGCAGCGTTAATCGCGTCTTTTGCTCTATCAACCGCTGTGTCGACCTCTTGAATTAGTTGCGCTCTCTCTTCAATGGTCAAGTCTTGGTTGTCACGAGCTCAGCCTTCTTACGATCCGGTACGCAACAACTTCCTTGATGGCATCTGGACGTGCCTTCGCTTCTTGAGTGACAGCATTAATTGCGACTAGCCCATTGGTCTTAGCTTGATCCACAGCGTTTTGATCTGCCGCTGCTTCCACTTCTCGCTTAGCCAAGGTTGCTGCTTGATTCACTCTCTCCTTGGTCGCGTTTATCTCGTCTTGTGTTAAACCAGGAAGTTCTTGGATTTCTTTGCGTCTCGTTTCCCTGGTACGCCTCAATTTCATTGATTGCTGTTGGCTTAGCAGTTGGGGTTGCTGAAACAGCTTGAATGTTTTGGATACCTTGGGTTTTCTGAGTCGCCACTGCTTCATTAGAGTCAGCTTGAGTGATAGCCTGACGTGCCGTCTGGAGGGCATTCTCTACTTGAGCAAGTGCTTGTTCTCTCTCTTCCTTAGTTAAGCCTTCTGTCTGCTGAATCTCACGGCGTCTGTTAGACGCTTCTTCTTCAAGTTCGTAGATAGTGCTCGGTTTAACGCTTGGAATAGCTAGTACATTGCCAATGTTGGTAGTCTGCCTTGTTTCACAACACCTACAGTGAGGTCGTCAGTCGCTTCATTGATGTCTTTTTCAGCCTTAGCTAGCTCGGTGTTAACCTTCTGGATAGCTTCGGCCTTCTCATCGCTCGTCAAGTTGTCGTTAGACTGGATGGTGAGACGTCTTATTAGCGCGACTTGTCGAACTTCCGCCAGAGCGGTGGCTTGCTTACTGGAGTTTGTGGGACGTTTTGGATTGCTTGAAGCCCTTGACTTTCTTGATCGCCGACTTGTTGGTTAGTCGTCGCTTGTTGGATTGTTTTGGAGTGCATCTGTAAGGGCTTGGTCCACTGACTCAATGGCCTTGTCTTTCTCTTCCTTAGTTAAGAGCTTATTCTGACGAATCTCGTTACGTTTATTTTTCAGTCGCAGTCCCCAAGGCTTGGTTGGTCGCTGTCTTAATCTTAGATTCTGTCCCAATGGCACGAATCTTTTTTCGACACCAGTATCATTAGCGACTTGGACCTTGTCGTTAGTATTTGAACGATGAACGCTCAATTTTGCCTCATCAAGGACTTGATCTAATTTCTTATTAAGCTCCACACGCTCTTCATCTGTTAAGTTTGGCGCTGTCTGAATCTGTTGGCGTTTAGTTTGTGCTTCTTGCGTCAGATCACTGATGGCATCGCGTTTCTTAGTAGCTGTCAGAGAGAAGCTATGAAGACCAGAAATCCCATTATCAAGGGCATCTTGTACTTCACGGTCGGTTCCGGCATCCAGAATAGATTGACGCAACTGATCTCTGAGGGCTTCAAAGCGTTGCTTGTGGTCTCTCCGCTCTTCTTCAGTAAAATCAGAGAAAGTTTCAATGTTATTAGCACGTACAGCCGCTTCTCTATCAAAGGCATCCAAGGCGGCTTGACGAACTGACGCAGTCGGTGTGAAGTTCTCGATCCCAGTCTTATGCGTGTTAAGGGCTTGCTCCACATCTTCATTGCTTGCGGCATCCGCAATGGCCTGCAAAGCATCTTGACGCTTACTTTCTAATTGGGTCAAGGCCGTGAGACGCTCATCAGACGTCAAAGTTTTGTTGCCTTCAATCTCTTGACGCTTAGCCGCAACCGCTGCTTCAATGTCAGCATTCGCTTCTGGCTTCTTAACTGCTTGGCCTGTTACATCGCCAATCGCGTTCAAACCTTGGGCTTGCGCTTGAGCTACATCATCTCGGCCAGAGGCTTGTTCTACCTTGCCTTTAGCTGTTGCCAAGGCTTGGTTAACCTCCTCAATCGGCGCTTGCTTCTCTTGAGTGGTGAGGTTTTTTGTTATCAGTAATTTGTTGACGTTTAGTTTGAGCGGCGTTGTCTAATGCCTCATTGGTACGCTTGCTTAGTAAGTGGCTCTGGTTTAATCGCTTGAATTGCAGTTAAACCATAGGACTTCGCATTGCCGACTCCCGCATTGTCAGCTGCTTGTCCAATAGAATCTTTTGCCGTTTGTACTTCTGTTGCTAAACGTGTCTCAGCGACTTGACGTTCTTCAGCCGTCAAGCCTTTCCTTGCTTTGAATTTCTTGACTCTTAGTCGCACGTCTTGCTTCAATCTCAGCGAGGGCATCTGCCTTCACTTGGCCGTATGGGCTAATAGCTACAATGTTACCAAGCCCCTGGGTCTTAGCTTCGCTAACCGCTTGGTTATTTTCGGCGTCTTGAATTTGCTTCTTAGCATTATCAAGGGCCTGTTGAAGGTCTTGCGTAAATTTCTGACGCTCTTCATCGGTCAAGCTCTTGTTTTCTTGAATCTCACGCGTCTTGATAGCAGCCTGATCTTGCAGTTCTTTGATGGCATTTGGCTTAACTTCTGGAGTAACCAGTAGATTAGCAATCGTTTCTTCAGCTAAATTCTTCTCAGCTGTTACTGTTTCATTGCTATTGGCTTGGTTGATTAAGCCAACTGCCTTCTGAACTTCAGCCTCAATAGCGTCTGTGAGCGTTTTGCGCTCTTCAGCCGTTAATTCTTGATTTTGTAAAATATTATCCTTCTTAGCATCCGCTACTTGGCGAACGGACTGGATGGCTTCGTTCTTAATCTTGGCTACAGCGGTTACTGCTTGAATATCCTGAATACCCTTAGTTTTAGCATTAGCTACTTCTTCATTGTCATCAGCAGCCTTAATATCTGCAATCGCCTTAGCAAGGGTCTGATCAAGCTGATTGAGTGCTGCTTGACGTTCGTTATCAGTCAAACCTTGCGCTTGGTTAATAGCTTGACGTTGAGCGTCTGCTTGTTCATTCACAGCTTGAATAGCCTGTGGTCTTACAGAAGCTTGCACCTGAATGGCCCGAATCTTGTTAGTACCCTCAGTCTGCTTGTCTTCGACATCTGCATTACGAGTACCTTGGTTAATGGCTTGCTCAGCCGCAGCAAGAACTTGGTCTACCTGACCTAATAAGACATCACGTTCATTAGCGGTTAGATCAAGGTTATTCTCGATTTCTTGGCGTTTAGTTTCAGCTTCTTGACGAACGGCTGCCAAGGCTGTATTACGCTTAACCGGAACAGCCGGCGCATTAATCTTGGCAAGGGCCGCTTCTTTGGCAGCTTGAACCTCTACTTCACCGTACGAAGCTAAAATGTCTCGGTGGGCATCTTGAGCAGCTTGCTTAACTTGTTCAAGGTATTGTTCACGCTCTTCAACCGTTAGGTCGCCTTGAGCTTGGATTTGCTTAATGCGTTCAGCAAGAGCTTCTTCAATGGCCTTTCTAGCCGCTGGTTTGACAATTGCTGGTGGTCTTACTGCTTCAATTTCAGCAAGCATTTCATTGACAACTTGTTGCAAGTTGTCATTAGAAGTCGCTGCCAAAATTCTTGCTTCGGTTGCTTCTGCAATCCGGAGCAATTTATCGTTGGCGCTCTAATTTCTCTTCGGCAGTCCAATCACTGCTTGTTGCATTAAGAGCTGTCGACATAGCCTCACGCGCAGTATCTACAGTGTTCTTGGCATCTGGTTTTTTAGTGCCCTGGATAGAAACACTGTTAACAGTCGAGATACCGTCTGTTTTGGCAGAATTAAGTTCATAGTCTCCGCTTGCTTGGTTCACACGTTCAAGTGCAGCATCCTTGGCAGTCTCTAATTCCCGCAGTTTTTCGTCCTTTTCGTCAGTCGTTAACCATGATTCATTGGAAATCAATTGCTTACGCGCATTGTAGGCATCCATAATCTCATTAGTGGCAGCTTGACGGGCTGGAGATTGTGTTGGAACTGCTTGAATCTGGCTAAGCTCATTGTTTTCAATATTCTGAACGTCTTGGTTAGAGCGTGCTGAGTTCAGGGCATCCTTAGCCGCTTGAACCTTGCTATCTAAGTCGCGCAGTGCCGCAGTCTTCTCTTCTGCCAGACATTTGGCTATCTTGAATTTGCTGACGTTTAGCTGCTTCCGCTGCTTGGATAGCTGCTAGGGCTGCTGGTTTCTTAACCGCAGTAATCGGCGTATCGTTAATAGCCTGAACTTGCGCATTTTGAGTTGAAGTAACACCTTGAGTGGTTGTTTGAGCCGCCACTGCTTGTTTGGCTGCTGTTTCTTTCTGACGAACAGCGGCAACTTGATCAGTACGCTCTTCATTAGTCAAGTTCTGATTCGTATTGATCTGTTGAACCTTGTTATTAGCTGCGGTTTCGATGGCTGTGCGAGCCGCTGGTTTAGCAACTGGCGTCTGGGTCAAGGCGTTGATAGTGCTTGTCCCATTATTTTGAGCCGTCGCTAAAGCTTGACTAGTCTTAGCTTGATTAATGGCAGTATTGGCTGAATTTTGAGCATTGGTCACCTTTTGGCGTTCAACTGCTCGTTCTTCAGTTGTCAAATCAACATTATTATCAATTTCAGTGTTCTTGCGTTGAGCTGCATCAGCAACTGCTTGCTTGGCTGCATCGCGGTGTAAGCCAATGAGAACTTGTACCTGAACGGTATTATCTGACGGCTTACCTTGGCTATCCTTAGCACGCAAAGTAACGGTGTATTCACCTTCAACAGTAGAGTCAATACGGGCAACATTACGACCATCCTTAGCATAGGAAACTATCTCAGCCTGAACAGGTGTCCCGTTTGTTTGCTTAGCATCGTCCTCGGCGTCGGCAACAGTTACTAAGTCCTTGATCGCTGACTCGGTAACCGGTTGATTAATGTCTACCTCTAAAGAAGGTGTCTTAACTGCAATGGTTGGCTTCTCGTTGGAGGCATTGGCTGTTACTGAACGGTTAGACGCGATAGTCCCACCAAAATGATATTTTGGCACCATACGCATCGAGGTTGTTACTGGTACGATATCTGGCCCTGGATCTGGTTTTGTAGAGTGACGCGGAACTTTATCGCCTACTTCTCTCACCCTGAAAGGAGCAACAGTCGTAATTCTTAGATATTGATAACCCACTGGTGCTCCAGGCAATTCTTCAATCTTCTCTATTAACTCAGGAGCAGCAATATGTCTACGAGTAAAGGTACCTCCACCATGCACAGTCCAAGGACTATTCCATTCTATTTTTCTAAGAGCTAATTGCGATCGGTCATCGTTCGCTCCAGAAGTCAAGTTAGTTTCGATAGAGAAGAATTGGGCATCATGTGGAACAGCAACATCAATATATTTTTGACCTGCAATCAAATCTGCTTGGCCAGTCGCCAAGGGGTTCTTAATGAAGCTAAATGTCCCAAGCTCTACCGGTTTATTTACGACAGGGCTTCTATCACCATTGATAATCTGGAAGAATCTTAGCTCTCTACCATTATTAAGGATATTAAATGTACTTCGAATAGGTTTTGTGAGGGTTAAGGTCCAGTTCCCAGTACTATCAACCGTCGTTCTTTCAGTAGTGTCATCCTGGTAGACTAACTCAATGGTAGCATTAGGGATCCCCGTACCACTAATAGTGGAGTCGGTCGATGTCAGGTTCCCTGAAATTGTAGGCTGTGCTGTCGCTTGAGGATTGTTCTGTCTAGTTACGACATCATCCAAGAAGGCTTCATAGCGGTGCTGTTTCTTGCTATCGGTGATAACAATCTTGCCGTCATCAGTAAAGTCGATATTACGTTCTGATAGTCTAAAGTTTGGGTTCAAGCGGATAAATGCTTCCCGTATTCTACGTTTTTCTTCATCGTTTAGGCTTTGAGGGTCGATAACTTGTACCAGGCCAGCCCCAGTAGGTGCCTTCATAGTTTCGTAGGCGCCAGTCCCTTTGCCGCGCAAGCCAGTCCCTGGCGTCATTGGTTTCCCTTGTTCCTCAGGGCGTGGCATAGCCGCGCTGGCTGGTTTCTCAACTGGTTTTACCGCATAACCTGGCGTCTTGCGCGTATCATTTTGACGGCTTGGCTCAAGTTTGCTGTCTTCCTTTTGCTCAGGCTTGCTCTCGTCAGCTGAAGACTGACTGGACTTCGAGCTATTTGCTTCATTAGAATTAACACTTTCTGAGCTTGTAGAAGTCTCAGAACTTTGGCTGCTTTCAGCGGACACCAAAGAAGCCTCTTCACTAGAGGCGGATAAAACCGCTGCTTGTTCACTGACCTTGGACTCCTGGCTAGCGCCCGTGCCGTCGGACGATTCAGCCTGGGCTATGTGCCGTTGCCGGTTGAACAGATGCTGACTCAGCTGCATATGCTTGACCAGAGTTCAGCATAATGAAGGAGCCGACCGCAACAGAAGCCACCCCTACGCTAAGTTTTTAATGGTATAATGTGTGATCTTCTCACCTTCGCGCAAGCGACGAAGGTAATGATTGTTTTTCCCTAACATAGCTTTCTCCCTTTTTTTATACATTCATTTGGTGATTAGTAAATCGAAAAACACTTACGGGTTGTGCCTTCCTAGACATAATCATACATGATAGATGATACCACAAATACATAAGAAAACAAATACCAATTTGATAAAAAGCATATTAAAAATAAACTTTCATCATTATCTCCTTAAATTATAATATTTTCGCCTTTATAAATCTTGATATTCTTTGTTCGTTATAAATTTACCAACCTCTGTTTTAACCTTTATAACAGGGGTTCAAGCAGGTATCACCCAGTTCACAAATAAGTGCCATAACTTGCTATAATTGCCTGGTTCACAGCCTCAAATAATTGCGAACATTTTAAACTAATTACTCGCTAACGTTCAATACTATGAAATATGTCTAGACATAGAATTTTCATTTCATCCTTTTTCATTAGACTATGTCGACTTCTCTACCATAAGGCTTCTAGTCGGCCCTAGCCCATTACAAAAAGGATGGAAGCAAGCTTCCATCCTCTGGGGCGCTGACTAGTCCTCGAAGACCACGTCGGTCTGTTGGGTCAGCATTTCTTTTAATTTTTGGATAGTATTCGTGGAATTGAGCCTCGCGATCGCTGACGGGCTTGCCTTCGGCAACTTCCGCCATATTCTGGAGGGCAATCATCCAGCTGGTCAAGTCCTTAGGACTGTGGTCGTTAAGCTCGGCCAACCATTCGGTGAAGATCAGAGTGGTCTTACCAGGCTCTAACTCATGCAGTTCGAAGGTAATAATGTTCAAGTCCCAGGTAAAGGACAAGTAAGCATTAGGCTCCACATCCAGAACCATCATGTCTTCATAGCCGCCTGTCTTATAGTTGAACTTGAGGCTAGCCCCTGTCTCCAGGCCTTGGAATTCTAGCTCTGGATACCAGGATTGCAGCTTGTCATTTTCCGTTAAGAGGGACCAAACTTGCTCCTTCGGCAGGTTGAAGACGCCGCTGAATTGGACGCTAACGCCTTGGTTTTCCTCGTGGCCATGGTCGTGGCCACAGCCGCATCCGCAGCCTGCATGGTCATGGGCGTGAGCGTGGTCATGATGGTGGTCATGATGGTGGTCATGGCCACAGCCACAAGAATGCTCGTGGTGGTGATGATGGTCATGGCCACAGCCACAGGAATGGTCATGGTCATGATGTTGACAGTGCTCGTGTTCACTCATAGGCCTTAAGCTCCTTTATTTAAACGTAGGTTTGTAGAATTGACGTCGGTCTAGCGGATAGATGGCCTCGGAGAAATTACCGGGCTCGACCTTGGCTAAGGCAGTCGCAATCATATTGAAGGTGGCATCCATATTGTCAATGTGATGGATGAGCTCGGCTTCTAGCAGCTGAGGCGCCACCGGGCTACCATACTCCAACTTGCCATGGTGGGCCAGGACTACGTGCTTGAGGAGGAGGACTGGCTCAGAATCTGGGTCAAAGCCCAGTTCGGCACAGGCCCGGTCAATCAACTCGTCCACAATGACGATATGGCCCATCATCTTGCCCTTGAGGGTGTACTCGGTGGCAATGGCACCCGACAACTCGATGGTTTTACCCATATCATGCAGGATAATGCCGCCTAAGAGCAGGCTGGCATTGACCTCTGGGTAAATCTTGAGCAGCGCCCGCCCTACCTGCAACATGGAAATGGTGTGGTAGCTGAGGCCACCCGCTAGGGCGTGGTGGTTGCGCTTGGCTGCCGGATAGGAGAAGAAATCTTCCTTGGCATAGTTGAGAATCTTACGCACGATGCGGGCAATATGGGACTCGTGAATCTCCAGCAAAGCCTCATTGAGGACTTCCTCCAGGGTTTCCTTCTTAATCCCGATATGTTCCACATAGAGGGTCGGATCATCTGGCTCGCCTGCATCCGCTAGGCGCAAGCTCTGAATCTTAATCTGCGGGGTCCCATTATAGGTGTCCCGCTCGCCCTTGAGGAAGACCACCTTGCCGGCTTGATAGCGGGCAATTTCTTCCTCGGTGGCCGACCAGTACATGCCGTCCATGCTGCCAGAACGGTCCTGGAAGCGGAAGGCGATGAAGGGATTGCCATTGCGGGCTACCCGGATGTCGGCGGATTTAATGAGGACGAAGAGCGCGAAGCTCTCGCCATGATTGAGGTCTAATAATTGGGTCATGCCGGTTCCTCCTCTGCTTGAGTCACTTGAATGGCGTCCAAGTTCACAGCCCTTGCCCCGTCGAAGAAATGAACGGCTTGTTGGTCAAAGGTGAAGAAGAGGACTTGAATACGTTCCGAAATTTGGCCTAGAACTTGATACATGCTGGCCTTGCGATACTCGTCGAAGTTGACGAAGGCATCGTCAATCAAGATTGGCATCTTAACCATGGTCCGAACATTCTCAATGAAGGCAATCCTCAGGGCCACATAGAGTTGTTCCAGGGTCCCTTGGGACAGTTCATGCGGTTCAAAGTAGATGTCGGAGAACTGACGTACCTTGATACCGTCTTTTTGGAGCTTGATCTGGGTGTAACGGCCGTAGCTCAGGGTCTCGAAGAGTTCATCGGCTAGGCGGTTCATCTCAGGCAGCGGATTGTCCAGCCCTTGACGTAGGGTGGCATAGATTAATTCCATGGCAATCCGCTTGCGACCCCATAGGGCCACCATATCCCGAACTTGAGTCTCCTTGTTGGCCAAGGCTTGGACTTTTTCTTGGTAGGTGCCGTCTTGTTCCAGATGGTGGATCTCCACTTCTAGGTCGGCCCGTTCGCGGTGATGCGGCACTAGGCGTTCCTTGAGGGTCTCCAACTGGTGTTCCAGACGGTGGAAGTTCTCTAGCAGGCTTTGCTTGTTCTGCACCTGGGTTAGAGCTTCTTCATAGCCTTCCATTTGTTCAGCGTAAAGGGCCCGTTTGGCGGTCAATTCCTCGATTAACTGGTTGGTTTCGACCTTTTGGAAGAAGTCCAGTTCATCTTGGGCATGGGTGTCCTTGAAGACTTGGCCAATCATGGCTTGACGCTCGGCAATGGCATCTTCTTGGGCCTTCATTTGTTGGGCCGCTTCATCTAAGCGGTCATCAATGACTTGGCCCCGCTCCATGGTCCGCACTAGGCTGACTTCCACGTCTTCGACATGGCGAATTTGTTGACGCACCGTGTCGTCCACCAATGGGAAACGTTCGAAGAGAGGTTGCAAGAGGCTACGCCACTCGGTTAATTGTTGGGCCGACTTATCCTTCTGAGCTTCCAAATCTTTCTTCTGATTCTCAAGCATGAAGTATTGCTTAACTGGGTTAGCCTTGAGGATGAGCTCAGGGTCTGCCGTTGGGTAGAAGCTCATGGTCGCCAACCGCCGGGATTGCTTGTCAGCTAAGTTCTTAAGCTCGGCTTCAATGGCTTCGATGGCTTCTTCACGTTGGTTAATCTGGGTACCCAAGACCTTGCTTTGTTCCAGGTATTGAATTTCCTTCTCGCGCAGGTCCTGAATCTTGTTGAGGACCGGGCTATTATAGAAGGCCTGGTAGCGGCGGCGGTTGGATTGGAAGATATAACCAATGCTGAGGACCCCCACTACTAGGATCAGCACCCCTAACCAAAAGAGTAGGTTGGCGCCCTGGGTCATGTTCTGATAGAAGGCCAGGAAGAGCCCGCCGGCAAAGGCAAGAATACCAGGGAAATACTGGTTAAGGCTGGTTGCCTGCATAAGTTGAGCTTCTTCATTCATGCGCTGGTGTTCTAGATGAACCACTTGTTGGCGCACAATGGCCGTATAGTTTTGTTGTTCCTTGCGTTGTTCCAAGTAAACCTTGCGCTCGGCCTTGAGGGCTTCTTCCTGCTTGAGCAAGTCTAGCTTGTCCGCTTGGAGGGCTAGCCCCTCTTCCAGCTTGGCGTCATAGGCAGGCCCTTGTTCAACCTTCTCTGGGAAGAACTGGCCTTGGTGGGCCAACTGGGTCATAAGCTCGCCCTGCTCTTGGATACGGGCGGTCAACTGTTCAATGACGGTCTGGGTCTCCTTGGCCTTGGCGGTCTCGACTAGCCATTTCTGGCGGTCTTCCGCGTGGTTACGGGCCCAGTTGAGCTTGGTTAGCTACCTAGCTCGCCCTTGAGGTTGCGAATCCGTTCTTCCAATTGGACGATTTGGATTTCGGGCGGCCTGGTTGAGCTTGAGGGCATCGGAAATCTCCCGCACGGTCTGTTCCGACAGGGGCGTGAAGACTAGTTGCTCCAGCTCCCGCTTGGCAGCCCGGTCCTTGAGGTAGATGTCATAGAGGCCCACTAATTTGTCTTGGGCCCGGATTTCTTTCTCCAGGTCCTTGATTTCTTGGTTAAGGCGGGCAATGGCTTCTTCCTCTTCCTGGCATGACGGGTTAGCTCATCATAGGCCCCTCATCTGCAGATGCAGGACTTCACTTGTTGGGCTAGTTCTTCATACTCGGCTAGAGCACATTGAGCGGCCGGCTCTGGCCATTTGGCCGATAGAGGTCATCGGTCTCCTTCTGATACTGCTTGGCAATCTTGAGGAATTGGTCGCTCCCCACGGTCCCGATACTCATGAAGTAATCATTGAGTTGGTCGGCCCCGATATTAGCCAGCTCCTGCAGGTTCTGCAGGCTGAAGGCATAGAAGTTATCGAAGAGCTTCTCGTCTAAACCTCCCAAGACCTCATCCAAGGTCTTAGCTGGCAACTCTTCCCCATCGGTCCGCGTCACCCGCAGGGTCTTGCTGGTCCGCTCCACCCAAATATCACCGAAGTCGGTCTCGGTCAGGAGCATACGGCCCCCATAGGTCTCATGCTGCTTAGGTTCATAACGGTTCTGTTGGTTGACCCGACGCCGACGGCTTGGGAAACCAAAGAGCATGCTGCGGATAAAGGATTGTAAGGTGGACTTTCCGGCTTCATTCTTACCATAGAAGAGTTGGAGTTGGTCGCCCAGTTCGAATTTCTGGTTGACCCATTTGCCGTAGCCATAAATCTCCAGTGTCTTAATCTTCATGAGCCGTCCCCTCCTCTCCGGATGTCAGGTCCTCGTCGTCAGCGTCAAAGCCCACAGCTTGAACCACCAGCTGCTGGCCATTGTGGATGACCGAGTCCTTGAGCTCCTGGTCTTGGGTCAGATCGCCCAACCAGGTTCTGAGAGTGGCATTGCTGAAGAGAGGCTGCATGACGCGACCATAGAGGTCACCGGTCTTCAAGGCCTGGCTAGCCTGGTCAAAGCTGTCCTTGAGGCTGGCATCGTATTGGAAAGGTCGATGGCCACTTGGCTGACCGTTTGCAGGCTAACTAGGGCCACAAATGGCGTGTTGACTACATCCGCTTGTAGGGCCGCCAGCACCTCACCCGATTCTACCTGGCTGGCCAAGTTAGCGGGCAACTTCTCATAGTGGTCCAAGACCACGGTCACCAGTTGGGACTGGTTAGAGGCTTCTGCCTCGGCTTGATAATTGCGTTGGATGCCTTCCAGAGCTTGGACTAGGTCCAGTTCATGCCAGTTAGAGCGACATTCCAGATGGGCTTCCTGCCAGACAATGGGTGCCAGGGAAATAAACTGGGACTTGGCCGGCGTTTGCGGGCTTGAGTTCCACGATGAAGGCCCCCTTGTCGCCCAATTCCTTGCGGTGGCGGCCCTGGATGGTCCCAGGATACTGAATCAGGGGCTGTTCCTTGAGGACTTGTGCCTGATGAATATGACCCAGCGCCCAGTAGTCGTAGTTCTTGCTCAGCAGGCTTTCCAGGTCAAAGGGCGCATAGTGGTCACCCGATTCTTGGCCGTGCAAGACCCCAATGGTGTAGGTGGTCTCATGCGGGTTAACTGGATAGCTGTCAATCATGCGAGCATCTACCCAACGTTTGGTATAGGAGAAGCCATAGCAGCGCACGGTCTGGTCGTCAGCAAGGGGGATATCGATAGCGGTCACTTCTTGGTCTTTGAAGAGGTGAACATTATCGGGATATGGGACCGACTGACACTCCATGCGTAGGTAGTCATGATTACCGTGGCAGAGGACCACAGGAATCTTGGCAATATGAAGACGTTCTAATTGCTTAAGGAAGAAATGTTGGGCCGTTACCGTCTGTTGCTCGGTGTCATAGATGTCACCGGCAATGACCATGAGATCGACCGCTTGGTTAATGGCAATCGAGACACAACGCTCGAAGGCCTGGTAAGGAGATTGAATAAGGTGTTTTTGTAATGAGTGCAATTGCTTGGTGAGCCCAGTAAAGGGACTATCGAGATGTAAATCTGCAATATGTAATAATTTCATCAAATTCTCCTTTCTTTAGGGATAGGTGGACTGAACATCACAGGGTCAAGCGGGGCAGTCCCACCCCTTGGCACAAAAACAACTGGGAGCCGTCACCCTCAGGTGAGGCTGGGGCTTCCAGTTGGTGCCAGCCTATGCTTAGGCTTGTTGTTGATAGATTTCTTGTAAAGGCTTGGTGATGATATTGTTGAGGTCGCGAATGATTTGATCCATACGGCGCTCGGCCTCAATCAAGCCTCTAATGTGATCATTTGCCAGGATGCCCTTGGACATTTCATCAATCTGCTTCATTTCTTCTTCGCCAATTGGATGGCCTTGAGCCTCACGTAGGCTGAGTTCTTGAACTTGCTGCTTGTAGCCCTCAAATAAGGTCTTAGAAGTTTCATCTGCTTCAATCTCTGCTAGGGCTTGACGAATAGCGACCACTTCTGGCAACTGACGAATTTCACGTTCTAATTGATTGGCTGTATCGTAGACATTTTGGTTAGACATGCGTCTATCTCCCTTCAAATTTCTTCATTCTTAGTGTATCACATCCAAGCCAAGCTCGGCTATTAATACTTTATTACTATTGAATTAAATCGGTTCTTCCCAGTCCTGGGCATCCGACCACTGATTGACCAAATCCAGGTCAAAGCCCTTGCGGTAGAGGGACTCCTTAATCTTAAGGATTAAGGCCTTACCCTCATGGCGTCGGCTCAGTTGGCGACGGGCCTTGCGGCGCCTTGGTCGACCAAGTCTGCTTCATGGTCCAGGTCGGCCTCTGGTTGATAGCCTTCCAAGTAAGGCTGAATCATGGCCAGGCTGTAGCCCTTGGTCAGGAGATGCTCCTGGACCTTGCGCTTAAAGGCGGCCACCGGCAAGCGGCGATGGGACTTGTAGAACTTTTTCAATTAAGGTTTGATATTTTCCTCCAAAGAAATCCAGCTCATAGGCTTCCAAGGCCTGGGCAATCTGACTGGCTGTCAGGCCCTTGTCTTGGAGCTTACGGCCGATTAGCTGGGGCCCCTTGCGCCCTACCCGGGCCTCGGTCAGGACCAGGCTACGCCCATAGAGGGCATCATCCAGGTAACCCTGGCTGACTAGCCGGCCAATGACCCGACCCAAATAAGGTTCTAATTCTGCTAGAAAATCTTCCTTGGCCTCCAGGCTATCCAGGTCCGCTTGCTTGAGGGCCTGGGCCTTGAGATAGTCATAGACCCTCACCACTGGACTTAAGGGCTCGCGACAAGTGCTTGATGGCCCTGAGATAGAGGGACTCTTCCTGCTCATAGTCGTGAATGGCCTGACACTCCTCTGGGGTCAGGGTCTGGCCCTTGGCCAGGTTGAACTTGATCAAGGTACCCTCGGACACGCCCAGCCAGAAGCTGTCGTCCAGATAGACCGAGTAACGACTCTTGTCCTTCTTCTGTACTTCAATCCGGCTTACGCGCATGGGGCACCTCCTGGTCAAGTTGCTGGTATAGGCTGAGGTTGGCTAAGGTCGCCTGACTATTGGCCGACCGTGTAGCGATAGGCCAAGCCAGCTGGATTTTCCTTAACGTAGGACACCAACAAGCTAGCAGCCTGGTCGCCACTTGGCGCCAAGGTCTCCACTAATTGTTTGGCTTGAAAGGCAAAGCGTTCTGCTGCCTCAGCGGATTCACAGTAGATGAAGTAGCTAGCTTGGTCAGCAAGGCTTAGTTCAAAGACCAGCTCGTTCTTAGCAATTAAGCTACCTTGTGCAAATGTTAAAACAGTTTCTTGATTATTCATGAGTTTATCCCTCACCTATCTTTAGAATGCCATACAGTCAGCGAGTGACGATGGGTCTTGCAAATGGTCTTGCTAAATGGTCTTACATTGCCCCAGAGGGCTATAGGTTACTAGAGGGGACAGCCATAGGCTCATAACCTAGGTGACTTCACGCCCAAAGATCCGCATCTTAATTCGATTCCCGGTCGGGGTATCGGCTAATCCCCCTAACCCTGTCTCACGAAGTTCGCGCGGCATATTGCGACCCACCTTGTACATGGCTTCAATGACCTCATCGGCGGGAATCTGATTTTCAATTCCGGCCAGGGCCATATCGGCACAAATCAAGGCGTTGGTTGAACCGACGGTATTGCGTTTAACGCAAGGCACTTCCACCAAACCGGCCACCGGGTCACAAACCAGACCCAAAGCAGGTTACCCAAGGACATCGCGAAGGCATGGGCTGACTGGGCCGGGCTGCCGCCCATAATGGCCACAGCCGCGGCCGCCGCCATCGCGGAAGCCGAACCCACTTCAGCCTGACAGCCACCCGCCGCCCCTGAAATAAAGGCATTGTTGGCCGTTACCATGCCGAAAAGGGCTGCCACAAAGAGGAAATTGAGCTTGTCTTCCTTGGACAGATTGTACTGTTCATGGATGGCAAAGAGCACTCCCGGCAAGGTCCCACTGGCACCTGCCGTGGGGTGGCACAGACCACGCCCATGGCAGCATTGACTTCGTTGGTAGCCAAGGCCGCTTCTACCCCTACCAGGGTCATTTGCCCAGAGAGGGTTTTGCCTGCCTGGCGGTACTTGCGCATCTTGACGGCATTGCCGCCCGTTAAGCCGGTTGGTGAGAAGACGCCTTCTCCGGTAATCCCTCGCCGGTAGGCATTTTTCCATAGCTAAGAGGGCATCCGACATCTTATGGAGGACGGCTTCCCGGCTAGTCCGGTTAATCCGCATCTCCTGTTCAATCATAATCTCAGCCAGGGACAGGCCCGTCTCTTGGGCGTAGTCCACAATGGCTTCAATCGATTCAAAAATTCCCATTTCTTTACCTCAACAATTGATAGCTGTCGACACAACTAGAGTAGAATTAAAGACTCCACATGATCCATTTCTTCCATGGCATAGTAGAGACTCTGTGGAAAGTGGTGCTGGATCTCGAAATAAGACAGGTAACGTCCTTGGACAGCCTGGCTCAAGGTCTGCGTGACCACAATGCCTTCGGCCGCAAAGCGCGCCAAGAAGCTAGCCTCCGTCTCCGGCCGGTCACTGATTAGGAGCAAGGCCGGCAAATAGCCTGTCGGCTCAATCAAGAAGCCCCCTAGCTCAATTAGGCGTAACTCCACCTTACCGCCGCCCACCGAAATCCCGACTAGGCGAGAAGTCTTGTGGTCATTGATTAAGGTAATGTCAGCCGTATTGGGATGGTCATAAGGACTTGGCCCCTCCATCTCGATAAATTGCACCTTCATCCCCTGGTTGCGGGCGATATCCACTGAGTTGGGAACCCGATGGTCGTCATAAGAAAAGCCCAAAACGCCAGCGATGGTCGCAAAATCCGTTCCGTGTCCCAGATGCGTCTCCGCAAAGGACTCGTAGTAGCGGACGATAATCTCGGTTGGGCGGTCACGGTAAATCTTCTGGGTCGCGCCCTCGATATTAATGGCGCCACCGTATGTGAAGAAGACGGTCCTACCATGACAGGTCCAATCACGTCAAAACAGCTAGAATAGCTGGTATTTTTGGCTTGAATCTTGGCTTCCTGGCTCATGCTAGCACCGCTCCTCTCCATATGGCTTTGTCATCTCCTTATTATACACCCGCAGGCCCCTATTTTTCTAGCAAAAAGCACTCAATTTTTTTCTGGCTTTTTAAGAAAAATCTGGCGACAAAAAACTGGCCCCTCAAACGAACTAGCCGGACTGGGCACATTGGTGTATAATCAATAGGGTATAGACATGTCAAGAAAGGGAGACCACGCGTGAAACAAGAATATAAGAAAATTGCCGAAGTCGCCGTCCTGGCCGGCCGCATCATGCTGGAAAGTCAGGCCGAGAGTTATCGGATTGAAGACACGGTCGAGCGCATCCTCAAGACCGACAATGCCAGACCACCGAAGTCTTCGCCAATACCACCGGCCTCTTCGTCACCTTAGACGACCCCCAAGCATCGAGCCCATTACCATCGTCCGCCGCATCAAGCACCGCGGCACCCACCTGCGTAAGATTCACCATGTTAACAATATTTCCCGCCAGCTGACCAAGGGCGAGATTAGCCTGGAAGAGGCCCGGGTCCGCCTGGAAAAGGTCGACGTCTCCGAGTACACCCTCTTCCACTTCGACCTGGCCGTCTTCTTCCTGGTGGTTTCCTTCGCCGTCCTCTTAGGTGGCTCCATCTGGGATATTGCTGTGTCGGGCCTGGCCGCCCTGCTGGTGATTTTTGGTTACTGGCTACAAGGCAAGCTAGCCATGAATGCCCTCATGACCGGGACGGTCTCCACCTTCTTCCTGGGGTCCATTATGCTCTTCGTCTTGCTCGGGAGTGCCCCAGCCCCATAATTGGACATTATCATTATTTCCGCCCTTATGCCCCTCTTCCCCGGCACTGCCTTCACTAACGGGATTCGGGATACCCTCAAGGGTGACTACGTCTCCGGCCTGGCCAAGATTGCGGAAGCCTTGGTCATCGCCGTTAGCTTAGGGCTGGGTGTCGCCCTAGGACTCTTTGTATCGAATGGAGTGTTGAGCCTATGACCTGGATGTCCCTCTTTTCCTTATGCTTCCAAACAGCCGGGGCCTATGTGGCCACCATTACGGCTGCCATCATGGTGGAAATCTCCCGCTCCCTCCTCTTCAAATGCGGTTGGGTGGGTGCCCTGGGCTATCTGATCTACCTCTTAGTCATGCCCGGCCATGGACCGGCCGTCGCCACCTTAGTTGCTGGCATCGGCATTGCCATTCTGTCCCAACTCTTCGCCCGCAGTTTCCGGGCGCCAGTCACCATGTTCTACATTCCTGGCTTCTTCCCGCTAGTACCAGGGATTGGCGTCTACCGGACGGCCTTTTACTATATCAACGACAATCCGGCCCAAGCCAGCCACTACCTACTGCAATCCGCCCTGATTGCTGGGGCCATTGCCCTGTCTATTTTCCTGGTGGATTCCTGCCTGGAAATCTACCACCATCTGCGCAACCAAGCCAAAGCCAAGCGAAAGGAGCAGTCTCATGGATAATTGGATCGACCTCAGCCTGCCGGTCGCCACGACCCTCAAGGCCCATCCCGAAGTCAAAGAACTTCTCATTGACCTAGGCTTCAAGCCCCTAGGCAATCCCGTCATGCTCAAGACCGTAGGCGCAGTGACTAGCCTGGAAAGGGGCGCCAGCCTGATTGGCCTGGATCTTCAGGTCCTCATTCAGGAGCTCCACCACAACGGCTACCTGGTCAAAGGAGTGGATGACCATGACCAATAGCAGTCGCGACCAACGCATTCAAGTCCTCAAGGACATCCTGCTCCGCCTCCACCATGGGGCCAGCCCCGACAGCGTGGAGGCCGACTTCCAGGCCCATTTTAGCGATGTATCGCCGATCGAAGTCTCCCTCATGGAACACGAACTCATGAATGGCGACCACGGCGTGGGCTTCGAAGATGTCATGAAGCTCTGTACCGTCCACGCCAAGGTCATGGCCGCCGGCGTTCAGGGCAAAGAGGTGCCCGATAGCGAGCAGGAAGGCCATCCCGTCTGGATCTTCAAGCAAGAAAACCTCGCCCTACAAGCTGGCCTGCACCGGATTCAGCGCCTGCCGGATGCTCTGGAGTCTGCGGAAAGCCAGGGCCAGGAACTAGACCCCGGCCTCCTGCGTGGCCTGACCCGCCAGTACCAACTGCTAGACCAATTCCAACGCCACTACCGCCGCAAGGAAGAACTCTTCTTCCCCATCATGGAGTCCTACGGCCACGACGCGCCGCCTAAGGTCATGTGGGGCGTGGACGACCAGATTCGGGATTTGTTTGGCCTGGCTAGGGAGGCATTGAAAGAGTTAGTTGACCATTCGGGGGACGCCTCCGTGGCCCAAGTCCTGGCCACTTACCAGACCTTCGTCCAGGAATTCAAGGACATGATTTTCAAGGAAGAAGCCATCCTGATTCCCTTGCTGCTGTCCCTCTTCAGCGAGGACGACTGGCTGGCCATCGCCAAGGACAGCCCCGAATTCGGCTATGCTATTATCCAGCCCGACAAGGAGTGGGTGCCAAGCCGGGTGAAGTTTGGGGAGCAAGAGGAAAATGGGGAGCTGGCTGGAGCTGGGCTTGGGGCTGAGGCTTCCGAACCCGCTGGGCAGCCGGCCCAAGTGCAGACACTGCCAGGCGCCGAGGTGCAGCAGAGCGCCGGTCAAGCCAAACAACCAGGCTAGTGGACCAAGAATGACCTCGGTTAGTGACTCAGCCTTTACCTCAGCTTCTGGCTCAGCCTCTACCTCAGTCGCTGACTCAACTACTAGCCCGGCGCCCAAGCCCGAGGCCGACCTGCCCTTTGGTGGCGGCTATCTCAGCCTCAAGGAAGCCAACCTCATCCTCAACCACCTGCCCTTTGAGATTACCTTTATCGACAAAAACGACCTCTTCAAATACTTCAACACTTCCATCGCTATCGACAACAAACTCTTTCCCCGAGTGCCTAGCGCTATCGGTCGCCACGTTAAAATGTGCCACCCGCCCCGCAGCCTGGACATGGTCATGACCCTGATTGACGACCTCAAGCACAAGCGCCGGACCAGCGAATCCATGTGGTTCCACCGCTCGGACGGCCGTTTCGCCTATGTGACCTATATCGGCGTCTTCGATGACCAGGACCAATATATGGGCGTGCTGGAATATGTCCACGACATCGCTCCCCTGCTGGATTTGGGTCCAGACAAACGGGGGCTAGCGCCTTTGGAGGGGGACGGGGAGCAAGCCAAAGACTAGACTTACCCTGAAACGACAGACCTAAGCCGCTCGCTATGGCAGGCCACCCCGACTCAAGCCGCTTGCTGTAACACAAGCAACTGACTCAAAGCCTTCACTATGGCTCCAGCCCCTCGACTCAAGCCCCACCCAAGACACAAAACCACCAACTTAAGGAGCTCACTCATGACACAAGTAACGGACTTTAGCGTTTTGGCCCAAGACGGCCAGCCCTTTGCCCTAGAAGCCTATCGCGGCCAGGTGCTCTTAATTGTCAACACCGCCACCGGCTGTGGCTTTACGCCCCAATACCAAGGCCTGCAAGCCCTCTACGACCGCTACCGCGACCAAGGCTTCGCCGTCTTGGACTTTCCTTGCAACCAATTCAAGGGCCAAGCCCCTGGCACCGCTCAGGAAATCAATGACTTCTGCAGCCTCAACTACCAGACCACTTTCCCACGCTTCGCAAAATAGAAGTTAACGGCGACCAAGCCGCTCCCCTCTACACCTGGCTCAAGTCCCAGAAACGCGGTCGCATGGGCCGGCGCATCGAGTGGAACTTCGCCAAGTTCCTGATTAACCGCCAGGGCCAAGTAGTCAAACGCTACTTTGCCACCACCAAGCCTGAACGCATCGCCCGTGATATTGAGCGACTGTTGGGGGAGAAGTAAAGATAAGTAAGCGGAAAGGAGTTACTAACTATGGTGATATCTGTAACAGACTTTACAGATAGGTTTATAGAAATATTTGGGAATAAGGTTTGGGAAGACTTCTGCAAATACAGCAGGAGTAAAAAAAATCGTAAATGTTTTAATTCGATGAAGGATGTTAGTGCTCATCTAATCAAATATAATAACCGTTGCAAAGATTTAACTAATTTCTACTCGCATAAACAATATACTAGGTTTATCTTAATATGTATTGAGTTGGCCAGCGGGGATAGTAAAGTAGAGAAAGATTTTGATAAACGCACGCCCCTTTTGAATGGTAATTACAACAGAAAATGGGAAATTGAGCATATCTTTCCACAAAATAGTTTTGATGATACTTTTCAAACACTCAAAAGCAGACCTGACCCAATACTAGAATGCTTAAATAAATACTCTAGCAGGCAATTGATCAGAAGAATTAGATGGCCGAGAACACTTTCAAATAGACAATCAAATACCTGCATGAGTCTCCAATTTTATTGGACTTGCTTGTATTGCAACATAGATAGATACTTAAACAAACACTGTCTAAACAATTTGACTTTAATATCAAGAAAACTAAATGGAGATACGGAATATAAAACTGCTGATTTTCAAACGAAGATTACGTTAATGAACTCTTCTAAAGAGAATTATAAAGAGAAAGATTTATATATTAACCGTATTTTTTTAAGAATCAGTCAGCAAAGTTAGCAAAAGATTATTTCCGACTATTATTAGAGCGTCAGTATATACTTCAGTTTGACTTCGACAAAATATTTAAACCAGATGAAATCGGTATTCCAATTATTTTTTCAAAGATATCTTAGGATATTCTGAGAGCGCCGTAAAATCCACCTTCCATATCACACCCCTAAAAGAATATGGTGTAGAAAAAGGAGAAGAATAAAGTGAAATACAAATACCTCCTCTTCGACCTAGACCACACCCTGCTGGATTTCGACGCCAGCCAAGCATTGGCTCTGCAAGCATTCTGCCAGGCCCACGACCTGGACTACAGCGACCAGATCCTGGCCGACTACCACGCCCATAGCCACCGGCTCTGGCACCAGCTGGAATTGGGCCAGCTGACCCTGGACCAACTCCTGGACCGCCGCTTTAAAGAATTTTTCCAGCCCCATCTGGATCACCTAGACGGCCGCAGCCTGGATGACCAGTACCGCGACCTTTTAGTCGTCCACAACCAAATCTTTCCCGGCGCCGATCGCCTCTTGCTAGACTTGAAAAGCGCTGGCTACCAGCTGGTGGCCGCTACTAACGGCGTCTCCGACACCCAGCGCAAGCGCGTGGCACAAGTTCAGTGGCTAGACCTCTTTGATCACCTAGCTATCTCTGGCGAACTGGGTCACAGCAAGCCGGACCCTGGCTTCTACCAGGCCATTTACAAGATGACCGGCGCCGACGACACCAGGGCCTACCTCATGATTGGCGACCGCCTGCAAAGCGACATGCTGGGCGCCCACCAGGCCGGTATTGACAGCCTCTGGTACAATCCGCATCAAGCCGCCGCGCCTAGTAACCTGCCGCTGACCTATCAAGTCCAGGATTACGCCGGTATTAGAGATATTTTACTTTAAAAAGAAGGGGACTGTGGCTTCCCTTGAGTTTCTGCCCGAGCCAGTGGTCCACTCGACAAAGTGGACCACTGGCTCTCAGCTTTTGCCCCGTTTTGAGCCTTTTCCCAGATTTCCGGCCGAGCTAGTGGTCCACTCGACGGAGTGGTCCACTGGCTCCCAGCTTTTGCCCCGTTTTGCGCCTTTTCCTGATTAAGTCCCTATAATTGTGTAAAAAGAAAAAGCCAGGTAATCTCTGGTACAATGTAGTTGTCGGAAAACATTGAAAGAGGAGATTACCATGACTTACCTTAATATTAACCTAAAACTTGAAGAATTAACAGAGGCAGTTTTAAACAGTGACATGAACACGCTCATGAAGTCGCTGGCTATTACCGTCTTTAATGCCTACATGGAAGAAGAACGCCACCAGTTCATCCAAGCCGCTCCCCATGAACGCTCCGACCAGCGCCAAGACTATCGCAACGGCTACTATGAACGCCAATGGACACTATCCATCGGTACCCTTAAATTACAAGTCCCACGTACGCGCTCTGGCGAGTTCAAAACCGAGCTCTTTGAACGTTATCAACGCAACGAACAGGCCTTCCTGCTCTCCATGATGGAAATGGTGGTTAATGGGGTCTCTACACGCAAAGTCACCAAAATCGTGCAAGAATTGTGTGGCGAGACGGTTTCCAAGTCCTTTGTGTCAGATGTCATGAAGCGGTTGGATCCTGAGATTGAAGCCTTCAAAAATCGGACACTGACCCACAGCCACTTCCGTTATCTCTACCTCGATGCCCTTTACATTAAGGTGCGCGAAGAGGGCCGCGTGGTGTCCAAGGCGGTCTACCTAGCTCAAGGGGTCAACGAGGCCAACAAGCGCGAAATCATCGGCTTTTGGGTGTCAGAAGAAGAAAGCAAAGAGGCTTGGCTGACCTTCCTTCAATCCCTACGCGCCCGTGGTTTGAGCCAGCCTACTCTGATTATTTCAGACGCTCATTCCGGACTTAGAGCCGCTATCCAGCACTGTTTTGTTGGGGTGCCTTGGCAACGTTGCGTCTTTCATTTTTTGTCTAACATTGTCGAGACCATCCCCAGAAAGGGGAGTCTAGAGGCGCGGGCTAAGTTGAAGGCCATTTTCCAAGCGCCCACCGCTGAACATGCACGGCGACTTAAGGAAGCTTTTGAGGCCTCTGTCGCGGACAATCCTCGTTATCAGAAGGCCTTAAAGGTTTTAGACGAGGGATTTGAAGATGCCGTTCAGTTTATGATGGAGCCTGAGATTTATCATCCCAACTTACGGACTACCAACTCTGTTGAACGTTTAAACCGTGAAATCAGACGGCGGGATAAGGTCATTGGCGTCTATCCTAACGTCGCTTCTGCTGAGCGATTAATTGGCGCCATCCTCATTGATTTAAACGATGCTTGGCAGGCTAATGCGCGCCCCTTCCTTGTCAACTTCACCAAACGCAAATAAGCTATAGGACAGCCTACAGATTTTTACACAGGATTTTGGACTTGACTCGATTTGGGCCAGTTTCCCAGGTTTCTGACCGAGCTAGTGGTCCACTCGGCGGAGTGGACCACTAGCTCCTGGCGCTTGCCCTGTTTTGGGCTCTTTTCCCCTAGTTTCCTAGGCTAGCTCCCGGCCTTCTCCTCGGTTTTAGCGGCTTTTCCCTAGATTGCTAAGCCGGAACCGGTGCTCTCCTCGAATTTTGGCGGCTTTTCCTAGTTTCTGCCTTCCTCTTAATTTCCTGTCCCCCTTCCCACTAAAGGTTTTACTTCACAATTCACTTGAAGTATACTAGGTAAAAGTCCATTTCCTCTCCCACATCAGTTAGGAGGCTAGATCATGAAGTATCTCCACCCCACCTTGCTCTGTGTTTTATTGGCGACGGTAACCTGGGCCATTCTGGCTCACAGCGACTGCCTGCTCTGGCTCGTGGCGGCCACCCTAGTCGAGGGAATTGCCTGTCTCTATTACTATGAACGGCGCAAATCCTAGCCCGCATCATTTTTTTCTTTAATTTTGCCTATAAGGTATGCTATAATAACGAAGGTATCGAGGCTTTGGCCTCAAATTCAACTGACAAAAGGAGCAGTAAGATGATTAGTGTAAGTGATTTAAAAGCAGGGATGACTTTCATCCTAGACGGTAAATTGTGGCGCGTATTGGAAATTTCCCACCACAAACCAGGGAAAGGTAACACCATCATGCGGATGAAAATCCGTGACGTCCGCAACAACTCTACTGTGGACACCACCATGCGTCCAGATGAGAAGGTAGAACGTGCGCACATCGACACCAAGGACGTGCAATACCTCTACAGCCAAGACGGCACTGCTTTCTTCATGGACTTAGAAACTTATGACCAATACGAAATCGCAGAAGACGCCATCGAACGCGAATTGAAGTTCTTATTGGAAAATGCGGAAGCTAAGATTCAATTCTACGGCAGCGAAGTGATCGGGGTCCAACTCCCATCAACAGTTGTCCTCCAAGTAACCGAAACTCAACCTTCTATCAAAGGTGCTACCGTTTCTGGTTCTGGGAAACTGCAACTATGGAAACTGGCTTAGTAGTCAACGTGCCAGACTTCATCGAAGCCGGCGAATACTTAGTCGTTAACACCGCTGAAGGTACTTACAGCGGCCGCGCTAACAAGTAATCATAAAGAAGCCACTAGCTATTTGCTAATGGCTTCTTTTTTGTTAGGTATAATCTTGGTAGGAAATACTTTGGTTTCTTAATTTTAGATATAATCCCCCTCTCGCTTCTGCAACTAGCGGAAGATCTAAATCATTAGGATTAGCGTAGGAAAGAACATGGGTGTCCTCTTCAAAATCATGACTATCTGTCCACGGTTCGCACTGAGTCATCACCGTCTTAACGGCGTCTTCCAAGCCTTCTGGAGGATATTTATACTTTCTCAGCAGTCGTTTAATCAGCATTCTCATCCTTGATCTCGCTGATTCTCGTTTCTGCCAATCGATACTCTTGTTTTTGCGCAAGGTATCTGTCAGGTCTTTTGTGATAGCAATTAACTCATCATTTTCATAAAAGTCCTTGATTGCTTGAGGCTGAGTCAAAGCATCATAGAAAGCTAGCTCATCCGGGCTAAGACCAAGTTGGTCCCCTTCTTTATGAGCGGCAGCAATCTGATGAGCCAACTTCAGCATTTCTTCAATCACTTCTTCATTGGTCAACATCCCATTAAGATAGGCATTAAGTGCGCGTTGCATAATTTAACTAAATTTCTCAGACTTTACCACATTGGTCTTGCGATAAATAGACACCTGATCTGCTATCAATTTCTTCAAAAGTTCAACCGCTATGTTCTTCTCTTTCATGTTAGCAACTTCCTGAAGGAACTTAGGGGCAAATAATGAAAACTACTCTTTGATATCTGAGAAAAGATTTAAAACCCCTTCACTCTTGATACTTTGTTTCAATAATTCATTAATTCTAGCGTTCATCTCAGGCAATGAAATTTTCTTACCTTCCCCAGACGTAACTAGGCGGATCACCAGCACTCGGACTGACGCAATGAAATTCTTGAGCGTATTCTGGTTGCTCACGAATTAGGTCATGCAATATTACATACAAAAATTGCGATGATGAAAGGCTTTCAAGAAATGGAAGTTCTGGACGGTGGTTCACAAGAAGATGATGAAGCCAATTTCTTTGCGGCTGAACTTATTCTCGAAGATAAGAAAGATTTGGAACACCTTTCCGAATACTCATTTTTTGAAACTGCCAAAAAGCTTTATGTTCCGGCAACACTGCTGGATTATAAATTCACCTTGCTTCAAGAAAAAGGAGAAATGCTCAATCCGATGTACATTCGTAAATCAGGGTTCCTGAAAGATGACTTAAGGGACTATGATGAAATACATTACGAATGATAAAAGCTCAGACAGCGATGTATTTAAACATCAGTACGTTGAGCTTCTTTTTGTAAAAAGCAGACCTATAAACGAATTTCTGTTTTCGCCTATGGATATGTGCTTTATTTAATAATACTTTACGAAGCTTATAATGTTAGAATAGTTTTAAAATTATTATACACATGTTCTGCTAAATCTTTATCATTTCTCACCATAGCTATTGATGTATATATATCAACTAACGACTTAGGATGGTATCCGTTTACTTTCGAAAAAGGGCCATCACTTTCAATCAGAATACGTTCATCAGGAATTAATTTCACTCTCTGAATTGCTTGAGTATTTAAAGTCATATTTGAATTAACTGAAAAGTAACACCCTAATTCTATTAAATCTTGCAAATGCTTAGTAGAACCGCCATACCAATGAACAATACATTTTCGTGGTTTATGCTTAGAAATGATTTCAATTAACTCTTTCTCAGCTCCTTTTATATGAACTGATAGAAGCTTATTCTCATTTGCAGACAGTTCAACAATTCTTTCAAAATAATACAACTGTTTTTAATATCTAATGATTTAGCTGATTTGAAATCAAGTCCTACCTCACCTATATAATTAACATTCTTAGCCATTCTAATAAAATGATTAAAGTCTTCATCTTTCAATGAAGTATCCAAAGGGTGAACCTAATGCAAATTTCAAATACTTTGTTTCTGGATACAAATTTTTGCAAGATAAATAAACGCTGAGGGAAATTGGTCATACACAGAGTATATTGTTTATTTTTCGTTGATTATTTTATATAGTTCATCATGATTTTGATAGAAATCTAAATGAAAGTGTGTATCTATTAGACCGAAAATCATATCCCCAGATACCTCCTCATTCTTTCATCTTCAGCAAATAACTCTATTAGATCTTCCATCGAACTTTTATACACTCTCAAAAACTTTTCTACTTCCTCAGTGGTTAATCGTCCTACACTTCTAATAAATCTTTTAAATCTTCTTCAGATATATGTTTATAGCGATAAACGCTACTTAACACAGCTCTTAAATCTGAGCCTTTATCATTTTCCTCGTTCACCTTCAGAAATTCAAATGTTTCTCCAGCAAAAGAATATTTTTTATCTCTTTCTACATCAAGAACCGAACTTTTTCGAATCAAACATGGATAACAATATCCACAATTTATAGGATACTCTTTCTCTCCAAATTGGTTATATCTTGATAAGCATGGATGAGAACAAGATATCGTATCGGCATAACAAGCCTTAAAAGCCTCTGTATTTTTTACTCGATTCACAACTTCTCGTTTCGTATTAAATGCAAAAAAATTGTTAATCGAATTCTCTATTCCTACCATTTCAAGAATGCTGTTGAATTGGGATAAAAAATATGGATGAGTTGTCCTTGTACTACAAGTACCTTTTTCTACTTTTTGTCAAAGAAATATTAAGTCCAATAAAAACCATTTTTCAGGAATATAAATTGAATGTTTTTCCCAAGAATACCAGACAATACTCAAAGCGACACATAAGAATAATAATGAACGACCACGGGAAGTGTTTTCACTACCATTTAATTTCCCATTTATACTACTAATTGGAGCTCTAGAATTTTGCAGTAAAACTTATAAAATCAACTTTTTGATCTTCATATATTTCTTGAAAGATTTCACAAAATCTTTTTGCTTTTTCTAAGCTTGGGATACTCATTATGTCCCAATAAACATGGTGAAGCTCCGTCCTCTAACAATTTAATAGCACCACATAAGGAGTCTAAACCACCTGAAAACAGGCAAACACAGTCACATCCTTTAATATTTAAATGCTTTCATTTGGATTTTTCTTAGACTATATACCATTTTTACTTTTTTTCTAAACTCAATATGCTATATCACCCGTTAAAAAGCCAAGCATTCTTTCCCAATTTTTCGGTAGTTGGTAACCATGTATCATATTCGAGAACCGGAATAGAAACAAATATTTCTCTCGTCCAACAATCTTTAAAAAGACGCCTGTTAATTCTCTTATCTAGAGAGAAAATACTTATTCCTATAATGAATAAATCTTCATATATCGCATCAATCTCCAGACAATCCATTCGATACCAAACGTCTGTAATATTTGTAAATATTGTGCTATATTTTTTTCTGTTAATCGAAAAACATAAGAATCTTGCCACACTCCAGATGGTTGACTCTCTTGTTCTTTATCAATCCAAAAATCGATAATTATTCCTCCTCGCAATATCTTTCAAATATCGAATAGGCGTCACATAAAGCGTTTTTAACAACATCTGAACTTTTAATATCCGCAAAATTCACCGTTTGTATCATTGATAAATTGAGATCACCATCTATAGAATTTTCTATGTATTCATGCATCTTATTCAGTACTTCACCAGATCTGCATAGGACTTCTACCTTTTGATATTTTCTCCTCATAACAAAAATCAAAAATGTGCTTTTTATATATTCTTTTCAACATTTCTTTAAGTAATGCTTCTGTAGAAATATCCCCAATTTTTGAGATATCATCTATCTCTAGGTTAGCTAATCCTTGTGACAATGCATCCGCGACTATATTGTCCTCTGTAGTAGCACCTGCATTTGTAAAAATCATTAAGCAATTCTGACCAAACAACATCTGATGGTTTACAATCAAGTCCTCTCGATTATAATCTCTCAAGGCATCGTCTAATCCTTTTGAAGCTACACTTTGAGCAAATCCTAATACTCTTGAAGTAGCAGAATTAAAAGTATTTACAGTAGACATATCCGCTTTCACAGCAGATGCATACTTACTTGCTGCATTTGCTTTAGACGCATAATCCCCATTTTTAGCAAACGATGTTACTGCTCTTTTTGCTTGTGACCAATTAGGTGTCGTTGGAGCTATATAACCTTTAGATGTTCCCATATTTAAGCCTCCTTCTTCTTAATATCAGATAAGACTTTTTGATTCATCGTTCCTTTGGATTTCATTTCAACGAATGCCGTTTCCAAGTTTTTCGAATCAGTCTGATACATTGTTCTCAAAGCTGCCATCTCTGATGGTCCAATGACATTATTAGATTTAGCTAAGGCGTTTGCAATTTTATCTCGATAGCTTTCAAAATGAATATAGAAATCTCTAATAACAAAGTATTTTTAATTCACCTTTTTTCAATCTTGGAAACAACAACATTCAAAACATCTTTAATTTCTTCGGAATTCAACGCTTTTGCTTCCTCAATTATTGAACTCATTAATCCACTTTTTGCATTTCCTATTCTCTCTAATACATATTTTTGTATTACTACTAAATGAAGAAAAAGTCAATGTCTCTTTGATTTAAATTTTCTCTTGTTAAATAAAAATACTTATCTAATAGCTGATTCTCTAAGTCCTTAGGTTTACAATTAAGCCACTTTTTACTTGTGGGTTCAGCCATGGTTCGTATCCTTTTCCATCGCTCTTTTCCACAGCATCTCGCATTTCTTTAAATTTACGATTTTTCCGTACCAAATTCCTTGTTCCACTCATTTAATTGAATAAACAAATCATTATCTATTTTTTTGAAGCACTAGCAGTTTAGCTAATATTTCCATACCAGTTCTTCACCATAGTAAATCTGTGCTAATTTTCGCTTTGTAATAAACGTGTTCAGAAAACGTTTTGCTTGTCGTGGATTGCCTTTTAAAAGTATATGCAACAATTTCTCGTATTTCATCAATTATTACTGATATTTTTATGCTCTGTGTCACCGTCTAGCTTCCATGTTAAGTCTAATTCTTCAATCAACTTATTCAATTGTACCAAACTAATAACATCGCCTGAAACTGTCATCTTCTTATCAAATATTTCTTTTAATAATTTATCAAAAGAATCTTTCGTTAAAAAAGCTTTGAGCTACTAATAAGATCAAATAGTTTTGAAATATCTTTTGCAGATAATTCCGGAATATATATTGGGAGTTGTATTATTTTTCAATATATTCTTTGTCTAATTCTACGTCAAACCCATTCATAGGTGGATACTTACCACGAATAGCATATTTTTATTACATTCTCATCAGTCTGCAATAATGAATGTTGTTCTTTCAACTGCCAAAAATAATTTTATAACTTCCAAAAATTTCAATTATACGTTCTGGACTACATCTATCCAAATCGTCAATCATAATTACAACATTTTTCAATACCATCATCTTCTATGAAGCTGAAAATTCTTTTTCTGAATTTTCTAATAGTATTCACTGCACTGTTATCCGTTACGGAACCATAGTCTTTCCAATATTCATCTTTTAACGACTGAATCGAATCAGCGGCATTTTTTACAGTGTTTCCTATTTCCTCAGCACTACCAGTTACATTCAATAACATGGGCAATGGATTCCCTAACTACACTCGCAACCAATGGTGCAATTTTTGATACTGCTTTTGTTCCTAATTTAAACCAATCAACACTTTTTATTAAATTCCCAAGATTTTTTCTAACTTTTTCTGATGGTGCTTTTCTTTTTAACTCCTGTAATAATGCTTCCATGATTGCAGTTTTAGCATCACCATAAGTTTCAAAACATCCATGCATTGATAGTTACACAAATAATTTTTTCCTCGTCTTTAAGCTTATTATCAATTAAACTCAGTAAGGTTGATTTTCCGGCTCCCCATAATCCAAATACACCAATCGTTAATGGATTATATTCTTTATTTTTTGCAATGTCAGATATTATTCTTGCATAAGGTTCGTAGAATAAAAATATCAATATCTGAAGCGTTATCTAACCACATATTATTTCCTAACCTCACATTCTTATATGTTTTCTAGTTGAATTTGCTCGTAATTAACTCTATTCTCAACCAAATATTTGAAACTGGAATTTAGCGTACTTCATCATGTGAAATCAATACATATGTCCAAGGCTTTCCTTCATCTACAGCATTCCATTCAGAAACGAGCTTCTCAAATCCAATTTTTCGTATTATCTTTTTCAGCCATTCTTAGGCCTCCTTTATTTTTCATTACTTTTTCTTAGTCAATAACGCTAATTCCCCTAAAAAAATCTTCCATTGTCCCCTACTTTCTGTATTTACAATTGTTAAACCTCTTACATTATATCATGCTCACAAACTTATATATAGCGTTTTTCTATTTATTTTACTCCTTGTATAAGTAACTTTCGTTTCTAAATTTAGTAAGTCATTAATAACTTACCCCTCATATACCCAGGAGCCTAGTTCTTTCTTCCCCACTCCCTCAGTGACTGCCTGGCCTCATGGCCAAAAGCGGGCCTGGTGCTGGTCAGGATGGCTGGCCTATGAGCGGGGCTTGGAGCCTAGCAACTTAGCCCCGCCATAGCCAGCCAAGGCGGAAGACAGCCGCAGGATGGCTGGAGCCGGTCCCTGCACTTGGTCCCGCCTTTTGGCTTAATGAGGCCAGGTAGTCACGCCCCGGCAGGCAGACACTGAAAAACCCGATCCCACCTCCCCAAACAGGGACAGGCAGATGGTCTTTTTCATTATATCCAATCGATTGCCGTCAGGCGGGCACAAACTAGGTAACTAACTAGCTAACTCCCCCCTACTTGTCTTTCTCCTTATCCTCCAGAATCTCAAAACCATAGCCACGGATATTGGCCCGCAGGAGGTCCAGGTATTGGCGGGTAATAGGGCTTGGCTCCACCTGTTGGGGCATGAGGTAGCCAAGGGTCATCATGTCGTCCACTTCTAGGGGAATGGCGATGATCTTGTCGTCGTTGAGCTCGCTTGAGATAATCCCCTGAAGAAATAGTATAGCCGTTGAGCCCCACCATGAGGTTGAAGATGGTGGCCCGGTCGCTGACCTTGATGTGCATCTTGCGGTTGAGAGTACTCAAAATCTCTTCCGCAAAATAGAAGGAGTTCTCCTGGCCTTGCTCATAAGATAGGTAAGGATAGTCCTCTAGGTCCCGTAATTTGACCGATGACTTCTGAGCCAGGGGATTGTCCCGGCAGACGAAGACGTGGGGCTTAGCCTTGAACAAAGGCGTAAACTTGAGCTTCTTCTCCTTGAAGAGTTTGGTCAGGACCTGGCGGTTGAACTTATTGAGGTAGAGAATGCCCAGGGAACTCTTGAAGGACATGACGTCTTCCAGGATGTTTTGGGTCTCGGTCTCCCGCAGGGTGAACTGGTACTCTTCCGCATCTACCTGCTTAATCAAGTCCACGAAGGCATGGACCACGAAGGCATAGTGCTGGGCGGACACTGAGAAGGCCTGCTTGCGGACGGTGTGTTGCTTGTATTTGGCTTCCATGAGCTTGACCTGGTCCAGGATTTGGCGGGCATAGATCATGAACTCTCGGCCTTCATTGGTCAGGGAGACCCCGGACTTCTGGCGGACTAGCAGCTGCAGATCCATCTCCTGCTCTAATTCCTTAATGGCATTACTGAGGCTGGGCTGGGATAAGAAGAGGGCCTTGGCCGCTTCATTAATAGAGCCCGATTCCACGATTTTCTCAAGATATTGCAGTTGTTGGATTCGCATCATAGTCACTCCCTTGAATTACTCCAGTATATTATAACCTAAAACTATAACCGTGTATACTTTTTTTCAATTATTCAAGAGGACCGTTTCCATGATAGGATAGACTTATCAATAAGGAGGTCGATTGCATGACAACATCGATTATTGGTTTCCCACGAATCGGGGAACACCGTGAATTAAAATTTGCTACTGAAAAATACTTCCGTAAGGAAATCAGCGCTGAAGAGCTTCAAGCAACCGCTAAGGAACTCCGCGCTAAACACTGGCGCCTAGCCCAAGAACGCGGCGTGGACCAAATCCCAAGTAATGACTTCTCCCTCTACGATACCTTCTTGGACACCGCTGTCCTTTTCAATATCGTACCTGAGCAAGTTCAAGCCATTGACTTGAGCGAATTGGACAAGTACTTCGCCCTAGCCCGCGGCTACCAAGGGGAAAAAGGTGACGTACGCGCCCTCCCAATGAAAAAATGGTTCAACACCAACTACCACTATATTGTACCTAAATTCGAAGCTAACACCCAAGTTAAGTTAGCCGGCCACAAGCTCTTTGACGAATTCCAAGAAGCTAAGGACTTAGGCATCCACACTCGTCCAGTCTTAGTTGGGCCATTCACCCTCTTACGTCTGGCTGAATACGCTGAAGGCGTCAACCCAGTTCAATTCATCGAGCCTTTAGTGGCAGCCTACAAGGAAGTTTTCCGTCGCTTGGCTGACTTAGGCGCGACTGACATCCAATTAGATGAGCCTGCCCTAGTTAAGGACATTTCTGAATTGGAATTAACCCTCTTCGACAAACTCTACCAAGGCCTATTAGCTGACAAGGCTGGCTTGTCCGTCCTCTTACAAACCTACTTCGGTGATGTGCGTGACGTCTACAGCCACTTGGTACAATTACCAGTTGAAGCCATCGGTTTGGACTTCTTAGAAGGCCGCAAGACCTTAGAATTAGTCAAAGAACACGGCTTCCCAGCTGACAAGGTCCTCTATGCAGGGGTGGTTAACGGTAAGAACATCTGGCGTAACGACTACGCTAAGACCTTAGCCCTCTTAGAAGAAATTCCAGCCCAAAACGTGGTGCTATCCACTTCATGTTCCCTACTCCACGTACCTTTCACTACAGCTAACGAAGAGTTTGCGCCTGAAATCTTGGCTCACTTCGCTTTTGCCGCTGAGAAATTAGACGAATTACGTGAATTAGACGCTATCCGTGCTGGCCAAGGGGAAGAGTTCTTGGCAGCTAACAAGGCCCTCTTTGCGGCAGAACGTACCGTTCGCAATGCGGAATTAGCCACTCAATTGGCTGGCTTAGATGACGCAGCCTTCACCCGCCAACCTGCTTTGGCTGAACGTGCTAAGGCTCAACACCAAGCCTTCAACTTACCAGTCCTACCTACTACCACTATCGGGAGCTTCCCACAAACACGCGAAGTTAAGGTTAACCGCGCGACCTTCCGTCGTGGCGAGAAGACAGAAGCTGAATACACGGCCTTCATCGAAGCTGAAATCGACGAATGGATCAAATGGCAAGAAGAAATCGGCCTTGACGTTCTGGTTCACGGTGAATTCGAGCGTAACGACATGGTGGAATACTTCGGTGAGAACCTGTCCGGTTACCTCTTCTCTAAGAACGGTTGGGTACAATCCTACGGGACCCGCGGCGTCAAGCCACCAATCATCTGGGGCGACGTTAAGCGTGAACGTCCAATCACCGTTAAGTGGTCTGCTTACGCTCAAGCCCAATCCGACCTGCCTGTTAAAGGCATGTTAACCGGTCCGGTGACTATCCTCAACTGGTCCTTCCCTCGTGAAGACATCACCATCAAGGAATCTACCCTGCAAATTGCTTTAGCAATCCGTGAAGAAGTCCTTGACTTGGAAGCTGCCGGCATCCACATCATCCAAATCGACGAAGCGGCCCTCCGTGAGAAATTACCTTTGCGTAAGTCTGACTGGTACTCTGAATACCTAGACTGGGCGATTCCAGCCTTCCGCTTGGTTCACTCCGGCGTGGCACCAACCACTCAAATCCACACCCACATGTGCTACAGTGAATTCACTGACATCATCCCTGCCATCGAGCAATTAGATGCGGACGTGATTTCCTTCGAAGCATCCCGTTCTAACCTCCACATCTTGGACGAATTAGAACGCCAAAACTCCAATTACAAGTAGGTCCTGGGGTTTACGACATTCACTCCCCTCGTGTCCCTTCAGTGGAAGAAATTGAACACACCATCCGCGCCATCTTGGCCAAAGTGCCAACGGAACGTGTCTGGATCAACCCAGACTGCGGTCTCAAGACGCGTGGTATTCCAGAAACTAAGGCTAGCTTGGTTAACTTAACCCAGGCTACCCGTAACATTCGAGAGGAGCTCTAACCCCTATGACACAGCCACCGGCATCCTTCCACCATCCATCCTTATCCTATGAAGTCTTCCCGCCCAACACCCAAGTTGGGGCGGAGAGACTGACCCATACTTTGAATGATTTGGCGGAACTCAAAGCCGGACTTCATCAGTGTCACCTGCAGCAACCGCCAGCCTAATATTCAGGAAACCACCCTCAAGGTAGCCAATCACGTTCAGAACACCCTGCACATCCCAACCATCGCCCACCTGCCAGCTATGTACCTGAGCAAGGAGCGCGTGGCGTAGCTTGGACTCTCTGGACCAACTGGGCATCCGTCGGGTCCTGGCCCTGCGCGGCGACATTCTGGAAGGCCTGGAGCCGGTCGGCGACTTCTCTTATGCGGAAGAGCTCATTCATTTCATTAAGGAAGGCAAGCCCCACTTCGACATTACGGCGGCCTGCTATCCGGAAGTCCATCCCGACGCGCCTAATGCCGTCGCGGACGTCCGCTTCCTCAAGCGCAAGGTCGACGCTGGCGTTGACCGCCTGATTACCCAACTCTTCTTCGACAATGATTGTTTCTATCATTTCCAAGAAAAGTGCGCCCTGGCCAATATCGAAGTGCCAATTCTGGCGGGTATCATGCCTATCGTCAACCGCAACCAGGCCCTGCGCCTGCTGACCACCTGTGAGACCACTAAGTTGCCTCGCAAGTTCAAAGCCATCCTGGACAAGTACGAGCACGAGCCTCAAGCCCTCCGGGCGGCCGGCCTAGCTTATGCCCTGGACCAAATTGTCGACCTGATCACCCAAGGCGCCGACGGGATTCACCTCTATACCATGAACCAGTCGGACACCGCCCACTATATCGCGGACGAGGCTAAGGCCTTGTTTAAGTGATTGAAAATGAAGTAAAAGAGCCAGCCCTAGAGGGCTGGCTTTTTCTGACTTGATGCCTTATGTTAGTTTTTTTATGTTCAGCTTCTTCTTTTAATGCCTGAATTTCAGCGTCTAGCTTATTAGCCTTCTTCGTAAGATATGCTAGATAAAGCGATAAAATTATTTGGACAATAAACAAGATAGTTAGGATAATTTTCATGATGATTGTCATGCGCGACCTATCACTGGAGCAATCACGCACGTATTCACCTCCAAGTTTGTCATAACACTAGTATACAACTTAAGCATTAGATTTTCCAATAGAAAGCTAACTGTATGATATGATCCTATTTATTCATCTCCATATCTGCTTATTTTTTCTTACAATTTTTTTGATGTGCTTTTAATTTCTTCATCGCCCAATCATAATGACTTGAAGTAGTGCTTACAAAATACGAACCAAGTACACTTCCTCCTACCCACTTATAGACATCTTTTGAAAACAATTCTTCGTTTGTAAATCTCTCAGCTAATTCTAAAATATCTTTATGGGATTTATGAAACATTTCTTTTGCATCTTCAAGAGAAGTATTTTGATGTTTTTTCCAAAACTCGACATTCATATCTCCATAAGTTTTCCAATTATATGGAGCTGGAATAAAAGGTTTTGCCACTCCCTTTAAATTTGTATCTACCCAATTCAAAAAGAAGTTGGTGCCATTCATATAAATGAATCAAAATATCTCTTAGATTTTTTTATCTCTTTTCCAATGAGCCTCTTTCTTTTTCATCACTTGAAAAGTCAAAAAGGTGTGTTTAATTCTTCGTCAGATAGCTTAGCAATTAATACGTTCAACTTATCATAGTTTTCTTTCGTCTGCAATCATTAAATCTTCTTTTGTTCTTGGTCTTGGCATAATATTTCCTCCTACTTTACGCTATATCTCAATATGGTTTTTGAGTTTTCTTCTGATGTTCTATTCTTGTTGCTCAAATAGATTAAAAGATAAAAAAACTACCTCAAAAGCCTTATTTAAAAGGGACTTTTTCCTTATTTTTCCCACTATTTCTAATTCCGAGAAACTATTTGAATTAAAAAGAATGCTGATAAATCAATATTCTTTTTTTGTATTGTTTTAAAAGAAACTTGATATTCTGTCTGTTTAGCTACCAAAAAGCTACCAAATTTTTATTGGCTCCACTGTTTTTATATAATCAATTATATCCTGTTCGAGTTCGCTTTTTCTATTCTTTTACTAAGTCCCTTTAACCTCGTTTATTTCCATCAACATACCTGTGTCTTCAAATTATTTTTTTATTTAATAGATAAATTGTAAAATATAGTGCAGAAAAGACAGATTTCTCAAAATTTAGAATCTGTCTTTCTTTTCTTAATATACTGTTCGTGTATGGACCAGTCCATTTGGAGCTTCAAATTCGTATTCTAAATAATCTTGATAGGTCCCTGGTGCAATCACTCCCCGCACATCTAATACGGCCGTTCCCGCCTGTCCCACAATTGAATCTGCTAACAGGCAGCAATTAGTAGACAGAACAAAATAAGATTTAAAACGCGAAGAAGTAAATTTATATAGCTCAGCCCCTAAATCATACTTCAATTTGTAGGCATAGGTCGGCTGACCGTCTTCTTGTAACCTACTAGGCGGATCCCAAGGTGTTAATAACTGATCAATTTCAGCTAGACGCTTCTCCACTGCCTGACTCTCTTCTTCAGTAAGGGATAGACTGTATCCAAACAGAGTCTTGTGACTCTCCTTTTTACATAGTTCGATGTATGGTTCCTTATCCACTTTAAAAAGTACGCCATCGCCAATCGTCCCAAACAGACGCTCTGAAAAGGGATCGTAACTTCCGTAAGAAATCACCGTCCCCTGGTAACAAATATCAACATGCCCAATGGCACCAAATAGGTTGCTATTAGAAGTATGAACTAAAATTTCTAATTCTCTTGCCTCTTCTTCTTTTTTCACCAGTCGATAAGGACCGCTATGACCCGCCGAACTTCCTTTTTGAAGAAATTGGTTAAACCGTTTTAGCGATTCAGCTGGGATAAAAGCAGCAAAGATAACAGGTAGGCTAATACGAAAGCGACGTTTTAACTCCTGGCCTTGTTGGTCTTTATCAAATAAAATACCATCTCGAATATTAGAAATCCCCAACAAGACCAGATAAGTCCCCAAGAGGATAAATTGAAAGTGCCCATCTGAACTAGGTCCCAAGACGCTTGCTATACCAATCCCCCCGTTCAAAAGAGCATCCAATAAATAGAACCAGCCTCCTTTTACACGATTGGCCTTGTAAAGCCAAAATGTAATGGCATAAATCAGAGCTGTTCCCAACTGGTAAGCTCCTAAACAAATTACAATCAAATCAACGGGTAAATTGGTCAATCGATTCAACCAACTCAAACTAACCGAAAGAAAAATTAACCAAATGGAATGGCTATAGGAAATAGACTTGCGACGCAACATAAAGCGCAGAAGAAAGCTTCCCTAGTCCATCGACTAAAAAGTAAACAGCTAATAGGTCCAAGGAAAATTTGGTGAAACCAACACCGTTTCGAAAAATGAGGACCCCAAAAATGACGGCAAGAACCCCAAACAATAAAGTCCGTCTTCTTGCAACTTCTTCAACAGATAATTTTTTCACCGTAGCACCCTCCTTCATAGTTCAAAGGTCTTTACACAACTTATTTTACACTACCTAAATACTTCTTTTATCAAGAAATATATTTCTAACTTTTTGTTCATCAGTTAATTCCACTTTTTCTAAGTAAATCTACAATATCATCCAATCCATCATTTCTACCTTTGAAGTTTATCAAAAGTAACTCCAAATATTTCAGCTAGTTTTTTACTGTTTCATCTTTTGGATTCCTCCCTCCGTTTTTCCCACCTAGCATATTGAGCTTGAGCTACACCTAACTTTTTCAGCAACTTCTATTTGAGTGAGACCTCGCATCCAGTCGGGCTTTTTATATTGTCTTTTAACATTATAAAATTCCTTTCGCTTTTTCATTGACCTATAACCAAAAGGTTGTATTATACTTATATAACCTTTTTGGTTATAATATGAAAACAATACAAAAATAGATGATACAAGCTAACTTATGAATATACAAAAACACTCCAGAAAGCTTTACAAAGAGTTCTGAGGCTTTCGTTTAGAATCCATATAATTATACCAAAATGGTAATACAAAGTCCATGAAAAACGAAAAATGATTATGTTGAGGATATTATGAAATCTACATTACGCAACAAAAAGACAATGACACTCATTCTTTTTATTTGTCTAGTTTAGGGAAGCATCTGTTTTAATAAATGATGATGTATTTAACGACATTCGAGGCGAAGAAATTGAATTTAGACCATTTGAACTGCTCTCAAGTTTTTAGACAAGTATTTAGCTAGTATATAAACTAATAAGATGGAGATTGGAGAACAAGTGCAAGGGCGCGGGCCGAAGGCAGAGCGCCCGAAGCCCGAAGTTCTCCAAATTCTCAACACAAAAAGTCGGCGTTTCTAACAGCCAGACAAACCGATACACTTAAGACAACGTCCTAAGTAACGAGTCATTGGCAAAAATCAATAGTACCAACGAATTACGCATATTTTTAAGCATAGAAAGGAGGCGTTACAGTTGAAAAATACCATTCAATCTCTACGAGAATATCAAAAGTCAAGTAGATTTATCAAAACTAGAAAAAAATCTATTTATATCAGCATTGACCGATTAACAGTAATCTTTGATAGTGAGAACCAATCACTTAGACGAATATTTCGTGAATTACGAAAATCACTCGATAATATAATTCAAGAATTTAGTATTCAAGAAAATCTAAAGAAGACTATTTTACTCTTTATAAAACGATAAACGAAGATGGTATAAATCTAATTTTCTTTCAACTATCGGATTATGGTGGTTATCAAGTCATACGCCTGAGACTTCAACCCAAACTCACTAATAGTGGGGCGCATATTTGTTTTCTCTGGGCATCATGTTCACCCTTGGTCGAAATTAGGGTAGGTCTTAAAAGTTAAATTCTGAAAACCGTCTGTCTTGGTCCCATTATCTCTGACCGCTGCCGAATAAAGATTCATATCAAGATTATCTGGCAACTAAATTTTGTATTGCATTGATAATATGAACGACCTCCTCAACTTATATCTAACCCTCGGCCCCTATTAAAACCACTTTTCGAATAGTCTTTCCTTTAATATAGCTGGGTTTGTAGGGGAAAGGAAATGATAGAACTTGTATTAATTGTACTATTCACGAAATGGGTTGTAAAGGCATTCATATCTTGTATGCTTATCCGTATTCAATCAAGCTATGAAATACGCAAAAAAAATCGACCACCCTTTCCCGAGTGGTCGACTAATCAAACGTTTGATTATAGTGAGGCTGACTAAGCCTGGTTTGAGTTTGCTTCTTCTGAGCTACTACTGACTGCTTCTTCCGCCACTTCTTGGCTGGCTTCAGCAAGGTCTTCTGCCTTTTCCTGGACAGTTTGAGCACCTTCTGCGACCGCGTCCTTGGCGTCATCGGCTACTTCTGCGTGTGGCGATTGCCTATGTCGGGCTATATCGAAATATGCAGGATCTCAAAGATCTTCATGCCCTCAGTTTGCTCCGGCAAGTTTTGGAAGAAATAATATTCTGAGCATTCCCATTTTTCAGGGTTATAGATTAATAAGCGAGCCAGGTCCTGGTCAGTGTCACAGGAGAAGGTCAATTCCTGCATGGTGGCAGCCTCTGGGATAGCTCTTTTGAGCTCTAAGCAGAATCGTGCTGACAAGAAATCATCACTTCTTTGGAAGGATAAGGGAACGCCAATGGGGATCTGTTGCCAGCCAAAAGACTTGAGAATGTTGTCGTAGAAGCCCTGCCAAATGAATTGGTTCATCCCATCTACTCCACTCCACAAATAGAGGGGCGCGTATTGGTTTGTCTGGGCATCATGTTGGCCCTTGGTCGAAATCAGGTAGGCCTTAAAAGTTAAATCCTGGAAGCCATCTGTCTTGGTCCCATTCTCTCTGACTCGCTGCCGGATAAGATTCATATCAAAATCATCTGGCAACTGAATGTTGTATTGCATTGCTAGCATGGTCGTTCACCTCAACTTATATCTAACCTTCGGTCCCTATTATTATATCGCTTCTCCAATGGTCTGTCATTTAATCTAGCTGGGTGCCCTAGTTGATAGTCATGTCTTCCTAGTAAAAAAATCGACCACCCTTACCAGAGTGATCGACTAATCCAGTCTTTGATTATAGTGAGGCTGATTAAGCCTGGTTTGAGTTTGCTGCTTCTGAGCTACTACTGACTGCTTCTTGGACAACTTGGGCGCCATCTTGGGCAAGGTCCTTAGCCTCTAGAGCTAGCTCTTTTGCGTCCTCAGTAGCCTCTTGGCCTGCCTCAGCCAGATCTTCTGCCGTTTCTTCAGCCACATGTGCTACTTCTTCCACAGCTTCTTCAGCCACTTTCTTAGCGTCATCAGCCCTTTCTTCAACAGCTTCAACACCGTCTGCTACTGCTTCTTCAGCTTGGTTCGCAGTTTCTTCGGCTACATCCTTGGACTGATCAGCTGTATCCTCGGCTGCATCTTTGGCCTGCTCAGCACCGCCACTAATGGCGTCCTTGGCCGCTCAATGCCTTGGCCTACTTTGCCTGTCACCGCAGCGATACCACTGCCAATCCCATCTTTGGCTTTTTCCAAGGTATGGGAGGCAAATTCGCCTGTGCTTTCAGCCATATGGGTTACATGATCTTGCAGACTGACAGAATCAGCTTCTTGCTTGGCTTGAGTCTTGACTTCAAGGACCTTGAGATTGACTTCAATCACGCTAAAGCCTGTCATGTTCCGAATGACATCGATCACTAAACGCTTGATGTCATGATATAAATCAGAAACGTTTTTCTTATATTCTGCAATGACATTTAAGTCTACACGCGCCTCTTCCTTACCAAGCACTAGCTTGACGCCACTGGTAAACTTATCGGTGTTGACAATCTTGCCCGCTAAGTTAGAGAAGAAGCCACCGTCAACTGCCAAGAGGCCGTCAACATTGGCTAGCGCCTGACCAATCTGCTTTTTGATCGCTTTGCGATTGTAAGACTTGCCAGCAGGACTTGGATTGAGTGTCTTATCTGATGTAGGTTGATTATTTGACATACCCTATCCCCTCTCTACTTTTTATTTGCGAGAATTTTGAAGATACCAACCAGCTACTGCGCCAGTTCCTACAAGCGCGACAACAAAGATGGTTCTGAAAAACCCGATATTCAAAATGACAGTTGCCAAGCCAAGGCCAATGGCCCCTCCGAGAATAGGATAGGGTAGGTTTTTGATTTTCTTGATCATAAGACTTACCCCTAGTTCTCTAAGTTTTCTTGTGGCTGAGCTTCAAATGCTTGAGCTTTTTGACTAGTTTGCTCTGCTGCAGTATTCAAGACCTTCACATTGAGATAGATATTATGGTTCAAGCCCAAATAAGAATTGAGGCCGTTAATAATTTCCTTTTGTAAAGCGTTTGTTCTATTGGCAACGTCTACCCCTTGGTTAATGTCACCCTTAAGGGTTACTTCACACTTTTTCTTGGTGAGTTTGACCTTAACTTTAGGAGAAGCCATGTAAGAGGAGGCTGAAATAGCCGACTTCACATGGCTGACGATTGCTGATTTTTTAACTGTCAACCGTCCATTCGCCTCCGACAAGACCACTTGGGTGTAGTCTCGCGGATAGAAGAGGATGACAAGTATCGCAATGAGTGTCGCAATGGTCAGGACCAGAGATAACCAGAAGATAGCCTGGTTATAGTAGTACCCGAATGAAGACAGTTTGTTGAGGTACTCTCCTATCCAATCCAGATTGACATAGGACTGATTACGATACAAGTTAATGGAAAATAGAACAAGCGGTGGAATACACAGTAAGATGAGCAGAGATTTTTTAATTCGTGACATGATAGTCTCCCTATACTCTATTTAATGTTTGTGTACTTGCTTGTGTTTCCTATCGGTTGCTTAAGCCTTTTTGCCAAGTAATGCAGATACGACTGCTACGACAACTACGGCACCTAATACAGATGGGATTAAAGCCATACCTGCAAGGCTAGGACCCCAAGACCCAAGGAAAAATTGACCAACAGAAGAACCTACTAAACCAGCAAGTACGTTAGCCACGATCCCCATTGAACCGCGTTTTTTAGTGAAGTTACCGGCTACTAAACCGATCAAGCCACCTACGATAATAGACCAGATCATGATATTGCTCCTTTCGTTCAGAATTGAAATGTAAGGACAAATTACTGCCTTACATCTTCCACCTTAACACAGGAAACTTTTACAATGCAAGTTCAATATCCCTTTCGATTTTTTTACCATTTTTGACTATATGAGATTTTCAAGATTTGAAACTAATTTAGTTAAATTTCACAAGTTGGCATGCCAAAAATCAAGCTATAGCTCATTAGTTGATTGCCTTTATATAAGTTTATATTGCATATTTACTTATATTGTTCTAATGGCCGTTTGATTTTTATGTGAAGTCAAATTAGAAAAAATCAGTCTTAAGACCGATTTTTAGCTAAAGCACTTTCCAATCAAAATTTCCTGTGCTATACTTAGGTCATCAAATGAAAAGGAGGACATTAAAATGTCTGATTTATTGAAAGATTTGTCTCAAAAAGCTGGCGAGTTCGGCGAAAAAGCCCTTGGACGTAGCTGGTGATGTCTTTGAAAAAACTAAAGAAGTAGCAGGTAACGCCTTCGAAACCGCTAAAGATGTAGCGGGCGATGTATTCGACAAAGCCAAAGAACTTGGTGGCGCAGCTAAAGACAAAGCAGAAGATGTAGCAGATGCAGCAGCTGACAAGGCTGAAGACGCTAAAGACGCGGCAGCTGACGTTGCTGAAGCAGCAGCTGACAAAGCTGAAGACGCTAAAGACGCTGGCGGCTGAAGCATTGCAAAACGGCAGCTGAAAAACTCGAAAAAGCTAATTCGATTTCGCAAAATAAAAGAAAAGAGGCATTTGTGCCTCTCTTTTTGTCTGTAATTAGCTAAATGATTGCTGCATATAGCCTATCGCTTGCCCCGCTCTATGCCTGGCTCTCTTCTTTCCTTGCCGTCAACCCGCGCAAGGCCAGGAAGACTAGCATTGAGATCAGCGTGAAGGCTAGCCAGGTCTTGCTAATGCCGATCAGATCTGACAGATAGCCGTTGACGGTTAGGAGGAGACTGGACGCCAGGGCCTGTAAAGAATAGAAGGAAGAGACAAGCGAGGTTCGCAGGTGATCCTGCTTGATCAGCTTTTCGTGGATATAGGTGATAATCAGCGTCCCATTAATACCTACTAAGAAGACATGGAAGAGGAATAAGTATGGGAAGACCGGCAGATAGAAGCTGATAATCAAGAGGGTCACCACATCTAGCAGGAGGACCCGGTCGATTAGGGCTACCATATCCCGCTTCTTTTTCAAGAGGACCTTGCTGAGGAAGAGGTTGGACAGGATGGTGGCGAGGCCAATCCCGATAATATAATAGCCCACAATATAGTCCTGCACGGCATCCCCCAGGATGACCTGCCACTGGTTAGAAGGTCCTAGGTCCAAGACGGCCGGAATGGAAAACATGATAAAGTAGAGCAGGATGCGGCTGTCTTTGAGTGCTTCTATTAGGTTGACCACAGTTTCTCGGTAGACCTGCTTAATCTGGCCCCAGTGGTTCTGACGCGGGCGCGGCTTGAAGACATTGGGCACCAGCTGCACATAGACCAATAGGCCAATCAAGATGGCTGATGCCACATAGAAAGGAATGGCCGGGTTGTCTTTGCCCAGAATTTGCGCGCCGACAAAGCCGGACAAGAGGCCGAAGAATGGCCCGATAATTTTGAGGTTAGAAAATACTTGCGCGATATCGTAAGGCGCATTGGCTTCCTTGATTTCATTGACAATCCAAGACTGCAGGGTCCCAGAACTGAGGGAGACGGCCAAGCCAGTTAAGACAGCCGTCAGGATCAAGACGACAATATTGCGGGTCCCTGCCATGAAGAATAGACCAATGGCCCGCAGGAGAAAGGACAGGGACATGACCCGCTTCTCCCCGATAGAATCGACCAAGATCCCGCTGGGAATCTCGGCAACCATGGTGGTAGCCGTAAAGGTAGCTAAGAGTAGACCAATCTCAGTCATAGAGTATCCCAGATAGATCAAGAGCAGATAGGTCAAGGACACAAACATCTGCTCCGCGATGGTCTCCACCGTCATAATCAAATAAAAATTCTTAATTTTCCAATTCATGGGCTGCCTCCATCTGAGGCGCTTGCCCTACTTGGGGATTGAGCTGGTAGGACTTACCGTAATTATCCCGGATCAGAAACTTGTAATCCACCAGATATCTCCGCATGGTCGCGAAATCCTCATAGACTTCCTTGATCCGCTCATTGAGTTCAGGCTCAGTGAATTCATGGGCATGTTGCTGCAAGTGTTGGTATATATATCGAAAGACTTCTAGTCTATTTTTTTGTTTGCGCGGCAGGACATAGAACTTACCATCTCTCATGTAGCGCGAAATCGTCTCTTCAACCATGCTTTGGCCTCCTCTATTCATTAAAATGTTGCTCATCTCTATTCTATATGGCAATTTGCTAGAAGGCAAGGGAGAGGTAAGGAATAGCCACCGTAAGGTGGCTATTTGTTGTATTACGAAAAAACAGGCCACTTGGACCTGTCATGTGACTTATGATAGATGAATCACTTGATCACTTAGTAATTCAATATCCTGCTCTAGATGGGAAGCAATTAGAATTAGGCGACCTTCAGCACGGTAATCAAGCAAAAGTTGACGAATCCGATTAACCGACTGCTTATCAAGTCCATTCATAGGTTCATCAAGCAGAATAATCTCAGGTGATTCCATGAATGCTTGAGCCAAAGCTAGTTTCTGCTTCATTCCTAGCGAATAATGTTTAACTTTTTGACGAGATACAGGATCTAACGCAACCAATGCTAAATGGTGACGTATCGTGTCATCGTCAATTAACCCCTTGATAAGCGCTAACTGTTTAAGATTGTCGAAACCCGAATAGCCTTCTAAAAAACCCGGTGTCTCTAAAATTAACCCTAGGCTAGGAGGAAACTGCAAATCACGACCTAACACTTGACCATCAACCTCAATACGACCACTCGATACAGATTCTAACCCACATAGGCATTTGAGAAGAACCGTCTTACCTGATCCGTTATAGCCAACTACACCATAGATTTTGCCACCTTCTAGCGTTAAATCAAGATTCTCAAAAATTGTCTTGTTCTTAAACTTTTTACTAATATTATGAACATGTACGGTTGTCATTTGACACGCACCTTTCTAGCCTTAACTCGGAAAGATAGGATACCAAGGAGAATAGCATATAGAAATGCTAGGCGCAAACAGACATTTTCTAAACTCGGCAATCCTGAATGTGGTTCATACTTAATTTGGTATATGCTCAACCAATTGAGTGGGGATAGAAAGAAAATCCAGTGACCAGCAGCTAAGGAGAAAAAGATTGATTCCACCACTAGCCCGCAAGCTAACATTAGCCCCATGTTTGGTCCTAATTGATTGAATACGAGAATTATAAGGCCAAGCAAAATAACAAGAAGCCAAAAGAGTAAAAGAGTCTGAATCAGCGCAGAACTCGGCGTGTAATATTGCATGGCGACTTCTTGAATAGCCCCTTGAAGCATTTCATTTGGTCTAATTCGCGCCTGTCCCAATGCATTAAGCAACTTTCCCCAAGTGTACAAGCGTATATTTAGATGTGGCAGAAGAAGTAACCATATAAGCATCACATTGAAGCACACGAATGCCAAACTACTCACTATCACATAAACTACCTGACTGATCATCCAGCGGGCATACCCTAGCTTAATAACGAGCCAAAATTGGAAACTATTTCGAAATGGCAATACGCTAAAAAAGAGAATTGCGCCAATCATGACGATTGCGACATACCAGTAGCTTCCCATTAAAATAGCAACAATACTTAAGGGATAAGATTCCTGATACTGTGCTGCAAGGCGACGATAAGGTAGTAGGACAATAAGGCTATACATCAATAAGTATAGGCCTATTGGCAGGAGCCTTTTCCAGGTCCATTGTTGGCGAATATGAAGACTTAAGGCTCTCATTATGCTCATCATACAATCCCCTCCTTCTCATAGAATTGCCATCTGTTTTGGATAGCAACCTTGATTGCCCAAGCAATAAGGAGACTGATAATCACGAGATAAAAATAGGGGTATATCATACCAATCCCGTATCGCACAGCCTGACTGCCAAAGCCGTAATAGTCCATTGCCTCAATCATCGTATTTCCGGTAGAAAAAACAGATGGAGGGAATAAAAAAAATGGAACCACCTGTTCTAATCGAAATTCGGTGAAGATAAACCACCAAAATATCGGTATCATATAACTGGTCATTTTGTTAGGATAGTAAACCGTGAGCCACACACCTAATAAGGCATAAAACGATAACATTAAGCCAATATTACTAATCATCAAGAGATAAAATGAGATGTAATGTCCATCAACAAAGAGCCAGCTATTAGACATATAGCCGATAGGTGAACCAAAGGTCACAGGCCCTGATACCGGGGCGCCTAATAAGAAATAGGCTAGTAATAGTCCACCAGACAAAACTCCTATTAAATAGACTCTAATGACTACTCGGCTAACTAGTCCTAGTGCATAACGCCAATACCCACTACGAGGCAATATAAATGCTAGACGATTTTGCCCATAGTCTTCAAAAAATAGCGTAATGGATGATTGACTCGCTACAATTAAATATGTTGCCATCGCCACAGTCTGATTAAATGCCAAGAAGTAATAGTATGCAGCTGCTGGCTTTTGCCCTGGATATAATAAGACAATAAAATCATTATAGGAAATCATCATTGCGACTAGTACTACGCCAAAAATACCTAACCAAATGCGCCGATCTATCAAGAAGGATTGAATATAGAATTTCAATCTGCGCATTTTACTGCACCTCTTTCCAATTTAGAGGATTCAGATAGAATTTTTCGAACCGCCCCTCCTCTTTAACAGTAACCGCCACAAGTGGTTGGTATCGACGTTCCTCGTACACCTGTCCATCTTGTTGTACCGGAAGTGGTGCATATTCAATCTGGATTTTTCAATATACACGGGGTTTTCCAACAACGTCTCTTGATATTTATTCCGAATCATTTCAACAGCTTTGTCATAACTCACCTCTACTTCTTCTGATCGAATATTACTTGGCAAATAGACACCCGTAATATCAACATGAATGATTCCGGATTCAGTAACGGCAAACATAAAGTTGGTCCCATAAGTAATATTAAGTTGCTCTGATGACCCAAATCTCGTGTTCGAATCTATAATTCTATGTTCTCCAATCTTGGGGAACACACTAATCACACTAAATCTTCCGCTTGATCTTCAAAAGAAGTAAAATCAGTACCTTCTTTAACAAAGTTTTCCTTTAAGTAAGGCCAATACGCCTCAAATGATTCTTTAGATACAGTTGCAACAACAAAATCATAATCACTAAAATTCAGCTGATATCCCTCGATAAACTTCTTCACTTTTTCGAGTGCGACCTCACTAGAAAATTTGATAGTATCATTGAATTTGCTAATTGCTACTTTATTTTTCTATCGAGTCAGCCAAGAAAGCACTATAACTAGTGACTAAAGGCCGTTTATTCTGATTCGTCAGGGTGACCCATGTACCATTTTTGTTTACCGAAGCCTCCGCTGTCGTTTGATCTTTAGTTAGTTTTACATGGTCTCTACCATCCTCAGAGACAACCGTTTCTTGAGTGCCTTCACCTAACCATTCTTTTAGTGCCTGGGTAGCCTGAGCCACATCCCCAAAAGAGACATCATATTGTCGAAGCTTTGTTACAAATCCACGATCTATCGAATCGGAAATGTATAGCTTAGACAAGAGCTCTTGATATCCATCGACCGCTGTTGTGCTGACACTGGATGTTTCAGATTTTTGTTCTTGTCCCTGATTCGAATAAGTACACCCTGCACAAACCATAATTAGCGTACAAATGCAAATAACCACTCGCTTCATGCCCATTTCCCCACTTTCTATGCTAAGAAAAGAAAGCTATATGATGGACTACCATATAGCTTTCCCCAATTTATCGACTTCTATCAAGCTTATGCTACCCATTTAACTCGGCCCAGACAGAGCTCATATACACTTTAAAAAATAACTTGTCAGTCTAGTCGACCACACTTTAAGTATACGTTTACATTGCCGACTTGTCAATATTTCTAACCCTTTTTGTTATTTTTCAATCATTTTCATTCTAAGATACTATCATGCGTATAACTTATTTATATTAGTTTCGAAAAACCAATCATAATGCCTATTTATACTATTGTTTATTTATATTTAAAAATTAAATTTCTATATAATTTCTGAATTTCACCTTATATTTTCATATCCATTTTTCTATATCATGTGAATATACCAACCATTGAGTGAGTGGGTTCTGGCTACAAAAGCAATATATACGAAATGACATTTCACTTTTAGCCATTCAAAAGGAATACTCAGCTCACATGAAAAGCTATGTAAGAGGGCGCATCTAACTGCGTCCCTTACATAGCTTTTAACTAATATTATGCGATCACAACTTTAATAATTGGTTGACCCTATCCTGCACGGTCTGATAATCATACCCTGCTTCAGTCAACTCTCGCACCCGATCTTCCCCATTCCCATACTCACCCCGAATAACATCCCAGGCTACTGCAGTAATGAGGTCGTCACTAGGTGAGGCCTCTTCCGATGATGCGGGTGCTTGCTCCTGACTATCCTGGTCGTAGCGTGGTCTGGCATACCCAGCAATAGCCTCATGGTTCCAGTCATAGTAGGCTCTGGCCACTCGGCCATTGTAATTGCCTTCTAGGGTGCTGATAGACCCGTCTGCCTGGACTCGCTCTACAATACCGATATGGTCGACAGGGCCACCGTCGAAGTTGAAGATGACAATGTCCCCGGCTTGTGGCCATTCTTGGCCTAGCCAGATGCCTTGTTCCTGGAACCAAGCTAGGTGGCGTGGGACTCCACACTCGCGGCCAATGAGGTGACTAATGCCTGCTTCATCACTGCAGACGGTCACGAAGATGTCGCACCAATCGTCTCCGTACTGGACCTGGTAGCCGACTGGGATAGGGCTGACTGAATTATAGGCGTCTACCATGGCTAGGTGATCGTCTGACCATTGGCTAGTACCCAGGTAGCTCTGGGCGACGCTGATTAGTTTATCTGCCTGTCCCATGGTCGTCACCGCCCTTCTTCCAATAGTCTAGGCTGGACTTCTGAAGCAGTGCGCCCAGGAAGACAGCGACCAGGTTAATGGTCGCCACTAGCTGACTGGTTGGCGCCCAACCATAGAGGTCGCCTAGGCCTGAAGCCAGGACGGCTAGCGCGGGTAAGAAGATTAGTACCAGCCACTTAAGCGCATCATAATATCGGTTATCTAAGTTCATTTGCTTACTTCCTTTCTTCTAACAGTGTTTCTATCTTGGTAATGCGCAGATCCATTGAAGCTAGGCGGTCATCAATGGTCTTGACGACTAGCTTATTAGCCTCAATCTCTAGCTGCATCTCATCTATGCGGAGGATGAGGCTCTGGATGGCAGTAATGAGGTTGACTAGCTTGCTAATCAGGGTGATCACTGCCACCGTTGCCGATGCCAAGCCTCCAATTTCTAACAGACTCATCCGTCTCATCTCCTTTCTTATATATGAATAAGGGACCCGCTCCGCGGGTCCCCTGCACCTACGGTGCTTAGTTCTCTGCCTTGTAGATTTCTTCTACAGACCGTGTCACCATGTTGGCGTTCTTGGCGCTAGCATATTGGTCGACACTGTCCTTCTCGAAGATGTTTTTAGCCACAATCGTGTCCATAGCGGATTTGACCGTGTTGGCATCTAAGTTGTCCTTGGCGTGGGCTAGACTAATCTTCTTGGACTTGCCGTCGGCTGCCTTGAAGTTGAGGTCTAGCTTCTTGGTTGTTTTTACTTCTGCCATTGTGGGTGGCTCCTTTCTTCTAATTTTGGGGTGCTAGGCCTAGTTATAGGCATAGACTTCAGTGACTTTGGTTTCGGTGATAGGGTGCTTAACCAGTGTGCCCACTGCGTCGCGCACCGCTGTCACATCTTCAAGTGAGGCATTAGCCACCACATGACCCAAGCTGACGTTTTCCTTCTTCTTGTTCTCGTCGATAGAGGTCATTTGGAGGGTGCCCTTTACGAATGATCGTGCCATTGTAATTCGCTCCTTTGTTTTAGTTTGTAGCTACATATATAAATAGGGTCTGAGCGCCCCCTTTCTACGTGCTCACTTAGACACAACTTGCCTTTTTCTAAAAGAATTATCGTGAGCCCGGCCTGGTTCCTTGCAAAGCTCACGGTTTTCTGCCCTTTTCTTAGTTTCTGACCGAGCCAGTGGTCCACTCTCCAGAGTGGACCACTAGCTCCTCACAAAGCTCCCCATTTCGGCCCTTTTCCCCAGTTTCCGCCCTAGCTAGTGGACCACTCTCCAAAGTGGACCACTAGCTCCTGGCAAAGCTCCCCATTTCGGCCCTTTTCCCCAGTTTCCGGCCCAGCCAGTGGTCCACTCTCCAGAGTGGGCCACTGGCTCATGGCAAAGCTCCCTATTACCGCCCTTTTCCTCAGTTCTTGGCCCAGCCAGTGGTCCACTCGAAAGAGTGAACCACTAGCTCCTAGAAAAGTTCTCAGTTCTGCCTTGCCCCTAGTTTTCAGCCCCATTTTCATGCCCACACAAAAAGCCTTCCCATCAGGAAGGCTTTTTGCTCTATCTAATCTACTGATTTCAGGGCTTCTAGCATGTCGACTTGGCGGAGTTGGCGGTCTACTAGCCAGCCCAGGGCGGCCAGTATCAGAAGGATGGCCACGACTGGGGTCAGGTAGACGGTCCAGGCGACATTTTGGTTGAATTGGACGAAGTCTGCGCTAATGCGCCCCAGCAAGTAGCGGTGCAGGATCCAGCCACCGGCCAAACCAAAGAGGATGCCGACTAGGGACAGGGCTACGGTTTCGCGGTAGATGTAGCGGGTGACTTCGCGATTGTGGAAGCCCAGAACCTTAATGGTAGACAGCTCCCGAATCCGCTCGGCCACATTAATGGTGGTCAAATTATAGAGGATGACGGCGGCCAGCAGGACGGAAACCAGAGTCAGAATCTGCATGACCAGGGCCAGGGAATCGACTGTCACCTGGATTTGGTGGCGGATGCCGCTGTTCTGGATGACTGAACGCACGCCGCTCAAATCCATAAAGCGGGCGCTGACCTTAGCCAGGTCGCCTTTGGCTTCAGGCGTCAGCTGGACCAAATGGGCGTTGGCGGTCCAAGCCTTACCATAGGCGGCCTCATAGGCGGTTCGGCTCAGGTAGACATTGTGGCCGGCATAGAGCTCGACAATGCCCGCCACCTCTAGGCTAACCGGCTGACCGTCGGGGTCTTCTAGGGTCAGGCGGTCGCCTACCTTGAGGCCGGCCTTTTCCGCCATTTTCTGACTAATCAGGGCGCCCTGGTCAGGCAGACTCAGGCGCTCATGGCTATAAGCATCATAGAAAGTCATGAGTTGGCCAAAGCCACCATCAGGCGCGACCATAATGGTCAGCTCCTGCTGGTCCTTGAAGCCAGGCAGCTGCTGGCGGCCCGTTTGCAGGTGCAGGTCCAGGGTCTGCGCCAGGTCAGCCTGAGCCAAGGCAGCAGCCAGGTCGCTTTCCTGGGATTCATTAAGATGCTGCTGCCGGGCCACGATCAGGTCATAGCCCACCAGTTGGTCAAACTGCCGCTCGGTGATGCCGGCCAAGGACGAGGAAATGCCCAGGCCCGCGAAGAGCAAGGCCACCGAGCCGGCCACGCCCAGGATGGTCATGAGCATGCGTTGCTTGTAGCGGAAGATGTTGCGGGCCGTCACCTTCTGGGTGAAGCTTAGGCGGCGCCAGAACCAGGTCACCCGCTCCAACAAGATGCGACTGCCACGCGCCGGTGGCTTAGGCAGCAGGAGCTGGGCTGGCGTCTCAGCCAATTCGCGCCGGGCCACCCACCAGATAGGCAGGAGGCTGGACAGGAAGGACAGGCCCAGGGCCAGAGCCGCTAGCTGCCAGTAGAAATGCAGCTGGATAGGCGGATAGGTCGAGGTGGCAAAGAGAGTATGGCCCAAGACATAAGGCAGGCCGTAGGTGCCAGCCACAATGCCCAAGACAGCGCCTAGGCCACTAGACAGGAGGCCATAGAGCAGGAATTTGGCTAGGATGTCGCCAGGGCCATAGCCCAGGGCTTGCAGGAGGCCGGCCTTAAGCCTTTCCTCACTCATAAAGCGGGTCATGGTGGTGAGGGTCACCAGGGCGGCTACTAGGTAGAGGACCACGGGGAAGACATTGCCCACGTTGGCCATGCCCTCGGTCCGCAGCTTACTGGTGTAGAACTCGACGTCGCCCGGATAGGTCTGGCGGCTGTAAACCCGGTACTTAGGCGTCACCAGGCCGGCTAGGCTATCTCGGGCCTGGTCAAGGTCAGCCTGACCCTCCTTGAGGGAGGCTTGGGCCTCGGATTCCTTGCTGGCAAATTCAGCCTGCTGGTCATCCAGCTCCTGGCGGGCAGAAGCCAGGGCTTCCTGGCCGCTGCTGATTTCCTGGCTGGCCGACTCCAGGGCCTGGGCGCCTGCTTGGGCGGCTGCCGACTGGCTGTCGTATTGGGCCTGGCCGGCTTGGTATTGGCTCAGGCCGGCTTGATAGTTGGCAGCCTGGCTGTCATATTGAGCCTGACCTGAGGCCAGGGCGGCGACGCCAGCTTGGTAGCGGGCCAGCCCTTCTTGGTAGCTGGTCTGAGCGGCCTGCCACTGGGCTTGGCCGGCTTCAAGTTGACTTTGGGCGCTGGCCAGGGTCTGAGCTTCTTGAGCCAGGGCCTGGCGGGCGGTCGCAATGTCTGGCAGGGTGTCCGGATCTTGGCCGGCTTGGCGCAGGGGCCTCTTCTTGGGCGGCCAGGGCCTGCTGACTAGCGGCTAGTTTGGCTTGGCCGTCAGCCAAGGCCTGGCTCTGGCTGGCAAGCGTCTGGGCCTGGCTGTCCAGTTGGCTCTTGGCGGCGTCCAACTGGGTCTTAGCTTGGGCCAGCTCCTGGGACTTGGCCGTCAAATTGGCCTGGCCGCTGGTCAGGGCTGCTGCCCCGCTATCCAGTTGGGCCTTGGCCTGGGCTAAGGCGGCTTGGGCGCTAGCTAGTTGGCCTTGGCCCTGGGTCAAGGTCTCATCCTGGCTAGCCCATTGGCTGGCCGCTTGGTCCAAGGCAGACGACTGGTCAGCCCACTGGCTTTCCGCTGAAGCTAGCTGGCTGGAGCCTGATGCCAGGGCCTCTGAGACCGAATCTAGGTCGGCCTGGCCCTGATTGATTTGGCTTTGGACCTGGGATTGGACTTGGGCCAAACGGGCGGCGCCGTTATCGGCTAAGATGGCCTCCAAGTCAGCCTGGTGCCGGTCCACCAATTCCCAGTAGCGGGCCTGGTAGGCGTTGAGCCCGGCCAAATCCTCATAGCGCAGGCGGGCCAGAGTGTAGACCGGACTGTCAAAGTCCTGGGCCGTCACCACCCCGTAGCCAGCCAGGGTCCCGCTGCCGGCCGTGGAAGGCCCGAAGAGGACCTGGTTGCCCAGCTCGCCCGAGTTGACGAAGCCCGTAATGGTGAAAGTCGTCTGCTTGAGCATGGCCTTGGCATTGCCGGACTCCTTGAGCATGACGGTGTCGCCTAGCTGAAAGCGGCCTTGCAGGCTACTTAAAAGGGCAATTTCCCCCGAGGCTTGAGGCAGGCGGCCGGCAACCAGCTGGTAGTGGGCCAAGTCCTGGGTCAGGCTGAAAATCCGCCAGGCTTCTGGCGTCTGGCCCAGCACCACGTCGGTCAGATAGCCCCCTTCGACCTGGGCACCCGACAGCTGGGCCAGCTCCTCCATGTCTGCTTGGGACAGGCCGTAGTCGGACAGGACGGTCAAGTCCTGAACCCGCAAGCCTTCTAGGTAGGCGCTGGCGGTTTGGGTGATATCCGGCGGCGCCGCCTGCAAGCCCACCAGGGCAAAGGACCCCAGCATCATGAGGCAGACCATGGATAGGAAGCGCCCCTTGGTCTGACCAAGGCTACGCCAGAATTCTTTGAAAAGTGTTGACTTGGTCATTGGCTGACCTCCTTTTGGATAGAGATGTTAGTCAATTATTTTTGTAGGGTGGCTGACAGGCTCAAGGCGCTGGCCCGGTAGGTACAAAGCGCTGCCCCGGCTGGCGCAAGTCACTGGCCCGGCTGGCTCAAAGCGCTGGCCCGGCTGGCTCAAGTCGCTCGCCCGGCTGGCTCAAGCCGCTAGCCCGGCAGGCTCAAAGCGCCCCGCTCCTCAGAGCCAGTCGCCAGCCCTTTTGCATCCATTGCCTAGTACTCCAAGTCCCCAATATGCTGCGGCTGGTCGTTGACCGTAATCGACTGAATTTGGGCGTCATGTAGACGAATGACCCGATCGGCGATAGGCGCCAGGGCGCCGTTGTGGGTGACGATAATGACCGTGGCCCCCTCCTGGCGGGACATGTCCTGAAGAATCTGCAGGACCTGCTTGCCAGTCTGGTAGTCCAGGGCGCCGGTCGGCTCGTCGCAGAGCAGGAGCTTGGGCTTCTTGGCCAGGGCGCGGGCGATGGAGACACGTTGCTGCTCGCCCCCCGATAGCTGGGCCGGAAAATTATCCAGTCGGTGGCTGAGCCCCACGGCGGCCAGGGCCTGAGCTGGGTCCATGGCATGGGGCACGATTTCCGCGGCTAGCTCGACATTTTCCAGCGCGGTCAGATTGGGTACCAGATTATAGAACTGGAAGACGAAGCCTACGTCATAGCGGCGGTAGTCGGTCCGCTGGTGGCTGGTGTAGGCGGCAATGTTCTGGCCGTCAATCCAAATCTCCCCCCTGGCTGGCCGTATCCATGCCTCCCAGAATGTTGAGTAGGGTAGACTTGCCGGCGCCGGAAGCACCCAGAATAATGACCAACTCGCCCTGCTGGATGTCAAAATTCAGGTCTTTGTTAGCCGTAATTTGCCCCTGACCCGATGGAAAAAACTTAGAACAATCTTTTACTTCAATATAGGCCATGCGGTCACGTCCTTTCTCCTGCCTGAAGTGGTTAAATTGACAGGTGTTGATTTATGTCTGCTTTTATTATAAAATAGACGGAAAGCTAAGACAATGAGCAAAAATCAACAGAGTGTCTATTTAAGGAGAGCCTATGACTCAAAAACGCCAAACCCAAACCAAGGTGGCCATCAAAACGGCCCTCACCCAGCTCCTGCAGGAGGTAGGCTTCGAGCAGCTGACCGTCCGCCAACTCTGCCAGCGGGCCGGCATTAACCGCGGCACCTTCTACCTGCACTATCAGGACAAGTTCGACCTTATGGAGCAACTCAAGGAAGAGACCCTGACCCAACTGCGCACTTTCTTCATTGAAAATCAGGAGCACAATGTCCACCTGGTGCTAGTCCTGGAGTATATTAAGGAAAATTACGACTTCATCTACGCCCTCTCCCAGAGCAACTATCTCAACTTCAAGGCCACTATCCGCGAATTCATGCTGCAACTCTTCCAGCGCGAAGACCCAGCCGATTTGCAGGCCTTTCTAGGCCGCAACTTCCCTATTAATCAAAAATACGCCCTGGAATGCGTCCTCAGCCTAGTCGAAGGCATCATCAACCTCTGGGTCAGCAGCGGCGCCAAAGAATCCCCCCAAGAAATCCGCGACATCTTTGCTAAGGTGCTAGACTTTACTAACTGGTAAAGGGGTTGGCGCCTTGTTTGGAGCGCGCCAGTGGTCCACTCGACGGAGTGGACCACTGGCTCCAGTTCTTTCTGCTTTTTTGGGGGCTGGAGGCCGCTTTCGAGGCGCGCTAGTGGTCCACTCGACCGAGTGGACCACTGGCTCCAGCTTTTTCTGCCTTTTTGGGGGCTGGTGGAGTCAAGTCCAAAATCCTGTGTAAAAATATGTAGGCTGTCCTATAGCTTATTTGCGTTTGGTGAAGTTGACAAGGAAGGGGCGCGCATTAGCCTGCCAAGCATCGTTTAAATCAATGAGGATGGCGCCAATTAATCGCTCAGCAGAAGCGACATTAGGATAGACGCCAATGACCTTATCTCGCCGTCTGATTTCACGGTTCAAACGTTCGACAGAGTTGGTAGTCCGCAAGTTGGGATGATAAATCTCAGGCTCCATCATAAACTGAACGGCATCTTCAAAGCCCTCATCTAAAACCTTTAAGGCCTTCTGATAGCGAGGGTTGTCCGCGACAGAAGCCTCAAAAGCTTCCTTAAGCCCGCGCATGTTCGGCGGTGGGCGCCTGGAAAATGGCCTTCAACTTAGCGCGCGCCTCTAGACTCCCCTTTCTGGGGATGGTCTCGACAATGTTAGACAAAAAATGAAAGACGCAACGTTGCCAAGGCACCCCAACAAAACAGTGCTGGATAGCGGCTCTAAGTCCGGAATGAGCGTCTGAAATAATCAGAGTAGGTGGCTCAAACCACGGGCGCGTAGGGATTGAAGGAAGGTCAGCCAAGCCTCTTTGCTTTCTTCTTCTGACACCCAAAAGCCGATGATTTCGCGCTTGTTGGCCTCGTTGACCCCTTGAGCTAGGTAGACCGCCTTGGACACCACGCGGCCCTCTTCGCGCACCTTAATGTAAAGGGCATCGAGGTAGAGATAACGGAAGTGGCTGTGGGTCAGTGTCCGATTTTTTGAAGGCTTCAATCTCAGGATCCAACCGCTTCATGACATCTGACACAAAGGACTTGAAACCGTCTCGCCACACAATTCTTGCACGATTTTGGTGACTTTTGCGTGTAGAGACCCCATTGATTACCATTTCCATCATAGAAAGCAAGAAGGCCTGTTCGTTGCGCCGGTAACGTTCAAAAGAGCTCGGTTTTGAACTCGCCAGAGCGCGTGCGTGGGACTTGTAATTTAAGGGTACCGATGGATAGTGTCCATTGGCGTTCATAGTAGCCGTTGCGATAGTCTTTGGCGTCGGTCAGAGCGTTCATGGGGAGCAGCTTGGATAAACTGGTGGCGTTCTTCTTCCATGTAGGCATTAAAGACGGTAATAGCGAGCGACTTCATGAGCGTGTTCATGTCACTGTTTAAAACTGCCTCTGTTAATTCTTCAAGTTTTAGGTTAATATTAAGGTAAGTCATGGTAATCTCCTCTTTCAATGTTGTCGGACAACTACATTGTACCAGAGATTACCTGGCTTTTTCTTTTTACACAATTATAGGGACTTAATCGCTGGTGGCCGCTTTCAGGGCACGCCAGTGGTCCACTCGACCGAGTGGACCACTAGCTCTGGCGGAACCTATCTTTTCAGGCAGCCGCCACCCCGCTCCCTTTTTCCAAAACACAAAAGAAGCCCTGCCACTCGAATGGCAGGGCTGTTTGCTGTTAACGGGATTGTTTGCGGTGTTCGGTGTAGGCGATCCAGATGCCGGATACGATGAGGAGGCCGATGATGAAGAGGGAAAGGATTGAGGAGGCTTCACCAGTGCTTGGGAGGCGGAGGCCATTACGGTCATAGCGAACGCCTGGCTCTTTAGATTCCTTAGTCGCTTGGCTGGCTGTGGAGCTTTGGCTCGCGCCGGAAGATTGGTTGGCGGCTGGTGCTTGGCTAGTAGCTGAAGATTGGCTTTGCGCTTGAAGCCTGGCTCACGACAGAAGATTGACTAGTCGCTGAAGACTGGCTTTGGCAAGACCTTGGTTGTTGCCGGAGTTTGGTTGGCGCCAGATGATTGGCTCGCAGCGGTGCCTTGCTTTCTTGGCTTTGGCTATTGGCAGCCTGACTAGACTGGCTAGCCTGACTAGACTGCGCAGCCTGCCCTGCTTGCCCGGCCATCACGGCGGTCAGCACGTAGTTAGAGCGGTAGACCTTGAAGGTGCCCAGGTTGGTTTGCACCTCTTCCTTGGCGTCTGGGTTGGTTTGGCCAACTTGTTGAGCTTGGGCGGCGTCGACTTTGTAGTCGGGATGGGTTTTACGAAGGCTTGGGCCGCCATGTCGAAGGGAGACTGGCTGGTCTCGCTGTTAACCAGGTAGTGGCTAGTTTCGGAGACTGCTTGCTTGTCATCTTGAACCTTAACCGTCATCAGTTGGGCGTCTAAAAGAGGGTTTTGCTTAGGCAACTCTGTCACGGCGTAAGTCTTAGGTTCTTGGGCATCCTCTACAGGCAGGCTGTCGGCTGCTTCCAAGACAAAGTTGGCTTCAAAAGTATGGCCGTCAAACTCGCCCTTGTCTGTGACATAGTGCTTCTTAGCCGTATCAGTCTTGATATTCTGAGGGTCGCGCTCAATCTTATAAGTGCCCTTAAGCAAGTCATAGATTTGGTTAAAGGTCACGTCTCCTGTATTGACGCTGGTATAGTAGAGGGTCTTGTGGACTTTGCCGTCCTTGTCGACTAAATGAATCTTGACTAGCCCCTTCTCGGATGCTGTCTCGTCCGCCTTAGGCATGAGGTTGACAACGGATAAGGTCTCTTGCGCTTGGGCAACCGGCACTGGTGCCAATGGCAAAGCCAGGCTCACGGCTGCTAATAATGTAATACTCTTTTTAATAATTGCTTTCATGGTAGGTCTCTCCTTTTTTCTTTTTCTTGACTATAGTATAAGCCTTGGGCCAGCAAAATGGGGCAAAGTCATCAAAATCGATTAAAAATCATCGAATTTGATGTTTTGGGCTGATTTGTCTAGTGGACTCCAAGATATTTATAATCTTTTACTCATATTTCGCTAACACTCCTTGTTGTTTTGATGAGATAACTATATAATAGAATCATAGAAAATAGTTCGAAGACGTCATAAGTGATAGTTTTTTCGTCATTTTCGATGACAAGTCATCATTTTCGTCGTTTTAGTCATCATTTTCGCATTAAATCCCTTGCTAGAGGGAATCTTTGGGGAGGAATAAACCTTGGAATTATTTCTTATGAACTTTAGTGAAAACATATCATTTGATGATTAGTATATTTTTTTCAGCGTAAGCCATTGAAACTTAGACTATCGCTATTAATATACGCTGTTCTAATATACTTTATATCGCAGCTATCTCAAGACCGAGGGCTACCTACCTATATTCTGCATACACTGGTATTTCTCCTCTTGCTTTTAGGGCATATGATTGAGTTAGGTAAATTACAAGAGCATCGCCTTTCTTCCGTTATCATCTATGCGACACTGCCCTTAATTAACCTTCGGCTTGAAGGCTATATCGAAGATTTTTTACTCTCTGTTCTCCCTATAGACCCAATAGAAATGGACTTTTTCATTTCATACCTAGTGCCTTTTATTATTCTTGTCATACTGACACGATGTGAGGTAAAGCTGCTTGATTACCTAAAAAAGCATCTTAAAATTTTCGATGCTGCCAGCATTACTTTCTTCCTTTCTTTCTTCTTTTTCTATATCATTAGCGATATTACTACGTCGATGGCCATGCTCTTTGAAATTAACGAGCTCCAAGCCGACATCGTCTCACTTCCCTTCCTTATTCTGCCACTGATGTACATCCTGTCCGTCCTCTTCCTCAACAATGCCCTCAATAAATCTCAAGAAGTCGCCCGTGAGAAGGAGCAATTCAAGGTGAGTCAGGCCTTCTCTAGCATGATGGCGGATCAGTACCAGGAAATGCGCAAGTTTCGTCATGACTATAAGAACATCCTCTTGACCCTGGAAGGCTACATTCGCGACCAGGAATGGCAGGGGCTGGCGGATTATTTCCATCAACATATCCAACCTACCCAAGTCATGACCGACCAGCTAGGCCTAGAACTCAGTCGGCTGTCCAAGATTCAGAGTCCGGATGTCCGCAATCTGCTCTTCACCAAATTGGCCTTTGCCGGAACCAATGGCATCGACCTCAGCATTGAGGTGCCGGACGACATCCACCTCAATGTCGCGCGCAACCCTATCTACTTGGTCCGCATTATCGGGATTCTGCTGGACAATGCCATCGAAGCCTTAAGCAATCAGGAGGGTGGCAAGCTGACCTTGGCGGTCTTCGAAGACCTTGGCGATGTTCATCTTATCATTGAAAATGACTGCCAAGAAGACCCAGGTGACCTCAACAAGCTCCTGGAAGCCGGCTACTCCACTAAGGGCAGTGGCCGAGGGTTGGGCCTGAGCAACGCCTTAGAATTAGCGCGAGAAAGTCAGTTCCAACTGACCACTCAATTTGCTAACGAACGCTTCACCCAACATTTACTCATTCGGAAGGAGTTGCTAGTCCCATGACAGACTTCAAATTCCCCATCTATATTTGCGAAGATCACCCCAAGCAGCGTCAGTGGCTAGCGGACCTGATTGAACGCTATGTCATGATTGAAGATTATCCCATGGAATTGGCCTGCGTGACGGGTGACCCGGACAAGCTCCTAAATAGCTGGACGGATAGGCGGGGAAATGCCGTCTTCTTCCTGGATATTGACCTGCAACATGAGCTTACTGGTATGGATATTGCGCGGCAGATCCGCCAATATGACGATGGTGCTAAAATTATTTTCGTTACGACTAAGGAAGACTACCTGCCCCTGTCCCTGCGTTATAAGGTACAGGCTTTGGATTTCATTCCTAAGGATGACATGGACGACATGGCCCAACGCGTCAAGGAGTGCCTGGACACTATCAACAACTGGCGCAGTCTCAATGGCCAGGCCAAGCAAGTCTTCACCTTCAAACAAGGTAAGAGCCAGATTAGCCTCAGCTACGACAAGATTCGCTTCTTCGCCACCCTGCCCCAGGCTCATACCGTTGAAGTGGTCGGCGTCAATGTCCGCTATCAGTTCTACCATTCGATGAAAGAACTGGTCGATGAGTTGGCCGAACCCTTCATGGCCATTAGCCGGTCTGAAATCGTCAACCCTGGACAAAGTCGTCAGCTACAATCCCGTCTTGCACACCCTGACTGTGGAAGGCGGCTACTCCCTAGGTATCGCCCAACGCCAGTACGGCCGCGTCATCCGCGCCCTCAAGGTGCGCAATGTCAAGCCCCAGCTACTATAGGCAAATAAAGCAAAAGCACTGCACCCTTGGCGGGGGCAGTGCTTTTGTGTGGGGCGGATGAGGGCTGGTGCCCTTTTTGGGGGCGTTGGCGAGCCAGTGGTCCACTTTGAGAGTGGTCCACTGGCTTCCCGAAAAAAGGCAGAAACCGGGCTTTTTGCCCCTGAAAAGGCGTGAGCCAGTGGTCCACTTTGGAGAGTGAACCACTAGCTTCCTGGAAAAAGGCAGAAACCGGGCTTTTTGCCCCGAAAAAGTGCGTGAGCTAGTGGTCTACTCTAAAGAGTGGTCCACTAGCTACCCGGAAAAAGGCAGAAATCAGGCATTTGCCCCGAAAAAGCGCGAGCTAGTGGTCCACTTTCGAGAGTGGACCACTAGCTACCCGGAAAAAGGCGGAATTCCGGCAAAAGTCCCGAAAAAGCGTGAGCTAGTGGTCCACTTTCGAGTGGACCACTAGCTCTGTCTATTTAGGGCCAGCCCTAGCCCTCCTCTTTCAACAAGCCCTTCAAATCCCAGAGCTTGGTGGCTAGGCGGGTGCGGCGGTCGTCGTAGGAGCTGAGGCTGATGCCGAGTTGGCGGGCTTTGGCGGTGTCGGTCAGGCGCGGATCTAACAAGAAAGTCAGAAAGTCTGCTTCTTTATCAGACAAGCGCGACCGAGCAGCAGCCAAGAAGGCGTCCGCCCCCTGACTAGACTCCTGGGCCCCGCCCTGCTGGGCTTGCCAGGCGCCTGTCTCCGACCGCTTCAAATCCTGGGCCAGCAAATCAGCCACCAGCTCCGAATCGGTCTCTGCCCCGCCACCATTTGCCAATAGACCTAAAGGCTCGCGACTGCGCCGGCGGCTAGCGGCCTGGGCCAAATCCCAGAGATAGTAGCGCAGGGCCGGCTTGACATAGCCAACGAAGCGGCTGCGACTCTCTTCCTCTAAGGGCTGACCCTTAAATTTCTGGGCCAGGTCCCAGACTTTGAGGTAGAGTTCCTGATAGAAGTCCTCATAGTCGGGATGGCCGCGGTAGTAACCTTGCGAATGTAATACATAGTGTATGACCCCACCATACTGTTCGACAAGCGCTGTCTGATCCAGCGTCTGGTCTTGTGTCAGCATGGTTTCACCTCTTGGGGCGCTGCCAGTCTGCCCACACTCCCCATCCCGATTTCACCCTAAGGAATGAGGCCAAGCCTGGGCAAGGCTGGCTGAGCGCCATGATAATTGTGCTTAATCAGTCACCTATTGGGGCGCGTCCTGTGTTAAACTAAGACTGACCCCACTAGTTCGACTGAACAACCGCTTGTTGACGCAGGCGGTTGTTTTAATTTGTATGGAAAGGTCCGCCGGCTTGGAGCGACGGGACCTGATTTCCCCTCCTCATAGTGGATGCCGAGGGTGCGCTAGGCCTTGCTGGCCTGCTGGCAGATGGTGCTAATATAGGCAAAGGGCTTCTTGGCCTGGCGGCGATGGGCCTGCTCGATGGCTTCAATGACGGGCCAGTAACCAATCTTATCCAGCCAGTTCCGAAATTGCAGGCTTTCCGCCCCGCTCATGGGGCCAAAGTAGCGCTCATAAAAGGGCCGTAGCTTGGCCATGTCGCGCTCCAGCCGGACAAATTGGTCCATGGTCTGCTGGCTGACGCCCGCCTGGGACTGGCCTGTCTGACTAATCAGGGACTGGGCCCGGGCTAGGGTCTGGCTGAGGCTCTGGTCTGGTAGGCTGATGGCCTGGCCAAAGGGTTGGGAGCTAGTGGCGCTGGAGGAAGTGGTGAGTGCTTGGCTGGAAGTTGGCGTGCTGGAGCTAGTGCCTAGCGCTGAGCTGGAAACTGATGTGCTGGAGTTAGTGCCTAGTGCCTGGCTAGAAACTGGCGTGCCGGAGCTAGTTGATAGTGCTTGGCCGGAAACTGACGTGCTGGAGGAAGTAGCTGAACTGGCTGCCCAATCATTAAGCACCTCTTTTGCTGAGCTCTCTCCCAACTCCCTAGCATCTAATTTGCCCTCCGAATCAGGGTCCAGCTTGGACGCTGAATTATGATTCTGATTCTGTTTGTGATTATGACTCTGATTCTCTTTATGAATCTGATTGTCTTTCTGATTAGGATCTTGATTATGGAGGTCACGGGTGCTTAGGCTCCTGGAAGCCACATTAGACTCCTGATCTGCCACTAGCAAACTGGGTCCCCTGACTCAAGCTGCCTAACTGCGTTCCCTGGCTCAAAGGACTGACCCCTTCCCCCTCACTGCCTAACTCCTGGCGGCGCTTCAGTTCGGTGGCTAGGACCTCCTGGGACAGTTGGTCGATTAGGCGGTGGCTGTGCTCATAATAGCTGGCTAGGTGCTGGAAGACCTTGACTAGGAGTTGGCTATCACGGACATCTTCGGCCTGATTGCGTAACAGGCGCTCGACCGGCTGGCCGCCTTTGACTAGGCTATAAGTGAGAAAGTCCAGAATGGCCACTTCCTGGGTCTGGTCGGAATAGGCAATGACCTGATAATCGTCTTGAAAGCGAGCCAGGAGTTGTCCCACCTGAGCATCGTCCAGACTCATATCGAAGGCAATGACTCGCTTAGGCAAGGAATAGATGCCCAGCTGTGTCGAACGCGGACAGGTCATGAGGTATAAGGCAAAGAGCTTGTCCTGGGAGGAATAGCGTTCCATAACGTCTACTTGATTCCAGAAGCGGGTGTCGACGACGCGTTTGAGGCTCATAGGTCCTGCCCCTCTCTCTCATTGCAGGCTTGAATGGCCTGACGCAGGGCAGTGGCGGGTTGCCATTTGGCCCAGAAATCTAGGGCGGCTTGCTTGTCGCCTTGGCGGATCATATCGAAGCGACTGACCTCGAACTGGAGTTTGAAGTCGCGTTGGGCCTGGTGGAAGAGTCGGTAGCGCAGCCCTTCATTGAGATAGGCTGGGGCTTGAGGTCCGCCCAACCAGTCCCTCAGGCACTGACGGCGAATAGAGGCCAGGCCTTCGGCGACGGCCGGTAGAATGACAGGTTCCGGCCGGCTCTCTAGAGCGGGACGGTCGCTGGCCAATTTCATGAGGGCCGCTAGGACCGTTTGGACATCTTGTGGTGACAGAGAATTTGCTTTGTTTGTGTTTTTATTAACATTTGTTGTCATATGAATTCCCCCTATAGGTGACAACTGTGCTTGCTATCGAGCGCCAGCCGCTTGGCTAGTTGAGGACGTGGCCACCGGGTCACGGCTCGATATCTTCTCTGAAATGATGGAATCAGCCTTGACTGCTGTCTTCTGCCGCTTCAGGATGCTCGCGCAACCATAGTTGGTGGTAGAAGATACGAACGAAGGCGTCATTATCCAGATTGAGACCCAGGGCCAAACGCAAGGCCACGCGTCGACGCTGCTTATAGTGGCCGCAGATAATGCGGTTCAAGAGGGAGCGGTCAATCCCATAGCGTTGGGCCCGTTCCTTCTGGCTACCGTAATCTGCCTCAATCAGTTGAATCAAGAAGCCAGCATCATAATCCTCATCGCTGTTAGCGCGATAGTCTGCCATTGTAATCCCTCCTTTCTGACTTGTAGTACCTTTAAGAAAAGGTTTACAACTACATCATATTCCCATCTTCACGAATTTTCAAGATGATTTTAATTATTTCCGGTAAAATCACACAACTTGTTAACTTTTTGTTAACTAACTTTGGCCTGGGACCGGTACTAAAGCAGCATTATTTATAGGCACAAAAAGACAGGAAGCTAAACTTCCCGTCTCTCTTGCATTTTCTTAGTACCCGACCGTTGGCTTCCCAGAAGACTTTTGGTCGCTTCCCAAGAACCGTAACGGTTCTTAACGTATTCGTCAGCCACGCGTTCTTGGTTCTCGATGGAGTAGTCACCGTTCAAGTACTCAGCAGTTAATTGGTAACGGCCGATGTACCGACCTGATGGGTTAACTGCGTTGTAGTCACCACCGATTCCTTCTGCGCAATCCATTCTTTGGTCATGGATTGGATCCCTTGGTAGCCTGAGCTTGAGCTGTTGCTTGTAGTTTCTTCGGTCTTGCTTTCTTCGGTACCGCGCCTTTGCTCAGAAGATTCCTCGACTCGTCGGTGCAAATGGCGTCGCCGGCGCTTCTTCAACTGGCGTCGGCGTTTCAGCTACAGGAGCTGTAGATTCCGCAACAGGAGCAGAGCTTTCTTCAACCGAAACTGGCGCGTTAACTTCGCTAGCGACTTCAACTTGAGACTCAGAAGATTGGCTTGCTTTGCTCTTGGGCGCCAGCAGGCTCAGCAACTGGTTGAGCTTGGGCTTGAGCTTGCGCCGCAGCTTGTGCTTCTTGGAAAGCAGTGCAGAAGCCGTTGGCGCTTGATGAACTTGAGTGACTGGTGACAAGTCAACTGGTTGTTGGCTTGCTTCAGATAAAACTTCTTGTGGAACAGCTTCAGCTACCACTTGTTGGTGGTATCCGCTTGAACGGTTTCCACGTTACCTTGACGGTCGTCTAAGGTCACGGTGTTAGCGCTTGGGTTATAGTAGATAACAGACCCTGCAATAATCAAGTCTGGGTTGGCAATGCCGTTGAGACCGACTAAAGATTCTGTTGGCACGTCTAAGGCCTGAGAAATGGTCCATAAGGTGTCGCCCCACTGTACCACATAATATTGGGAGTTGGTTACAGAGTTGCGGACATGTTCAACCGTCCGTTGAACCCACATTGGTTACAGACGCATCAGAATAATCTACGGCTAAGGCAGTTGCTTGTTGAGCTGCAAAACCTAACACGGTTAAGGCAGTCACCACTTTAAGTGTCTTCTTCATATAGATATCTCCTTTTATACATCGCACACGCCCTCGGGCGCAGACGTTAAATTCTTTGAGTGGGCAGGCGCTGGACTTGCGTGAGCTTCTGGAAGCTAGGCTTGCTGAAGCTTTTGAAAGCTTGGCTTGAACTCCTGAAAGTCGGGCTTGCACTCCGGAAAGCCGGAAAGCCTGAAAGCCGGACTTGCTGACCTAGACCTATTAAGCTAGGAAAAGCCGCCAAACTTGGCGCGGCCAGTGACCCTCCACCTCGTGTCACATACTTATCATACCCTAATTAGACGCCCCTGTGGGGAAAATGCCCCAGATGTTAATCAGCTTTAAAGGATCCCGCCCCAAGCTGACGCAAATTTGTTATCTAGGGCGGGGATTGTAACCTGTCTGTAACTTTTTTGGGTATGGGAGTGAGGGCTTTTGGGTTCTCGCCTGTTCTAGGAGCCAGTGGCCCACTTGTAGAGTGGGCCACTGGCTCATTTTCGGGCTTTTGGCCCAATTTCCAGTCAAGTCCAAAATCCTGTGTAAAAATATGTAGGCTGTCCTATAGCTTATTTGCGTTTGGTGAAGTTGACCAGGAAGGGGCGTGCGTTAGCCTGCCAAGCATCGTTTAAATCAATGAGGATGGCGCCAATTAATCGCTCAGCAGAAGCGACATTAGGATAGACGCCAATGACCTTATCCCGTCGTCTGATTTCACGGTTCAAACGTTCGACAGAGTTAGTAGTCCGCAAATTAGGATGATAAATCTCAGGCTCCATCATAAACTGCACGGCATCTTCAAAGCCCTCATCTAAAACCTTTAAGGCCTTCTGATAGCGAGGATTGTCCGCGACAGAGGCCTCAAAATCTTCCTTGAGCCGCCGTGCATGTTCGGCGGTAGGCGCCTGGAAAATGGCCTTCAATTTAGCGCGCGCCTCTAGACTCCCCTTTCTGGGGATGGTCTCGACAATGTTGGACAAGAAATGAAAGACGCAACGTTGCCAAGACACCCCAACAAAGCAGTGCTGGATGGCCGCTCTAAAGGCCGGAATGAGCGTCTGAAATAATCAGAGTGGGCTGGCTCAAACCACGGGCACGTAGGGATTGATGGAAAAACAAATTAGAAAAAAAAGCCTTGGTTCCCAAAGCTTTTTTTATGTTATAAACTCATCAAAATAACTCCCAGTTAGATCTGGAATATTTTTTTATTCTGTGTCATATAAAATAAATAAAATGAATGGCTATAGCTAGAGCTAAAATGGTTGTTATACTCACTACTATTATAGGATTAGAAGCAAAGATTAAAGAGAGAATCAAGGCAGCCAGATAGAGTGTCGCTTGGACACAGTAGTAACTTTTCGAATAGCGAAGATAGTGTTTGTTATAGGGCCCATTTACTAGGACAGCAGCTTGAAAGAGGCCAAATCCGATATAAGAGAAGCTGGTTGCAAAGAGAAGATTAGCTTCAGGATTCAGAAGAAAACCCATCGATACAGTCATCATAATAAGTCCAATGAAAATAGGATAGTGACTGTAAATTAGAAATAGTCCCTTTTGATTAGATTTTTCATCAATAGCATGGTCGAATTGACCAAAATAAAACAAGAACAGAGAAAGCATAATAATGAAATAAAGAACCGAATAAATCGAGAAATTCTCGATTGTAAAGAAGTTAGCTAGCTCCATAATCATCTCTCCAAACGTAATAATGACAAGAAGGGAGATGCGCTCGATTAAATGGGGGAGATTTACCTGGTAATGCTTATCTTTACTAAGCAAGATAATTGGCATAATAAATGTTAGCAGAATACTAGCAAATAAGGTATAGACTCCAACGTAAATAGGAAGAAGAGCTGCTAGATAGACTCCTAAACTTCCTAGACCTGTTATCCATAGAAAACCTTTGATACTTTCCCGTTCAACATTATCGGTTGATTTTCTAAAAAATTCAACCAAATATTGTAAAAATAAGGTAAAGGTTAATGTACCAACAGCCCAACAAAGATAATGAAAATATTGTTGCCAATCAGGTCCAATCATATTGGCTATAAAGAGTAAAAGTCCCATTTTGATAAACATGATTACCATGTTAAATAAAGAGTTCTTTCCATAGCGATTGGTATAAACGGTTTTGAATCATCCAGAATCGGTGAGAACCAAGACAGCCATGAAAAAATCAAGGAAAGAATTCCAAGTCAAAATACCGTTATGAAGATGGTCAATTAAAGTAGTTGCTTTTGAAATTGCAAAAACAAAAACTAGGTCATAAAAAAGTTCTGAAAATTCTACACGTTTATGTTTAATAAGAGTTGTCATCTTAAGTCCTTTAGTCCTTTCTATTTTAGAAGTATAATTTATTATAACAGAAAATGGTAATGAGAGAAAAGGAGATGCTTAAATAACTTCATGTGGCGCGAATTGTCAAAACCTTGGAGCACATTTACCTCATGTACCAGATTACAGGCGGAGTGTTTGACGATTGATAATGAAGAATAAGATTATACAGTAGAAGTGTATGGACATACCTTAGAAGAGAAAAAATTTTTGAGGAATTTAATCAAATCAGAGATGTCTGGAAAGATTGCTCATAAAAATGTGGGGCAAATGATGGGGCAAATCAGTTATAGACAAGCAAAAAGCCTTGTAAATCAAGGCTTTTTCCTGTTAGTGTTTAGATGCCCCTGCAGTCACACTGGTCACGGCGCCAACGTGCCCTACGCCATCGCCCGACCCCCACCTCAAGCCGCATGAGCTACTAGAAAATCCTGGCCGCCCCGTGCAGATTCATTAGTCCGCAGGGCAAAGGGAGCCAGTGGACCAATCGAAAGAGTGGTCCACTAGCTCACGACTTTTCGGGCTTTTTGGCCTGGTTTCTGCCCTTTTCCAGGAGCTAGTGGTCCACTCGACGGAGTGGACCACTGGCTCACGGCTTTTCGGAGCTTTTTGATCTAGTTTCTGCCGCTCTCGAGGAGCTCGTGCTTTCCCTAGCTTTTTGACCCATTTTCTGCCCTGACCCTAGTTTCTGCCCCCCACCCCACGCCACACAAAAAGCCCGCACCGTGGTGCGGGCTTTTCTGTCTTTTCCTTATTACTCTGTCACGTAGACCGGACGTAGGGTTAATGGTACGGCCGAATGGCATCACTTCAAGTTTTTCACGCGGGCTTTGAGTAGGTAGAAGTAGCAGATTGATAGATTGAGCGCGACGACTGCGTCTTGCTTAATACCGATGACTTCGGCTTGGATTAAGGCTTGGCGACGCTTAGTCGGGTCGTTGGCATATTCGTTGCGGGCTTTGCTCCACTAGTTTGTCGTATTCAGCATTGGAATATTTCGTGAAGTTAATACCGCCGCCAGTCTTGTACTGCTCGATAAAGTTGAGGGCATCTTGATAGTCTGGCGCCCAAGTCCCGTAGAAGATGTCAAAGTCTGATTGACGTTGGAACTCGAGACGGTTCTTGAGGGCACGCTAGAAATGGTCAGCTTGAGGCCTGGCCAGTTAGCTTCTAATTGGGCCTGCAAGAACTCAGCTGTCCGCTTGGACAAGCCAACGTCAGAAGTCAGCAATTGCAATTCAATGGTGTCCTTGCTTAGGGCGGCTTTGGCCTTAGCCCAGTCAGCTTGGGTACGCTCCAGTTATACTCTAACATTGGGCCAGCTGTTTGGTAGTCCTCGCCTGCTTCGTTGACGTCGAAGTCCTTAGGCACTTGGTTGTTGAGGACCTTGGAGCCGTCTTGGATGACGGAGTCCGCATAGACTTGCTTGTCGAAAGCTTGGGCGATGGCGCGACGTAAGTCGGCATTCGCGGTCGCTTCCCGTTGTGTGTTGAAGCTGAGGTAACCGATGGTTGCTTTAGAAGCAGTATGGAAATCGTCAGCCCCAGTGTATTCTTGGACAAATTGGTCAGTTAAAGTGGTGTAGTCCAACTGGCCAGCATCGAAGAGGTCGGCACCAGTGGAGTTTTCTTTGATAACTTGAACTTGGACATCCTTAAGGTAAACGTTGGCCGCATCCCAGTAGTTGTCGTTCTTGACCAATTTCCACTCCAGGTTGGTCCCGTTCCAGTCTTGAATGGTGAAAGGACCGTTGGTGACCACATTGTCAGCGCTGGTCCCGTACTTGTCGGCCTTGGCGCTGTGAACTGCCTTGCTGACAGGCATGTAGCGGCTACCAGACAAGAGTTTTGGCAGGTATGGCGCTGGGTATTCCAAGGTCACTTCCAGGGTCTTGTCGTCTAAAGCTTTGACCCCTAATTCGGAGACTTCTTTTTCGCCTTTGCGGACTGCGGCTGCGTTCTTGAAGACGTCAACCGATTGGACGCTAGCACCAGACTTAGGATCAGCCAGACGTTGGTAGCTGTACTCGAAGTCAGCCGCCGTCACCGGGCTGCCGTCGCTCCATTTGAGGCCGTCGCGCAAGGTAAAGGTGTAGGTCAAGCCGTCGTCAGAGACTTTGACCGATTCAGCTTGGCCGAACTCCACTTCGGTCCCGTTCTTCACCCGGTAAAGGCCTTCGAAGACCTGACCGATCATGTCAGAACTTGACACGTCATTGTAGAGGCACTGTCCAAAGTAGCCAGCTCCCCTTGGGTCGCGATGCTGAGCTTTTGCTCTACAGAGGCGTCAACGCCAGCTGGTTGAGCAAAGCTTGTCACAGGGCCAGCCACAAAGCTAGCCAGTAAAGTCGCCACAAAGGGCGGAACGTTTCAATGCTTTTTAATTTCATTAAAGAACCTCCTATTGGGTTTTCATTCTAATCATCATGAGAATATTCTAGCCCTTTTGCCGCCAATAGTCAATCATTTAGTTTCTATGACGGGTTATAGGGGTCAGCTATAGAGGAAAGGAGTTGGGTGTGGTGGCTGGTTGTGGGCTTCTGACTAGGTTGCTGCCCTCTCACAGGGAGCTAGTGGTCCACTCGCCAGAGTGGTCCACTGGCTCGCGGCTTTTCCAGGCTTTTGACTCAGTTTCAGCCCCTTCCCTGGGAGCTAGTGGTCCACTCTCTAAAGTGGGCCACTGGCTCGCGCCTTTTCCGGGCTTTTGACCCTGTTGCGAGTCAAGTCCAAAATCCTGTGTAAAAATATGTAGGCTGTCCTATAGCTTATTTGCGTTTGGTGAAGTTGACAAGGAAGGGGCGCGCATTAGCCTGCCAAGCATCGTTTAAATCAATGAGGATGGCGCCAATTAATCGCTCAGCAGAAGCGACATTAGGATAGACGCCAATGACCTTATCTCGCCGTCTGATTTCACGGTTCAAACGTTCGACAGAGTTGGTAGTCCGCAAGTTGGGATGATAAATCTCAGGCTCCATCATAAACTGAACGGCATCTTCAAAGCCCTCATCTAAAACCTTTAAGGCCTTCTGATAGCGAGGGTTGTCCGCGACAGAAGCCTCAAAAAGCTTCCTTTAAGCATGCGCATGTTCGGCGGTGGGCGCCTGGAAAAATGGCCTTCAACTAGCGCGCGCTCTAGACTCCCCTTTCTGGGGATGGTCTCGACAATGTTAGACAAAAATGAAAGACGCAACGTTGCCAAGGCACCCCAACAAAACAGTCTTTCGGATAAGCGCTCTAAGTCCGGAATGAGCGTCTGAAATAATCAGAGTAGGCTGGCTCAAACCACGGGCGCGTAGGGATTGAAGGAAGGTCAGCCAAGCCTCTTTGCTTTCTTCTTCTGACACCCAAAAGCCGATGATTTCGCGCTTGTTGGCCTCGTTGACCCCTTGAGCTAGGTAGACCGCCTTGGACACCACGCTGCCCTCTTCGCGCACCTTAATGTAAAGGGCATCGAGGTAGAGATAACGGAAGTGGCTGTGGGTCAGTGTCCGATTTTTGAAGGCTTCAATCTCAGGATCCAACCGCTTCATGACATCTGACACAAAGGACTTGGAAACCGTCTCGCCACACAATTCTTGCACGATTTTGGTGACTTTGCGTGTAGAGACCCCATTGATTACCATTTCCATCATAGAAAGCAAGAAGGCCTGTTCGTTGCGCTGGTAACGTTCAAAGAGCTCGGTTTTGAACTCGCCAGAGCGCGTGCGTGGGACTTGTAATTTAAGGGTACCGATGGATAGTGTCCATTGGCGTTCATAGTAGCCGTTGCGATAGTCTTGGCGCTGGTCAGAGCGTTCATGGGGAGCGGCTTGGATAAACTGGTGGCGTTCTTCTTCCATGTAGGCATTAAAGACGGTAATAGCCAGCGACTTCATGAGCGTGTTCATGTCACTGTTTAAAACTGCCTCTGTTAATTCTTCAAGTTTTAGGTTAATATTAAGGTAAGTCATGGTAATCTCCTCTTTCAATGTTGTCGGACAACTACATTGTACCAGAGATTACCTGGCTTTTTCTTTTTACACAATTATAGGGACTTAATCCTGTCTGTTGCGGCCTCTTCCTAGGGAGCTAGTGGTCCACTCTCCAAAGTGGACCACTGGCTCGCACCTTTTCCTAGCTTCAGGCCTAGTTTCGCCCACGCCACACAAAAGCCCGGGCTAGGCCGGGGCGGTCACAATTCCTAAAATTGCTTGAAGCGGTCTTGGCGTTGGGCCAGACGCTCTTGGGCCGTTTTTGGCCTAGTTTCTAAATTCGCGCTTGATCAAGTGGCTGAGGCGCTCTAAGAGGACGTCATTTTCCACGGGCTTGGAGTTGTAGGTCTCGGGCACGATGCGGTCGATAACCTTCAAGTCCAAGAGTTCAGTCGCCGTCAATTTCATCATGTCGGCTGCCTTGCCGGCTTGTTTGGCGTCTTTCCATAAGATGGAAGCGAAGCCTTCAGGCGACAAGATGGAGTAAATAGCGTTCTCCAGCATCCAGACTTGGTCGGCTAGGGCCAGGGCAATGGCACCACCGCTGCCGCCCTCGCCTAGGATAATAGCAATAGTCGGTACGGTCAGTTCACTCATAAGCAACAAGGAAGAAGCAATGGCTTCCCCGATCCCATTTTCCTCGGACTCAGGCGAACAGAAGGCGCCGGCCGTATTAATGAGGGTCAGGATGGGCCGGCCGAATTTTTCAGCCTGCTTCATCAGGCGTTGGGCCTTGCGGTAGCCAGCAGGACTGGCTGAACCGAAGTTGCGCTTGATGTTTTCCTTGGTGGTCTTGCCCTTTTGAATACCGATAATGGTCATGGGCTGGTCGTCCACCAGGCCGACACCGCCCATAATGGCCGCGTCATCGCCCATAATGCGGTCGCCATGGCATTCGATGAAGTCGTCGCCACAGAGGGCGCCAATCACATCTGAGGTGGAGATACGCTTAATGTCGCGGGCTTTTTGGACAATTTGATAAGCCTTCATTCAGCCTTCCCTCCCTCGTGAATAGTCAAGAGTTGCGCCAGCATCCGCTTTTGGCGGTCGCGGGCACGATTTCGGTCGATAAAGCCATAGCCCAGGGACGGTCTCAGCCGCCCTGGAAATCATCAGGCAAAGGCTTGCGCAGGGTCTGCTCGATGACCCGTTTGCCGGCAAAGCCGACGGTCGCATCTGGCTCAGCCAGGATGACGTCACCTTGCATGGCGAAGCTGGCCGTGACCCCACCAGTCGTCGGATGGGTCAGGACGGCACAGTAGAAGCCGCCGGCCGCGGAATGACGGGCTACGGCTTGGCTGACCTTGGCCATTTGCATGAGAGACAGAATCCCTTCCTGCATGCGGGCCCCACCAGAAGCGATATAGAGCACAACGGGCAGGCCTTGGGCGGTGGCCAGGTCAAAGAGTTGAACAAGCTTCTCCCCCACAGCCGTCCCCATGGAAGCCATGACGAAGCGGCTATCCATGACGCCTAGGGCCAAGGCATGGCCGTCCAGGCGGGCTGTCCCAGTCACGATGGCCTCCTTAAGGCCGGTCGCTTCCTGCAGCTTGGCTAATTTTTCAGAATACTTAGGAAAACCTAGCGGATTGTCATTCCAGAGATCAGCGTTGATTTCTTGGAAGCTGGCCTCATCCACTAACCAGTCAATCCGTTCCATAGCCGGAAATGGCAAATGGTGGTGGCAGTGCATGCGCAGTAGTCCTCAGGTTTCTGCTTGGTGAAGTAGACCTTGTGGCACTTAGGACAGCGGGCCATCAAATCATCTGGGATCGGGCGACCTTATCCGAATATTTTGCTACGGCGTCCGCATTCAGTTGAATGGTTTTATTACGACGAAATAATGCCATTTACTAGGCCTCCTCTGTTGCTTCAGCCTCTTTCTGGAAGTCCGACCAGGCGGCATGAAGCTTTCTTCTAACCACTTGGTGGTAATCATCCGCTTGGATGTGGGAATCCGCCACCATGGCTTCTAGCAGTTCCACGTTGGTTACCAGTCCATCCACGGCCACTTCATAGAGGGCCCGCTCCATCAGTCGGAAGGCCGCCTCACGACTAGGTTGGTGGACAATGATTTTAGCAATCATGGAATCATAGAAAGGTGGCAAGGTGTATTGAGGATAGATTCCAGACTCCACCCGCAAGCCCATACCGCCAGACGGTAGGGACTAGTCGCTTGATATGGCCGCGACCGGACGGAATTGGTGGAGCGGATCTTCCGCATTCAAACGGCACTCAATGGCAAACCCCTGACAAGACAATGTCCTCTTGTTGATAAGAGAGGGTTGGCCCATGGCGATTTTAATCTGTTCTTGAACGATGTCGACCCCGGTAATCATCTCAGTGACCGGATGTTCCACTTGCAGACGGGTGTTCATTTCCATGAAGTAGAACTCGCCGTTGTCAGCCAAGAGGAACTCGATGGTCCCGGCATTGGTATAGCCAATGGCCGAAGTACTTTAACGGTCGCCCTCCCACAGATGGCCCTGACGAGTGGCCTCATCTAGGCAGACTGCGGGTGCGAACTCAATGACCTTCTGGTTATTACGTTGCAGGAGCAGTCCCGTTCACCCAGGTGGATAACATGGCCATGTTCGTCGCCCAGGAGTTGGACTTCGATATGGCGGGCTGGGTAGATGATTTTCTCGATATAGAGATCTTGGTTACCGTAGACCGACTGGGTTTCGTTCTGGGCTTGCAGGAAGAGGGCTTCAAAATCCTTGGGATCTTCCACCCGGCGCATACCCTCACCACCCCCACCGTCAGTACGCCTTTGATAATCAAGGGAAGCCAATCTTTTGGGCGATGGCATGGGCTTCTTTCTAGGCTATGCACAAGCCGTCGGAACCTGGCGTGATGGGCACGCCGGTCGCCTTTCATGGTGTTGCGGGCATTTTGCTTGTTCTCCCATGGCTTCGATAATGTGGCTCTTAGGACCAATGAACTTGATATTGACCTCTTCACAGAGGGGCTACGAAATCGCTACGCTCGGATAAGAAGCCGTAGCCTGGGTGGATGGCGTCAGCCCCCGTCACCATGGCGACGGACAGAATGGCCACTGGGTTGGCGTAGGAGTCTAAGCCCTTGGCAGGTCCGATACAGATGGCTTCATCCGCTAATTGGGTATGAAGGGCCTCCCGGTCTGCCTCGCTATAGACCGCCACCGACGTAATATTCATTTCGCGCAGGGCCCGAATGATTCGGACTGCAATCTCACCACGGTTGGCGACTAACACTTTTTTAAACATATTATTTTGCTCCGATAATGAAGGTCATTTCTGCTTCTGCTACTTTCTTGTCGCCAACGAAGGCTTGGCCGTAACCAATCCCGGCGTTCTTACGCAATTTGACGATGTCTACTTGGAGACGAAGCACGTCACCAGGTACCACTTTTTGACGGAATTTTACCTTGTTCAAGCCACCTAGGTAAGCAGTCTTGCCTTGGAAACCTTCCATTTGCAAGAGAGGGATTGAACCTGCTTGGGCTAAAGCTTCACAGATGTAAACACCTGGTAAAACAGGCTCGCCTGGGAAGTGACCTTGGAAGACTTGTTCGTTGATGGTCACGTTCTTACGGCAGACGATTTTTTCACCTGGGATCAACTCATCTACAGCGTCGATGAAGAAGATTGGGTAACGGTTAGGGATAATGTCCATTACTTGTTGAGCAGTTAATAAAGTCATGTTTATTCCTCTTTTCTTTGGGGGTGATGTTTCAATCAGATTAGCTAATGCGGAAGAGGGCTTGGCCGTATTCCACGATGTTTTCATTTTCAACTAAGATAGCAGAGACCACGCCGTCTTGAGGGGCCACAATCTCATTCATGAGCTTCATGGCTTCAATCAAGCAGAGGACTTGGCCCTTCTTGACGCTGTCGCCTACTTGCACGTAAGGATCCGCATCAGGGTTAGCTTGCAGGTAGACTACCCCTACCATAGGGGCTGGCACGTCCTTACCAGCGGCTGCTGGCGCTGGCGCAGGAGCTGCGGGCGCTTCTACCAGATCAGGCGCCGCCACAGGGGCTGGGGCCGCCAGGCTAGCTGGGGCTGTTAGGGCAGCTGATTCGGTCACATCGGTCACCACGACTGGGGCTGGGCCTGCTACTTGTGGCACTTCCTTAGCCAAGAGCAGACGCTCATTGTCATTGGTGAATTCGAAGTAGGCCAGGCTAGACTGGTCGAGTTTGTCGATTAATTTGACGAGTTCTTCATATTGCATGCTTACTTACCATCCCATCGTTTGAAGGCGAGGACCGCATTGTGACCGCCAAAGCCCAGGGAGTTAGACAGGGCAACTTGGATGTCTTGTTGGCGTCCATGGCCTGGGACATAGTCCAGGTCACAGCCTTCTTCTGGATTTTCTAGACCGAGGGTCGCAGGTACGAAACCTTCTTCCAAGGCCTTAACGCAGACAATGGCTTCTACCCCACCGGCACCACCTAAGAGGTGACCGAAGTGGCCCTTAGAGCTGGATACAGCCACTTTGTAAGCTGCATCGCCCAAAGCATACTTGATGGCTTGGGTTTCGCCCTTGTCATTGGTTGGGGTGCTGGTCCCGTGGGCATTGATGTAGTCCACGTCTTCAGCGCTGAGCCCGGCCATAGCCAAGGCTTGCTTGATACATTCACCCGCGCCAGACCCGTCTGGGGTTGGTGCGGTCATGTGGTAGGCGTCTGAGTTAGCCCCGTAACCCACTAATTCCGCATAGATGTGGGCGCCACGAGCTTGGGCAGACTCCAAGGATTCCAGGAAGAGGACACCGGCCCCTTCACCCATAACGAAGCCATCGCGGTCCTTGTCAAAAGGACGGGAAGCAGTGGCTGGGTCTTGGTTGGTGGACAAGGCTGTCAAGGCTGCGAAGCCACCAATCCCGATTTCACAGATAGTAGCTTCTGCCCCACCTGCCAAGCAGGCATCTAAGAGGCCTGTCTTGATCTTGAGGAAGGCTTCCCCGATAGAGTTAGTAGCAGAGGCACAGGCTGTCACGATGTCCAAGCTTGGGCCCTTGATGCCTAACTTCATGGAAATATTACCAGAAGCCATGTTCCCGATGGTCAGTGGCACGAAGAGTGGCGGAATACGTTTAGCGCCCTTCTCAATCATCTTACGGATGCCTTTTTCGATTTCGATTAAGCCCCCGATCCCAGAGCTGACTAAGACCCCTACCCGGTGGGCATTGTCTTCAATCTGGTAGCGGAGTCTTTGACGGCTTCTACTGATGCTACTACGGCATATTGGGAGAAGAAGTCCATCCGTTGGGTTTCCTGACGGTCTAAGACTGGGCTTGGGTCGAAAGTCTTTGACTTCAGCGACCACAGAGACGCTAGAGCCACTGTGGTCGAATTTAGTGATAGGCGCGATACCGCCCTTGTCATGACGCATGCTGTCCCAGAATGCGGCGACATTGTTACCAATTGGGGAGACAGTCCCCAAACCTGTTACGACAACTCGTTGCATAATTACCTCCTGTAGTGCGGGTCTAGGGAATCAGACCTTAGATGTGCAAGCCACCGTTGACTTCGATGACTTGGCCTGTGATATAGTCATTGTCGATTAAGAAGTCGACTGTTTTGGCGATATGTTCCACTTGGCCAAAGCGTTTGAGTGGGATTTGGCCCAACATGGCTTCCTTTGACGCGATCCGATAATTGATCGGTCATGTCGGTTTCGATAAAGCCTGGGGCGATAGCGTTGACCGTGATGCCACGGCTAGCCACTTCGCGGGCTAGGGACTTGGTCAACCCAATCATACCAGACCTTTAGAGGCAGCATAGTTGACCTGGCCAGCATTCCCCATAACCCCAACAACGGAAGTCATGTTGATAATGCGGACGCCCTTTTGCTTCAAGAGACGTGGGGTCAAATGACGGCACATGTTGAAGCAACCGTTCAAGTTGGTTTGGATCACTGCGTTGAAGTCTTCTTCGCTCATGCGCATAACCAAACCGTCGCGGGTAATACTGGCGTTGTTAACCAATACATCCACTTGGACGCCTTGGTCATAGAGATCATCCACTAATTGCTTCGCCACGTCAAATTGGCTGATGTCGCCCGTCGCTTGTAAGACTGGTTGTTCATAGCCTTCAAATTGAGCTAAGACTTCAGGGGCAATGGGACTACGGCTGTTCAAGATAACACGGTGGCCTTTAGCCGCTAAGTGGTGGGCAATGGCTAGCCAATCCCGCGGAGCGCCCGTAATCAAACAGGTTAAGGTCATTTATTCTTCCTCCGTTAAAAAGTTTTTGAGGGCGTCGAGGTCTTCGACTTTGTCCAGGACTTGTACCTGAGGGGCAGGCCTTCGCGTTTGAGCAGGCCGGCTAAGGTATTGCCGGGACCGATTTGAACTAGGTGAGTCACACCTTCTTCAACCAATTTATCAATGGTTTGCTTCCAGTAAACTGGCTCAACAAGATGTCGAACAAGTACTTGGGAGAGGCTTTCAGGCTGATGAAGGTCTAGCGTGGTGTTACTGATGACGGGCACGTCCCTTGCTTAAGGTCACTTTTTCCAAGGCTTGGGCCATGGCTTCTGGGCATTGGCCATCAAGGGACCATGGAAAGGTCCTTCAACTTTGAGGGGATGACTTTCTTGTAGCCGGCGACTTTGGCGATTTCCTTGAAGCGCTCAACCATGCATAATGGTCCCAGCCACGATGATTTGGGCTGAAGAGTTGATATTAGCAATGTAGAGCTCTTGATCGGCCACTTGGGCTACCAAGGCTTGACATTCTTCATAAGGCACACCCATAACCGTCGCCATTTGGCATGGACTGTCGTCGGCTAGGGTTTCGCATTGTCTGGACATGAGTTCGCCACGTTCCTGCAATAAAGGCAAAGGCATTGGCTTGGTCTAGGGCACCACTGGCAACCAGGGCGGAATATTCACCCTAGGCTCAATCCGGCCATATAGCTTACAGGAGGTAACAAGTCTTGGATGCTACGGTAGATAGCTAGACTGGTCGACGTAATGGCGACTTGGGCATAGCGGGTCTGGCCGAAGCGTTCAGGTTCTTGTTGGATCCATTCTCTTAAGGCCAACCGGTCACCGCTTCTGCCTGCTCACTAGACAGCAGCTGGCGGGAAATTGACGGTCGAAGTCCATTCCCATGCCCGCATAGTGGGCACCTGGCCATTAAAGATAAGTGCTAGTTTCATACACTGACTCTATCCTCAGTTATCGTTCGTTTTTGTTTGCGTTCATAATATAAAAGGCCCGAGGCCAGAGCTCACTCTAAGAGGGATAAAGTCAGAGCAAGCTCTTTGGTTCGCCTACTGGCCGGCTAGGGGTGCCGGCTAGCAGGAAAGGAAATATCAATTATTGATTGACCATGTCAAGTTTGGCTTGAATGGTCTGACGGCATTCTGCCAAGTATTCTTGGATGATGCCGTGACAGGATTGTTCCTTAGAGACCAAACCAGCAATCTGGCCGGCCATGAGGGAACCTGTCTTAACGTCACCTTCGACTACCGCACGGCGGAGGGCGCCTTTACCGATTTTGTTCAATCGTTCAAAGTCTGGCTCTGCCTTGCTGGTTTCTTCTTTTTCCGCTTGGAGGTATTCGGTGGTTAAGGCGTTACGCAAGACCCGTACTGGGTGGCCGGTAATTTGGCCGGTCACGACGGTTTCGATGTCTTTGGCCTTAATGATGGCTTGCTTGAAGTTGTCATGAGCGTTGGACTCATGCGCTACGACAAAGCGAGTCCCCACTTGAACCGCGGAAGCCCCCAACATGAAGGGTCTTGCCATGGCACGGCCGTCCCCAATCCCGCCGGCAGCGATGACTGGGATATTAACGGCATCCACCACTTGTGGGACCAAGGCCATGGTGGTCAGTTTGCCGATGTGGCCCCCTGCTTCCATGCCTTCGACAACCACTGCTTTGGCGCCGATGCGTTCCATACGTTTGGCCAAGGCCACAGACGCTACTACTGGAATCAGGCTAATGCCCGCTTCTTCGAAGCGCTGCATGTACTTACTTGGGTTCCCTGCACCAGTGGTAATGATTTTGACGCCAGATGCGATTAAGTAGTCTACCACTTCTTCCACATGTGGGTTCAATAACATTACATTGACAGCGAAAGGTTTGTCGGTTTTGGCAAACATTGCCTCTACCGTAGCGCGAACTGTGTCCACGTTGTCGTGACCAGTCCCGATAACCCCTGAAGCCTGCATTTGATACCGCGCTTGCTAAATCAGCGTCTGCTACCCAAGCCATTGCGCCTTGAACAATTGGATATTCAATGTTTAATAACTCCGTAATAGCTGTTTTCATACCTTCAGTCCTAACTTTAAGAAAAATAGATTATAAAGAGTCGATGTAGTTTACTAAGTCTTGAACAGTCTTCAAGTTTTGGTCAGTGTCGATGGTGATGTCTAATTCATCTTCGATTTCGCTGATGATTTGGAATACGTCTAAGCTGTCAGCTTTCAAGTCGTTTTCAGTCAGTGGTTAATTGTACTTCTGCTTCGTCGATCCCTAATTGGTTTGCAATAATCGCTTGTACTTTTTCAAATGTCATAATAATGATCCTCCATTAAATAAATAATATTTTTTGATTTTTAGATGGAAAGGTGTAGGTGACCCCAGGCTAAGCCAGCACCGAAGCCACTTAGGATAATGGACTGCGTTCCATCCAGTCGCAATCGTCCGTCACGAACCAGTTGGTCTAGGAGAGTGGGATAGAGCCTGCTGAGGTATTGGTCGCTTGGGCAATATTGGCAGGTACCTTGTCTTCTTCTAGGGACAACTTGTCCGCAATCAGATTTAACAAGCGTTGGTTCGCTTGGTGACAAATCAAATAGTCAATATCAAAATCATTCTGCTCAATAAAGTTTGCTAGGGTTTTGATGACGGTTCGTTTGACGAAATTGAAGACGTCACGCCCTTGCATCTGCATAGCCCATTGACCATCGGACGCTTCATGGACCTCAATGGCGCGCCCCTGTTCCTTGGGCAAAGACTTGACTGGCATAGCCGCTGAGTTCTTGACCATCATGTTGAATCAGGACAGCCCCCGCCCCATCACCGAACAAGACGGCAGTGGTACGGTCTGTCAGATCCACAATCTGACTCATTTTCTCAGCACCGATGACTAGGGGTGTAACCTTGGGTCTGGCTAGTGCGCCAGGCGGTTGGCTACTTCCATCGCCATTACAAAACCAGAACAGGCGCCGTTGAGGTCAAAGCCCCAAGCCCCTTCGGCCCCAATCATGGCTTGCACTTGGCAGGCAATAGATGGGGTCGCAGCCTTAGCCGACATGGTTGCGACGACAATATGACGAATTTGGCTGACAATGTCAGGGGATAAATTCTTCAATAATTGCTTTAGCCGCCTCACTCGCCATCATCGCGACGGTTTCGTGCTCAGCTGCGAAGTAACGTTGGTGAATTCCTGTTCGTTGGACAATCCACTCGTCACTGGATTCTGGTTGATAAGCATTGATTAATTGGTCGTTGGACCAGGCTTGTCCAGGTAAATAAGCACCTGTTGCAATAATACGACTCATCTTACTCTCCTAATCGTTGTTTAGCGTTATCCAAGAAACGATGTAAATTACGCAGGCCCTTAACTAGAGTGGCCGCCTCTTCAGGCTCCATGCCGTTTAGGGTCTCGGCTACCATGTTCAAGTGGAACTTACGGTGCATCCGATAGAGTAATTTACCCCTGCTTGGTTAGCTTGAGTAGCACCACCCGGCGATCGCGGGTGAGGACACACGCTCAACATAGCCTTTTTTACTAAGTTTTGGATGGACACTGACAGGGTCCCCATGGTGATGGCAATTTTTCTTAGCCACCTCGAAGAGCTCAAGTTCCGCTCAAACCAATGGCTTCAATCGTATGCATTTCCTTGATTGATAAATCCGAAAACTCACTCATCTTGAGCGAAGTTTCTTCAATTAACAGAATTTCATTAAAGATAGAGACCAAAAATTCGTTCATTTCAAAAATGGTCGAATGGTCCACTCACTATCACCCCTTTAACTTATTTTTTGAATATCAAACTATTTGATAATCAAAGTTTATCGAAAGTCTGCTCATCTGTCAACACATGTGCTAGACCCTGACAGGCTTTTATGGGGCCCTATCCTTGATAAATCAAGCATGGTCGCGTTTGCAGGATTTTTTATCATCTTCTTGTTGACTTGGCGAAAGAAAGTGACTGAAAAGCCCTTACCTTGGGGCTGCGCCGGGCTTAAGGGCTTGTGACTTGTAGATAGCCATCAAAATCAGGGGTATTCAGCGAGGTTTTGGTGGGAGCTAGTGGTCCACTTTCTCGAGTGGACCACTGGCTCCTTTGATTTGCCAGAAATCAGGGGAATTCGCCGATTTTGTGTGAGCTAGTGGTCCACTTTCTCGAGTAGACCACTGGCTCCTCTGTTTTTGCCGGAAACCTGGGGAAAGCGCCAATTTTGTGTGAGCCAGTGGTCCACTTTCCAGAGTAGACCACTGGCTCCTTTGATTTTGCCGAAAACCACGGGAAATCACCAATTTCGAGGGAGCTAGTGGTCCACTTTCTCGAGTGGGCCACTAGCTCCATACAACAAAGCCAGCAAGACTGACTTGCTGGCTAGTTATAAGGCTTGAGAACTTATTGGGGCAGGCGCTCCCACCTGGCCTTAACTAGGTCGCCTTCTGCTGGCTGTAGTGGACGCCCATGCTGGTGTCCCCTGCTCAGGTGCCGTACCCACTAATGGCGGCCAGGACCTGACCCGAAAGATAGGTCCACTAGATACCATTGCTGGCTGGACTTGTCTTGACCGATTGAGGGCCGGTTTTCTGGGTCCCCTGGTCATTGAAGGCTTTCACTTGGCGCATGGCCTGGTAGTCCTTAAAATCAATGAGCTTGTCCTTGGCCCGTAGGTGGAGGGCATAGCCGGACTGGGTCTGATAGAGGGTGGCAGTCCGAGTCACAGACCAAGCCTGCTTAATGCCGGTCAGGCGCTCTTCTTCCCCAATCCAAAGGCTCTGATTGCCCTCTGGCCCTTCCAGTCGGCCACTCTCCCCCATTTGATCTAGGCCGGACAAGTCCAGGCTAAAACTTGGAATGGAAATAGGGTCATAGCTAATGACGGCCAACTTGCCGACATCGACCGCCGGCTTGCGTGGCGGAATAGGATGGCTAGGACCCGATCCGGTAAAGCGCCCGAAGATAGCTGCCAGTAAAAAGGCAAGCCCCGCCAAGACCAAGCGCAACATAGGCCAATAAGGCAGGCGGAAGCCCAGCTTGCTCTTCTTAAGCAAATGAATCAAGCCATATTGCTGGGCCAGTTGCTTAACCCGCTTGCGCTTGCGACGATTCTGGGTCAGGACTAGGCGGGTCAGAGCCCGGTCTAATTCTTCTTCCTGCCATGCTGACGAATTTGCGCCATGAGGGCTTGGTTGGTCAGCAAGTCTTCTAGGGTCCCGTCATCCAGGAAGCCTCTGAGCGGGCCAAAAGCTGCTGAATGTCAACTTGATAGTCCAGGTTGAAGTCCATGGACGGTTGGTAGTCCACAGGTTCTGGGTCCTGCTCCAGCTCCTCCTGACGGAAAAGGTCCTGCTCGGGCTCTTCCAATTCAGAAAAAATTGGGTCGTCAGCCTCCACTCGTCCAAGTCCCCCAAAGAACTATCAGACTGGCTGTCATCCCAGTTAAGGCTACCCTGATTGGCGGCCTTCCTCGGCTTGGTCCTGCCAGTTGAGGCTGCCCGATTGGCGACTGTCCTCGGCTTGGTCTTGGCAGTTAAGGCTACCACTTTGGCGACTGTCCTCTGGCTGATCCTGCCAACTAAGACTAGCGGATTGGAGGGTCTCTTCTGCTTGGTCCTGCCAGCTTAAATGACCGTCGCTGGCTGGTTCTTGGTCTTGTGGTGCTGACCAGGACAGGGACTGGCTGCTGGTTCTGTCCTCTGGCCCCTGATTGGCGTCCGACCAGTCTAAGTTAGTTTCAGAACTAGGCGCAATTTGCTTAGGTGCCTGCCACTGGGACTGGGTCTGGCCACTTGGGCCGGCTGATTGGTCAGGCTTTGGGCCGGTTGACTGGCCAGGCTTTTGATCAGCTGATTTTCCAGGCCCCTGGTCCGACGGCTGGCTCTCAGTCTGCTTACTAGTATCAGAAGGCTGACTGTCAGGTCTAGGGGCACTGGTTGCCGGCCTGCCACCCGCAAAATCCGCCCCTGCCTCCCTGCTTTCTTGGGCAGCTAAGTCGGTCGCCCGCTTGAGAGCCTCTTGGTAGGCTGCCTGCAGGGCCTGGAATTCTTCCGGATGGTCCTCTGGGTGGTAGAGCTTAACTTGTTGGGCGTAGGCCCGCTTAATGGCCTTCTTATCCGCAGTTGGCCCGCTTAGCCCTAAGACTTGCCAGGGCGTCTTAGCCATGGGCATCCTCCCCTTCTTCAGCTTCACTATCCTCATTGAGGAATTCTATGACGGTCCGGTCTAGTTCGGCTTCTAGTTCTTGGTCCCAATCCGAATCTTGGTCCCAGTCAGATTCCACATCCCGGAAGATATCGCCCATACCAGCATCCAAGCCCCACTCTAGGTGGTCTAGGTAGTCATTGGTTGAATCCAGCAGCTACCGCTTCTTAAGCAGGTTGTTCTGATAACGAGCAAAGAGACGGGAGAAGCGCATCAGAGTCAGTTGTAAGTCTTGCTTTTGCTCCAAGCTCAATTCTTGATAGAGACGCAGGGCCCGTTCAAAGAGGGCATCCCGCTCTGGTTGGCTAGCCAATTGTAGGGCTAGCTCCTTTATTTCCTTATGGGCGGTATCAGTGGCATCCACCGCTACCAGGCTCTTGTTAGGGCCCAGCTTGTAGGTTTTGACTTCGTCGGTGGCTACGGTCTTGATTTCCACATAGAGGATGGAGTTGATGTCATAGGAATAGGTGACCGCAAAGGACTGGTCGTCAACATTGCTAGGCACCGGCAACTGAACCGAGCCCAGGAAGAGATTGTCCTTGGCATACATGGCTTCCCCCTGGTAGACCTTGAAGCGAATGGTTGGCTGATCCTTGCGGACCGGCGAATAGATCTGGGTCTTGCTGCTAGGGCAGAACGGAGTTACGCGCAATCAGGACGTCGGACAAATCCTTGTCCTCATCCACATAGTTGTGAACCGAAGTAGACAGGGAAAAGGACAAATGTCGGTCACCACCAAGTCCTTGACCTCCTGGGCCCGGGTCTTGATACCGATATACTGGCCTAAACCAAGGGCCACTAACTCGTCCATCTTCTGACCGCTAACGACCGGCAGGTTAAGTAGGCGCTTGAGGTAGTCATTGACCACCGGCATGTAGGAAGAACCCCCAACTAGAATGAGGCGGTCTAGTTCGCCCGCGCCAAACTTACTTTCCACAATGGCCTTGCGGATGACTTCCCGCATGCGTTTGAAGAGGGGCTGGCTGATTTCAGCCAATAATTCATTGGTAATCTTGTATTCGTGGGACTTGCCTTCCAGTTGAACCTGCATATTGACTGACTCGAATTCAGACAATTGCTTCTTAACCCGCTCCGCCGCCAAGAGCAGAGAGTTGCGGGTGCGGCGGTTGAGGGTTTCAAAGTTAGTCCCAGCCTTGCGGCAGACATACTGGGCAATTAGTCGGTCGAAGTCGCTACCGCCTAGGTGGTTATCCCCGGCGATGGCCGCAATGGAGATGACATTTTCGAAGCAGTCCACCACGGACACGTCTAGGGTCCCGCCCCCAAAGTCGAAGACCACGAAGGTCTCGAAGTCATCTGCCTGGTGACAGGCAATGGCTGCTGCAGACGGCTCATTAATAAGACGTTCTACCTTGAGACCTAGCAATTCGCCCGCCTTCTTAGTCGCTTGGCGTTGCTCCGCGTTGAAGTAAGCCGGCACACTAATGACCAGCTCGGTCACCGTTTGACCTAGAAAGGCCTCGGCATCTGCCACCAATTGTTTGAGGACACAGGCCGACAATTCTTCCGGCTGGAAGGCCCGTTTGGACAGGGTAATTTGGCGGTTGGCCCCCATGTGGAGTTTGAAGAGTTGGGCGGTGTCTTGGGGATGGGTCACTAATTTCTCCCGGGCAATCTTACCGACTTGGATTTCCGACCCGTCATAGTAGACCACACTCGGGGTCAGATATTCCCCAAAACTGTTGGGAATCATGCGAACTTGCCCGTCACTATAGGCCACCGCCAAGCTGTTGGTGGTCCCTAAGTCAATACCGATAACTGTCATAATACTTACTCCTTTTCACGCGATGGGAATCTGGCCAGCAAAGTTCCCACGAGGTAGGGAACTAAAGTCAGGGCCATGACCCACCAGATAATGTTGGGCACCTGCCAGAAGGCACCTTGATAGAGTCGCCAAGCCACCAGCAAGGCCGAGACGCTGATCAGGTAGCTGACCTGGTTAATCAGGTAGCGCCCTGCTGGCTTCTTGGTCGGGTCTAGTTTGGCGTTGACATATAAATAGAAGCTACTTAATAAGAAGATAGAAAAATTAGGCTGGCTCATGCGCAAGAACCAGGCAACCAAGTTCACTAGGACCAGAGCAGCCAAAATCAGATAGAGGATAGGTTGGCCCGCATCATAGACCTGATTCTTGAAGTGAAAGGCCCCCATGCCTCAGCCCCGCTGGGCCAAGAGCAGGACCGCCACTAAGACCATCAGCAGGCCAAAGGTCCAGCCAAAGGCCGGCAACCAGGTCTCTTGCCAGACCGCCAAGAGGCCCAAAACCAGGGTAGCCAGATAGAGGCCGGCCAAGGGCAGACTGGACAGAGCCAGATAGCGATAGCCCCTGCTATCAAGTAATGAGGAAGTGTCCCCAGTTGTTGACCGTACTATACTCTGGTTCGAAGCAGTAGCAGACTAAGGCGTTGCTGGCCACCAAGGGCAGCCAGACGGCATAGGCTTGGGGCCAAATCATGATTCCCAACCAGATTAAAATCTGTAAGCCAAAGCAAGCCAGACTACCAACGGTCGTAATGAGACCTGCTAGCAGCATGCGACGGTTGGTGGGATACCAGGGCTTGCCTACCAGCTCCTGCCAACGCTGATTGACCCGCTGGCCAAGGGTTTGAGTTAGGTCAGGGTCGCCCTTGAGGCTGGGGACATAGCCGATTAGGGTGTAGAGCACCCGTTTATTTTCTAAGCTTTCCAGGGGCAGGGCTTGTAGGGCCAGCAGGAAGTCTTCCTGGGGCACCTGCCAGTCCTTGTTGGCTTGGTCGACTAGGAGTTGCTGCCAGGCTGACCAGTCATTGAATTGGGCTTTGACACCGGCCAAGTTCTGGGCCAGCCGATTATGAGCTACCTGCTGGCTGAATTGGCCCGACAGGCCTGATGCCATCCAGGCTTCCAGGTCAAAGTCAGTCCAGTCGGTCCCCTTCTCCTCAGATGAGTCATCCAAATCATTAAACAAGCTAGCGATGTCCTGGCTAGCGCCCCGCTGGCTGAGGGCCCATTGATAGGCCGCCTCAAGTTGGGCCAGGGCCTGGGCATCCTCCTGCCACTCCTCATAGCGTTGACGATAGGCTGCCTCTAGGACTGCCTCATCCTCTGTGGGCCCCTCTAGGCCCAATATTTCATATGCTAACATGTCTGTCGCCCCCTCCGTCGCGCGGTCATATTTTGTGCTTGATTTTCGTGCTTCTATTGTACTACAGATTGAGGCCAGTTGAAAGTTAGGGCCTTTTCTTGGGCAAGGAGCCCATGGGTCTGCTATACTAGAGCTAAGAATCCATAAGGAGGGATTAGTATGGTATTAGGCAATTTATTCCAAGGCCTATCCGGCAATATGAGTGAGGTCTCCAAGGACAGCTTGGCCAAGGACTACGGCCACCTCTTGATTGAAAAAGAAGAAATCCAGGCGGGCTATGCCCTCATTCGGGACCTGGTCATCTTCACCAATATCCGCATTCTCTTTGTCGACCGCCAAGGCACCACCGGCAAGAAGGCCCGCTATAAGACCATCTTCCTCATGAACATTATTAATGTTGAGCTAGAAACGGCTAGCGCCATGCTGGATGACAGCGAACTGACCATTGAGTACCTGGACAACATCCGCCTCAAGGCCCACAGCGAAAGCCGCCAGACCCTGACTCTGGAATTCCCCAAACGCTATGATATGGGCCCCCTCTACACCATGTTAATGAAACTGGCCTATGAGAACCGGCTAAGGGCTAATGGGTAGAGAGTAGACATATAGTAGCTAATCAACTATATATCTCAACCATTATTTAGCAAGTCAGTGACAAAAACTGGAAATAGGTCATCAGTATAAGGGACTTATTTTCGGTTTTTGCATTAAAACCGAAAATAACCCACCTAATATAAGTAGGTGGATTATTTTATATAGCTTTATTCTTTAACTAGAACTGAGTTTGGAAACTTCAGAATAGTCTACTCTACCAAATACTATATATAGTATGCAAAATCTCCAGCAACTTCTCATTTCGTGTTACTGGTCTTGAGTTACTTAAGTATTAGGAGTATAATTTGCTTGTAAGAATTACTGCTTAACCTATAAATTTATGCGTCTTTACGTATGAGGGCAATGGATAAGGAAGTAGCAACACATGATTAACTAGCCGTATAGATTTAGATGGTTGTCAGTAAGCTAAAAAAGTTAGCAAAAGCTTTGACATTTCTGGCAAAAAGTACTATACTATGGTTAATCTTAATGAAGGGCAGAGGTTCTGCCAACCGAAAGACCGTAGGTATTAGTATCTACGGTCTTTTGCGTTTAGGGGGATATTATAATGACCAAGCCGTTTAGATCCGTCACAGATCAAGTCGTAATCTTAGAAGCTAGGGGGCTTTCTTTCAAAGATAAGGCACAAGCAATGAAGATACTAGAGCGATACGGCTACTACGAAATTATTAATGGGTACAAAGATCCTTTCTTAGAGTCAAGTAATCCAGAGAAATATATATACGAGGCATGTTTTGAAGATATCTATGCTTTGTATTCTTTCGATGCTGCACTTAGAGACTATACCTTAGTCACTATGTTAAACATTGAGAGGAATCTGAGAGCTATCGTTAGCTACACCATTGCTGAAACATTCGGCCATTTAGAAAGTGACTATTTAAAACGCTCAAACTACAAAGACGGCAAGAAATACAAAGATGGCTATAAACTTGATCAGCTATTACTAAAATTCAAAAAAATCATCCATGATGATACTCAACCATTTAAGCACTACAAACAGGCACATGGCAATTGTCCGCCTTGGATTCTAGTCAAAGGCATGACCTTTGGCAATCTCATTAATTTTATCAAACTTCAAAATCAGAGATTAAGAGTCGAATTATAGCTAGATGCTACGGAGTGGAAGAAAGCTCCATCACGGAGGAGCTTAAAACTTTCTTCATGGAATCAATGTATTTGTTCCTTGCCTACCGTAACCGTTGTGCTCACAGCGGTCGAATCTATAACTATAAATCGTCGAAAGCAAAAGTCTCCTTCTGCGCCCCTATCCACGCCAAGCGAAAGATTAACGAAGCAAAATATCGAAAAGGCTTCGGTAAAAATGACTGGAATGCACTCCAGTTAGCCCTTAGCTTGTTTGATGATAAAACTCCGCAAAAGCTCTTTCGACCAAAAATCTGAAGGACTTACTACTAAAATATTCTCATATTTTCCCTGATAGCAATGATTTCCTAACTCAAGAAATGAAATTACTACCCGAGCAAATCCAAGCTATTTTAAAGGATTGACAGTAACATGAAAAGCCACCCTTGAATACAATGTCTCAAGGGTGGCTTTTGAGCTCAGGGGCAATAGACAGTGCCCTGACATCCCAGGAGGGATTCGAACCCCCGACCGTTCGCTTAGAAGCGAATGCTCTATCCACTGAGCTACTGAGACATGCTGTATTCTGCAAGTCGAATACCTATCTATTTTACGGCATGGGGCGGGCTTTGTCAAGGTCTGTCGAGCCTGGGCGGACCCCTTTTCTTGGCTGGCAGATTCGCTAGCTCGGTCCTAAGCCGAGACCTCGCAAGCGCCCCTTCCCGGTCGGCTCTTTTACTTAACTTGAGTCCTGGCCTCCCCTCCTCAGCCAGCTCCCAAGTCCAAAGCCCTTCCCACACAAAAAGAGACTAGGACCGCAGTCCTAATCTCCTAATTCTTAGCTTATTATGCTTGAGCGGTTGCTTTAGCAACGGCTTCAGCTACCAAGGCTTCTACTTCATCAACAGTGGTGCACTCGTTGATGGCTTTGTCAGCCAAGGCTTTCATTTCTTGAGAGTCCAACTTGGTTAAGAGGGAGCGCGTCTTCAAGATAGAAGTCGCTGACATAGAGAACTCGTCTAAGCCCATCCCTAAGAGGAGTGGCACAGCCGTTTGGTCCCCAGCCATTTCCCCACACATCCCAGTCCATTTGCCTTCAGCATGCGATGCGTCGATGACGTGCTTAATCAAGGTCAAGATAGATGGGTTGTAAGGTTGGTAGAGGTAAGAGACTTGCTCGTTCATCCGGTCCGCATGCCATGGTGTATTGGATCAAGTCGTTGGTCCCGATAGAGAAGTCTACTTCCTTAGCAAATTGATGAGCCAAGACAGCCGCAGAGGAATCTCAATCATGATCCCGACTTGGATGCCGTCAGCTACTGCTACGCCTTCAGCGACTAATTCAGCCTTGACTTCTTCGTAGAAGGACTTAGCTGAACGGAATTCGCTCAAGGTCGCGATCATTGGGAACATAATCCGCAAGTTACCATGAACAGACGCGCGTAAGAGCCCGCAATTGGGTCTTGAACATGTCGCGTTGGTCAAGGAAATCGGATTGCCCGGTAAACCCCAAGAATGGGTTCATTTCATGGTAATTCAAGTATGGTAACTCTTTGTCACCACTCGATATCCATGGTACGTATACCACTGAAGCTACCGTACCATTGATTCAATACCGCCTTGTAGGCTTCGTATTGTTCATCTTCAGTTGGGAAATCAGCAGAGTCCATGTAAAGGAACTCAGTCCGGTAGAGACCGACTGCTTCCCCGCCGTTAGCCAAGACACCAGCTACGTCTTTTGGCGTCCCGATATTGGCGACCAATTCCACGTGTTTGCCGTCTTTGGTTACGGATGAGTGCTGAGACCAGTTTTGCCCATTCTGCTTTTTGGTCAGTGAGAGGCTTGGGCTTTTTGGCGGTATTCCGCTACTTCCTTCGCTAGGGTTAACAAGTACTTTTACCTCTAAGGCGTCGACGATTAATAAGTCGCCATCCTTCACCACATAGGGTTACTTTCCTTGGTCCCGACAATAGCAGGGATTTCCAGAGAGCGCGCCATAATGGCTGAGTGAGACGTGCGTCCGCCAATATTTGTTACAAAGGCCCGAACGTATTTCTTGTTCAATTGCGCCGTGTCACTTGGAGTCAAGTCATGGGCAATGACAATAGCTTCTTCAGAGATAGTAGATGGACTTGTATCTTAACGCCCTAAGAGGCGCGTAAGTACGCGTTCAGATACGTCTTTGATGTCAGGTCGCACGCTCTTGCATGTATGGGTTGTCTTCCATTGATTTGAACAATTGGATGAACATACCACTTACATCGCGCAAGGTCGCCTGCATTCACCTTTTCGTTACGGATAGTGTTTTTGATTTGGTCAGTTAATTCTAGGGTCGCCTAATACCAACAAGTGAGCTTCAAAGACCTGTAGCCTCGTGCTTCGCCTAAAGCGTCTAATGCCAAGTCACGAATGGCGAGTGATCTCTTCTTTGGCTTGAGCCAAAGGCGACATCAAAACGCGCAACTTCGGCGTCAGTGTCTGCTACGGCTACTCGCTCAAAGCTCAAATCTGGCTCCGTTAATAAATAGCAGGAGCGATGGCAATCCCATCACTCAGCGCAATACCTAAAGCAAGTCATTACTCAGCTGAGCTCTTCTCTTTTATAGTTTTCAGTTACTAACTGCCAGCTTCTTTTTCGTCAGCACCTTCTGCGTAATGGTTACGTCAGCGCCTTGGCCTACGCCTAATGACATAACACCCATGATGGATTTCAAGTCACAGATTTACCTTTGTATTCTAAGTTTATCAGCAGAGAATTTGCTTGCAGTTTGTACCAGCAAAGTTGCTTTGGACGTGCGTGAATCCCTGTTTCCAGCTACAACGTGAAATTCTTTTCTTTTCCATATCAAAAAACTCCTTTGAAAAATGGTTTAGAAGATGAGGATGTAATGGCGATTACATCTCTTCACGTACTAGGATAACATTTTTCCCGATAGAACAACAGTCTAGCATGATGACCCTAAAGACGAAAATTTTCTTTAAACGCTTTTCCTAATTTATTCCATCCTAGTCGCTTTTTATCATGAAAAATGTCTCTTTGCGTTTTTCTAGAAATTCCCTATATTTTTGGCTTGAAAAGCTTATAATAGACTTAAAGGAGGGTCTCGTATGAAAATGATTGACGTCACCAATAGTCATTATGACTTGGTCACTAAACAATGTAGGAATGTTCGGACGCATCCATTGTTAAGGTCTACACCCTAGGTCCCTACAACCGTCTTCTATTCAGTCGCCCCAACCCACAGAACATCATCGTCATCAGTCAAGAACCGCCCTGTGCGCGCCAGAGAAATTGATTTTGCCATTTGTAAACTCTTCGACAGAAACAACCGCGACAATGTCGAAATCCTAGAGGTCTGGCTTTGTCGAGTTAGAACTCCGCCTATAAACAGGCGGTTCTCTTATATAACAAAATAAGAGACTGAAAGGCCAACTTTCAGTCTCTTTTGCTCTATTATTTTTCTTTGAGCGATGACGAGCTCTCTAGACAAGTCCGGCGCAAGGCGCACCGTTCTCGAAGACTGGTAGCAGGAGGTTGTCATGACCTGCCAAACTTTCGTGGTATGGCCGCTTCGTAGGTCAGCTGACCTTGGTCATTGCTGGTAAAGCCCGCACCCGGCCTTTTTGCGACTCTTGTGCCACCCTTGTCAGTCTTAGGCGCCTTTGAAGATGGCTCTTTTCCTGACAAGTCGATGACCACTGAGGTCGCCTTGAGGGGCGAAGCCGAAGGAGTCCCGGGTCATGGATTGATAGGACCGGCCTGCCAATGCCGAAGACCACGTTAGAGGCTAAGCCAGCTTCGGTACGCCAAGCCGCTCAAAGATCAGTTGAGCCCGTTCCAGGGGTAATGGGTCGCCATAGATGGCTGATATGCGGATCTAGGATCTTGTAGCCCAAGTCATTGACCTGGTAGCTAAGGTATCCCAGAGGCACTCAATTAGCCCCTTTTCTTCTGGCGTTGGCCCTCACAAATTCTTGGACCGTCCGCAGAGAATGTCTTCTCGGCACGCCAGAGTCAGGTCGGATGACTAAGCGTCGTCTCGTTCCAGAATAGACTGACAGAGTCGGCAGGTATTCTCCCACGCGCCAGAGTCCCAACTGTCGCTCATACGCTGACAAAGCCCTTAGGATAGACATCCGTCAACAGGTGGAAGAGTTCTTGCTCGCATCCTCGCCATAGTGCCCACATGACGCTGCTCAGTGGCCGGAATACTCAAAGTAACAATCGGCGTTTTTCACAGTCAGCCTCATAGTATTCTTCATGGAAGCAACCGGGTCGGGATGGTATCAGGAACCCAAGAGCTGAGCAAATGCAGCCAGATACGGTCGAGGTCATTCTGAACTCATGCCCGCATCCCGAAGTCATGGGCTTGAAGTCCACGCCTTCGACCCACCTGTGGTTTGCAGGACTGAAGCTTTCCAAAATCGGCGGTAGCCATCCGCCACAGTGGCGCTAGTCATCGGCAACCAGAGGTGCTGAGCATGGTGGTTTCTAAGCAGCTAGACAAACCAGAAGAAGTCCGGATGGGTATTCTCGATTGGTTCAAAACTGGCACCTGATAGGCGCCCGGGTCCCTCAGCTAGGGCAGAAATTTTAGTCGTGAAAGCCTAGATCAGTGAGGCCTCAAATGAGCCACTGGCACTGGGTCCAAGCCCAGGAGTGCTAGCAGGCTGGTGGTAGTCGGCGATGACTTGGCGCTTAGGCTTTCGAAGAAGCCCTCATTGAAGCGTCGGATCAAGTATTCCTTGATATAGTATTGGATCCCGAAAGACCACATGTTGGTTAAACCATTGCCCATATTGGCAATGTGAACGTCAAGACTGAGTGACATTTTCGGTCTATGGTGGGATGTGTTCCCCGGTGGGAGAGTTTGATGAAATCTGCTAAGAGGGTAATCATGGCGTATCCATGGGCCTGACTTCTTTCTATGAGCAAGTGATTAGAGTAATTTTTCAATTCAATGTCTGGGTACTTGTCCTTGAACCAATTTTCAGCAAAGGCGTTCTCGAACAAGAAGACCGGCTGACCGAAGCGGTCCTAGCCAAGAGGTTACATGGTCGAAGACATGTTAGGGTTGAGGTCCTTCTCGTCAATCCAACAGGCAATCTTAGTTGCCAATTGGGGTCATGTCCACTTCGCATTGTACTCCATGCAGGAGGCGGTACTGGAAGACTTCAAATTGACACGACTGACCGACTGCCTGATAATGTATTCTTCGGTGTGGTAGGTCTTGTAGAGTCGGATGGCCCTTCTTGGACTCAGCCGCTCAATCCCCTTGTGGAAGGACTTCTGCTGCATGACGTTCTTGAGGCGTCACCTTCATGAAGAGTTCCGCGTAAACTGTGGCAGTGGCTGAATTGCAGACCGGCACTGCCCGTGTAGAGGGTGTCGCCGATCTGCAGGTTGCCTGTGTCATAGAGGACCAATGAATGTCCCCGGCCACGTGCTTTGCACTTCTCGGGTATCGGCCCACAGGATTGCGTGGTGTGAGCCATGCGGGATGAGTCCGCTGGTCCGGTTGAGAGTCACGTTCCTGCCCTGCTCGTTGCCTGAACAGATACGGACAGCGCGATCCGGTCGCGGTGGGGTGTGAGTTCATGTGGCTGAATCTTGAAGATAAAGCCAGTAAAGCGTTCATCGGTTGGATTTGGATCACTACCCCTTCCTCTGCCTCCACTGCAGGGGCGCAGCTGTCAAATCCACCAAAGGCATCGAAGGTGTTTGAACCTCGGAAACTGTTGGGAGGCTGACCTCGAAGACAGGCGTCAAACCACCTGGTTAATGAGCTCATGCAGTCAGAGGCATTACCTGCTTCTAAGCAAGGTGGGCATCTTCCATGGCTTTGAGGAATAGATAGAGGATTGCTTGAGCGCATGGTCGCCTAGAGCTTCTGTCTCTATCTAGAGAGAATAACTGTCCTCTTCACGTCTGAGACCAGTAGTTCCACCCGGTTATTGTAGAGGGTCTCAGTAGGCCCAGTAGAGTCTTTCCCATGCCCATTGGCCAGTTCATGAGATGAGGCATCAATGCCTGTGACTTCTTCCAGTTCCGCCACCAATTCCAGGGGCTCCTGACCGTCCTGGTCCAACTTGTTCATGAGGGTGAAGATCGGTATACCACGCATGGAGCAGACTTCGAAGAGTTTCTTGGTCTGAGGCTCGATCCCTCACCTGAGTCCACTATCATGACCATGCACGATCCACCGCCATCAGGGTCCGTAGGTATCTCCGAGAAGTCCTCGTGCCTGGGGTATCCAGTATATTGACTTGATAGCCATCATGGTCACCTGCATGACCGAAGAAGTATGACGGAGATGCCCGTTGCTTTCTCATTCTCATCCAGTCGGACTCTGGCGAATTTCTTAGTTGCTCCCCTGGCCTGACCGTCCCGGCTCCCGGATGGCTCCCCGAGAAGAGCAGGGGTTGCTCGGTGATGTCGTCTTCCCCGCGTCCGGGTGAGAAATACTGGCAAGGTCCGGCGCTTGGCTACTTGACTTGTTAAACTCATGTTGAGGCTCCTTCTTAGTAAGTACAAAAGCCCGTGGTTGAGCTTGGACACGGACTCTGAGGCTTATGATCGTTTTCTTCTTGTTGTGTTTGGGTTTTAAGGACGAGCTTGCGGTCAGCATCGCTGACTGAGTCGAGGACTCTTCCACGGGCGCTTCTTCATAGACTTGATCAGACCCGACAACTTTCTTGACTGCTTGGAACTGAGAGGAGGCGTCGTCCTCCTGGTCTTGCTTTATCTTTGGTAGATGTTGACGACGCGTTCGATTGGGCGCCTCTTGATTAGGCTCGACCGTCATCACTTCCTGGATTAATTTCTTCAATTCCTGCTTCTCTCTTGAGTCAGTCGCCGTCTTGTAAGAGGTGGCTTTAAAATCTTCCGACCCTTAGCTAAAAGCCGTCGTCGCCACATATTCCTGAAGTCGGATGTTGACGATTGACTTCCTCTCTGGATAGAGGGCATCAAAGTCAGTAGTCTTTGAGGATGGCTTCACTGTGACAAAATGGTCATCATTTGGGCCTTCATCTCATTGAGCTGATCTTGAGTTTAGCGCCTTCACCAAGTCATGGCTGTAGGCGTCGAACTCTTCCGTATTGGACCACTTGTTGGTTGGTCTGGTCGACTAGGCGTTGGGCCTCTTCCGTCGATTCTTGCACAATCTGATTACCTGTGCATCGGGCATCCACAATCCCGTCCTGAGGGCTCGTTCCATGTCCTGATATTTCGACCATGTCTGCTTGCTGATAGTCACCAGCTTGGATGTCAGCGACTTGCTTTTCCAGCTCACTGATGCGCTGATCCTTGATTCAATGACGCGTTCTACCTGACTACGATTGTAGCAAGAAGCTTAATCCAATATGGGGTTTACTTGACTCATATGGGTCACCTTTCTACTCATTCTAACTGTCCCTATTAGTTTATCAAAAACGTCGCCCTTGGCATCCCTTTTTGATAATTTTTCACTTATTTTGCCCCTAAATGAAAAGGCCTGCTGATATTAACCGGCGTCTGGCTGTTAAGCAAGACCAAGAACTCTGATGCGAGCTGACCCCACTCTAAGCCCCGGGTGAAGAGATGACCCTGGCTGCGCGACCGCGTCGCCCCTTCATAGGGTCATAAACATCTTCCGTAATGCCGCTGGACGTCGCACACCATGACTACTGGCAGGCCGGCGGCAGACCTTCTTAAAGCCGGTAGCTGGCTCGGTGGCAGGTTGCCTGCCCCTAAAGCCTTCAATGACCAGTCGCTGATAGGCGCCTGAGTCCACATATGGTCAAACAAATCAGCCGTCATGCCCTGAGTAAGCCTTGAGCAGGGCTACTTGCTTTGGTTAGGGCTTTGGAGCTCATAGTCGTGTATGAATCAACTTCTCAAGTAGAGAACCTGGGTTCTTAGACACAATCCCACAGCCCAAAGGTTGCGTCTGGAAGGTGGCTACATTGGTAGTGTGGGTCTTGGTCACATAGGTAGCCAGTGTGTATCCTCGTTCATGACCACCATGCACCCTTGCCCCGCGACTGGTCAGCGACGGCGGTGACGATAGCCGACCGCACATGGCAGGCCATCCGAGCCCATTTCATTGCTTGAACGCATGGCCTCCTGTAATGATGACTGGGATGTCCAAATCCAGGGTCAACTCCAGGAAATAGGCTGTCTCTTCCAGAGTGTCAGTCCCGTGGGTGATAACCACCCCATCGAAATCCTCCTGGCGAGCCTCAATCCAGTTCTTAAGCTCCAACATATGTTGAGGCGTCACATGAGGGCAGGTGGAAGAAAGTCACGATGATGGCTAGCTCATGAGGGACAGAGATTGCCCTCCTGGCTGAGCGGATTGGTGGAAGATGGCGAGACCACCCGTAGTCTGGCTTCACCATGGAGATGGTTCCCCCTGTGTTTAACATGGCAATCCGTTTCATCCCTTGCCTCCCTCCTTTGGTCCTAATCGGCTATACAATACTTGCAACCCTTATTGTAACATGAATACCCCCCAGTGTCTGTAACAAATTCCCTACAAATGGCCGACTTAAGCCTGTAAAAAAGAGGCTCTGGGGCCTCTTTTAGGTGTGCTTAAATTGGCTTAACTAGGAAAAGAGTTAGCCCAAGTCAATCAGGCTAGTGAGTCCATGCCAACCGAGCTAATCAATCCAACTAGTTACCCGAAGCCAACTGGAGCAGATAGTCCAAGTAGTTGCCATTGTGGGACTGGAGCTTCTGGCGGATGCTGGCCACTTGATCCGGCTGATCCGTAATGATAGCATCGACTGGTTTTTGCAGATATTTGCGGATTTTCTCATTATCATTAATGGTCCAGACATAGACGGCCTTGCCCCGGTCGTGGGCCTGGTCAGCCAAGTAGTCCTGATAGGAGAAGTCTTCGATGACGAAGAAGTCTACTTGATTGTCGCCAAAGCCACCTAGTTGGATGGGAATGACATAGCCGGTCTCGATTTCTGGCGCCAGTCGCTCAATTTCTTCCATGACCTTGAGGTCCAAGGACATGGTCTTATACTGGGTCTCAACACCCAGCTGGCGCATCTTGTTGATAAAGATCTGCGCGTAATTATTGGGCTCGCCCCCGTGAGGCTTGAGCTCAACCAGGAGCTTGACGCCCAGTTCTTTGGCTCGTTTGACATAGGCGTCAAAGGAAGGAATGGTGGCCTCCAGGCCGTCCTGGCGTACAGTCAAGCCCTCCACTTCCGCCAGCGTCATGTCTTGAACCCGGCGGTCAAGGCCGGCCAGGCGCTTGAGGTTGTAGTCGTGCATGACCACGAATTGCTGATCCTTGGTCAGCAGAATATCCATCTCTACTTGGTCCACCTTGGGCGGCATGCCTTCCAGGGTCTGGGATAGTATTCTCCACTCCCTCGGCCACATAGCCCCGATGGGCCACAACCTGCTGTTTAGTGTTAGCCCACTGCTAAAGACTTCAAAAGTCGCCGAGCCATAGGCCATGGCACCCACAAGGCGAGCAAGAGGTAGAAGCGCCAACCACGTTTGCCCTTGGCCTGGGCTAGCAAGTAAAGGCTGACTGTCCAAAAGTGCCCCAGGAAAAATCAAGAGAATGGAGCATGACGCCCACCTTGGTGAAGAGGCCCAAAAGGCGAAGTTGACGCCCCGATAGAGGGTCAGGACGCCGGCCTGGAACCAGAGATTATCGCCCTTTGTATTGATTAGGAAGGCTAGCGTGGCACCTAGAATAATAAATAGAAAGCCAAAGATAGCCAGGATTACTTCAAAGCCCAGCAAGGCGCCCACTAGCTTGCGCTTGTTCTGGCGCGTGGCCTGCCAACTCATTTTAAGCGATTGGGAGAAGGCCTGGTCGCCAATGACCATGAGGGGAACCGTGCAAATCAGACGCAGGTTGAGATAGGATAGACTAGAAAACCACCCCACCATAACCGTCCCCATGGGGTCTTCATCACTCACCCGTAATGAATTCCGGCACATAAATACCCTCCGTCAGACTGGACTCGAGGACCAAGCCACTGACTGGCAAGGTAATGAGCAAATAACCAAAAAAACTAACAAAGTCCAACCCGTTCAAGGATTTAAGCCGGCCCAGGGAATGGGTCAGCAAGCCTCGATAGGACAAGGCTGCTCTGGCGACAGGCATCAATCACACAGGCCATGGCCGACAGTTCCAGGTAGATAGAGCGAAGACCGCCCCCAAAGACCGACAGAGAATATTACATAAGCGGGTTAGCAGACAGATGACTAATATTGTTTTTGTCCAGAGTCTGGTCTGGTCAGCCTAATCAGAAAGCCGACTGGAGAGATAGACCAAGCATGGCCCCTAGCCCACTGACTAGGAATTGCAGGGCCGTCCCCATGGACAGCAGGACCAAGGCATGGCGCCTAATCAAACTTAGGGTCTGGCGGATGGGTTGGGCTTTGTGGTGTGTATGGGTAGGTGACATAGAACTTCCTCATTATCTTAATCTAAACTTATCCAGTCCCGAGAACTGGGTCTCGTTTAGCCTAACATAAAAGTGATAAAAATCATAGGGCCATTCGCCAAAAATAAGCACAAAAAAAGGAGCCGGAAGACGACTCCCAACTCCTTCAATTGATATTTTTAGCCCAAGTAAGCCTTCATGGTCCACAAGTGCTTGTCGTAGACAGCTTTCATGCCAATCAAGAGGTCTTGGCTGACTTCGTCGATGTCAGAGTGGATAGCTTCTTCCAATTGAGTGCGGAAGAGCTCGAAGTCGGCAACTGTTTCTTCGACCATTTGGCGCGCTGATTTTTCAGTCGTGTATGGCGCTTCCTTGATGGTTGCTAAGGCTAAGAATTCGCCTAAAGTTGAGACTGGCTTGCCGCCAATCATGAGGATGCGTCCTGCAACTCGTCAAATTGTTCGTGAACTTCGTTATATTGCGTTTCGAAAAGTTCGTGCAATTTGTAGAAGTCTTGGCCCTTTACATAGAAGTGGTGTTGATGCAATTTTGCATACAAAACACCTAAGTTGGCTGTGATTTCGTTAAGACGTTGAACGGTTGACATAATCAAACACTCCTTTACTTTTTTGATAGGATGACCCTATCTATCTACCATTATAGACCTCTCAGATAGCAAAGCAAGGAATATGCACTTTTTATTGAGAACCATATAAACCTAGGGTCTGATATTAGAAGAGCAGACTGAGCAAAGGCCAAGAAAGGCATGTCACAAATGCAGTGGTCCACTCTTCAAAGTGGACCACTGGCTCTGACTCTTTCCCCAGTTTCCACACTTTCCCGGCTCATTTCACGACTAGTGGTCCACTCTCCAGAGTGGACCACTAGCCTGCCCAAGGTCAGGCTCCCATCCTCCATCAAAACCCAAGAAAAAGACCAGCCCCATAGAGCTAGTCTTCTTCCTTAACCCAACTGCTTAGTAGCCAGGACATATTTAGTTTGCGCCAAGGCTTCTGCAAGCGGGCTTTGGTCTACCTGACCGGTGACGGTCACGCTTTTCATGCCAGGTCGGTGGTTATGGCTGGACGCCAGTAGGCGGCTAAGTAGGTTCTCAATCGTCTTGGCACAGCGGCACATTTCATGGCTTCTACAAGATAAGTTCTTTCCATCATAAGCCCCTTTAAACCCTATGCCTTTGAAACGACGTAGGCAGGCATTAGGGATGACGGAGACGGAGCTGAAGCTCATGGCCGCGCCCGCCAACATGGGGTTGAGGAGCGGACCGCCAAAGAGGTGCAAGACCCCCATGGCTACCGGGATACCTAGCACATTGTAGGCAAATGCCCAGAATAGGTTCTCTTTATATGGCTGATGGTGGTCTGACTGAGCTTGATGGCGGTCGCCACGCTGGTCAAGTCAGATCCCATAAGGACCATATCAGCCGACTCAATGGCTACGTCCGTCCCCCGGCCAATGGCCAAGCCCACATCTGCCTGAGCCAGGGCAGGCGCATCATTGATGCCGTCCCCTACCATGGCCACCTTGAGTCCCCTTTAGCCTGCAACCAGCCACTCTACCTGGGCCTTGTCTGCAGGCAGAACGTCACTATAACCTGGTCAATGCCACTTTCGCGCCAGAGCCTGCGCCGTCTTGGCATTGTCGCCCGTCAACATAATGACCTGCAAGCCCATGGTCCCTGAGACGGCGGACAGCCTCTGGACTGGTCGCCTTGAGCGGGTCGGCCACCGCAATCAGGCCCTAAAATTTCTTCCCTATTACCGACATAAATTGGTTCACTCCTGCATACGCCAAAAGTCGCGGCTAGCTCTTCTGCCGGCTCGGTCCAGGCCAATTTCTTGCATCATGCGTCGATTGCCCAAGAAATAGAAGTTCTTGCCATTTAGGACCCTGAATCCCATATCCAGTTAAGGACTGGAAGTTGGTCACTTCAGGCAAAGCCGACTCCCGCTCACGGGCACCGGCCACAATGGCCTGTCCTAGTGGGTGCTCAGAGTTAACTTCCAGCAATGTCTAAGGCGCAGTAACTGATCTGGCGTCCGACCCTGTCAGAGGCAGGACATCGGTCACTTGGGGCTGGCCCTGGGTCAGGGTCCCCGTCTCATCCAAGACTACGGCGTCCACTTGGTAGGGCCATTTCCAGAGCAGTCCCGGACTTAATCAGGATGCCCTGCTCGGCCCCTTTACCTGTCCCCACCATAATGGCCGTCGGTGTCGCCAGACCCAACGCACAAGGGCAGGCAATGACCAGGACTGCAATGCTAATGGTCAAGGCAAAGGCCCAGGACTGGCCGCCAATCAGGTACCAGGCCAGACCAGCCACTAGGGCCAGGGTCATAACTACTGGCACGAAGACAGCCGAAACCCGGTCAGCCAACTGGGCAATAGGGGCTTTAGAGCCCTTGGCCGCTTGAACTAAATGAATAATCTGCGCCAAGGTGGTGTCTTGGCCCACTTTATTGGTTTCAACAATTAAAGACCCTTGCTGGTTGAGGCTGGCGCCCACCACTTGGTCGCCTACCTTTTTAGCAACCGGCAGGCTCTCACCGGTCAACATGGACTCGTCCACCCAGGATTGGCCTTCAACTACGCGGCCGTCGACCGGAATCTTTTGTCCAGGACGGACCCGTACTAGGTCGCCCACTTGGACTTGGTCCAGTGGCAGAGTCACTTCCCGGCCATCTCTCAAGACCTGGGCCTCTTGAGGCCACTTAATCAGGGCCTGAATGGTACTGAGGTCTGACCTCTTGGACCGGGCTTCGAAATATTTACCTAGTGTCACCAGGGCTCAAGATGACGCCGACTGACTCATAATAGAGGACATGGTCGCATAGGTGGTCGCCCAACCAGACCTGAATACTACTATAGAGGCTATAGGCTACCCATGCCGCACTCGTTCTCCCAGGGCCACCAGAGAATCCATATTAGGATGGCCTTGACCAACATGCTTAGCCATTTAGGAAGAAGGACCGCCCTTCACCAGAGAATAGGCAGGGTCAAGGCCATCTGCAGACTAACAAAGAGCTGACCACCTCCGCGATGGCTGAGCTGTTGGTGAGGTCAGGCCTACCATTTCGGCCATGGCTAGACAGAGCAGTGGCAGAGGAAAATGGCTGATCATCAGAAACGACGCCAGAGGCTCGCTTGGTCGTCGGCCTGGCCGTGCCTGATCCGCCTCTTCTTTGGATTTGCGCTCAATGGGCACTTTGCTTGATCCGTCAATAGGCGGCATGATAGCCACCGCTCTCACGGCCTGACTAATTTGCTCACATCGATGGCGCCAAGTGGATAGGTCACCGTCAAGACTTTGGCAAAATTCACCACGGCTGAGGCCAGACCTGCTGAGCGTCCCACAGCCGCCTCCAAATTGGCGAAAGACAGAAGCGCAGGACAGACCAGACACGGCAAAGTTCTGTGTCACCAGGGGCAGGACTAAATTATAACCCGCCGCCTGAACCGCTGCTTGCATGACTAGAGGGCAGACCTCGGCGTCCGCCTCTACGACTACTTTTTCAGTTGCTAAGTTAACATGGGCAGACTGGACGCCTGCCACAGCTCTGCAGGGCCACTTCCACTGCATGGGCACAAGAAGCGCAAGACAAGCCTTGAATCGCATATTCTTGTGACATGGTCATCACCTTCCTCAATCCAAATCGTCAAGATTACATCCGTAACTTCTTTTCACAAACCTAGTATAGCATACAAAGTTTCAGATGTAAAAAAAGGAGCCGGAAGACGGCTCCCAACTCCTTCTATTTGATATTTTTAGCCCAAGTAAGCCTTCATAGTCCACAAGTGCGTTTGTCGTAGACAGCTCATACCATCAAGAGGTCTTTGGCTGACTTCGTCGATGTCAGAATGGATGGCAGCTTCTCCCAACTCCCTAAGAAAAGACCACCCCATAGAGCTAGTCTTCCTCCTTAACCCAACTACTTAGCGACCGAGACATATTTAGTTTGCGCCAAGGCTTCTGCAAGTGGCTTGGTCTACCTGACCGTGACGGTCACGCTTTTTGCCGCTAAGTCGGTGGTTACTGGCTGACGCTGGCTACTGGCTAAGTAGGTTCTCATGTATGGCACAGCCACTATTTCATGGCTTCTACTAGATAAGTTTTTCCATTATAATCTCTCCTTTTACTCTTAAGCCTTGAAACGACGTAGGCGCAAGGCATTGACAATGACTGAGACGGAGCTGAAGCTCATGGTCGCGCCTGCCAACATGGGGTTGGAGGAGCTACCCGCCAAAGAGGTGCAAACCCCTCATGGCTGCTGGGATGCTCAAGACATTGTAGGCAAAAAGCCCAGAATAGGTTCTCCTTAATATTACGGATGGTGGCCTGGCTGAGCTTGATGGCAGTCGCCACGCTAATCAGGGTCAGAGCCCATGAGGACCATGTCGGCTGACCTCGATGGCCACGTCCGTCCCCTCGGCCACTGGCCAAGCTCCACATCTGCCTGGGCCAGAGCAGGCATCATTGATGCCGTCCCCTACCATGGCCACCTTGAGTCCTCTAGCCTGCAAATCAGCCACTACCTGGGCCTTGTCCGCAGGCAGAACGTCACACTAACCTGGTCAATGCTGGCTTCTGCGCCAAGGCTTTGCGCTGTCTTGGCATTGTCGCCCGTCAACATAATGACCTGCAAGCCCATGGCCTTGAGGCGTCGGACAGCCTCGACTAGTCTCCTTGAGCGGGTCGGCTACCGCAATCAGGCCTAGGAGCTCATGCTCATTAGCCACATAAATTGGCGTTCTTGCCCCCACCGCCAAAAGCCGCCGCCTGCTCTTCTGCCTGACCCAAATCCAGCCCCTGCTCTTGCATGAGCCGTCGGTTGCCCAGGTAATAAGTCGCCTGATCTAGCCGGACTTGAATCCCCGACCCGGTCAGAGATTGGAAGTCAGTCACTTCAGGCAAAGCTAGCTCCCTGCTCACGGGCACCGGCCACAGCTGGCCTGACCCAGTGGGTGCTCAGAGTTAACTTCAGTCGCAGCAAGGCCAATGTAACTGATCTGGCGTCCGACCTGTCGGAGGCAGGACATCGGTCACTTGGGGTTGACCCTGGGTCAGGGTCCCCGTCTTATCCAAGACTACGGCGTCCACTTGGTGGGCCATTTCCAGGGCGGTCCCGGACTTAATCAGGATGCCCTGCTCAGCCCCCTTACCGGTCCCCACCATAATGGCCGTCGGTGTCGCCAAGCCCAGTGCACATGGGCAGGCAATGACCAGGACTGCAATGCTAATGGTCAAGGCAAAACCCCAAGACTGGCCACCAACTCAGGTACCAGGCCAGACCTGCCACCAGGGCCAAGGTCATACACTACCGGCACGAAGACAGCCGAAACCCGGTCAGCCAATTGGGCAATAGGGCTTTGAGCCTTGAGTCGCTGAACTAAATGAATAATCTGCGCCAAGGTGGTGTCTTGGCCCACTTTATTGGCTCAACAATTAAAAGACCTTGGTCAGGTTGAGGTCGGCGCTCACCACTTGGTCATCACCTACCTTTAGCAACCGGCAGGTCTCGCCAGTTAACATGGACTCATCCACCCAGGATTGGCCCTCTCACACTGCTAGCTCGTCGACCGGAATCTTTTTGTCCAGGTCGGACCTGAACTAGGTCGCCCACTTGGACTTGGGTCCAGTGGCAAGGTCACTTCCTGGCCTTCTCGTAAGACCTGAGCCTCTTGGGCGCTAACTTAATCAGGGCCTGAATGGCTACTTGAGGTCTGACCCTGGACCGGGCTTCGAAAGTATTTACTCTAGTGTCACCAGGGTCTGGATGACGCCACTGACCCATCATAGAGGACATGCGCATGGTGGTCGCCCCAACCAGACCTGAATACTACTATAGAGGCTAGGGCTACCGCTGCACTCGTTCCCAGGGCCACGGAGAATCCATATAGGATGCCTTTGACTCAAAATGCTTGGCCATTTACGAAAAAGGACCTGCCCCGCCAGAGAATAGGCGAGGTCAAGGCGCACCGCAGACTAACAAAGAGTCACACCCCACGATGGCAGAGCCATGTTGGTAGGTCAGGCCTACCATTTCGGCCATGGCTAGACAGAGCAGTGGCAAGGCGAAAATGGCCGACAGCCAGAAACGACGCCAGAGGGTCACGCTTTGCGGTCGGCTGCTTTGGGCCGCCTGATCCGCCTCTCTGTCGATTTGCGCTTGGCTAGCTCCGTGCACTGATCTGCTAGGGACCTGGGCTTGATAGGCCGGCCTCTGCCACGGTTTGGCAAATTATTTCTTCCACTAATAGCGCCTGGCCGGTAGGTCACCGACAGGGACTTCAGTGGCCAGATTGACGCTAGTCAAGGCTGACTTCTGGCAGGTCGCTGACTGCAGACTCAATATTGGCTGAGCAAGAAGCACAGGACATGCCTGTTAGGGCGAAGTTTTGCGTCACTTGGGGCAGGACCAAATCATAACCGGTCAGCCTCGACCGTCAGCCTGCAAGTCTAGGGGGCTGACACTCCTTCTGTCTCCAGGCTGACTTTTTCAGTTGCTAAATTAACTTGTCTGACTTGACGCCCGTTACGGCCTGCGTAGGGCTACTTCACTGTATGGGCACAAGAAGTGCAAGACAAGCCTTGAACCGCATATTCTTGTGACATGGTCATCACCTTCCTCAATCTCATTTTTAGATTACAAGTGTAATCTTTCATTTCTAGTATAACACCTTAGATTACATTTGTAAACCCTCTTTTTCTCAGACTTAAGACCGATTTTACTCTTTATGCCAGAATATCCCTTGACGCATTATACTATGCGTTGTAGTAGGTGTAGAAAGGAAGAACGCCTATGGAAGCTCAACTCAAGCGGGCCTTTTGAAGTCTGTGTATTGGCCGCCTGCGCCAAGAAGACTCTCACGGCTACAAAATTGTCAAAGATGTGTCGAATACATTCCGATCTCCGAATCCACCCTTCTACCCCATCCTCAAGCGACCGGAAGCCAACCAGTGGGTACGCCACTCGATTGAGCATAAGGACGTCTACGCAGTACTACCGCCTGACCCATGTCGGCCACAGTCAAATCCAGAACTTTCTCCAGGACTGGACGCCGTCATGAAAGCCTACCACTTTATCCTAGGGAGATGATCGACATGAATAGATACGACTTCAAACACCAACTAGCCCGCGCGTCATGCCTACCTGAGGAAGAACTGGCCACCACCCTGTCCTTCTTCGACGAAATGATTGATGACCGCCTAGATGAAGGCATGACCGAGGAGCAAGCTGTAGTGGACTTGGGTGACTTAGATGAAAATTGCCAACCGATTCTAGCGAAATGTCACCCCTTTGAGCAGGTCAAACAAAAACTCAAACCCAAACGCCCTATTTTCGGTGGCCAATGGGTCTTGATTGCCCTGACCTTCCCCATCTGGTTGCCACTTATTATAACGGTCGGCGCTATAGGCTTTGCCTTGGTTTTGGTGATGGCATCCCTACTCTTCGCCTTCTATGTCACGGTCTTTGCCCTTATTTTTGGCGGTGCATTCATAGCGGTGACCAGGCCCTTCACCTCCGGTTTCAACCTGATTAATGCCCCTTCAACTTCGGGAGCAGGTCTTTCCCCTAGTCGGTCTAGGTCTCCTATTCTTGCCATGGGCCCAACGCGGCTTCCGCAATCTCAACCATCGACTGCGCTGGATTCACTCTCGTCGCGACTAGACTCACCTAGAAAGGAGCTTATTTATGAAAAACCTGACTAAAATCGCCATTTTACTCATTATCATTGGTCTCTTGTCCATTGGGACGGCCTTCGCCCTATCGGGTGGCGACCTAACCCGCTTCAGTATGGCCGGAACGCCAGAGAACAAGCAATACCAAGCCTCAGCTAGCGATGACTGGAGTTGGTCGTCAAGGCTTCTGATTGCGGATGTGACCGTCACAGGCGCCGACCAATCCGACATCAAGATTGACTATACCGAAGATCGCAGCATCAACTATAACATCAAGCAAGAAGGCTCCCGCCTGATTATGCAATCCAAGGGCCAGTTCTTCTTCTTCAATTTCTGGTCCTTCAACCCCTTCGGTATCTTCAATTCCCACAAGATTAACATCACCCTTCCTAAGAGTCTGGCCGCCAAAGTGGACGTCAGGTCTTCGACTGGGTCCATCACCGTCAGCGACCTTAACCTCAAGGACAACCTCAAACTCGACGACTCGACTGGCGACATCCACCAGAAAAGGTATAAGGCTAGCAAGGATATCAACGTCTCTGCCTCAACGGGTAAGATTAGCCTTGACCAGGTTTCCGGCCAAAAACTTTGACCTATCTGCTTCAACGGGTGATATCCGCACCAAGCAAACCCAAGCCAGTGGCACGACCTTCAAGGCCAATAGTTCAACTGGGAGCCTGGACATTCAGGATTTGAATGATGTCCCAGACATTGAACTCTCCTCTTCAACGGGTGATATTAAGGCCACGATTCAAGGCAAACGCAAGGACTATCAAAACGACACCAAGACCATGGGCAACAAAAACCCAAGAAAACGAAGGCGCTGAAAGAAAGTCAAGGCCCACTCGTCAACTGGCAATGTTAACGTCCAATTCTCAGAATAATCGAGATAGAAAAAGAGGCCCTAGGGCCTCTTTTTGTCTCACCCGCTTCTGGCTTGAGTTGGCCGGCCACGGCTACCGCTCTAGGCAAAAAGCTAGGCCCTTGTGGAGGACTGGCTTCAGCCGACCTAGCGACTGTCTTCCGCCTTGGCGGTCTATGCAGTGGCCTAAGTCTCGAAATAAGATATAAGAAAAAGAGGCCCCTAGAGCCTCTTTTTGTCTCACCTGCTTTTTGCCTTTGTTCTGAGCTTTAGCACGGTGAGCGCTCTAGGCAAGTAGGGGCTCTCAGGGCGGATCGGCTTTCAGCCACTTGCAGCTGTCTTCTGCCTTGGCGGTCTATGGTAGGGCCTATGCTCGCGCTCAGCGCCACTCATACGCCTGCCATCCCTAATGCCACAAAGTGGCTACTTTGCCCTGCACCACCTTGCCAAGCTTTGGGGGCTAAATATATGATTATATCCGCTTTTTCAGAAATTCAACTACATTTTGGGTAAATGGAAATGCCAATAACCCAGTTGTGCTTCTCAACATAAAACTCAAACCCTTGCTCCGTACTAATAATAGTCTTCTTATACTCTGGATTAGAGAATATTTTGTCTTGGTACTTCTCTCCACCATAAAAATACAGTCTCTAAATCCTCATAATCAACATTTTCTTGGTTTTCTAATTTCTCATAGATATCCTTTGCCTTTAGCTTCACCTAGTCTAAGCTTTTAAATCAAATAAGATTTTACCTAGTGAATACGAAGAAATAGACAAGAAAGAAACTAAAGAAAAATGGAAGACGCTGTCGCCAAGTTCTTATATTTTAACAGATCATAAAGGTCATGTTGAACACCCTTTAAGATTTCCATTACTAAAGGATTGGATTTTAAGAATGTTATGAACTCGAAGGAGGCACCTGATTTTTCGATTATATCAATCGTAACTTGTCTATATTCATAAACACTAGAATACATATTTTTTTCATCATATTACCCGGAATATACTGCACAACAATGAAATTGATAGAGATATTAAAACACCAACCGCCCAAGATCGGTTAGTAATCTTCCTAATAGAATGAAGGTAAAATTAAAGTCAACAAAGCATAAAATAAACTTGAATTGATAAGAAAAGTCCCAATACTCTCTACGCTTGAAAGATGTTCAAAATCATTGATACTGAAGAAAATGATTGTAGAAATGAGTGGAACAGAATAATAAAACAAGCTAGGAATATAGAACCTCGAAGACATAATTATCCCAAGAATCAGTATTGTCAATATAATGTATTGCACAATTTCTGGAAACTGGATTTTCACAGTAAACTAAAGTCACTATGGATATCAGAAAATGGTCTCGTAGATTACAGAAAAATAGCTTGGTCAATCTTCTTGGCGACTTTTTCAAATCAGTTAAGCACCTCTTTTCAGTGACATAATACAATCTCTCTCTCTTATAAGTTTATACTTCATCTCGTTTGTCATCAATCTCTTCTACTACTTCTTTTCTACACCATAAAATAATCCTATAATGACTATAAGTGAAAAAGATGATGAAAGACACTTCCCGGATATAAAATCACAAGTGTAGCAATACCTAAAAATATTGCGTGGGTTGATATTTTTACGTTTTTGTTCATCCTTACTCTCCTCGAATTTATTTAGCGTTTGAAATATAAATTTAAACAACAAAAATAATCATATTATAATTACTACTTCTTCACTATAAGTTTTACAAACATACCACTGATTTGAGTTACAAGACAGTCAATCACATTCCACTCAGCCTTAAAATCAAGATGAATCATACTAGTGACTGATAGATGAGAACTCTCTCCTAAAAATCCGAGATTTCCTGTAGTTTGGCCCCTGAACTAAAAGATATCTTTGCTCCACAAAGTCAGTCACCAAAATAAGCTTTTAATCTCGCTACTTGTTCTTGACCCAACATCTCTTGACCGTCAATCAGTTTATTTAGGCATCAAGCTCCACACCAGAAGTCTCACTCAGTCGTTTGAGATAGTCCGCCCTTTATTGTGTAATTTTATACGGATTAATTCGCATAGTAGTCATGCTGGTCACCCCTAAGAACGGTGGCTTCATCCCGAATGTCGATGGTGTCACTCAGCAAATCAAAAACCGTCTGCAAATTCAAGAGGCCCGCTAAATTACGAATGACCTTCTTAATTTGGCGCAAGATATAATCATTTTCAACAAACATAACGCTTCCTCCTTTGGCATGATAACTCTGCTTTACACCCTATTATAGCCCTCTAAAACAAAAATAAAACAGGCCTCACTTCATTTAAATACAGGCTTTGCTCGACTATTTTTTTCATCCTAACTTCGGCACCAACCCTAAGGGAAATTGAGGCAGCTAAAGACTCTCGCTCCAGAGCTCAACTTTTAACGCTAGTCCCTAGCCTTGGCCTAGGCGGACGTGGGCAAAGTGGCCTCTAGGCCACTAGGATGGCGGGCGGCATGAGTGGCCTTGGAGCGCTAGCGACTTAGGCCACCATAGACCGCCAAGGCGGAAGACAGCCGCAGGCTGGCTGGAGCCGGTCCCGCCACAAGGGCCATCTTTCCCTAAGCATCCGACCAGGCCAAGGCAGACTGAGGCAGAAACAAAAGGACCCTGACCCTCAACAAAGAGAGGTCGGGTCCTTTAACTAATCAAATGCTGACATTAAATCTGGTTTTGGGTGGTTTGGAAGGAGACCTGACCTCTTGGTCTGGTTGGGACGTGGCTTCCAAAATATAGGTGCATGATTGTGACGCTTAACAAAGGCTATGACCTGTTTGCCATCTAGGGCGCACATAAATAGCCGTCACTCATAGTTGAGGTCGCTCTTGCCTAGCTGCATGCCATAGAATTGGAAGCTTGCTGCTTGGCCGTCCACTTTGGCTTGGTTAAGGACTTGGTCGGGAACCGCCAAATCATAATATGACAAGGCTGTAGCTGGGGTTGCGACCTGGTAAGTTTGGCCTTGGGCCTCACTGGCAGGCTTCCATGACTTGGGCAATATGATCCTTTCTAATGTCACTTGGCCCCGCGATTGTGCCCTCATCACTCGTCTGGCCACTGTCCCGATTGTCAGGATTGAGATACTTAGCAAAGCCCTGACTCAATTCCTGATTCTCGGTCTCTTTGAAATCTAACTTATCGCTGTCAGACAAATGGGCCTGACTGTAGAGGACTTGGGGCTGGCCTTGATGGAGAGTGAAGAGGTAGAGATGACGCTGACTTGGGTCCGAATCGGTGGTCTCATAGCTATCCAAGACCAGGTAATCGTACCGAGCGTTTTTGACATTGCCCATAATATTCCAGGTCACGGCTTGCCCATGGACGGTGGCGTTTTTGAGCCGATTACTGCTGTCGCCAATACCCACAAAATCCTCCAAATGCAAAGGCCGATAGTCTTGCTTCATGCCTTGGGCCCACTTGAGGAAGAAGGAAGCAAAGGCTTGCTTATCCCAATTGAGATAGTGCTGAAAGTCTGCTGACTCCTGCTCAATGCGTTGGCTATCTTGAGGGTGGAGACCCTTGAGCCGCTCCCCTTCCTGATAGGCCGCGGTAAAAGGCACTTGGACTGAAGACCGCGCGTCTTCACTCAGCGAATCGCGGTAGTCCAACTGTTTTTGATAGGCAGCTTGCATCTGCTTGAAATAAGAGGGCTGAGCCTGACTGCTAGCCGGCTCCTGGCTGGCTTGCGAGGCCCCTTGAGATTTGGCCTCACTTGCTGACTGACTACTTGACTGGCTATGACTGGATTGACTAGTAGACACACTGCTGACGGATTCACTGGTCACAGAATTCGCGACCTGTGTGCTAGTAGCTCCTTGATTGCCTTGACCATGCCCACACCCACTCAGGGCTAGGGCTCCAATAACCGTACCGACGAGTAATGCATACCGCTTACTCATGGTGACGCGCCTCCTTTTTGCTTGTGACTTTTACTTACACCCTAATTACAGTCTTCTACCAAAAATAAAAAGTCCTAGACCATTTAAATACAGGCTTTGTATGACAAATTATTCGTCCAACTTCAACACCAACTTATGGAAATTAGGGCGACCAAAGACTTGCGCCAGGGGCTAAAAGGGATGACTAGCGCATTAGAGGCCCTTGGAGCGCAGCGACTTAGGGACTCAATAGCTAGGCAAGGCGAGAGACTGGTCGGACAGCGCCAACCGGTCGAAAATTTCAAACCAAGTTTTTGGCTTGAGCCCCTGATTTCCAAGTCACACCCGACCCTTTGGCTAGGCCGGGTGCGGACAGTGGCCCTGTGGCTCAAGGATGGCGGGCGTCATGAGTGGCCTTGAGCGATGCAGTGAGTTAGACACCATAGACCGCCAAGGTGGAAGACTCAGCCTCTGCGAGGCTGGAGCCGGTCCCACACAGTGGTCCACTTTGCCCTAAGCACCTGGACCAAGGCAGACGAGCGACAAGCAAAAAGACAGAGGTCCTTCGATCTCTGTCCTCCGCTAGGTTATAGCTTGTCTTATTTACCGAATGACTTAACGCGATCTTGGTCAGCTATGTATTCTTTGTCGCCACTGGCGCTACCACGCTACTCGAATGGTGCTTGAGCACGTAATTTCCAAGTAGATGGGATATTGTATTTAGCGCTTTACTTTCTCGTCAACTAATGGTTGTAGTGATGCACGTTCATGCCGATGTTTTGTTCAGCCAATGCCAACCATACTGCGTAAGTTGATCCCGTGGGCTTGTTCTGACCAGATTGGGAAGTTGTCAGCGTAGAAAGGGAAGTTGCTAGTAAGCCTTCTACGACTTCTTGGTCTTCGAAGAAGAGGATGGTCCCAGACCTCGTCATGCGAAACCTCATAGAACGACCTTTAGTCCCTTCAAAAAGCTTCTGGCGGCGTTACCTTTTTCAAGTTCGCTATATGCAATCTCGTTCCAGAAGTCTTCAGACTCTTTGCCGAATAAGATAGACAGCTAGATTGAGAGTTGAAGGCAGATGGTGCTTCTTCTCATGGCTTTTTCTACGATTTCAACAAGAGCATCGTTAGAAACTGGCGCCCCTTACCGAGTGCGTAAATTGAACGACGTTTTGCTTGTGATTGGTTAAAGTTTGACATATTAATTACCTCTATTCTTTCTATTTTATATATTCTAATCTCAAGGATATTTAATTTACTTAGATTATTGAGCGCTTTGCGCAATGGCCTTTTTCTAAATCATCTACCACATCTTGCATGGTGATGCGCTTGAGCTCATTTTTCCATGCCGCTTGGATCTGTATCAATTCTGCCATCTACCGCTTGGTGAATATTGCGACCTACCGGACGAGTCCTGATGTGGGTTAGGATGGGAACTAAAGAGCCCATCCTTATCGACACTGTCTCACCGTGACATAGATATCATAAAAAGTGATGGCATCCAGGGTTTGGCCAGCGTGACCCCCACCGCCTTGACGCGACTCGATAATGCCTTCCGCCTAGCCGGATAGGACCGACCGAACGACCACGGGGTTGACCTGGAATACTCTCCGCTAGGAAGTTACTGGTCACGCGTCGCGGTCTTGTCTCAAAGCAGATGACGCACAATGAATGGATTGCAATGGTAAAAGGACTTGATATTTGCATAGACTCACACCCTGATTTCTACTTTCTTACCATGGTTGAGACGACTTAAGGCTTCAAGCAACCGTCTGCCTGGTTTACCATTGGCTACTGGGACAACTCCTTAATCTACCCTCCTTTATTGTCAAATGCTAACTTGTAACTTTCTGTGTTACAAGTTTATGTTTAAATCTTACCACCCTGTCTTTTATTTGTCAACCCCATTGACTTAAAATTGTTAGGCTTCATTTTTCCTTGATATAGAGCCCTTTCTAGCCAATTCTGACTTAGCCAGAGCGAGGTTCAAGGACAAATAGAGGTCCTGCAGGTTGGCTCTTCCATTTTGCTCCCTAATCCTAAAACACGAACGAGGCCATTTTTCTTGGCCTCATTATTCGTTTTTAGCCACAAGGCCTGACATTTCTGTTATAATCATAGCAGAAGCCCCTTGCAAGGGCTGGCCATTACCAAGCATTCTAGGAGGACCGCTAATCCATGACCCATCTATCTGATATTGAAATCGCCAACTCTGTTAGCCCTCGCCCCTATCGAGGACATCGTCGCTTCAGTGGGCTTTGGGAAAAACCCCAAAACCTCTTCCGCTACGGCCATCACATCGCTGTAAAGTGACCTGGCTTCCCTACCCAAAGAAGCAAGCAAGCCAGGCAACTAGTCCTAGTGACTGCCATCACGCCAACGCCACGACGGGCGTAAGACCACGACCTCAGTAGGTCTGGCTGATGCCCTCAGCCCAATTCGGCAAGAAGGTCGCCATCGCCCTGCGCGAACCGTCCCTGGCCCAGTCTTTGGGGTCAAGGGGCGCCAGCCCAGTGGCTATGCCCCAAGTCATTCCTATGGAAGATATCAACCTGCACTTTACCGGGGACTTCATGCCATCAGCGCGGCTAACAACCTCTTTGCCGGGTACCATGGCGTCGACAACCACATCCACCACGGCAATGCTTTGTAGTGCATCGACAGCCGTCGCATCGCCTGGAAACGGGTGGTCGACATGAACGACCGCCAGTTGCGTCATATCGTTAACTGCCTCCAAGGCAAGATTAACGGCGTACCGCGCGAAGACGGCTACGACATCACCGTCGCTTCCGAAATCATGGCAGTCCTCTCGCTTGGCGACCACTCTATCTGACCTCAAGCGAACGCCTGGCTCGCATCATCGTGGCTCATACCTTCGACGGTCGTCCCGTGACCGCCGCTGACCTCAAGGCCGAGGGCGCCATGGCCACCCCTGCTCAAGAATGCCATCAATCCTCAACCTGGTTCAAAACCCTGGAAGGCACTCCTGCCTTTGTCCACGGCGGGCCATTCTGCCAACATCGCCCACGGCTGTAACTCGTCCTAGCTACCAAGCCAGCCCTGCGCCAAAGCCGATTAGTGTGGTCACCGAGGTCGGCTTCGGCGCTGACCTAGGTGCAGAGAAATTCTGAGACATCAAGTGTCGCCCTGGCTGACTTAGAGCCTGACGCGAGTCGTGCTGGTGCCACCATCCGGGCCCTCAAAGATGCACGGTGGCGTGCCTAAAGACCGACTTAGGTCCTGAAAACGTGGAAGCTGTCAAGGCGGGCTTTGCCCTAACTGGACAGCACTGGCGACCATCCAAGAAGCCTTTGGCCTGCCAGTGGTCGTGACTATCAACAAGTTCCCAACCGACACCGAGGCTGAACTCGAGGCCGTCTACCAAGCCTGCCAAGCCTCGTGGCGTCGACGTGGCCATCTCCGATGTTTGGGGCCAAGGCGGGCCGGCGGTCGCGATTTGGCTGAGAAAGTAGTGGCTCTGACGGAGGCAACTAAGACTTCCGCTACATCTACGACCTGGATGATTCCATCCAAGACAAGATCACCAAGATCGTCCAAAAAGTATATGGTGGTGCAGGCATCAGCCTGACCCCAGCTTACCAAGCAGTGAGCTCAGAGCGGAAGACCTGGGATTCGGTCAGCCATAATCTGTATGGCCAAGACCCAGTACTCCTTCTCCGACAATGCTAACCTGATTGGGGCACCTAAGAGACTTCACTGTCACCATTAAGAAAACTCAAGGTCTCAGCCGGCGCCGGCTTCATCGTGGCCTTGACCGGTGACACATCATGACCATGCAGGCCTGCCCTAAATCCCCTGGCATTGAACGTAGGTCGACATCGATGCCGACGGCAAGTGACCGGCCTCTTCTAATCTAATCCGAGACAGTAAAGAGCCTCAGATGGCAGAGGCTCTCTTTATTTATCTTGTAAACGGCAAAGTAATGCAAGAAGGCATGGGCCACGCCGTCTTCTTCATTGGATAGGGTCAAGAGTCAGCCTGGGCCTTAGTGGCTCACTGGCATAGCCATGACCACCGCCTGGCCTACCACTTGGAACATGGCCAGGTCATTGGTCCCCATCGCCAAAAGGCCATGAGTCTCCTGGCGGGTCAGACCTTCCTGCTCCTGGATATACTGATGCCCAGGGATTTCTGAGCCAGGTGCGGCGTCACTTCCAGATAAGGAATACTAGTCTGGTAGAGGCCGATTTCGGCTTCTGGATAGGCTACGGGCAAATAGGCTTTGACCTCTTCCATGAGGTCATGGTCGAAGGTTACCAACATGAGCTTGAAAAACCTTGCGCCAGGGGCCTGGAAGAAGTCTCATTTAGTCCACCAGGACATAGTCTAGACCAGCTCAGTTCTGCTCATAGGCCACACAGTCATCGTAGCGGTCCACAAACCAGGTCTGGTCGTCGAAGACACTAATGCTGAGGTCGGGATAGCGCCCTCTTAAATCCAGGACTAGAGTCTTGGCTAATTCATAGTCCATCCGGACCTCATGAATGACCTGGTAGCCCTCAGGACTGGCCTGGAAAAATATAGCCCCCACTGAAGCCCACATGGACATCATGAAGACCCAGTGGTCGATAGCCTCCCGCATTTCCATAGTGAGCGGGCCGAGACCAGGGTCAGGGGCAGGCCCACTTGGCGAATGACCTGGGCCGTCTCCGGACTAATGCGGCCGTCCTCCCGCAGAATGGTCCCATCCATATCGGAAAAAAGATGTTTAATCATGGTCGCATCCTTTCTAATTGGCCTAAACCTCAATTATTGAGAATGAACTTTTCGAAATTGAATATTTTCATAAGTACTAAGAAGGTTCACAATCACCAGTAGAACTAAAACCGTGATGAAGACCACTGTTTCAAAGACACCTAGAATTAAGACCCTGTGGATTGAGAAAGCAAGATACCGATGATTGGCATTACGATGATCATGGATGCCCTCATGGGCGACTTACTGTTCTTCAAATATTGTGAACTGCCAATAATCAGCAAGATTGATAAAAGACCAAGAGAGGCAGAAATCACTAGGATTACTAATATCCAGGTCAGATTAGGCAAGATCAGATGCCCAAAATAGCTGACTCTAGTGTATTCACCACTAAGGTATAGCTGGAGAGGAAAGCGTGGACAGGGCCAAGGACGGCAAGGCACAACCTAAGGCTTTTTCTCAGAATCAGGACTCTTTTGGCGATAGGGGCGTGTAAGAGGCCCTCCAAAGTCTTGTGCTCCTTCTCCCTCACAGCTGTTCGTCTACATAGCGTCGCAGTACATATTAGGTCAGACATAAATAGCGGTAAGAAGAAGTAGGTCAGGACAGCGTAGAGGGGTATGGTTTCCTTGGTCAGATAAGTCGATAATCGATAAGCTTTCAAATTGTTCAAGAAAAGCTATTAAGACCCACTATGCTAGCCGACACTTCCTTACTCGTGCCCACAAGTAATATGAGTGTTGGAAGGACAATACTGAAGATAATGGCCATGGACAGTAAGGACAGCAGTAAGCTTTTCTCCTTGACTAATTCCTTGTATTCCTTTTTGATCATGACCTTTAATTGCTGTCTATTCATGGCTATCTACCCCGATAATTCTAAAGTATATTTCTTTGACGGTTTCCCTTACTTTATAGACATAATGAATGTCATTGCCTTTTTGAACTAAGCTTCTGACCAGGTCAGCTAGCTGATCATCATTCTCCACTGAGATGGTAAATTCATCCTGCAGATTCCCGCTTACTTGACCATGGGCAAGTAATTCCTTGATGTGGTCAGGCTTAAATTTACCCTTAAAATGAACTTGCTTATCTTGACGACGTAGCTTATCCACTGTATCGCTAATCAGTATCCTACCTTCAGAGATAATCCCAATACTATCGACCACGCCATCCATCCCGTATAGATAGTGGGTGGACATGATAATGGTCACGCCCTCTTGCTTGAGGGTATTAATGAAGTCATAAAACTCATCAATGGCGAGGGTCTAGTCCGGTTGTTGGCTCATCCAAATCAAGCACCTCAGGATTATGAAACATGGCTCTATGCCAAAGATGACTTTCTGCCGATTACCTCTTTACTGAGACTTCCTACTGGCATGTTAGAATAGGCTTTAAATGAAACTTCTGCTTTAACTCATCTAGTCTTCTTTTGATAGTGGCTTGGTCCAAACCATAGATTTGACCCCATAAGGCCAGATTGTCTTTCAAGCGTTAGATTTTCATGAGATTGCCGTCATTTTGAACTCCCCAATACGCACAAGAGATCAGACCGATTGAGCGGTCAGCTCCCTGGCCAAAAAGCCTAATGGTCCCCTGTCTCGGCCTTCAATAAACCCAAGATGACACGAATCAGGGTAGTCTTCCTGCCCCATTGGGTCCCAAAGAAGGCGAAGACTTGCTCTCTCCCCAATACTTAAAGAGACATCTTGAATAACTTGTTTTGACCCAATTTTCTCTTATTAACTCATTAATTTCAATTACCATTAGCTTTTCGCGCCCTCTTGACATCTATCAAGCAAATTAAAATATATGACGGTGAACTCTGAATCTATTTTGTCTCTTTTCTCATACCTTTGGGCACTAATTTTGGCGCCTCCTTTGTAGCTAGCGTAACTAATACCTCCGCCCTTGGCAAAATATTCCTTTGAGTCGTCAATGGCGATTTCAAGTCACTTCTTCTGCCTTCTTGGGCAGGCGCAATTCTAGGACTTGCCAGTTAGCCAGGGACACAATCAGATAGCGAGTCTTCTGCAGTCTACCACCAGTTGCGTTGGTAGCATTTAGACCTCAGTCGGTCATGATATTCTGGTCGGGCTCTTCCCCAGTTAATATCGAAATCCAGGGTCAGAATATCATTGAAATGCCAGACCTCTAGTCCATCTCCCCAGAAGATTAGGTGGTTCTGATAGACCATGCAGGTAATCTCCGGCCACTCCCGGTCGGGCTGGAAGTCATCGCTTTCCACTTGGGGATAGTTTTGGACTAGGTAGTGCCGTGCTCTTGTTGTGATATGAATCAGCCAAGATTGGCGGATTAGCCGGAGCAACGGGCGATTAGAGGCGCAAAGAATAATATCAGTGCAACTCTAAAAATATACATGAAGAGTAGGCTTGCTAGGCAGCGGGCAATGGCCCCATAGCGAGACGAGGCCTGGGCCATGAGATGCGATGCTCGGAAATGGCTATTAGGCAGGGGCCTTGGTGGGGTAGCTTTTTGCGACATAGTTTACTCCTTAGTTTGACAATCTAAGGCTAAGCGCTCTTCTAAGTAGGCGATCTTAGCAAAGTCTTTATGGTTATTTTGATCATTACGATAGGAATCCTGGGAGGAAGCCGGTAGATGGCCGATGACACTGGCTCATGGTAGGTAAATGAAGCGAGCCCCTGACAGTCTTCCAGGGCAGGTCCTCCAAGGGCACGCTGGCAAAAGTCTGGCAAAGTATCCAGAGCGCCAAACTCTGCTGAGCGAGCAGGCCCTTGAATTCATGCTCGTGTCCGGTCTACCAAGACATAGCTCAGATCCTCCATCAGGCCTTCAAGCGCACTCAAAGTCATAGATGCGTAAGTGGTCAGGCGCCTCCCACCCCGCGGATCACCCGGCACATGGATGTCCAGATCGCGCCTCGCGCAGATTGGCCCGTCCGACCTCCAGGCCGACCGATCCCATCAAGAGGGGCACAATGCCCCGCTCATTCAGGGCTCTACAATGCTTAAAAAGGCTTCAAATAAGGGACTTGTCATCAACTAACTTGGCTCCCTTCTTAGAGGTCGGCACTTGGGCTTTAATTTTATCTAGGAAGGCCGATAATTTTCTCAGGCTTCTTCGCCTCTACAGGCTAGTGGCTTTTGTTGAACTGGCTAATGCTCACTATGCGCAGAATATGGCGAGCTAAAACGACCATAATCCTGCATGAAGAGGCAGACGAAGAAGCCTACTGGTATCGTGGTGGTACAACCTAAAACTTTCGTTCGACCCTTCAATAAGGCTTGAGGGATACATGGTATCACTATAATCGTAGGGCAAAGCCCTCTTTAACCAAGACGCGATCAGCGAAGCCCCTGAGCATAGCAGGCGTCGCCCACCAAATGGGATAGGATGAAGATCAGATGGTCAGGCCTGTCACCAAGTCGCGATAAGGCCATTTGCGGGTCCTTGTCTAAAATCGCGACGCTTATGGTCTTGATCGAAGACTAGGCAGGATCGAAGCCTTTCCTTGTGCTCCAGGTAGAGAGATCTAGGGTCTTGACCTCATAGGCCCTCCACCCCAGCCTCCCACTCACGGGGCTAGGATCTGAGCATGAGACCTTGATGGTTAGGGTAGGCATAAACAATTGAGACTCTTCATGGTATAACCTCTTATAATCTATCTGCGGTATTAGTCGGCTTGCCCTCCTCAGCCAAGAGACGTTGGAAGCCATACTCGTAGAGGTAGCTAGCCAGACGGGTCAGGGCGACAGACGCTGGGCACTTCTGCCTGACCTGGGACCATGGCATCCACTGGAGACCTGTAATCTCAACATAGCCTGGCGGTAGCGCCGGTGGTTGTAGACATTCATCGCGACGAGGGAAGACTAAGCAGAGCGAGGTCGGGTTCCAGACACAAACTGGTCTGGCTGTAGCGCGCCAAGGCCCTCGTCAGCATGGTCTTTAAAAAGGCCAGGCCTGGTCCAAATGACCATTCAAGAATTCTACACACTAGGACCAAGAGGACGAAAAGCCGAGACAAAGATCGGACCATCTGTTAGGGTGTCGTGAAGAGCGCGTGGAGAGACTGGACGACCTTCTTGAGTCGTCAGACCACTCTAGGTCCTGCTTGGATCAGAAATCCTGGTAGCGATCGTCAAGTCGCGCTTCAGTTGAGGTCGAGCCTCTTTCCCTGCTCCGAGCCTGAAGGACCAAATTTGTCCCTGTCCTCTGGACTCGGTTTCCCTGGACATTGCTTGGCTCCATCTCAACACCCTCCTTGAGGCTCAAATATTATAGCACAAAGGCAGGTGGGCCCCAAGTCCTCCCCTTATCCTTGAGTTTATGTGGTCAGAATTATCAAATGATAGATGAAAAGAGTACACTGTAAAGCGATTTGACTTCGACGGCGCAACTGCGAAATGTGCCCCCACCAACACAAACGACTCCGACATCCTGCTCCTGGTCATTGGCATCCTACTAGCGTCTATGCCGGCTCTGCTAGTCCCTTTATATAGCGGTATCGCCAGTGAGTGGCACTATCGGGATTGGGCTGATCATGCAGCAAAGTATTTGAGCATTCATCAGGACTACCCAATTAGCCCTCAACGATACTCTTCTACATTGCTCGCACAAATATATGAGGCAAGCAATTTCCTCTGTTGACCGCGCACTACCATTCGCCTCCTCCTATCATTATCAACCTGCCTCATCTGGTAGCGCCAGCCTGAACTGCACGACCCCTGACAGCCGCCCATCTTCTGTGGGATTATCTCGAGGGATTGCCATGAGCTTTCGCTGCTCATTGCGGTGCTTCAACAGGCAGGACCGCTTATTACTCGGTAGCACGGCCATAGCGCTTCAAATGGAGCATCCCAACGGTCTTCCTTATGCAGGATAATGCTGGTCTATAGCTTAACGTCTGGCTGACCTTCGACATCATTCAACACGTCATGTATGCCCTGATTATGAGTGCTCTGTCCGCAACTGCAGCTTCATGAAGAACATCCTCGCTTCTTCCTCGGCCCACATCCAACGTTCCATTATCTGTCTCAATCCGCAAGAAGTCGATGTCCGCCATCAACTCCCGTCGCCGGCTCGACTATTATTGAAAGTGAAGGTGGCTATTCCACCAGAAACACTACATGATTGTTCTCATTATTCAGCAAAATGAGTCAAGACACACTTAAGAAAATCATCGCCCATCCAGTCGCAAGTCCTTCATCACCATTACCAACATCAACAACATCTTGGGCAACTTCATGAGACACTCCACGAATTATAAGACAGCAAAAGGTCGGCACACACCCTATAAGTTGGATGGCTTTATGCAATTTGTGGGGTGTCTTTTAATGCTAAATAAGTTTTATTCAGAACTATTAGTAAAGATATAGGAGAGCCTAGCTCTCCTTTGTGACTACTACGTTTTATAGAGAGTCTTTTCTAGGGGTCAACCTTAAAGCGTGCAGTCCAATTCTCTAAGCTGATTATCGCTAATATCTTGTTTTACACGGCGAGCGCCACACCTGACTGTAAATCATTGCCATAGCACCAATCTGCCTCAATCAAGCCGTAGGTACTCATCGAGTGAGAGTTTCCAGAAGCAAAGAGCGCCATGATGAGGCCAGACTGCGCTGAAAAATCGCCCATTTTTCTTGGTGGTTGCCCTATCTCGTTGTGCCTTTGGTGTCATATAAGGAATGAGACCCACACTCTTCTGGGAAAACCGCTAGGACTCGGCCTGCATTTTCCAAAAGTAGTCGCGATAAGTGACGATTAGCATCCAAATCCTGAGTGAACGTTAGAGCAGGTGAAATTGGTTGGATGACAATGGAAGGAGATTGCCGATGGGCCGGATTAATCTTCAGTGACGCTCAATCATGACTCGTCAAAATGAGCTGGGAAATTCGAAGTTGATCAGTCCGCCATCTTTCAAAGCCCCAGGACAACATCATAGCGCAAGTTTCATCATTTGGAAATACGAACGAGCCCCAAGTCAAGCAACGGTTGCTTAGTTACATTACGAAAATAGCGTCCCGTCACGTTACCAGATAGTATTGTCCGCACTAAATCGGATGCACTTAAAACCCAATTCATGACTTTCGACCCTACTCTGTAGCTGTCCTCGTAGCCTGCACAAGTCTCTTCCGCGCTTGCGGCGAAACGTTGCCGCTGTTTCTGCTCATCCCAATATCGATAGATAGGACTCATAGGTTACTTCACACATACAAAGGAAGATTCTATAAATTTCTATAGTTGCCTCTTTCTACAGTTTCCGTTTACTTAATACTTCTTTTTCGTGATTGACGGTGACGTCGTCTAACCAATCCAGACCTACTGGGACCTTGTTTTGCAAGCAGAAACTAATTCCAAACTTGTCTGCATAAAGGGAAGTCTTTCCAGCTCCTCCGTACTCTAAGCTGAAACGACCGGTAAAGGTCACGATTCTCCATAGCCTTCAAGTCAGGCTAAGTTGGCTCTCAAGCAAGGCTTTTGAAGAGCTTTTTGGAGTATCACGGCTACCAATTACGCAGGCTGAGAATCCGAGTTAATTGTAGCACTCCAAAAGAAAGTCTCAAGTTTCACTACTGTCTTATCCAACAAGTTAGTACGTAATTAGTTCTTTAGCAATATCTTGCAACTCGTCGTCCATAATCACCACGTGATCTGAATCCCAACACGCACTGGACGAGATACATGTGTATAAGACCTTTTTCCCAAACAAGGCAGTGAAGATAATTTGTTTAGAGGATCAGTTGGATGAAAATGTCCTGCGTCTAGAAGAATCATTTTGTCTCATCGTTAGGCCATACATATAGAATTCATGAGAGCTGACTGTATAGCTTCCCGCACCGATGCAAACAAACACAACTTACTCGACCGTATCTTGGTAAGCTTCATCCAGTTGTTCAGAAAGATTTCGTCAAGAGACTCCATCAAGCGTTTACGAGAGTTAGGCGATCAATCGGATTGTCCTATATCCATCTGGACTCCAGAAATTGTTGTAACAGACTTGATTCAATTCTCTCCCATGTATGCGACGAATCTTTCGACTTCGCTTCCCATATTTCAATCCAATAGTCACACTTCTTTGTCGGGGTGTGACAAAGTCAGCCCATCCTTCATCATAGGATGCGAGGAAAGAAAGGTGAGGATTAAAATCAAGCCCCACACTGCTCCTTAGCCCACGCTACCCCAGTCAAAGTGCTTTGGTTCAATTTTGATTCAAATCCACTTTCTCATCTGTATCAGATAAATGGCTATGCAGATTTAGCTTGTGTCGCCCGAGGAATCAAGCTAGGGCCTTTTTCCAAGTCTTGTGAAAAGCTGATCTGGTGTTTAAAGAGCACTGGGTGAATTCCCCCGTTGACATGATGCGTCAGTTCACCATCCGGTTAGAGGAAGCCTCGTGACGTCATCGCTTGCCAACAGTGTACAGAAATCTTAATATTTTGAAGCTCTTTCGAGGGCGTTATCGGTATAATACCGATTCTGCATAGCGTTCTTTAGCAACTTGATAGGCTTGTTTAATTTGTAATTCGTTCATGTTTTCTCCTTAATTTGCGGTCTGTAACATTCAAAACTACTAGATGACGCTAACGAGTGACGAGCTTGCGAGAGATTCTCAGATTCTCAACCTAATCATTTTGTACCAGAATATTTCCAATCGCCGTAGCCTCTCCCGGCCTGCAATGACTTCTTTCCCAATGAGATTGGCAGTTAACTGATTGAGCAAGCTCCAGTTAGAACCTCCACCCACTACATGAAGGTAATCAATCGTCTCTGCCCTTAAGTCTTCAATTGCTTCAACTCCCTAGCATAAATACAGCTAGGTTAGAATAGACTACATGACTAATTCTCCCACAGTCTTCGGTATCGGGTCGCCCACTTTCGACAGGCGACAGATCTCCCTCAATCATGTTTTCTTTAGGGTTGTAAAACGATCATGGTTCAGGTCGATTTCTTGTGAGGCATGTACGCTTCTTTGCTTTGCTCGCCATTTCCTGATAGGAGAAATTGGTAAATCTGTTAGACACGCAATCTTCTGCAAAGCACCACATACCTGTGATATTTTTAAAATGTGGTATGATAAACACGCTCATTGGTGTAGTTTGCTGATAGGTCTTAGCATTTACTAGAGCAGGTCATTCTCTAGACCAACAAGTGACCAGGTCGCACAATGAGAGAACCAAGTCCCTTTCAGCTTTGACTGCTTTAGCCTTTTTGGAAGAATCGAACAGAGACCTGTAGCTATTTTTAGTGGCCTTTAAGCCAAGAGTTCTTCGAAGTCCATGCCACTAAATTTTATCGAACTGACTGTTATAGAGGTCAGCATGATGTAACCAGAGCCATGAGCTCCCGGTGGTTACCTTGTTCGATAATACAGCCTTCTCCATGACCAGGATATAGTCGGCATTCTTAATAGTCGACAGACGGTGAGCGATGACGAAGAAGTCCGCCCTTCCATAAGGGTATCCATGGCCTGTTAGATCAGTTCTTCGGTCCGGGTATCCACGCGAAGTGGCCTCGTCCAAGATCAGCAGTGGCGCGTCCTTATAGCACAGGCGCGACGTGGTCATGAGTTGCTTTGCCCGACCGACAAAGGTGACCCGTGTCATCCAGAACCGTGTCGTAAAGCCTTAGGCAGGGTCATGATATAGTGGTGGACGCGACTGGCATATTGCCTCGACCACCTGTTCGTCACTAATCCGGTCTGGTTGAAGATGGGGTTTTCCTTGATGGTCCCTTCAAAGAGCCAGGTGTCCTGTAGGACCATGGCGAAAGCATCGTAGACTTCTGACCCGCTTCATTTTGGGCCAGGTCTACGCCATCAATGGCGATGGTCCCTGGTTGATTTCATGGAACTTCATAAGCAGGTTAACAATGGTGGTCTTACCGCCCGCTGATCCGGCCCTACATGGCAATCTTCTTACGAGGGCGGGCTTGGGCCGTAAAGTCAGTGTGATGGTTTGATCAGGTGAATAACCGAAAGGTGACTTGGTCGAGGTGACCTGCCCTTAATCTCGGTCAAAGCCTGTGGCGGTTGGTGGTCATCCGCCGATTTCTTCTTCATTAAGAATTCGGAGACCCGACTCATGCCGCCTCAGCTTGTTACGTAGGAGGTCATGCCTTGGGCCAGTTGAAATAGGTTGACCGAAGATCCGAGACATAGACCATAAAAAGGCACGATAGTCCCCATGGTCACGCCACTGCCCCTCCTGTAGGGCCAAGATAGCCCAACGATAATAACCAGGACGTGGAAGTTACCGATGAAAATCATAAGCGGCATCATAATGCCGAGATAAATTGAGACTTCCAGATGCTATCATGGAGTTGGCCATTGAGCTTGGCGAACTGGGCCAGAGACTCAGGCACAGCATTGTAGCTGGTGACCACATTGTGACCTGAATAAGTTTCCTCTACGAAGCCATTAACAGTAGCAAGTTGGCTTGTTGAGCCTTGAAGAAGCCTTTTCGGCCCGCATGCCGATAAACATAATCAGGATAAAGCCACGAAGACGGAAACCACCGTCACTAGCGATAGGATGACATTGGCGGTGAACATCATAATCAGAACCGCGATAATCATGATGACCGAAGAAATCACATTGGCCAGACTCTGGTTAAGGGATTGGCCGACGGTATCCACATCGTTGGTCACCCGTGACAGGGTATCCCCTTGGGAGTGGCTATCGAAGTAGGCTAAGGGTAGACGGTTAATCTTGGTGGCGATGGCCCGGCGCACGACAGCGACAGACGCTGAATCACAGATCGTGATAATGAAGCCTTGTAGGTAGTTAATCACCGCCCCAAAGGCATAGAGCCTGGCTAGCAAGAAGCCCACAGCTGAAATGGCCTTGAGGTCCATATTGCCTGACATGCCTTGGCCAATCAGGTTGGTCATTTCTTCCAACTTACGTGGCCCATAGACCGTAATCATACTGAAAATGGTCGCCCCAATCAGAGCCAAGACCAAGGGCAGTTGAAAGCCTTGAATATAAGGTTTGATTCCCTTAAAGAGGGATGGTTTGGATGTCTTATTGGCCATCTCTAATTCCTCCTTGGATAATTGAGGTAAGCAATTTCGCGATGAGACTGCATTGTCTTTGAGCAATTCCTTGTGGGTCCCTTGACCGACACTCGACCTTGGTCTGGGACCAGAATCAAGTCAGCCTCCATAATGGTGGAAATCCGTTGGGCCACAATCAACTTAGTCATGTGGGCCGTCTCCTTGGTCAAGGCCTCACGCAAGATGCGGTCGGTCTTATAGTCCAAGGCTGAGAAGGAATCGTCAAAGATTAAGATTTCTGGCTTACGCGCCAGAGCCCGGGCAATGGCCAGACGTTGACGTTGACCACCGGAGAAGTTGGTCCCACCCTGAGCCACATGCTCAGCTAGGCCGCCTTCCTTGGCCTCCACAAAGTCCTTGGCTTGGGCCAATTCAAGGGCCTGCCACATCTTGGCTTCCGTCAGTGGGCTTTCTAAGCTTTCCCCCATGTCCAGGTTGGACTGGATGTCGCCCGAGAAGAGGACGGCCTTTTGAGGAATATAACCTACCCGCTTGCGCAGTTCGCTTAAGTCGTAGTCAGCCACGTTGACGCCGTCGACCAGAATCTGGCCTTCTGACACATCATAGAAGCGCGGAATCAGGTTAACCAGGGTGGATTTACCTGAACCGGTAGAACCGATAAAGGCCACGGTTTGGCCAGCTTGGGCTTGGAAGGACACGTCCTGGATGACCGGCTCAGCTTCTTGGGCACAGCGGAAGGTCACATTTTGGAAGGTGACTTGGCCTTGAGACTTGGATCTGGAGACTGGCCCTGAGTCGGTGAATGAGATACTCGGTTCTAGTTCTAAGACTTCATTGATCCGGCCCGCTGCCACCAAGCTACGGGGCAGGATGAAGAAGATAATCCCCATCAAGAGGAAGCCGATGACAATCTGCATGGCATAGGACATGAAGACTATCATTTTCGCTGAAGGCCAACTTTATCAAATAAGTTAGCGGAGGCAATGAGGTGAGGCCCCGATCAATAGATGGCTTGGGGTCAAACCTGAGAAATCCCAGACATAATAGGGTTGAAGATAGCCATGAGGTTGTTAACGAAAGGTTGAGTCAGGTCACTTCATTGTTAGTGGCTTCGAGACTTAGCATCTTGGTGAGTCCTCAGCATTATAGGCCCGAATAACGAATCCCATCAGACTCTCGCGGGTAACGGCATTGAGGCTTATCAGTTAATTTCTGAATGACCGCTTGCTTAGGAAAGGCCAAGGTCATGAGGGACTACAGTCATAAAATGATGATTAAGACCGCTACCCCCCACTGCCCCAAAGCCAGGCCTCGGACTTGCCCACAATCTTGGTCATGGCCCAAATAGCCATAATGGGACCACGAACGATGACCTGGAGGCCCATGGTAATCAGCAACTGAATCTGGCTGATGTCATTGGTGGTCAGGTCAGAGAGAGGGATACTGAAACGTTTGATTTCAGCATCTGAATAGCTGAGGACTTGGCTATAGATGTCCGACCAGCAAACAGGTGGTATAGCTAAGCGTAGACTAGACAGTGACTAGGAAGCCCACCATAACTAGGTGGCGAAACTAGCCAGAGATAGGCTAACATGGGGCGCAGGGCCCATTAACTGGTCTAGGGCCCACGCCTGGCGTTTGTAAGAGTGTGGCCACTTCCTTCATATAACTTGGAACTTCTAAGTCCAAGTAGACGGCTAGGAAGATGAAGGCCACGGTAAGACCCACCATGCCCCATTCACGGGCACTGAGTCGCTTAATTAATTTAAACATGGTCTACTCCTTTGTATTGAATATGTTCCAGATTTTTGCGTCAAAGTGGCGGATCACCTGGTGGAATGCTTGCTAGATCTTGCTCACTGAGTCCTTCGAAAAGCAATTGGTCGTGGATGGTCTTTAAGAAATGATCGACCTGGGCTTGCTTGACGAGGCCTTGCTCGGTCAGGGTCACATACTTGCATGCTTATCGCGGGAATCAGGCTTAATGTCAATCAGCTGATTCTTCTCCATACGCTTGAAGAGTTGGCTAGCCACCGGCTTGGAGATCTTCATTTTTCTCTGCGACTTCCATCATGGTAACCGGCCGGTCTTGGTGGTGGAAGATGATGGTCACCACCCGTCCCTGGGGACCAGCTAGCAGTCCATCCAGCTTCCTTGGCCGGGTTCTGGGCTTGAAACTTGAGTCGATGGCTGAAGGGCCACCGTATCATGGATACAACCTTCCATAGGCTACCCTCCTTTAATAGTTATCATGATAACTATTTTAGCATAGGCATGCCCCCATGGCAAGTTGTAGCCTCTCGACAAAACTTTAGAAATACTTTAGAATTGCTTGAGAGATATTTGATTTTTAGGTCCTATACTAAGAATTATCAAGGAGCCAAGCTCCTAATTAGCAGAAAGGACGTGTTCAACATGACCCCCATCCTGACCACCCAGTCCCTAACTAAAAACTATGCCTCTGGTCCGGCCCTGACCCAGGTCAGCCTCAGCCTAGAAGAAGGTGACATCTACGGCTTAATCGGCCAAAACGGGGCCGGTAAGACGACCCTACTCAAGCTTATTACCAGACTCATTCACCCTACTTCAGGCACCATCTCCCTCTTCGGCTCTGGCGACTGACCGGGAGTGAGACCCAGGCCCTGACTCAGGTGGGTGCCGTCATCGAGTCGCCGCCTTCCCTAATCTGTCGGCCTACGAGAACTTGCGCTACCAAGCCACCCTCCTCTGCCTGCCCCAAGCCGAGCAAGTCATCCAGGAGACCCTAGAATTAATCGACTTGCAGAATGCCGGCCGCAAGCCCTTCAAGGACTTCTCTCTGGGCATGAAGCAACGCCTGGCCATCGGTCTGGCGATCTTGGCCTAACCCGACCTGCTCATTTTGGATGAGCCGGTCAATGGCCTAGACCCCATCGGCATTAGCGACTTGCGCGCCCTCCTCCTCCGCCTCAACCGCGAGTTAGGCGCATGACCATGATTATTTCCGCCACATCCTAAGCGAGCTCCGACAAGTGGCCAACCGCTTTGGCTTTATCAAAGACGGACGGCTAATTAAGGAAATCTCCAAGACCGAATTCGATAGCCTGTCCGAAGACTATATTGTCCTCAAGACACATGCGGTGGAAGCGGCCAGCCGTCTGCTAGAAAGCCAGTTCAGCTATCCCTTCAAGGTGGTGGCCGAAACGGGTGAAATCCATGTCTTCGCGCCTGCCAACCAGTTGTCGGCTGTCAATACCGCCCTGGTTCAAGGCCAAGTGGCCCTGGATGAGATTTATTATGCTAAGCAGAACCTGAAAACTACTTCACCCAATTGATTCACGAGGAGGATGCTCACCATGTTAGCCATTCTTAAAGCCGATTTCCGTCGTCTGCTTCGTTCAAAGGGTTTCTGGACCATGGAAATCCTGCTCCTGGCCTTTAACTTCCTCATTGTCCTCCTAGCTCATCCTACCGTCCTCAAGTTTATCTCGGGCCTCCAAGGAGTCAGCGGTGCCGAGGGCCTGGGCGACTGAGATTGGACGGCTGACCGCACGTCAGCCAGGCCATTGAAAGCGGAGCAGGTATTCAGATCTTTATGCTCTTTTTGACCCTCTACTTGGTGGGACCTGAACTCAACCACCAACTCTATAAAAATTCTCTATCCTCCGGCATCTCCCGCTTCAGCTACTACTTCAATAAATGGCTGATGATTTTCCTCTTAACCGGCTTCAACCTCTTCCTCTACACCAGCACCCGCTATCTATATGCCAGTCTCTTCCTGGATATGTCGGGTCTAAGTCCGAGGTGCTTGGCCAAGGAGTCCAAGTCCTTCTGCTCCAATGGCTCTTCATCCAATTCTGGGTAGCCGTCATCCTGACCCTCCTCCACTTGACCCACTCCATCCCCATCAGTCTGGTCTTTTTCTTCCTATTCGGACCTACCGCCAATTATCTGGCCATGTTCTTGCCAAAAATCACCTGGCTGCGCTACGTCGATGTGCAAGCCAACTTCGCCCTCCTATCAGACCCCAACTAGCCCTGGCCGTAGGCCTGTCACTAATCCTAAGTACCATCTTCGGCTGCCTAGGCTACCAGATTTTCAAAAGACGTGACTTATAAGGACACGAAAATAAGCCAGTCCATCAGTTTGAATACTGACGGGCTGGCTTTTTGCTATCTCAATGGTAGGCTGACGCAGACGGAGAAATCCAAGTCCTGACTGCTTAGGGTCAGCTGGCCACCTAGTAATTGGACCACTTGCTGACTAATATAGAGCCCCAGGCCAGAAGAAGACTCGACTTCTGACAGGTTCTCTGAATAGAAGCGCTTGGTCAAGTAGCGAACCTCGTCGGATGGGCTGTGCCATTTGATTATCAAAGGCGAATTTGCTGTATGGTCTGCTTGGGGGCTCAGGCTAATTCGGCCCTGACCCTTACCATGTTTAAGCAAGTTGCCTAGCAGGTTCTGCAAGACCCTCACCAGAAGTTCTGGGTCGGTTTCTAGCCAGATAGGACCTGGCGCCAGGTCCAAGTCGACCCTAAGTCCCGCCCTTTGGAAGGATTCACTAGTAGGTCAAGGCCGTCTCCAACAAGAGCTGATGGACATCCACGCGTGAAAAGCTTGGCTTGACCTCGTGCTCCAAGACCCGGCGATAGTCCAAGAGGGCCTCAAGCCGGCCCGAGACCCTGCTTGAGTTCTTTGGTGGACCTTTTCCAAGGCCTGGACATCGGGTAGCTCTTGGGCTGACCTGCTAAGGGCTTCTTTGAGTATAACCCGAAGCAATGGTGAGCGGGGTCCGGATATCGTGGGCAATATTGCTGATGGCTTGGTCCAAATCTCGCCGCTCCTGTTGGCTGGTGATTCGCTCGGCTTCCTGGTCCTCGAAGACTTCTTGGATAGCCTGGCTCAAGTCCACTAAAGTTCGACTCTGCTGACTGAGTCGCAGGCGCCCTTGGGATTTGGTCTGGCGCTTGGTCTCAATCTGCCGGGTTAGCTGGCGGACGGTGTAGCTTTGATGAAATAAATAGAGGATGGTCCCCAGGAGACAGAGGCCTAGGCCCAAGGTAATTCCTAACATTAGGTCGCCTCCCCTCCTGACCGGACACCTTGAGCCAGGCGGACACCCAAGCCCCAAACCGTCTCAATATAATCCTGGCTATCATCCAGCTGGCTGATTTTCTTGCGCAGGTTGGACAGGTGGGTGTTAAGGGTATTGTCGCCCGGAATGAAGGCATCTTGCCAGACCAATTCATAGAGCAGCTCCTTGGTAAAAATCCGCCAGGGCTCGCCTAGTAAAGTGGTTAAAATCCCAAATTCCTTTTTAGACAGGCGGACCGCTTGGCCCTCCCGACTGATTTCAAAGCTATCGGCCTGGAGTTGCAGGTGGCCTAGACGGGTAAACGCCTGGCTTGGCTGACTGCTAGCGCCTGCCTCATGGCCGGCTGTCCGCAACTGGACGACCACTCGGGCATAGAGCTCCTCGAAGTCGAAGGGCTTGACCATGCTAGTCATTGGCCCCTGACTAGCAACATCTGACTGATTAGCTTCTTGTCCCCAAGGCCGTCAGCATAATGACCGGCACCTGGCTAAAGGCCCGGATGGCCTCCAGGACAGCCTGGCCATTCATGCCCGGCAACATATAGTCCGGACGGGACCAAATCCACCGGCTGGGACTGGCAGTAAAGCAAGCCCTCTGTCCCGGCAAAGGCTGAGACCAGTTCATGCTCCTGGCCCAGGGACTGCTTAATCAGGGCATGGATATCCTGGTTGTCTTCGATAATGAGTATTCGCGCCATAGCGGCCTCCTTTCGTGCGAGTCTTGCTAAGGATTAGTCTTGGCTTGGAGCTGGACTATCAGCTTGTGGATTGGATTCTTCTTGGGCTTGGTCTTGTGATTCAGGTGTTTGAGCTGCCGGCACTTCTCTTGTAGCAAGTTCTGATTCAGCAGGTTCAATTTCAAGTGCTACTTCTTCAGCCACTTCTCTTACAGGCGTTTCTTCAACCGCCTCTAGTGCTTGGCCTTGGTCGCTCTCAACTGGTGCCCCTTCTAAGACGGGCACTTGCTCTTGTTCCGGCTTCTTAAGCAAGTATACTTGGCCGGCAAAAATCAAGCCAACTACCACTACTAGACGAACCAATTCCACGTCGTCTGTGGCAGGTGAACGCAATGATAGGATCCGACCCTACTAAGAGGCAGATAGATTTTCCATGTAGCAAAGCCACCCAAGAATTCAGGCTTTCTCTTAAAGCTTAGTAAGAGAATGCCCAGATAGTAAACAGCCAGGCCGGTATAGCTTAGGCCCACAATATGACTGATGCGCACATAAGGGGTCATAAAGCCACCCAAGGCAATAATAACAAGACTCAAGCCAATCATAATCACATAGTGGCTGTAAATAAAACCAGCAGATGACTGGTCAGCCCCTTGCGGCACCCGGTCGATTTGAACCTTATAGTGGAGAATGAGGCAGGCAATGAGGATAAGACCTAGTAAGGTGGTCGTCTCCAGAGATAGGAAGGTACCCAAGCTGAGGACAACCAAGCCGGCTGAGTACATCATGGTCATGAGCGAAGTGCGGTCCTTCAACCGGTCGAAGTCCAGGGGTCGGCACTTGGCGGTCACGCAAGAAGTAGAAAGCGCCAACCAACCCGGCTAAATTGCTACTACCAAAGCAACGCCCCATTCATAAGGCAACTTGGTGCCTATCAGGAGCAAGGCCCCTTGAGCCAAGAAAATCAAGGCATGACTAGCAGCAAAGTATTTGTCCTGGTCGTCCTGGGCCTTGAGCCATTGAAGACCGTAGCGTAGGGCCAAACTGAGGGCTGAGGAAGGCCAGGCCTGCTGACAAGAGGACCCACTATTCTTCAAGAAGCCGTATTGCCTTTAAAGAGGAAGGAAGACGGTCATATCGAAGAAATGACAGACATAGTCCAGGGGCCCTTCCTTCAAGTAACGATTGTTGTAAGCAGCTTGGCTGAACCAGACATAGAGGATGACCGACAGGGTTAAGGCAAAACGCCAGATCAGGTTGGTCTCCAGAGGATACTTGGTGATATCTGCTAACATATAGAGCAGCGTGAATAGGCCGGTAACAAAAACAAAATCATAAAAAATTTCTAAAACTGAAACGCGTTTGGTTTCTAACATGGCATTCACCTCATTTTATTGATTGGTCTTGAGATACTTGAGTCGAAGTAAGCAGGGATTCCATTCATCCCAGAGATCCGGAAAGACTTCAATGGCCTCATAGCCACAGGCCTGGTAGAAGGCATTGGTGGCATCATAAGCCTCATAATGGCCCGGAGCCACGGTCTTAACCTGCAGATAATGATAGCCTGGCTGATGCATAGTCTTCAATGCGCCATGAGTTGTCGCCCTAGGGCCTGGCCTTGAGTGAGCGCACATGCAGTGAATTTCCAGACAGACAGGGGAAGTTTCTTGAAGGGTCACAAAGCCCCAGCCCTCCCCAGCTTGAAAGCAAACCCGGTCGTTGGCCTGGTCAATGTATTCCTGGGTGGAGTCGGGCAAACCAAACCATTCAGGTAGGTCGGCCAAGACCTTGGCTACTAGTTGTGAGCGGTCTTGACCTGCTTGCACTAATTGAATCACTGAAACGCGTTTGGTTTCTAACATGGCATTCACCTCATTTTATTAATTGGTCTTGAGATACTTGAGTCAAGTAAACAGGGATTCCATTCATCCCAGAGATCCGGGAAGACTTCAATGGCCTCGTAGCCACAGGCCTGGTAGAAGGCATTAGTGGCATCATAAGCCTCATAATGGCCCGGGGCCACCGTCTTGACCTGCAGATAATGATAGCCCTGGCTGATAGCATAGTCTTCAGCCGCCGCCATGAGCTGACGCCCTAGTCCCTGGCCCTGATGGGCCTTGAGGACGCCCATGCAGTGAATTTCCAGACAGACAGGCGACGATTCTTGGAGGGTGATAAAGCCCCAGCCCTCCCCTGCTTGAAAGCAAATCCGGTCGATGGCCTGGTCAGTGTATTCCTGGGTGGAGTCTGGCAGACCAAACCATTCAGGTAGGTCGGCTAAGACTTTAGCCACTAGCTGTGAGCGGTCTTGACCTGCTTGCACTAATTGAATCATGCCAGGTCCCCCTTTGGCTTCTTCTTAGGTTTGGGGGCCGGTAATTCAGGCCACATGGCTTCAAACAAAGCCAGGACATAGCCTGATTGCTCTAGGTCCTCCACCTCAATCATGGGCTTGGCGCCCGGATAAGGAAGGACATTGGCTTCTTTGGCTAAATAGGATAGGGCGGCAGGCACCGGCTTGACTAGCAGGCGGTTATCGTAGAGACCACCCACTAATTTGCCTTGATAGTAGAGCAGGTACTCGCCCATCATGGCCCGACTGGTAACATCTGGATCATGCTGGCAAAGGTCTAAGATAAAGGCTAGATAATCTGGACTGGTGGCCATCTTATTCCCCTCCCTTCAAATAGTCCTTAAGGTAGGTCAGATTGCCATAGGCTTCTAGCTCCAGGGGCTCAGTCGTCAAGACCATGCCTCGCCCAGCCGGGTCGCTTGGCACTTGGAAGGCTAGACCCAGACGGCCAGCTTCCTGGCCCGGTGCCCAGGCAATGTAGAGAGTCTTGAGGTAGCCGTAAGTGGCATCCTCGGACTGGAGGACGGTCTGGGCATAAGCATACCAATCGCCGACCTTGTAGAGTTGGTTGAGGATTTGGTCCAGATAGTCCTGGCTGACCTGCCGGCTGTCTGGCACCAAATGGGGCAAGAGACGTAACTCCACGCTATCTTCGGCGATAGTGGCTAGGTCAATCTTGACTGCCCCCAAACTTCTGAGTCCTTCTAACACACCTTATTCCTCCTCTGTCTGATCCTTGGCTTGGTCCAAGGCCTGGAATTTAGCCTTCATGGTTGGGTTCTTGCGAGTCAGCTTCTTAACGCTGACATCGTCCAGCTTGTTATTGGCCAGACGCAGCTGGTTCTCGCTAGTCAGCAAAGCCGTCTTCACGGCCTCCATCCGCTTGATGGCCTTGTCGATTTCCTCGATGGCTTTGGCGAAGTTGTTCTTTGGCTGAGTTATAGTTTTTGGCGAAGGCTAGTTTGAAGAGCGTTGAGGTCTTCTTCAAAATGGGTAATGTCAATATTCTGCTCCCCGCATCTGGGCCAGTTCCTGCTTGTAATGGAGGCATTCTTGCTGCATTGCGCAGGAGGGTAATCATAGGCAGGAAGAATTGGGGCCGAATGACATACATCTTGTCGTAGACATAGGACACATCCACGATTCCGCTATTATAGAGCTCATTGTCGGCTTCAAGCAGGCTGACCAAAATGGCATACTCGCAGCCCTTCTCCCGCCGGTCCTTGTCTAACTCCTTGAAGAATTGTTCGTTCTTCTTCTTGCCGGCGGTCTCGTCGCCTTCGTTCTTCATCTCAAACATAATGGAAGATTTCGACACCCGGTCGTCATACTCGCGGTAGATATAGTCCCCCTTGGAACCCGTCCGGGCATCATTGTCCTTGCCGAACTGGGCCTTTGGAAACATGCCCATGCGATTGCGGTTGAATTCGTACTCGCAGTGCTGCTCCAGGCTCTCGCCAATCATCTTGGTGGACTGCTTGGCCTTGAAGTCCTTGTAAAACTCAATGGTTTCGTCCTTCTTGCGCAGCTCCAATTCGTACTTCTCTTGATCAGCCTTGCGCGACAGCTGGGCTTCCTTCTCCTGTAAGGCCAGCTGGTTGGCGACCGCATCGCGTTCCTTCTCCAACTGGGTCTTGGCCGCTTGCGGGGCTTGTTGGTGTTCAAGTGGGCCTGCTTGAGTTGGAATTCAGGGCTTGAATAGCCTGGTCCTTGGCCGTCAACTGGCCCTGGAGGGCAGTCTCGGTTTCCTTTTGAATCAGGGCCTTCTCAGTCTCAAATTGTTGGATTTGATGTTGCAGGTGGCTCAGTTCCTGGTCCTTCTGTGCCCGCAAAGCCTGCTCCTGGTTCTGATAGCGTTGCTCGGCCAAGTCTAGGGCCTGATGAGGCGAGCCTGCACTTCGGCGTCGAATTCGGCCGTCCGTACCTGGGCTAGCAACTCGCTATATTGGGTTTCATTAATGGTAAAGTGGGTCCCGCAATGGGGACACTGGATTTCTTTCATATAAAACGGGGACTCCTTTCATCACTTTGTCTTCTCTATTATAACAAAAAAAGCCCCCGGCTTGTAGTGGGAGCTAGGTTTTGACAAGAGGTGCTTGCCTATTATTCGTGAATTGTAAGCGCTGAACTTGAAAGAGCTTGGTGTCAGTTTAGTGAGGGCCTCAAGCTCTGGCCTTGTAGCAATCTTGGCTAGGGAGCAGGAACAGCTTCAGCCCGACCTGCGACTGTCTTCCACCTGTTTGGTCATGGTGGCCTAAGTCGTTCCGCTCCAAGGCCACTCATAGGCCCAGCATCTAGGCGCTCCTAGCTAAAGATTGGGCGCAAGGCCGCCGGTTGACAATCAAGCGAGGACATAAAAAATGGCGGTATCCCTACCGCCATTGGCAACTTGCAACTAAGCAAGTCTATTTTTTAATTATTTTTAGCTTCCTCTACATAGCTATGGAAGAGCGAAGCATAGTGGTCATATTGATCCGGATAGCCCTTGCGCAAGTTACGTAGGAAAGCCCGTTTGACCGGCGTCGTATAACGGAAATGAATGTAGAAAGAGCGCTATAAGCAGTGCACCGGCCAAGCCACCAAGTGATGAGAGCACAGACCAAAATTCGACACCTGGCTTGCTAAAGTATAAAACCCCTGCCGACGCAAACAGAACAGCCATAATAATAATGACCCACTTAAAGTTCTTGTCCAGGCGCGCCTGCACCTCTGCTAATTCTAGAATCACACCTTGTAACTCGCCATCTGTATAGACTCCCTCACGTAGGTTACGCATGTCGTCACGAGAGCACTGTCCGTGTTGCCATAGTTGAATCCACTCCTTTAGTTTTGGATAGTCTCAATATAGCATTTTTAGGATTTCAATTCAAGATTTGTAGGCTTTCGAGCCCTCTTTCTGGCCCTAGCTAGCTATGTTAGACTAGTAGTGAAAGGAGAATGATGAAGATGTCCACAAGTCCTCATACCAGTCAAAAGCCTAGCGCCTCTGCTACCTGAGCCAGTCAGACAACATTTTTCTCAGTCTACCCCCTAGTCACCAAGCCAGATGAGCTAGCACCTCAACGAAGCCAAGGGAAGCCACTCAGGGCCTGTACCAGTCAAGATGATTGACCAATTAACCCCAAAAATCAAAAAAATACAGGCATCTGTCATGATGCCTGTATTTTTCGTCTACTTCTAAGGACTCTAAAAGCATTTGACGCATCTGGGACAGCTCCGGCTCCTGCAGTCGCACTGAGTCATCCGTCATTTCCTCAAAGGGCACCCACCAGACGGGCCCGCGCCCCTGGTGGCCGTAGGTCCCCATATCGCCGGCGCGACGTGGAAATAGATGCCAGTGTAGGTGAGCATCGCCATTGCCTAGCAATTCGACATTCATCTTCTCTGCCCCAAAGGCCTTGGCCACCGCTTCTTGGACCTGACTCATTTCAGCCAGGAAGGCTAACCTAGTCTCAGGGTCTAAGTCATGTAGCTCCCCCACATGCCGCTTGGCTAGGAAGAGCGTATAGCCCTTGAAGTATTGGTGGTCACCCAAGACCACATAGCCAGTGGAAAGTTCCTTGACTAAGTAAGGATTGCTGCCTTCCCTAATCATCTCGATTCGTTGACAAATTAAACACATGGTCTGGGCTCCTTTACTACACTATTGCTTTGACCCAATTATAGCATAAGTCACTCTCCCATTCAAAAAAGCGCCCTAGGGCGCTTTTCTCTTCTAATCCTCTAGCACTTCCGACTCAAGCGCATCTGCCTTCGATGGCATAGAAGTCATGGACAATATGGTAGTTTTTCCGAGCAGGGTTATGAACCATATAGAGACCCAAAGCCGGTCCCCTTATTGCCCCTCTTTGGTCGCTGTCACTGGTGACTAAAAATGTCATAGGCTGACTGAAGACTTGGTCAGACATAGGGTCGGCAAGGATTCTCAATTCTTAGCTTCCGCCCCTCACGATAGATGCGGATAGTACCGCCTGGTGTGGAGTAACGGACGGCATTGCTCATGAGGTTGGAGAAGACCTTGCGGAAGGCTGACTCACTCATAGCTAGGGTGGCCCGGTCGAGTTGATAGTCAATCTGCAAGTGCTGAGCCTGAGCCAGGACTTCATAGTCAGCTCGACACCTGAGGCACAATGGTAGCCACATCCAGTGGTCCTGTCTCGGCCTGCCATTCTTGCAGTTTGGAAGTTCCAGAATTTCCTTGACTCAGGCCAGATAATTGGTCGACCTTGAGCATGGACTCATCCAAATAAGTGTCCCGGTCGGCATACTTGCCTACCTTCCAACGCATATTTTCTAGCATAATGCGCAAACCCGCCAATGGCGTCTTGAGTTCGTGGGAAGCACTGCGCAGGAAGTCGACCTTGAGCTTCTCTAACTCCACCATGCGCTGATTCTTCTCTTCCAGTTCATCAATGACAGCTAAGAGGTGGCCGTAGAGCTCGTTGATTTGTCGCTCCATCATGCCCAGCTCGTCTTGGCGGATATTAGCAAAGAAAGCCGTCCGATCCAACTGCTTCATGCGCCCGGTCATGACCGCCATGCGGCTGAGAGGCCGGGACAGGCTGCGGGCGTAGACATAGGCTACCACGACAGCTAGCGCCACCGATCCCCCTAGGGACATAGGTAGTAAGGTCAGGGTCACCCGCGTGGCCTGGCGGACCACTTCGGTAGTGGCAACAAACTGAACTAGCAGGCGTTTCTTATCCCGCGTCACCACTTCCCGCTCTTCGATAATGACCGAGTTCTGGTCACTGTCCTGATTATAGTTGAGGTTACGGCCGAGTGTCTTGGTATAGCTAGAGCCTTGGGGCTGCATAAAGGCCGTAATACCCTCGTTCTTAGCATAGACTTCCAGGGCTGTCTCCACTTCTTCTTCATCGACTTCGGCCAGGTTTTGGACCATGGCATCGGCCTTGTGGCTCAAGTCGGTCTGGCGATCGTTGAGATAGAAATGGGGAAAGACCAAATAAATGGAGAGATGGGCCACTGCCACCAAGGCTAGCAAGATGGAGATAGTCCAGATAAAAATTTTCGGAAATAAACTTAGTCGTTTCATTTTAGCTCCAATTTATAGCCCACATTTTTGACCGTGACAATACAATCCAATCCTAAGTTTTTGCGCAATTGCTTGATATAGACGTCCACTACCCGGTCAAAGGGTGGATCATCCTGGTTGGCCCAGACATGGTCGAGAATTTGCGCCCGACTGAGGACTTGGCCTTGGTGGTCCAGCAAGAGCTTGAGAACTGCCAGTTCCTTAGGTTTGGTATCTGCCACTTCCCCCTTATAAGTCGCTTCATAGCTGGAAAAGTTGACCTTGCTGTCCTTGTATTCCCAGATGTCAAACTCGCCATAATGTCGCTTAAGCAAGGCTTCAATGCGCTTAGCCAGTAGGGCCAGGGAGAATGGCTTCTGAATATAGCCATCTACCAGCAAGTCGAAGGTCTTAATTTGGGCTTCTTCATCAGCTACCGCTGTCAACATGAGGACCGGCACTGTACTGGTTTTACGGATTTCTGCTAAGACTTCAAAGCCATTTTTCTTAGGCATCATAATATCTAAGAGGACCAAATCCACGGATACCTCCCCAAAGAGGTCCAGGGCTTCTTGACCATCAGCTGCCTCCCACACAAAGTAACCTTGACTGCGGAGAAATTCGCTGACTCCTTCGCGGATGGCTGCTTCGTCTTCAACAATCATCAGATTCATGGGCGCACTTCCTTTCTCATTAAGATCTTAAGTCAATTATACCATAGAAAGTAGGATTAGCCTGTGCAAACCCTACTTTCCATGGTAAAAAATATTATGGACTTCCTAGCCTACACTTGAACCAAATTCTGAACATTATCTACAAATGGAAGTCCCTTAGGTGGAGAATAAAGGGGTATCTAGAACCCCTCATAGGCCGGTCAAGGTGTCATTGCTTGGACTGAGTGACGAGAGTATGTAAGTGACAATGACGGCGACTTGGCCGGACTATGAGGAGTCCTCGATGACGAGAACTCACCCCTTGTTTGGCCTATGACCTATTGATGGTCGGCCAAGAGCGATTTAGGTTGCTTACGCATGAGGGTAATGGAAGCTAGAAGTACAGCTACCAGGATGACCACCAAGCCTAAGGCCACTACCCAAACCATATCCATGGCTTGTACTTGGACGGATAATTCGGTCAAGGTCTTGTTGAAGCTATCAATAGCCGCCCCGCCCCCAAGCGTGGTGTTCTTAGCTTCCGCTGCCAATTGTTGACCGATGCTTTGGTTGACGCTGCCCAGAATGGTATTCCCTACCCATTGGCTGACAGGTCCACCTAGGAGGAAGGCCCCCACAAAGCTTGCTAGACTGACCATGAGGACTTCAACTAGGAATTGAGCCAAGATTTGTGGCTTGGTCATACCTAGGGAGAGACGAATCCCCATTTCCTTACGACGACCGTTCATCCAGAGGAAGAGGATCAACATGAGAACAACACCTGAGAAGATCAGGCTACCCAAGAGTAGCTTGTCGGTCATGCCATAGACTAAACCAATTGATTTTTGCAAGGATGGGAAGTTTTGGCTGCTCTTAACCAAGCTATAAGCCCGCCAGTTAATGGACAACTTCTTAGCTTCAGACATAATCTTGTCTAAGTCATGGTTACCGTCAACGAAGAAGCTAGCATCTTGATAGATAGCCGTCTCGTCGGTATAACCATAGAGCTTTTGAGTGGTCCCTAAGTCGGTCAGCAGGTTGTTTTGGTAGAGTTCTTGGATGGCCGTTACCCCACCCTTGTTCTTCCCGCTGAAGGTCCCTACGATCGTAACTTCAGTCGTTTCATTGGCTTGCTTTTCATTATCGGCATCATAGATGTTGGACTTGAGCTTGAGCGTGTCCCCTACCTTGAGGCCGTTCTTCTTAGCAAATTCTTCGTGGACCATGGCCACGTTCTTGTCCTCAGGCTTAATGTGACGGCCTTCAACTAGCTTGAAGGTTTCGGCGCTAAAGCGATCATCCAAGGACGAGTCATTGGTCCCAGTCAGCATGGCTGCCTTACCGAAGCGACGTTGACGGTCGGCATCAATCCGTGGTAGGCCGTCTTGGGAAACCAGTTCCTTGTCGACTAAGTCGGCCACAATCCCCATACGTTTGACTGCTTGGCTAATGCCATCTAGGGCCTTGAATGGTCAGCGATGTCCTTACCACGCAAGTTCCCACTCCGCGGTTGGTCCCTTGGTTGTTACGGCGATCGATTTCCATCGAGAAGGAAGAGCTGATGCCCTTGAAGGTTTCTTTGGAGGCCACGTCGGTAGCCCGCTTAACAGCCAAACTACTTAAGGAAACAGTGGACATGACTAAGAGAATAAGGAAGATAATCAGAGTCTTAAATTTTTTACGCCAGACATAGGCCCAAGCATTATTCAATAAACGCATTGTGCTTCCCCCTCTCTACTTCACTTTATGTCCGTTAGCAGCTTTCAGCTTACCATGGCTAAGTTCTAGAACCGTATCGGCTGCCTCTGCCACTTGCGGGCTGTGAGTCACGACGATGACACATTTGCCTCGTTCATGGGCAGCTTGACGTAAAATGTCGATAATTTCTTGGGCGGTCCCTTCGTCCAAGTTACCGGTTGGCTCATCCGCTAAGATGATTGGCGCCTCGCTAGCCAAAGCCCGGGCGATAGCCACCCGTTGTTGTTGACCACCAGATAACTTAAGGACGTTACGATGAATTAAGTCTTGGCCCAAGCCTAGTTGTAAGAGCAAGTCTTCGCTAGCTTCCGCATTGGCTAGGCGCACATTTTCTAGTGGCGTCAAGTAGTCAATCAGGTTGTAGTTTTGGAAGACCAAGCAAATATTGTGGCGGCGGTGGGCACTATAAAGATTCTTGGGCAATGTCCTTGCCTTGGAAGAGGACTTTACCTTTGGTTGGGCTATCTAAGCCTGCCAAGAGGGATAAGAAGGTCGACTTACCAGCCTCAGATTTACCCACAACGGCATAGAAGGTGCCAGCATCAAATTTTGCGTCTAATTCCTTGAGGACACTCTCTTGTGCCCCTTCATAACGATAGTAAATGTTGTCTAATTTCAATAATGTCATCATGATCACTTCCTTAACTGAGGTTGTCCTAGGATTTTCTATGGTGTTTTTGGTGAGATTAAAGCCGCACATGCCATGACCGCCACTACTATAATAATGAGGACCACGCCATAACTTGTTGCGACTGAGGCCGGCCTGCCAGAGTTGGCGCGTGACTGCTGAAGAGTTTTGCGGACCTGGTCTGGCAGGTCATTGGAGACTATGAGGTGGAGAAGAAACTGTTAGCCAGTGGATAGCTACTGCATTTGCGATGGCCCAGGCTCCCAATGGATGAGCCCCAGAGCTCTAGCAGGATTTGCCAGTGATTTGGCCCTGGAAATCTAATCGAGAGCAGAATGCCGAATTCATGCACCCGTTCCGCAAGCAGAAGAGCAAGACTAGGAAGAGGTGATCACGCTGACCAATAAGACCGCGCCGGTCATGATGGTCATGAGGGACTTGAAGCTAGCGATAGAAGCAGCGCCACCTGTTCAAAAACTGACTGTTGGCTGTCAGTGGGTTTGGTCCCCAATCCGGCGAGCCTAACGCCTGACTATACTTGGTCTAGTTCTTTGGGATTTTTCACCCGATACTGAGCCAGACGCGCTTGATAGTCGTCTGCTTGCCGCCCGTAGAGGGCCTGACTGCTAGCGTAGTCGGTGTAGAGCCGGTTTTCGGTCAAATCGGAACTGAGCCCGGTGAAGGTCTCACTGCGTTTACCGCTATAAATCCCGACAATCTCAAATTCCTTGGCCTCCCCGTCTGGCCTCCCCACCTTCGGTTAGCTGGGTGCCCTTGAGGCTAATTTTATCGCCTAGCTGGAGCTGATTGGCTTCTGCAAAGGCCTCGTGGACCATGACCTTGTCTTTGTCATCTGGCGTCAAGTGGCGCCCTTGGCTCAGGGTCAAGGCCCCGCTAGCAAAATCTAAATCGGTCTGACTGTCTTGACGACCTTGAATGGATAAGAGCTGATTAAAGATATCGTCGCCTTGGTCACGTTGCACGGCTTGTTGGGCCTGAATGACTTGGCCGGACTCAAACTTGGCCAGCCCTTCTGATTGATACTGAACGTCTGCGATCCCCTCTACTTGAGCCACTTGACTGATGTCCGACTCTTTCATCCCTGCCTGCAAGCCCTGACCTTGGAGCTGGAATCCCGCATTGGAGAGGGACAGGAGTTTATCTTGAACTTGTTGGGTACTAATCTGAATCGCGAAAACAGCTAAGACAGCGGTCGTGATCAGAGATAAGATGAGGAAAAGCGATCTACTCTGACTCGCTTACGGCTGACATAGGCCCAAGCACGCTGATACCATTTCATACGAGTCACTTCCTTTCTGCTGATTAAGAACTAACTATAGTATGCAACCCCTGTGTGAAGTTGATATGAAATTGTGAAATAAATTTTTGTCTTCTTCAATAAATGAAAAATCCAGCCCCTGACCTGGCTTGAGAACAGGATAATTTGTGGGTTTTGGGAGATTAGCCGATGGCAAAATAACTATTTTATATTTTTTCTATCACAGAGCCATCCAAGAAAAACCACCCTGCCATCAGTTCGGCCGCTGATGGGGGGTGGTTTTTCATAGAGGGGACTTGATTTAGTTGCTTGAAGTTGTTTCGTCTTTCTGATCGCTGGCTACATTAGTACTTGAGCTAGAAGAAGACTGGGATGAGCTTTGGTCTGAAGATGAGGAGGCCTCGCTTGCCTTGTCCTCTTCAAAGTTAGTCACTGGCAGGCTCTTGTCCTTGTCAGCGTCTTCTAAGACTTCGGAAGTAAAGGACTTGTTGCTTTCCAAGATACTTGGGCCACCATCTTCCCCGGCTTGGGTAATGGCCTTATACTTGTCGCCTACGCGGGTGTCGACCTTACCATTGAACTGGGCGTGCGCTAGCTCGATGGCTTGTTTAGCCAAGATAGCTGGCGAGAAGAGCGGTTCTGCCGGGTCATCCCCACCGAAGACGGCATTGGTCTTGGATAGGCGGGCAATGATATCCGACACTTGTTCCCGCAAGTCATAAGACAATGGCTTGTCTTGGACGTGTTGGGTCAAGAAGTAGAGATGCTTCATGGCTTCAACCCCAGGACGGTCGTTGGCATCCTTGAGGGTCGCCACATAGGCGACTAAGTGACTTTAAGCCCACCGCGTCTTGGGCTTCGATGGCCTTGTTGGCTTGTTCCCGCAATTGGTCAGCGGTCACCCCATAGTTAGTTAAATTCAGCTCGCTAATGGCCTTGAGGATGCTCTCATGTTGGGCATTCAATTTGGCCAGACGTTCAGACAATTTGTCACTATTATCTTCAATTTGGAAGATGTAGCGGGCGGCAAAGCGGTCTAAGAGTTGGAGGAAGCCTTGGGTCGAATTGCCCTTGTCCTTGAGGCTTTCTTCAATGTCTTGCCAGCCAGCTTCAATCCGGGCTAGGGCCACTTCTTGGCCGGCTAGACGTTGGCTAGCGACTTGGCGCAGGGTGGCAATATAAGCTTTGACTGTCGCCTCATCCAAATCCCCCGGCACATGGATGCTTGGCAGACTCGCTAATTTGTTAGCGACATAAGCCTTGGCCCCTTCCACATTGCGGATGCGGATATTGTGGCTGTGGTCGCCATGTGGCACCTCGAAGTAGCCATCGCGAATGCGAATAATACGTTGCGGAATCCCCATGCGTTTAGCAAGACCTGCTAATTCGCGGGCAAAGCGTAACTCAGGGTCAATGCTTGGATCCTGACTAGGGACTTCCAAGGTCCAGAGTGGCACTACCCAAGGATGGATGTGCGACTTGTCTTGGCCCTGTTCCGTATTTTGGAAGGCAAAGACTTGGCCCCGGTAGTTGCCCTCATCATCATAGACGGCCTGCAACTTGATAGTATCCCGCTCTACCCCATAGGCATAGCTGATGTAATCTAAATGAGGCTGCAACTCAGGCGAGTCTAGGGTCAAGAGAGAAGTTGGCCCTTGTGGCGTACTTGGTTGTTCTGGCTGGCTCGAAGCCGGACTTGGCGTCGCTGGCTGATCCACTGGCAGACTTGGTGTGACAGGTTGACTTGGTCGGGTCAGTTGGTCGGCAGGATGACTTGGCGCTACAGGTTGGCTAGGGCTGGCTGGCCGGCTAGCGACTGGACCATTTGGTCTTGGGCTGACGGGCTCATCGTCGAAGGACAGATTGCCTAAGCCTTGACCACAATCCAACACATCGTGGAAATGGTCGCCGTGAGGAATCCGCACTAGGCGGCCGCCCCCTGGTGTGTGGGCATTGGGCATGGTTGGCGCATTGGCCAAGTCGCGTTTGGAGATAAAGTGGAAATGGTCGCCGTGACGGACTACATAACCATCCGCATTCTCTTCGACAATATCGGCTGGGTTAAACACATAGTGATCGCCCCCACCCCTTCTTGAGCTGCTAGCCCCTGCTTGGTCCTGGTCTTCATAGATGGCGTCCACTGGTGGCTTACCATAGACAAAGTGATAGTGGTTGCCGTGTTTCTTAAGGTAACCATTGGAAAAGACCTTACCCACGATGACCTTTTTGTTTACCCATTTTTCCTTGAATTCTAGCTCTAGCTTATCCAAAAGCCAAGGATTCTTTTTCGGCTAGATGGCAGTGACCAGATCGCTGAGATAATTGCCCTTTGTCGCTTTCCGCTTGAGACATGGCCGTTTGGGCCTCTTGCAATCGGGCTTGAGATTGACTGAGATCTTGGTTAAGGCCCCATAAACCGGCCCCGGCGCTCAAGAGAATGGCGCCATTAATCCCCCATAAGAGGATGCGTTTTTTAGTCATGAATGATGACTCCTTTATATATAATGGTAATTCTTACTTTTAGCATCTTACACCCAATCGTAATGATTGTCAATACTGAAATGAAAAAATATTGCACTGATTGTTAAATAGTGTGACAGCATCAAAAAAAGGCCCCTGCTATGAGGGAGCTGGATGATAAGATTAGGAAATACCTACCATATCTAAGTAGAGTTGGTGGGCATAGCTGTCGGTCATGCCTGAGATGAAGTCCGTGGCCAAGAGCAGGCGCAGGTAGAGCTTCTCCAGTTCCGACTTACCTTGAGCAAAGTAATGGTAGGACCGCTTCTGGCTCTCGGAAATAATGCCAATCTTCTTAAGGTCCACATAGTCTAGTCGGCGCGCTGTATCGTAAGCTACGAGTGGCGGCACGAAGCTATCCAGCAGATAGGTTAGGGTCGAATAGCCCGCTATTTCCAGGCGTAGAATGGACTTGTGGTCGTAAATCCGGCCTTCAGAAATGGACCGCAGTTTATGATAGAGTGGCGCCACATCCGAGTCTTTGAAGAGGTCAAAGTCGTAGGTCCCGGCCATCAAGTCAGCATAATGGGTCACGAAGGACTGGGTGGCACCGGCAATCAAGACATTGCGCAGGTGCTCGAAGAAGCGGTTGATGCTGAAGATTTCTTCATCAATGGTCTCCAGAATGTGAACCACCTGACGCGAAGCCTGGCTGTCCTGGGCTGACTGCTTAAGACTAGCTAGCAGGTCCGCCTTGACCATAGAAAAGGTCAACACCCCCTTGCCCAGGGCGTCTTCCATATCGGCCACCAGATAGGCAATGTCATCAGCTGCCTCTAGAATGAAGGTCAGGGGATGGCGTTGGCTGCCCGCCCCCGTTTGGCTGGTAATGGCCTGGAAGAGGTCGGCCTCCGCATGGAAATAGCCCACTTTTCTTATGGTGATGGCGGTCTTAAGGTCTGGTGAGAAGCCCGCGTGTATTTGAGAATGGTATTGAGGGTGGCCACAGTTAAATCCAGGCCATCAAAGCTACCCTTGAAGTCGTGGAGCTTGGCCGCAATCCGCAGGGCTTGGGCATTACCCTCAAAATGATAGAGGTCATGGACATAGTCACTGGCCAGAAAGTCCTGGGCCAGTTGGGGATCCAAATTGCTCGCTCAGAATGGGTCGGCAGACGCTTCTTGAACCACTGGCGGATAATATCCTCGCCAAAGTGACCATAAGGCGGATTGCCAATATCGTGCAAGAGACTCGCACACTCGACAATACGGGCGATGTCGGCCTGACGGACAATAAATTCCTGCTGGCTGACGGCCAGCTCTGAATCTGCCACGCCTTCCAGTTGATCGGCCAGACTAAGGGCAATCTCGGAAACCAGAGTCCGGCCAATCATGGCCACCTCCAGGGAATGCGTAAGGCGCGTATGAATTAAATCCATCCGCTCCAGAGGAAAGACCTGGGTCTTGTCCTGCAGCCGCCGGAAAGACGGACTGGTCACAATTCGTTTGTAGTCATCATCAAATTCATTACGATGTTGGTCGCACTACCCGACAGACGGGCAGTAGATAAAAGCTCTGTCCATTGCATAAGCCGGACCTCCTTGTCGCGCTGCTAGGGGTGTTGGGGTGTTAAAGTGGGTGTCAGCCAGCCTATGTTGCTTCCTTATTATAACAAATTCCCAAGCTAGCATAAAGAAAGACACCCGAGGGGTGTCTTAGGCTTAAGTAGCTGAATGAACATTTTTATTGATCTAAAGGCTTCTCGCAAGGATTGGATTGTGGAGTAGCTTGGTTCCGATGGATCACGAGTAATGCGTCTGCTTTTCGTCGATTGCTTGGGCAGTTAGCGACTTGTCTTTTCGGCTTAAATCCTGAGGCGCTTGCTGATTTAGCTGGTCTGAATGACCAAGTATATCTTTATGGCAGTGGTCTTTATTGCTCATAGCAACCTCCTAATAAATAGAACCATTTTTTGAGACTTATAGAAGCTCGTGACAACTTAGTTGTTAGCCTTCAAAAATTCGCCTATCCCTGTCGCAATTTCTTCGGGCGCATAATCATGCACATAATGCCCCACATCCAAAGCGTTTAATGGTCGCATTAGGCACTTGCCCAAAGCTATCTTGCGCCATTTGGTACCAAGCCTCACTAGAGAAGCTGGTCCCACTTGCATTAGACACATAGAGTAAAATAGGGACGCTTGGCAGAGGCTTGTCTAAAACTTGCTTAGCATTGCTTGCTGACATCTCAAGTTCATTGCCAATAGCAGTCGTCAAGGCCTGCTTATAAAAAAGTGCCTTGTAATTCGCTATTTCTGCTTGCGTCAGATGGCCTGATTCAAGGGCAGGAGCTGCCTTCTCTGCAGGATAAAGAAAACGCCCATAGCCTAACTCAAGTAGCATTTGCCCTACCTTAACTACAAAAGTGGAACCTTTACTTTGTCATAGCTTTGTGGCATGGCCATATCGAGGGCCAACAATAGCAGAAATTTCTTCTGGATGCTCTTGGGCCCAGTAGAGAGCCTCTAAGCCAGCCATGGAATGAGCCACTAGAACATAAGGGCCTTGAATACCAGACGCTTGCAACGCTTGACGTGTCTGTCTATTCACGGTTTCTATATCTCTAGGACTATCCCCATCATCACTAAAGCCATAACCGAGCCGCTCGACTATGACAATGCGATAATCCGGCGCTAATTGCGTCGTCAGCGCCTTAAAAGTCCAAAATAGGCGATGTTGTGCCCCTCCGACTAACAAAAACCAGTGTCTTGCTACCCGAACCAGTCACATAGACATTTAACTACTTACCCTCAACCTCAACTCGATTACCAATCGGCGATAAATCATTAGCCTCTCTAGATAGGGCAAGACGATGATTAAGATAGACACCTAATGTAACTAGCACTATGGCTAAAAGCACATAGGCTAATAGTTTTCTTAGACCTCGCCAAAATCTCATCACTTAGCCTCCTCCACTTTTTATCACATGCTTACCCTACCACTTGTATAGTACTAGGTCAATAGATAAGAAGAATAAGATTAAGGCCAGCTACCTAAATAGCTGGCCTTACTAATTTGATAAATCTCCTAGTCATCCACACCCAGAATCTCGTTAATGTTGTTCTTATAGAGAATAGCCTTAGCCCCGTAGACTGCTTGGATGCCGCCTTGGACTTCTAAGACATCGACGGCGCCGATGGCCTTGAGGGTTGGCTTGTCGACCTTGCCTGAATCTTTGACTGATACACGCAAGCGGGTGATGCAGGCGTCGACGTCTTCAATATTTTCAGGACCCCCTAGGGCTTCAATGATTCTCACTGAGTCTTGCTTGAGGCTGTCCTTGGTATCGACCACTGGCTTGGCATCCTCGTCCAAGTCCTCTTCCAGACGGCCTGGCGTTGGCACGTTGAATTTGGTGATGAACCAGCGGAAGACCACATAGTAGAGGCCGGCCCAGATTAAGCCAAATGGAATTTGTAAGAGCCAGTTGGTCTTGTCATTCCCTTGCAGAATCCCGAAGAGGGAGAAGTCGATGACCCCACCAGAGAAGGTGTTCCCGATAGAAATGTTGAGTATGTCGGCGATGAAGAAGCTGACCCCATCCAGGAAGGAGTGAATCACGTAGAGGAAGGGACTCACGAAGAGGAACATATACTCGATTGGTTCAGTAATCCCGGTGATAAAGCTGGTCAAGGCAACCCCGAAGAAGAGACCTGCGTATTTCTTACGACGGTCTTTTGGCACCAAGTGGTACATCGCCAAGCAGGCAGCTGGTAAACCGAACATCATGGTTGAGAAGCGACCAGCGAAGAAGCGAGTGCCTTCGGTAAAGAGACCCGTGTGGTTTGGATCTGCCAATTGGGCGAAGAAGATTTTTTGTGCCCCGGCTACGGTTTGACCCGCTACTTGAGCCACCCCACCTAACTCAGTGTACCAGAACATTGGGTAGATCATGTGATGCAAGCCGACTGCCCCGCAGAGACGCATGAGGAAGCCGTAGAGGAAGGTCCCAAACGGACCCGCTTGGGAAATGTAGTCCCCTGTTGACACTAACCATTGTTGGAATGGTGGCCAGATTAGGAAGAAGACGCCCCCTAAGAAGATTGAGGCAAAAGATGTCACGATAGGCACAAAGCGGGAGCCCCCGAAGAAGCCCAAGACCTGTGGCAATTGAATATTATGATAGCGATTATGGAGCCAAACCGCACAGGCACCGACCGCAATGGCGCCAATGACCCCGGTGTCGATGGCCGAACCCTCTGCCATATAGAGTTTGACTAAGGCACCGATGGTGGCTTTCATGACCAGGTAACCGGTCACCCCAGCTAGGGCTGCTGTCCCCTTGTCGCGCTTGGCAAGGCCGATACAGAGACCCACACAGAGCAGGAGGGACAGGTTGGCGAAGACAATTTCGCCGGCCGAACTCATGACTTGGAAAATAGCTTGTAGGCTTGGATTATTCAATACGGGATAGGTCGCCACCGTGGTCGGATTGGACAAGGCGCCCCCAATCCCCAGTACAGTCCGGTCGCTGGCAGAATGGCGATCAGGGCAGAAGGCTTTCCTGATTTTTGTAACTAACTTAAACATGGTACAAAGACCTCCTTTGATTGTTAGGTGCTTCAGAAGTCTCGCATCGGAATCCTCCTGACTCACTCCTTTGGTCCCGCCTTTTGAGGGACTCGTGGCCCTTCCTGGCCTGGCTACCTCCTTTCCTGGTCTGACATAATCTTGCATCAAGTTGCGATGCGAATGCGCGGGGTTATCTGTAACCCTTTACAACTTAATTATAATCGGATTGAAAGGAAATTTCAACTTGGCGGCACGAGGTGTTGCTAAGGTAGAGGAAAGACTATCCCAAGAAGAATTGAAGCTTATCTTGGATAAGTATAAGTTGTTGTTTGATATGGAGGATTAAGAATAAACAGAACGCCATGGCTCGGTATGATTACCTAGCCATGGCGTTTTATTGGTTTAATGCGACTTAAGGTCCATAAACAAATGGGCTTGATCCTGAAGACCATGTCCTAGGCGGATAATCCGCAGCTTTTGTTCCTTGGGATATGGCGCATAGTATATAATATAGTGACCAATGATTTTCCGTCGAATGCCTATAGCTGGCAAATAAGGATTGCGCACCCGCTCCCCGCTTTCTGGGAAAACTAGCAAGTTTTTCAGACACTCATGGAGTGCATCAAGAAACTTTTTAGCAGCTTGCTGATTCTTAAGTTCCTTTGTCAAATAGTCCAGAATCACTTCTAAATCTTCTTCTGCCTTCTGAGTGAACTCATAACTATAGGTCATAACGCTCCCTCATATCGGCGATAAGGGACTCACCGTCTCTTAGGCGTTGCTCTCGAATATCTTCAAGCCCTTGATATAGAAATTTTGCTTCTTCCATTTGACGGAGGGTCTTCTCATAGTATTCAATGTCCATGACGACTAGTCGTCCATAGCCATTCTTAGTGACGAAGACTGGGCCTTGTTCCTCTTGGCAATACGCTTCAACTGCCACTGTGTTTTTTTAAATCGCGCATGGGAATAATTTTCATCAACGACACCTCCTTTTGATGGCTATATTATACCATAAATTTAGACACATATATAGTCATTTATAGAGGCCCCTATTTGATCATAAGGGGACCTTTTCTTCTTATAACTGATAGACCATAATATGTTCATTTATTTCCTTGTTAAAGCCAGTCTCTTCAAAACCTAGATCTAGCAAAATCTTCTTCATAGGCTCGTTACCGTCCACGTAATCGGCCACCACCTTGGTCATCTGGGTTTGCTTGGCACATTTCAGTACTGCCTCAATGGTTTTGACTGCATGTTCTTTCCCTTGGGAGGCTTGGTCAATTAGGAAGCGCCAAACAAAGACCTGTTGCTCTTCTGTATCCAACTCATACATAATGAAGCCAACTAAATCCTCATCCGCATAAACGGCTTTGGGATAGGCAATGCCTTCGTCACGGTAAAACCAAGCATCTGCCAAGGAACGGACGACAGGAGACACAAATTTACGCTCTTGCCCAGGAGAAATCTTGAGATTTAAGACTTGGGAGTAGTTGTCGCTTGTTATCTCTCAAAGGTAATGGTCACACTAGTCACTTCCCTGTCATCTTACTTGACTAAGTCACTCAAAATATAAGCATCCACCAAGCGCTCGGTTGCCTCCACAGAGTCCACATGGGTCCGCTCATAGGAATGGCTGGACTCGATACCGGCACCACAGAGGGCGTGCTTGACTCGGCACCCGCTCTCATAGCTACCCGGAAGCGTCGAACCATAGAATGGGTAGATGTCTAATTTGTGGAATGTCCTTAGCCTTAGCTAGTTCCACCAGGTGTTGGCGGAATTCATAGTGGTAGGAGTGCGGCATCCTTGACACAGATAGAGACGGTGTACTCGTCGGTCTGCTGGTCGTCCCCCATAGCGCCCATGTCGACCGCCAGATACTCCACCGCTTTGTCTGATAGGCTAGAGTTGGCCCCGTGCCCTACTTCTTCGAATACTGAGAAGGCAAATTGAGTCGTCACTGGCAGGGTGATGCCCTCTTCCTTGTAACGACGCAACAAGTTGAGCAGGATAGCGGCGGACACCTTGTCATCGAGGAAGCGAGACTTGATGAAGCCTGTGTCGGTGATGGTGGTGCGTGGGTCGAAGGAGACAAAGTCGCCCACTTCAATACCTAAGGCATGGGTTTCTTCCTCGTTGGTAACCTTGGCATCTAAGCGGACTTCCATGTTATCTTGAGTCCGCTCAGCCGTCCCCGCATCACGGTAGACGTGGGTAGAAGTCTGGTGAATGAGGATAGTCCCAGATACAGTTTTGCCGGTGGCAGCCACATGGACGGTACAGTTCTCCCCTTCGATCATATTCCAAGGAAAAGCCGTCCCACCTCTGTCGAGCTTGAGCCGGCCGTCGCCTTTGAACGCGCGCACCATGGCCCCCAAAGGTGTCAACGTGAGCCGTCACGATGCGGTGGTGGTCATCGTCCTGGCCCGGCACCGTCACATGTACGAGCCCCTTTGGAAGTGCGCACCGGTTGGTAGCCCATTTTTTTCCAGAGTCAATACCAAATAGTCCTGAACGCCACGCGTGTAGCCCGTTGACGACGCGATAGCTAGAAGTTCTTGCAGATAACTTAAGGTTGGATTCATCCTAATGCCCCCTTGAAAATTGTTTACACCTTCATTATACACAAGTTTGGAAAGGCGCCCTATCTTTTTGCGTCACAAATGGGGCGGGTGCTCGCAGTCACGTCGTGTTGGAGCCCCAACACGACATCGCCCTCCTCAATGCGACGTGTGCACCTTTTCGGCTCCTTTTTCGCTCAAAAACCAAGTTCATCGCCTCCACCACGTCGCGTTGGAGCTCAACACGACATGGCACTCTTTCCAACTGATGGACAGCACTTAGAAGATTTACTCTATCTAACACGGGGCAAACCAACTATACACAGAAGATGGAAGAGTTGTATATTGATCCAACTTCTCAGAAAAAGAACATTTCATACCCTAATATAGAACCCGATTTTTATTGTAGCAAGAGAAAAATCTCCACTAGAACTCTTGGATTGAAAATAGGAATTGTTTGATAAATAGAAAAAGCGAGGATAACCTCGCTTCAGATTGGAGTTAAAATCTTTAGAAGACACTTTTATAAGGACTTTGTCTTCACTCTGAAAGCCTTTATTTAAAGGCTTTTTTACTTTTCCAAAGTAAATTTGTTGCGAGTTTATCGCATTTTTAACGAATCCTTTCTGATAATACACTATCTTCGTATCATTTCATTTCTTGCTTAATTCTCATCAACTCTTCCTTTGCCTCTTCTAAATGCACACTCGTCAAGTACGGAATAGCAGCGTCGAGCTGTTCTTCTGAAAAATCCCACCATTTAAGTTTTTCCAAAAAAGCAATCGTCTCTTCGTCAAAGCGGTACTTGATAACACGCACTGGATTTCCGACTGCGATAGCATAAGGGTGGAATATTTTTGCAACAGTCGCTTGCTACTGATTCTTGCAAATCATGAGATGATGAAAGAGTATGGAACAGCTGATAGTCCCCAAAAAATTGCTTTTATGAACATCACTTTGGGAAGTGTCATTTTCGGCGTACTTGTCATCCTTGGTACCTATATGATTTCAAAAGCGTGAAAAGCAAAGCGAAATATATAAAGTGTGAAAAGGGCGAAAACACCTTTTTCTTTTTGCGATCCAGACTGAAACTTCCAGAGTGTCTATTTATCTATTGACATTTTTTATAAAGAGGTACAATAGCTTTTAATATCAAGCTATACTATATCGGAGGTATTGAAATGAAATTTTCTAATCGTTTATTGCTATTCCTTGCAGGAGTTATTTTTGTCTTTTTAGGACTTTTCCTATTTACAAACCCAGTAGCTAATCTTGTTGCTTACAGCTGGTGGATTGCATTTGGTTTACTGGTTGCTTCTATAGCAGATATTTTAGGCTATTTCTCTGCACCAAAAGAGCTTCGCTCACCTGTTTATCTTTTCCAAGGGTTTGTTAGTCTTCTCTTAGCTCTTTACCTCGTTGCTTATGGCTTTGTGACCCTGCCGGTCGTCATTCCGACCATTGTAGGAATTTGGTTAATTGTAGAAGCCATTATTGCCTTCTTTAAAGGCAATCGTCTAGGATTGATTTTCCCTATTATTGGTAGCAATATCACGTGGGTAGCCTTGCTTGCATTTTTACTAGGTCTAGTTATTCTGTTCAATCCAGTGGCTACAAGTGTCTTTGTCGTTTATGTCAATGCCTTTGCATTTTTAGTTACTGGCTTCACCTACATTATTGAGGCCTTTCGTAAATAGTCTAGTTGCTATTTCTATCGCATTCAAAAAGCGGGAAATCATATTCTCAGCTTTTTGTCTCTTTAACTATCACTTTTTCGCATCCCATTCTGCGTAGAATTGCTCCAAGTATTCTTCCAAAGAGTGATGGCATAGCTCAGCATTCGATAAGTTGCAATAATAACCGGTCGAGAACGGGGCATCGACTCAATCATACCGAAAATAAAAGAGCGAATGTTATCTGCAAAAAGAAAGCTTGGATTTTTGCGATTTCAACAAAAAAAGCACTGTTTGTACTGACCCCAAAAAGTTAGACAAATAATTTAAGTGAAGGATTTAGTTCTGTATTGCACAGGACTAAGCCCTTTTAGTTTTACCTTAATTCGTTTGTTGTTGTAGTACTCATTGTAGTCAACAATAGCTTGTTCCAATTGGTTAAGTGATTTAAATGTTTTCTCATAACCATAAAACATCTCAGACTTAAGAATACCAAAGAAGGATTCCATCATACCGTTGTCTGGTATGATGATGAAAGAGTACGGAACAGCCGATAGTCCTCAAAAAATTGCTTTTATGAACATCACTTTGGGAAGTATCATTTTCGGCGTACTCGTCATTCTTGGCACCTATATGATTGCAAAAGAAAGAAAAGCAAAGCGAAATATAACGCGTGAAAAGGAGTGAAAACTCCTTTTCTTTTTGCGAACCAGACTGAAACTTCCAAATTGTCTATTTATTTTATTGACACTACGAGCAACAGCGTAATGCGTGACATGCTTCTTCTATATCAGAATTGGACTCTTTCAGGCTGCTGTTCTAGCAAATAATCCTCTTAGCCTTAATCATAGAAATTCATTTTTGTTCATTTTTACATGACCCAGACTAGAAAATATTCAACACCTGACTGGGATTTATTTTAATGGGTTTTAACCTTTCTTGGTTAGATAAAAAAGAAGAACCATACAGTATAGAATCTGTATGGTTCTTTGTCCCTACTAGCCCATTTTGAAATAATTATATTTAATAACGCTCCAAGCATCTTCTAGAAATCACTTATATTTTCACATTTTTGATTATTTTTCAATATGAAAAATTCTTACAGATTCATGCAGGGGGCTAGATGGCTTAAGGTCTTGGACTTTGAACCGGTTCGTTGTATTGGTCAAAGGTGATTTTACCTTGAATACGGTAGGTGCCTGCTAAATAGTTCAAGTGACGTGTTTTGCCCTCTTCAACAGTAAAGACCATATCCACTTCAAGGCTCTGAAGTCGGAAGTCCTTATCTACTTGGTAATTAAACTTAGGCTTCGTGCAAGAAAAGTCATGAAAGCATCCCTCGTTAAAGATGTGGCGGATCAGTTCCCGTGCTAATCTCTTTAGCGTCGGTTGGGTGATCCGATTGATAAGCCCCATAAACCGCAGACTGCACTTAATAGATTCCACACAGCTTCGTGGTCGCGGTAAACCTTCTTCCCGTCTACATCCTCTCTCAGACGCAACTCGTAGCCATTCTCTAGCTCCTTAATCTCGTAAATCTCTGAGTAAAAGGCGATTTCTTCAGGCGTATAGAATTGATCCAAGCCACGTAATTGCTTAAGTGAGTCTTGAAATTCCTGAACTTCAGTCTTGATATCTAGACTTCTGACCTCTTCTGCATGGTTCTCCTTGCCATGAAAGTCGCCTCGTCTTGACAGAGGGCAATTAAGTGGTAGCCCAAGAAGCTACCAATATCAAAGGAGCCAAATCCGGACGCTTGGTCCAAATCTACATTTGCTTCAAAATGGCCGCCTATGAGGATATCTTCCTCCTGGCTTGGGAGAGTATTGCTTATCTTCCACTCACCCTTAGTATGTACTGTCTGGGTGTTGACCATCTTCTTGACCGTCTCATTCAGTGGGTGGTCCACGGACGGAGCTTGCGCACTAACGCTTCTCGGCGCCACCCACCTCGACCAAAAGTCCGCTGACCATGGCCAGAAGGCTTATTTTTAAAACCATTTCATCCACTTTCCTCCTCAACTACCCTAAGGCTTTTCTACTGACACCGCTTGGTCATATTGATCCAAGTCCGCTTCCAACTTGACATGGAAGATTCCTGTTAAGCCAGAGAATAGTTCCATCCCCTGGTCAATACTAAACTGAAAATCAATCGTAACATGGGTTACACGGAAATCCTTGTCCGTCTGCACCAGAATCTTTGGCTTACGAGCCATAAAAGCACCAAAGGCCTCTTCATTTAGGACATAGTCAATAAAGCTCGCAAAATCGCCATAGATGTTAGGGTTGCTAGTCTCCAGCAGCAATTGGTGCAAGGCCTCTTGCTTGATCTGGTCCCATAACTGCTGATAGTCACGATAGAGCTGCTTGCCATCAATGGCTTCCGATAATTGCAAGAGGTAACCCCAATCTTCTTTGACACGCAGGATATACATAGCTAGCTCCCTGCTGTCTTGAGGCCTAATCCAATCCTCCACCTGACGCATCGACTCCAAGTCTGACTTCCAACTTAGCACTTGAGACTTGAGGTCAATTCGATCCAACTCCTTACCGTCCGCCTTACCATACAAGTAGCCATCTACTAAGGCTAACTTGACTTTGCTTGCCCCGGGAAACTTAGCCAAGCCAAACTCGGCCTTGCCCGTCATTTTATCTAAGTCAAGGCTTGCATCTACCTCGCTTTTTAGCACGGTCTGTGTATGATTCTCTTCAAGATCACTGTGGGTCATGGAAACTTTGATCTTAGTGTGGACGCTTTTGCTTTGGAGGCTAGTCTTAATGACCCGGTTTATCAGCTCGTCTTGAGCCTGCACACCCGGCGCGCCAACCCCCAACAAAATAGTCGCAGTCAGGCTTAAGAGCCCTAGTTTCTTCCATCCTTTAATCATGATTTATATCTCCCTTCTAGTCTTTCGGTTCTAATTCAATGCCCTTGGCTCGCAAGTTAGCTAAGCACTCAGCCAGATAAGCTGCGTCATGCTCCGCATAAATAGGAGAGCCCAGTGGCTGAGATTGGATTTGGCTAGCTTCATAGGCTGGCATGACTTTGCCACGATAGCTGGGCTCCCACCACTGGTCGTCCGGCCGATAGCCCCGGCGGACCATTTCCTCCATAATCAGGCGGTGGTAGGCGTAAAGCTTGTAGGGCGAATGTTCAAAGACATAGTTAACCACACTGTGGGGCTTGCCCCAACCCTTGCCCCGCAAGGCCGCACACTCCCGATGCTGTCCTAGCAGCTGTTGTCTTGGCAACTTGTCAATCAAGGCTTGATGCCATAATCTCATGTGACGCCCTCCTACATACTTTCCCTTACTATAGCATATTCTGAGCCTAAGGAAAAGCTTACAAAAAAATAACTGGCCCCACACGCAGCGTGAGCCAGTCATCTGAAAAGCACCTCCAAGTGGCGCAGCCTCTTACCTATTGGGCTACTTGTGCCGCTTGGACTGACTTAAGGTCTGATGGGTTATGCCGAAAACCTAAGAGACGTAAGCCGTTGAGAATAACTAAAATCGTAGAACCTTCGTGGCCCACCACACCCAGCGGTAGACTGACCACTTGGAAGACGTTGGCTGCAATCAGGCAGACTATCACGGCCAAGGCAAAGATAATATTTTGCATAATAATGGTCTTCATGCGACGAGAGAGGCGGATGGCCTGAGGCACCCGAGTCAAGTCATCCATAATGACGCAGTCCGCTGTTTCCATGGCAATGTCAGTCCCTGAACCAATGGCAAAGCTAACATCAGCCTGAGCCAAGGCAGGCGCATCATTGATGCCGTCCCCCACCATGGCCACACAATAGCCTTGGGCCTTGTAGTCGGCCACCAAACGGGCCTTGTCATCCGGCAAACAGTTGGCCTGCACTTGATCAATGCCCAAGTCATTAGCAATGGTTTGGGCCGCTGCCTGGTGGTCCCCAGTCATCATGACTACTTGAACCCCTAATTGATGCAGCAGCTCCACTGTGGCCTTACTCTCCGCCTTCACGCGGTCAAAGAGCGCATACCAGGCCACTAAGTCTTGGTCACGAGACACCAAGACCAGGGTCTTGCCGTCTGCTTCTTGCTCAGCTAGGACTTGTTCTAAGTCAGCAGGCACTTGCCCCACTGCTTCTAAGACGAAATCAGCTTTCCCAATCCGCCAGTCATGCCCTTGATAGGCACAAGTAAAACCACGACCGGTCACATCCTCAAGCTGATCCAAGGTCACCGCTTGATAGTCGCCCACATAGTTCAAGATGGCTTGAGCCACAGGGTGAGTAGAAGTCGCTTCAGCCGTTGCCACCAAGGCATTCAAGTCAGTCGCCTCTTCTACAAACCAAGCCTCTTCTACTTGGGGTTGACCTTGAGTCAAAGTCCCAGTCTTATCCATTACCACCAGGTTGACATCGCCAATCTGGTCCATGATTTGACCGCCTTTGACCATGACGCCCATACGAGCAGCTCGGCTAATAGCCAAGGACAGCCGGTGGGAGCTAGCCACCAAGGCGCAAGGAGAAGCCACCGTCAAGAGAATCATGCCGCGGTAGAAGCTATCCAACCAGGACCAGCCCAGCAAGAAGTGGACCGCCACGATAAAGGTCGGAACCAGGAAGAGCACCGCCTTCACATAGCCATCTTCTAAGTTTTCAATCAGGCTAGACACCCGGCTCTTTTGGCCCTGGGCTTGTTTGACCAGGGCTACGATTTTAGCGAAGAGGGTATCTTCTTGGGCTACTGTCACTACCATATCCAATTCGGCGCCCACATTGAGGGTCCCGCCTAATACTAGGTCGCCCGCTGCCTTATCCGCTGGGATTGGCTCCCCTGTCACCATGGCTTCATCTAAACTAGCCCAGTCGCTGATTAACTTGCCATCGATTGGCACTGCCTGGCCTTTTTTGACCCGCAGACGGTCGCCAATCATGAGGTCGCCGGTTTCTACTTCTTCCAATTGACCGTCGGACAGAATGCGCCAAGCCTTATCTGGCCGTAGGGCCATGAGGGCTGTAATGGCATCCTGGCTCTTCTTCATAGCTAATTCTTCCAGAGTCCCAGACAGGGCAAAGATAAAAATCAGCAAGGCCCCTTCTAGCCAGTAACCAATAATGCCTGCACCCAAGGCGGCTAGGACCATGAGGACATCCACATTGAGGTGATGTTCCTCTACTAACTCCTTCCAGCCTTCTAGGGCTGGCTCATAGCCTCCAATCAAGAAAGCTAGAATAAAACTTGCCTACCTCGAGACAGGTTGACTTTCTAAAAAGACTAGTCCCACTAGGATAAAACCCAGACAGAGCGCAGTCTCAATAATTCGTTTGTTGTATCTTAAACACTTCATGATCTCACCTCTTATTTATAATCAATTTACTTTACACTCTTATTATAGCTTCTCTAATTTAGATTGTCAATAATATTTATCGTCAAGATTGTATTATTTAATAATATTGATTATAGATAGTCGATCTAGTAAAAAGGCCGGGAATCCCTTCCCGACCTTAGCTTGCTTATTTAAGTCGATAAATCATATAGTAGACCCCGACCCCTGGCATTGGGACATCTTCCAAGAAGCCATAGACCTCAAAGCCATGTTTGAGATAGAAGTCCTTGGCCTGATAGGTCCGCGTAGTTAGGAGGATGCTAGTCACCCCTATTTGACGAGCATAGTCCTTGGCATAGTCTATGAACTGGCTGCCCAGGCGCTGCCCTTGATAGTCCGGGTCAATAGCCAAGTTATCGATTTCCATGGCCTGATAACGAATCTTGCCATTCATGGCAGCTACCAAGCGCTCCCCGTCTTTCATCTGCCAGATGAAGGACTGGTCCAAGCCTTCAGGCTTAGGCTGATTGAAGTAGGTCTCATAGCCATGCGTGAAGACTCTCTCATAGAAATCTTCCGGCATGAGCTCTGTGCTTTCCACAGGATAGTGTGTCATCGAACTGCCTCCTCTTATAAGTTAATTTCTAACAGAATAGGTGTATGGTCTTGGCGCGCCCCGGAATCCAGCATCTCGGACTTGGTCACCTTGTCTGCAATGCGATCAGATACCAACCAGTAGTCAATGCGCCAGCCTGTATTGTTAATCTTGCTGGTCCGGCTACGCTGCGCCCACCAGGTATATTGATGCGGCACGTCCCCATGTAGGTGGCGGAAACTATCGGTAAAGCCCCGGCTGAGCAAATGAGTAAAGCCGGCCCGTTCTTCATCGGTAAAGCCCGCAGATTGGCGGTTAGCTCCTGGGTTGGCCAGGTCGATTTCCTGATGGGCAACGTTGAAGTCTCCGGTCGCCAAGACGGGCTTCTTAGCATCCAGACTAACTAGGTAGTCGGCGTATTTAGCATCCCAGACCTGACGCTCTGCCAAACGCTTGAGGCCATCCCCCGCATTAGGCGTGTAGACCTGAGTGACATAGAAATCGTCAAATTCCAGGGTAATAATCCGGCCTTCCAAGTCCATGGTCGACGGCGCCCCGATTTCAGGGAAAGTCACCTTAGGCTGCAAGTGCTCCCGATAGAGGAAGAGGGTCCCAGCATACCCCTTGCGGGTCTGGCTCCTGAGAGGACCGCCAAGTGTGGGCATAACCCTGGGAAATATTCGGCCAAGATTTCTTCATGCTTCTTGGTCGGACCTGTTGGCGATAATTTGGTTTCTTGAATGGCAATAATGTCTGCCCCTGCTTGCGCTAGCTGGTCCAAGACGGCTTTGGAGAGTTGGGCCCGGGCCGAGTCGCTAGTTAGGGCCGCATTGAGTGAATCGATGTTCCATGAGATCAGTTTCATTCTATCTTCCTTCGTTGTGTAAATTCTTTATACTTCTATATTATAGCAGATTGACTGACAGAAAACAGGGTCTAGGATTCCACCACAAAATCAATGGCTCTTGACCTGCTTGCCCCACCGGCGGGCAAAGGCCTTGAAACGAGCGCGGATGCTGGCCTGGTGGACCTTAGCCAAAGGCTGGGCGCTAGTCACCTGAAAAGTGATTTGGTCGCCTTGCTGGCGCAAGTTCCACTGGCCCTTGACCTGGCCCCGAATCAGAATCAGAGCCGGAATTTGGCCTGCTTTCTGCCAAATAGTGTGGTGACGGTCCTTTTCTACTAGGATGTCCTTAGACTTGTAGGAGACCAAGAGGGCATCGAATTTGCCCAGGACTAAGACAGTCGGCAACTTGGCCGCATCCTGCCAGCTTTCATAGTAGAAGGTCTGCTTGCCGTAGCGACAACTTGGCCAGTCAGACAGTCCACCTGACTGAAGAAGGCCTGGGGCACCCCGAAGAAATGGGCTGCATCACCCAGTGTGGCCGGACCATAAAAAGAAAAATAAGTCCCTAAGAGCTGCTCCTTAAGGCCAAGAAGGTCCTGTGAGCCCGGCGCTAGCTGCCAGTACACCAAGCGGTCGCCCTGACTCAGGGTATGATAGAGCTGGCCCTGACGCGAAGCCGCCAAGAAGAGCCCACCCCAACGGAAGAGTTGGCGCCACTCTTCCTGACCATAGCGATCCTTAAGGGCCTCACGCGTCAGAGGACCGTCAGCCAGATAGCCGGCCAGGCGCTCTAATTGGGCCGACACCTCTACCCCTTGTTCGGCCAAATGATGCCAGGGCCAGGAGACTGTCTCCGACAGAAGAAGTGACAAGGCCTCCCAAGTCGGACGATCATAGAAGTGGTAGGTCCCCCGCTGGCCCCAAGCCAGAATACCTTGCTCTGTCAAGTCAGCATAGCTATCCGCCTTGGGATTAGCCAGGCGGTTGAAGTAATTATAGATGCCATGGGTCACATACTGAGACTGAATCCCCAGACTCTTGGCCAAGACCTCTGTCCCTGTCAATTTAGACTCAAGCAAAGCCTGATGATAGAGCCTTTGCGCCAGAATCTCCTGTGCTGTAATGGTCATACGGTCGCCCCCCTTTCGCTTACTTTCTCATTATAACAAAGCCTGTCTTGGACTTCAAAAGGGCAGGCCCTATTCTTTACTTTTGATCGGCACTCGCCAGCCCTTTCCTTTTTGCTAGAGAGCCTCAAGCCCGTGACTAAGACGCGACACAGGCAAAATCGGGTCCGTGTGGTATCAAAGGATGCCAAGCGCATGAGAAGCTCTGGGAGCGCTAGCGACCTAGAGATTCCATAGCTAGGCAAGGCGGAAGACTCCCGCAGGGAGGCTGCAGCCGGTCCGGCTCCTAGGAAGGCCGATTTGGTGGGAGCGAGGCTAGACTTTGGCCTTGGCGACACACAAAAATGAGGCTAGGACACCCGTCCCAGCCTCAAGCTTATCTTATTTAGTTCATCATACCAGCCTGGAGCTGATACATGCGGTAGTAGAGCCCACCTTGAGCCAGTAGCTCCTGGTGGTTGCCCGACTCGACAATCTGCCCTTGGTCCAGGACATAGATGCAGTCCGCATCCTGAATGGTCGACAGACGATGGGCAATGGCCAAGGTCGTCCGCCCCTTTCGCATCTTAGCAGCGATGCTTGAATGACTTCCTCGGTCTCCGAATCAATATTGGCCGTGGCCTCATCCAGAATCAAAATCTTAGGCTGGGTGGCCATGGTCCGGGCAAAGGCCAGCAACTGGCGCTGGCCACTTGAGAAAGTAGCCCCCCGCTCCGTCACCGGACTGTCGTAGGCCGCAGGTAGACTCTCAATAAAGTCAGCCGCATCAACAAAGCGCGCCGCCTCGCGCATGGCTTCATCCGTCAAGCCCTCTTGATACATGCGGATATTAGAGGCAATGGTCCCGTGGAAGAGGAAAGGATCTTGCAGAACCAAGCCTACTGCTGACCGCAAGGCCTGAGCCGAATAAGACTTAATATCCTGACCATCAATCAGAATCTGGCCGCGATCAAAATCATAGAAACGCAAGAAGAGGTTCATAATCGAAGACTTACCAGACCCGGTCGCACCTACAAAGGCCACCGTCTGGCCGGCTTCCACCTTGAAGCTAATACGCTTGAGGACATCCCGCTTGCCGTCATAGGAGAAACTGACATCCCGGAACTCAATGCTGCCCGCCCCGATTTCTGTGACTTGACCGCTTTGGGCCGGTTCATAATCCTCCTGGTCAATCAAGGCAAAGACCCGGTCGGCCGCAATCATGGAAGTTTGCAGAATGGAAAAGTTCTGGGTGACTTCAATCAGCGGGTTGAAGAGCTGGTTGGAGTATTGAATAAAGGCATACATAAGCCCCGCGGTCACACCAGCCACCTGCCAGGTGACCCCGAAATAGGCCAGGATAACAGCATAGGCCAAGAGCTTAAGTAAGGACATGGCCGGCCGCAGGAAGAGGCTGTTGACATTGAGGGATTTATTGGAATAGGCCACGTGGTCTGCATTAATGGCTTCAAACTCCGCCAAGAGACGCCCTTCCTGGCCAAAGGCTGGACACTCGCATGCCCTCAATAGCTCTCGACAGCTTAACGTTCAGGTCGCTGAGCTTAGCCCGGGTCATGGCAATCAAATCACGCGATTTAGTATTGTAGAGGGCAATAGAACCAAACATAATGGGAATAAAGACCAGCATGAGCAGGGTCAGGGGCTCATTAAGACTGAGCATGGTCCCAATCGTAACCGCCACAATGACCAAGGAACTGAGGAAACTAGAGAAGATGGCACTGAACATATCGGCCACTGCCTGAGTATCATTGGTCAGGCGGGACACGATGGCCCCGGCTGGCGTCTGGTCGAAGTATCGCATGGACAGGCTTTGCAGCTTGTCGAAGGACTCTTGGCGCAAGTCGCGGACCACACTTTGAGCCACACGGGCGAAGGTGTAGTTACCTAAGAAGGTAAAGGCCACCCGCACCAGGAAGAGGCTGTAGTAGGCCAGAAGGATTAAGCCTCCTTGGGCCACCAAGCCACCCCCAATAAAGTGGTCGATATAATACCGGGCCAGAAGTGGAATGGCAGTCGTCACGGCCGACGTCAGGAAGATGAAGACCAGAGCCATCAGGGCAGTCCCCTTGTAACGCCACATATAGGCCATAAGGCGCCGAAAAGTTTTAGCACGATTAGGCATCCAAGTCCCCTCCTTCCAAACTTTGAGCCAGTTGCTGACTACGGTAGGTGGTCGCGTACCAACCATTTTGCGCCAGCAATTCTTGGTGATTACCCCGCTCCTTAATGCGGCCATCTTCCATAACCAGAATCAGGTCGGCATGGACGACGGCTGACAGACGGTGGGCCGTAATAATGGTGGTCTTGCCTTGACGTTCCGACTTAAGATTTTCTAAAATCAAATGCTCCGTCTTGGCATCCACGGCTGACAGCGAATCGTCCAGAATCAGAATGTCTGGATCCAAAATCAGGGCCCGGCTCATGGCCAGACGTTGCTTCTGACCACCGGACAGGGAGACGCCCCGCTCCCCAATCAGGGTATCAAGTCCTTCGGGCATGGCCTGGATATCCTGGTAGACGCCACAGAGTTGGGTGGCTCTGACAATGGCCGCATCATCCAAGTCAGCCTGGCCGAAGCGGACATTGTCCCGAATACTCATGGCGAAGAGCAGCTGGTCTTGAGGTACATAGCCCATCAAGCTCCGCAAGTCGCTCAGGCGGTAGTCGCGGATGTCGTGACCATCTAACTGAATGCTGCCCACATTGACATCCTGCTCCCGCAAGAGTAGACGCAAGAGACTGGTCTTACCGGACCCCGTGGTCCCGACAATGCCCAGGGTTTGGCCGGCCTCCAAGCTAAAATGGACATCCTCAAGCGTAGGCAGGTCTTGGTAGGCAAAGGACTCAATGTCATAGTCCAGGCGCCCATTTTGAATGCTAGGCAGAGGATGTTCCGTCTCACGGACTGGGCTTTCCTCATGTAGCAGTTTATCAATCCGATCCAGGGAGACCGAGCCCCTTTGCATAATGTTGAAGAGCCAGCCGATGGCTTGCAGGGGCCAGACCAGCATATCCAGATAGGTCATAAAGGTGACCATTTCCCCGACGGTGAACTGGCCCTGACTAATCAGATAGCCCCCGTAGAGCAGACTAATCAGATAGGAGGCCCCCACGAAAATCAAGACCATGGGTTGGAAGAGCTCATTGTACTTGGCAGCCCGCAGGTTCTTAGCCCAGACCATCTGGTTAGTGGCCTGGAATTTAGCTGTCTCCTGGGCCCCATAGCCAAAGGACTTGGTCACCTTAATACCAGAGACTGATTCCTGAACCGAGTTGTTAAGCTCAGAGAAGGCCTCCTGAGCCTGCTTAAAACCTTCATGGTTGATGCGTCCCAGGCGACTGGTGCCCCAGGCCAGTACTGGCAGAGGCAAAATCGCCACTAGGGTCAGGCGCCAATCCAGAATCCAGAACATGGTAGCCAGGGTAACCAGGGCAGTAATCGAGGCATCCACGGCCGACATGACCCCGCCCCCTGCCGTCATGACCAGGGTTTGAACATCGTTGGTGGCATGGGCCATCAGATCCCCGGTCCGATAGCGGGTATAGAAGGACGGAGCCATGCGGGTAAAGTGTTTAAACAAGCGAGTCCGCAGAATCCGGCCCAGGCTATTGGCTGTCCCTAAAATAAAGAGCCGCCAGACATAGCGGAGGGCATACTATGAGTGGCACTTTACTAGCGAGTCAGTTGATGGCCGATCGCTAGGGTCAGATTGCCGACAGATGGCATCAATAACCTGCCCAATAATACGAGGGGGAATGAGGTTGAAGACGCTGACCAAGGATAAGGCCAGAATCCCAATAATATAGCGGCGGGCTTCCAACTTGAAGAACCAGCCTAATTTGCGAATGAGTGACATGACACCTTCTCCTTTCGTAACCTTGCTATTATACAACAAAAAAGAAGCCGGGACCAATGAACTGTCCCGAGCAAAAAAAGAGCCGGCACCCCAGTGCCAGCCCTGTCATCTTGATTTTTTATAGATAGTCATAGGCCTGCCGGGGCGAGCCGTCTTGGAGATAGATAGTGCCTCGCTCCTGGAAGCCGTAGGCAGGGATGGCCCTCTTGCATGGGCAGGTTTTGGGCATGGGTATCAATCCGGATATGGGGACAGACGGACTTAGCGAAATCGAAAGCTGCCCGCGCCACGCCCCGGGCCTTGCCATTGGCTGCCAGGCGGTGAATGGTCACATAGGGACTAGTACTGCGCCAACCTAGGCCGTCAATCTGGCCATAGGTCGGATCCTCTCCACCTATCAGGGCGAAGGTGCCCACTAGCTGGCCGGTTTCGTCCTCTAGGACATAGGAATGGCCTTGCGCTATATCTGCTTCTAGGAGACTTAGAGGCGGATAGCCGTCTGACCACTGGTTGGGATTCCCCTTAGCCCGCATAAAGGCCCGGGCTTGGTCGTATATGGACATCAAAGCCGGCAAGTCCCGATTCTGTGTTTTTCTAATCCGCATGCGACTTCCTCCTCTGCTCCAGGCCTTACTGTCCCTCAGTCTATCTCAAATCCTCGTCCCTGCCAACAAGGTCTAACTTGGGTCTGGCCCGTCATAGTGCTATACTAGACTTAACTGATTAAGAGAAAGAAGGCTCCGCCATGGAATCCATGCTCCAACGCTTTATCCGCTATGCTAAAATCAACACCCGATCTGACCTGCACTCGGATGCCGTGCCGACTACACCCGGTCAACTGGACTTTCTCCACATGTTGGAGGGCGAACTCAAGGACCTGGGTCTCAGCCAAGTCCGCTTCAATCCAGTGGATGCCTTTGTCACCGCCCTCTTGCCAAGCAACCTACCGGCCCATCAAAAGGCGCCCGCCATTGGCTTTATTGCCCATGTGGATACAGCTGACTTCAATGCTGACCATATCCAGTCCCAGGTTCATGCGGACTATGACGGCCAGGATATTGTCCTGAATCCTGACCTGGACATTGTCATGCGGGTGTCCGAATTTCCTAACTTGAAGCATTATCTAGGACAGACCCTGATTACTACGGATGGTACCACCCTGCTAGGAGCCGATGACAAGGCGGGTCTGGTCAGCATCCTGGAGGCAGTCATTCACCTCTTGGCCCATCCTGACCTGCCTCACGGCGATATTTGGCTAGCCTTCGGACCTGATGAAGAAATCGGCAAGGGCGCCCACCGTTTCCAAGCCCAAGACTTCCCAGCAGACTTTGCCTATACGCTGGATAGCGGCGAGGTGGGCAAGTTGGAATACGAGACCTTCAACGCCGCCGGGGTCATGCTGACCATCGACGGGACCAGTGTCCATCCCGGAACTGCCAAGGGTCTCATGGTCAATGCCCTGGCCGAGGCTGCCAAACTCTTCGCCCGCCTGCCCCAAGACCAGGTACCAGAATTGACTGAGGGCCACGAGGGCTACTATATGCTGTCCAGTCAAAGCGGCGACATTGGCCAAGTTCAGGCCACCTACATTATTCGTGACCACGACAAGGAGCGTTTCCAAGCCCGTAAGGACTTCTTCCGTCAGATTGTGGCCCAACAGAATGCAGGCTACGACCGGCCCCGCATCCAATGCCAAATTTACGACGAATACTATAATATGTACGACATTCTAAAGCAAGACATGACGCCGGTTGAGGTGGCCATTGCCGCCTACAAGGCCTGTGGCATTGAGCCTATTATCAAGCCTTTCCGGGGCGGGACTGATGGCTGCATCATCACCTATAAGGGCATCCCGACGCCCAACCTCTTCACGGGCGCTGAGAACCTTCATGGCCAGTATGAATTTGTCAGCTTAGAAAGCATGGAAAAGGCCCGCCAAGTCGTCCTTACCATTGTCCAATCAGTGGTCAGCGCAGACTAAAACAAGCCAGGTAGCTAGACTACCTAGCTTTCTTTGTCCACTTTTGCTTCCTTAACGAATGGCGGAGCCGGCCACACGGCTCACTGTATGCCGCATGCCTCGTATGGCCACTGATAAGGCGAAGATATTTTCCACATTGGCCAGGCCGCCAAAGCCTGCATCCCCAATATGTTGAATATCCACGCCAGCCACCTTATTGCGAATGGCAATGTCTTCCACCACCCTGCGGGTCACGCTAGATTCCTGGTCGGTCCCGATAGCGGATAGACCAGGACATCGTGAGCGTGGGCGTACTTGACGATGGCCACCAGCTCATCATCGGTAAAGCCCGGCACTGTCCCTACGGCCGGCACCAGAAGAATGTCCGTCCCGGCCTCGATGAAGTCCTTGGCCGTCTCAATGCTGGCCACTGGCTCCTTGGACCCTGCCCCATGCATCTTGCCGGCAATGACCAGACCAGAGAAATGTTGCTTGGCCACCTTGACATAGTGGGCAATCTCCTTGTTGGTTACCCCCGTGCCAGGGTTACCTGTCAGGCAAATGAAGTCTAAGCCTAGGCGGTCGGCCGCTTCTAGGGTCTCAATCGAGCAGGTCCGGCCTTTAGGCAGAACATTACGCGCCTCCACCATAATGGCGTCGGTATCAACTGGCTCTAGGTTGGCCCCAATAGGGCGACCTGATAGGGCTTTGAGGCGGCGAATGGGATCTTCTGTCCCTTGATCTAAGCCACAAATGACTGGATTAAGGACATCTAGGCCATTCAAGAGCATGAGGTCTGCCCCGAAGGCCTTAGCGATTTCCGCATTAGTCAAGTTGCTGATATAGGCAGGCACAGGCGCTACCATTTCACAACAAACGGTCCGGCCTTCAGCGGCCCAGATGGCTTGCTTGAGTTCTTCTGCACTGTAGCCAGCATAATCGCTGGGCAGGCATTCTAATACACGTCTTACCATATTACTCCTTCTTTCCTAGTGCTTGGCCTAGCGCGCGGGCTAGGTCCGGGTCTGCCCCTTCATAGGCTCCACGAGGATCGTAAGCAAATGAAACGGGGCCTTGCTGGGTCGTAGGGTCTTGGTACCAGGTCTTGAAGCTGCCGTGGACTTGCTGGATGCCCGTATAGGCCACCAAGTCCGCCGCATTAGCCAAATTGAGACCGGCCCCCATGACAAATTCAATGTCAGCGCCATATTGGGCTTGATAATGGGCCAGTCGGTCTCGCCCTTCCTCAATGCTCTTGGCTCCCCCACTGGTCAAAATCCGCTGACAGCCTAGCTTAATCAAGCCTTCAATGGCTTGGTCAGGCTGGGCCACCACATCAATTGCCCGGTGGAAAACCGATTGGGCGCCATAGGTTTGACAGAGCTCAATCAGGGCTTGGTTGGCTTCCCAATTAAGCTGACCAGTCTCTGTCAGACAGCCAAAGGCTAGGCCACGGCACCTGCTCTCAACAAGGCTTGGCCTTCTGCCAACATTTGCCTGATTTCCAACTTATCATAGGCGAAGCCACCGCCACGCGGACGGACCATGCAGATGATTGGTAGGGTCACGCCATTGGCCTTGGCTAATTCCAGACAGGCCACCGTTGGCGTCAGTCCCCCCAGAGCCAGGCCACTGTTGAGCTCAATCCGGTCCAGGCCAGCTTCTTGGGCAATCAGACAATCTCTGACACTGCCGGCACACAACTCGATTAGGGTCATGGACTTCCCTCCTCCACTTCTTGTTCTAGCTGCCACAAGGCCAATAAGGCTTGGCTATAAATTTTTAGATCAGTCTCTAAATCCTCAATACCTAGCCATTCATGAGGCAAATGGGCGATGTCCCGTTGGCCCGGGAAAGAAGGCCCGTAAGCCACGATATTAGGCACAAACTTAGCATAGGTGCCCCCAGTGGTCGTGACGGGCTCCAGGGCTTGGCCGGTCACCTGATTGTAGACCTGCTGTAAGGCCTCAATATAAGGCGACTGCTTGTCCTTGAGGACGGGCGCCCAATGGCTGAGGACTTCTATTTGGCCTGTTTCCGGCAGACGCGACTTAATTTGGGCTAGAATGTCTTCCTGGCTGCAGGCTGCTGGATAGGACATGGACCAGGCCACCCAAGGCCGTCCCTGTGTCAGGCCTAGTTGGTAGCCCCTTAGCATCATGCGGCCAAAGTCCTGGTCCTCATAGGCGATGCCCAGTTCCCGACCATCCTTGGTGCCGGTCAGCAGATAGGCATTGACAAAGTCAAAGAGGCTGGCCACTTGATCCGAGTCCACACTAAGGGCCACCCGCAAACGTCCTCGCTCGCCATAGACGACCGGCCATTTGCAATCTGGCGTCCAACCGAAGAGAGGTGCTGCTTCCTGAGCCAGATAATGCTGGATGCAGCCAAAGCCTGTCTCCTCATTGGTCCCAAAAACCACCCGAATGGGATGGCGGAAGTGATAACCTAGGCATTTGAGGGCATAGACGGCATAGAGATTGGCCAGAATCGGCCCCTTATTGTCTAGGACGCCACGTCCTTCATAGCGATCTTGTGCTTGATTCTTGGTTAGGGTCCAGGGATCCTGCCGCCAGCCTTGGCCGGCCGGCACCACATCCACATGCCCGAAAATACCATAATAGCCAGCGCCTGAGGTCGCCTGGTTAGGGTCAGGCGACCACTGGGCGTAGCCAACCTTATGGTCTAGATTGACCGTCTCAAAACCCATGGCTTTGGTCCGGTCTAGCACCCAGGCCAGGGCAGCCTTAGGCCCAGGCCCATAGGGAGCGTCCGGCTCAGCTGGTCCCTGCACACTGGGAATGGCTAGCAGTTGGGCTAGGTCCTGCCAGTATTGGGGCAGCAGGTCTTCCAACAAGTCATGGAGTGCTTGAATTTGCTTGAGGGTCATGCCTACTTCACCTCCGAGGGTCCGCATACGTTGACGCACATAGTCGTCTAACCATTCCTGACTCGCCCGCTCTAACTCCATCTGGCCAGAAGCCAGCGGATGAAGACGGTAGATGGTCAAAGGCGTGGTCTTGCTGGCCACCACGAAGGAGAAGTTGTCAATATTGGTTGCGGCCCCCCACTGGCCCTTGGCGTTCATGGCCACTACCGACAAATCGCCGGCTTGGCTGCGTTGGGCTTTGAGACGTCTATCCAGGTCATGAACGGCCTTTTCGCAGGCCTCTTGGGGATGGTAGCCCGCAGCCATGAGCTGAACGATGGCGTAGGACAGGACCCCTTTCATCAAATCTTCCCCTAGGCCGGTGGCGGTGGCTCCCCCAATCTGGGAGTCCACATAGAGACCCGATCCAATAATTGGCGAGTCGCCTACCCGACCGGGATGCTTCATGAAGAGGCCACTAGTCGAAGTGCCCGCTACCATGTGGTCATGGCCGTCTAGGGCCACCATGCCCACCGTGTCATGGCCGTCGTAGGCCGACAGACCTTGTTCTTGTGCTAGCTCCACCTGGCGATTGTGATAGTGGATTTGAGCCCGGTCTGTCAGCATTTCTTTGGCTTCAAAGCCATGGTCTAGGGCATATTGACGGGCGCCTTGGGCGACCAAGACATTATTGACTGGCTCCTGGCTGAGGCGGCGCGCCACGCCAATGGGATTAGCAATATCCTGAATCCCGCAAACGGCCCCAAAATCCAGGCGACTGCCGTCCATATAGGCGGCATCTAATTCTACCTGGCCTTGGCGGTTAGGCAGACCGCCATAACCGACGGATTTATAATAAGGAAAGTCTTCGACGGCCTTGATGGCTTGCTCAATGGCGTCACCCGCAGAGCCACCGCTTGCCAAGCTAGGCAGGGTGGCCTGGACACCTTCTAGGGCCATGCGCCAGGTCGCAATGATTCCCCACATGGCTGTCACCTTCTTTCTGTCATTGATTCTATATTTGATAATGATAATTTTGGTCCGAGATCTTCGTAGATAGCAGGCGTCAAGTCCCGCGCCACGGCCACCATGAGGCGGTAAGCCGCTAGGACATCAGCCCGATGCAAAATACCCCGGTGGGTATGCATATAGCGCATGGGAAGGGACAGGGTCGTCGCCAGAATCCCGGTCTGGGACTTATGGATATTGCCCGCATCCGTCCCCCCGTCTAAGAAGCAGCCTAGTTGGTAAGGAATACCCTCCCGCTGGCAAATTCCCTCTAGATAACGCAAGAGGCCCCGGTTGGTCACGGTCATATTATCGGCCACTGTTAGCGAGACCCCTTTGCCCAGCTTGATAGGGTTATGGTCGGCTGGCGTGTCGCCTGCCAAGCAGGTATCCACGGCCAGGGCAATGTGCGGCTTAACGGCTTGGGCCACGGTCCGCGCCCCCCGCAAGCCCACTTCTTCTTGAACGGTCGCCCCCAGGGTCACCTTGTTGGGACAAGGCCCCTCAGCCAGGGCCTGCATGGTCCAGACTCCCAGGGCCACACTGACCCGATTATCGAAGGCCTTGGCGGCCAGATAGTCAGGATTGGCTAAGGCCTGGAAAGTGGTTACCGGGCAAACCCAGTCGCCCACCTCAATGCCCAGAGCTCTGACCTGGTCGCGATTGTCCACCCCCAGATCCAGATAGACCCGGTCCATGGGCACCACTTGCTGGCGCTGCTCAGGGCTGAGACTATGAACCTGAGGCCCCGCCAGAATCCCCGTGTAGACCCGGCCGTCCTGGGTGAAGACCTGGGCCTCCTGTTGCAAGAGGGTATGGGACCAGGAGCGCCCCACTTCCTGAATGAAGACATAGCCGGCCTCATCAATGGCCCGCACCACCCATCCGATTTCATCCATGTGGGTGGAAAAGAGCAAGGACAGGGGCGACTGGGACTGACCTGCTAGGCTGTAGAGGCCAGAACCCAAGGGGTTGGCACCTTGTTGACACATGGTCAGCTGCCGGTCCAGGTAGGCTCGAACGCCTGCTTCATGGCCCGACACCCCGGGCAAACAACATAGATCTGACAGGACTTGCCAGTCCACCTGATTTTGAGCTTTAGTGGTCATAAGGGCCACCTCCCCGACTGCCAAAGCCAAAGTCTCGGACTTGGGCTGGGGTCAGTTGGCTCAAGAAGGCCACCAAAGTCTCTCGCACGGGCTCGAAACTAGCTGGATCCAGACACTGGTAGAGGCCTGGCGACTGGAGGAGCGGCAGGGCAATGACCAAGGTCGGTACCCCCAGCCCTGTCTTGTGGATAAAGGCCCCATCGGTCCCGGCTTCTTGAACCTGGCCCTTGACTTGGTAACCCAGACCCCGGGCCACTTGGCGAATGGCTTCCAACAAGGCCGTATTAGGTAAGAGAGTCTTATCAAAATAACGCAAATAGAGACACTTAGGGTCATAGTCAGCAGCTGGCACCGGACTAGCATCCAGCACCAGGGCCAAGTCTGGTTGAATCAGATTGGTGGCCGTAATGGCTCCCCGGGTCCCCACTAGGGACTGGCTGATGCCCCCCACAGCCAACTCATAAGTTAACTTGTCTTGAAGTTGGCGACTAAGGTCCAGTATCAGCTCTAGGCTGGCCCGATTGGCCAAGTTACGCCCTAGCCAGGCGCCCCCACCTATTCGCCGGCGGGAAAAATCTAAGACAAAGCTGTCCCCTACCTGGATGCCCAAGTCAGCCACTTGCTGGGCTGAGGCCGCACCCAGCGCTAGATAGGGTTGTCCCTCTACCAGGACCCCATAGCCCAGATGGGGCACATGGTCCCGGGTCAAGAGGCGGACCACTTGGTTAACATAGTCGGTCTTCTGATAGCGGCCCAGGGCCACAAAGTCCAAGAGGCCATCCGGACGAATGGCTTGAATCAGACCGCCATTTTCATCCAGGTTAGTGGTCAGCATGACCCGAAAGGGCGCCTGCTCCTGGGGCTTGAGGCCCAAGACAGAGCCCAGTTGATCCCGATAGAGGCTGAGACCTTGGTCGGTCAGGGCTTGGGCCAGGGCTTGATGCAGGTCGAATTCATCCCCCGACAAGGCGGGTAAATCATAGAAGGCGGTCCAATCCATAAGGCACCTCCTAGTGGAAGAAGTGGGGCCAATCGGCCTCAGCTGGGCCACTGAGAATTTCAGCAATATGGTGCAGGGCATCCGTCAGCCCTACTCCGCCCTTCTTAGGCATCTGGATTATTTTAACCTGGTCCTTGTAGCGGTCGACCACGGCCTCATTTTCGGCGGAGCAGGCCACATAGGTGCGGACCGGCGTTTGATCTTGAATATAGGCTTCGACCTCGGCCGCCATTTGGGCGTAGGTGTCGTAGTTGAAGCAAGGACCACACAAGAGGACATCAGGTTGCGCCTTCTTCATGAGATTGGCAATCTTGTGCAGGACTTCTTCCTTATTAGCCTGAAAATAATCAGGCCCGCAGTAGACGGTGGCCAGGACCTTGAGGTCGTGGGCCGCGAAGACGTCTTTAAACATGAGATAAGAGCCAATCCCGCCCTTTTCTAATCCCAGTGGTGTGTTGGGGCGTTCCTTGCCCCCATAACCGGCCTGAATTTGGTCGAATAATAGGATTACTTTCATCCTTATTCCCTCCTCAGTAAAAAGAGTTCAGCAGGATAGGGCTGAACTCTTCAGTTGTCTATAAATCATCGAAGGACAAGTCGTCCAAGGAAATATCATCTAAATCGTCTTTAAGGTCTTGAACTGGTTTCTCTTCTTCAGCCAAGAATTGACGGTCCATTACCTTGAAGAATGGATAGTAGATCAGGCAGTCGATGGCAATTAAGATAATTTGCCAGAAGCCGGCAATCAAATGCCCAGTAGCCAACCAACCAGAGAAGAAGAATGGGGTTGTCCATGGGATGCTGACCCCGGTAGTTCGTGGCAGAATACCGATAACTGTTGCGATAATGGATAAAATGGTGTTAACCAGTGGTGTTGCAAGGAATGGCACCAACATAATGGGGTTGAGTACGACTGGTAGCCCGAAGATAATCATTTCGTTAATCCCGAAAATCCCAGGTACAATGGCCAAACGCCCCAAGGTCTTCATACGTTTGGACTTGGCAACTCATCATGAGGAAGACCAAAGCTGAGTAGAACCCCACCCCGAAGTTGGTGAAGAAGTTACTGAAACCATTGGTGAAGATGTTAGCAATGGCAAGCCATTCTTAAAGGCTTCCAAGTTTTCAGTGGTCAGAGCCAGACCAATTGGCGCGAAGACCGTATTGGTAACGGCTCGCCCATTAATCCCGAAGAACCAGAAGAAGGTGGACAGGAACTGGGTCAGGGGTTCTAGGAAGACGCTGCGTCCAATCCCTAAGAGAGGTGCTTGCAGGTTGGTATAGATAAAGGTATGCGCATAATGATAATCGGTGAGTGAGAAGCCAAGGTAAACCAAGAAGAAGGTCAACATGGCAAAGAGCGAAGGAATCAAAGCCGCGAAGGATTGAGAAACTGCTGGTGGCACCCCGTCAGGCATCTTGATGACCCAACCCTTACGTTCACATGGCCACGAGATGCGGACCGAGACAATGGTGCAATCATGGCCACGAACATACCGTGACCCCATATTCGTATTAGCTAAACCATTGAAGACCTTACCGGCTTCGTTAGTGAAGGCAGGGTGGGATTTAGGTGTCAGAATCAAGAAGCAGACGACGGAAATGGCTGCCCCAACAATAGGGTCTGATTCCAGTTGACGGGCATAGGCGTAACCAATCCCGATAGCCCTTAAGAGGGCGATGACACTAAAGGTGGAATCCAATCACGGCATCCATGTGGTTTTCCCAGCCTTGGCCGAAGAATTGGGCCATAAAGTCGGTATAACCTTCAATTGGGAAGTTACCGGCCAAAATGAAGAAGGAAGCGACAATAATGAGTGGCGTGGTCACCAAGAAACCATCACGAATAGCAATTAATACCTTATTATTGCTGAGTTTCTCGGCTGTCCCGCCCATGACTTTTTTCAAGATTTGCAAACATGTGACTTACCTCTTTCTTATAATGAGATCTGTACTTAGCCTTTGCTTGTTCTGCTTTGAGTAATTGAATGGCGCGCTTGAGAATGCGTTCGCCATTGACGTTACCATAATCGTCTCAGGTTCATAACTTCAACGGGAATGCCTTGGGGCTCGTATTTGTCCCGGGTGGCATTGAATGTATTTGACTTGAGGGCCCTATCAAGATGACATCAGGATGATACTGTTCCACGATGATATCGAGCTTAGAATCTGAGGAAGGCCTTGACTTCAATGGGCAGGTTGTGGTCGTCCGTCACGGGCCTCGCATACGTATCGCAACCAGGCTAGTCGACATGCCGCGACTACAGAATAAATAGACACGTTTTCATGGTATTTTCCTCCTAATCTAGGTGGTGAGTCGGTCCAAACGTTGATAGAGGCCAGAACTTCTTCGGACTCGCATGAGCAGTTCAGCACTCATGAGTTGATCTTCGGCATGAACTAACAAGAGCGAGAAAGGTGGATGGTCCCCTGTCGCATCCGCCTGCAAGAGGTCGAAATGCTGATCATGACCGGCAATCCGTTGGCTCTCCCTTGCTCAATGGCCGCCTGGGCTTGCGTGAAGTCACCTGTCCGGGCTAGCGCCATGGCTTCCATGAAGGAAGATCGGGCGGATCCCAAGGAAGAAATCATCTTGAAGAATACTATCCTAAGTCATCCATACCATTACCTCCTTTCCTATAAAATAAACTTGCTAACGAGATGGATGGGGAAATTCGCCCACAATAGCGGCCAAGAAGTCGTCGCGACTGCTAGCGGCTAAGAGGGACTTGAGCTGACGCGGATGGGCTAGGCACTGGCCTAGCCATTGAAGAAGACCTGGGTGAAGGCCCAGTCGCTGTCCTTAAGCGCCAAGAGAATGACCAGTTTAACAGGGTAGCGGCCCCACTCAATGGGACTGGCTAGGTTGGCAATGGCTAGCACAGACTGGTGACTGTGGGCTTGCAAGGGATGAGGAATGGCCAAGGCATAGTCAAAGTCCGTCGAAGATAGAGCTTCGCGCTCCAAGACCGAAGGCAGAAAGTCCGGCGTCACATAACCGGCTTGGGCCAAATCTTGGGACATGAGGGTCAGGACTTGCTCGGGGCTGTTGGCCTGCAAGTCTTGATAGAAGAAGCGTGACTCCAGAAAGTCCCCCAATTGTAGGGCCAGCTGGATGGCTGTCTGACGCTGTTCTACTTGGTTGAGCAGACTAACCAAGGCTAGCTCATCTTCCTCATTGAAGAAGGTAGAGACCTGCAAGGTCAGGGCCTAAACTCTGCGCCAGAGGCATAAAACCAATGACTAAGTCGACAGGCTGATGCAGGCGAGCTTCACTGACATAATCATATTGGGCTAGAATTTCCAGCCGGTGGCCGAAGCTAGCCTTGAGCCGGTCGATTGAGGATTGCATAAGGGGATAGTGCTGGAGCGCCAACAAAATGGCTCGCGCCTTCCATGGTCGCTCTAGGCGAGAATAGGAGCTGCCAATATGGACGGCAATCAGCCCGATTTCAGCTTCGGATAAGATGACGCCTAGACGGCTCCCCAACCAGGTGGTGACCGTCACGGCTAGGTCGAAGACTAGCGGATACTGGCGTTTCATATCTTGTAGGAAGAGATTGGGCCGCTCCACCTGATAATGGAGCCGTTCAATCAAGCCTTGTGAGGTGGAGATGGAAGCGATCCTAAAGTCGGCATCACTAAGAAAAATCCAAGCCCGCCAAATCTTGTAGGTGCTGGCCCAAGTCTTGGACCAAGCGGGTCAAATCCAGGGGCCGGCCCTGATAGATGACCTGTGAGGCTAGCTCATGCATGGCCTGATAAGCTTCCAGCAGACGGCCAATACTGTAGGCTTCAGAAGCTTGGATCCGACACTTATATTGCTTACCCACTCCCTGCAAGAACTTGCGGGCTAAGGCTTCTTCCTTAGGTGCCAAAGGCGGTAGGTTCTGACGATGATAGAGAAATTGACCGGCCAGCATACGTTGAACAGCAATCCCGACGTGCAGGAGTAAGATAGGTAAACTGGCAGGCCGAAGCTGATAGTCTGCCTGCTTGAGTAGACCTTGGAAATAGTGGGCCACCCAGACCATGTCAAACTCTTCGTATATGGCTAAGACCTTATCCAGATTCAAAAAATCACCCTGAAGTTCTGAGGTCAGGAGCTCCCGATAGAAGCGGCGCTTCTGGAATTCAGGGCCCTTAAGCTGCCAGCCCTTGGCATCATGTTCTAGGGTCTGAGTCCGGGTAGGCCCCCACCAACTGACCGACTTGATTCAAGTCCATGGTTAGGGTTTGGGGGCTGACATAGAGGTCTTGGCTCAGCTCCTTGAGGGTCTGAGGCTGACTGTCAGCCAATAGGAGTTTGAGTATATAATGTAGCCTTTCTTCCTGACTTCTGTGCAGGCCCAGAGGACTGGGCTGATTGAGGTCTTTCCAGGCTTTGGGCCACTAGACGATAACCCTTGTGGTGATGAGTCTGGATGGCCCCTGGATAGTCTTGCTTTAACTTGTTCATATCAGAGCGAATGGTCCGGTCGGAGACGCCCAACAAAGCCGCCAGGTCCCGTCCCTTGAGCCAGCCTTGTGACTGGGCCAGGATGACCATGAGCTGTTCCTGTCGTGTCTGCATAAGCGCCCTCCTCCTAGGCTGTGACATCGCTTTCTCAATTCTATTATAACATTTTATGTGCCATCTAATCACTAAGTTATTTCCTAAGCTTAGGAAATGGCCGAAAAATCAAGAAAAGTATGGAACTGATTCCGAGATTGGCTGATTTTTTACATTTGCCTTGACCTGCCAAGAGCCTTATACTAGAAGAAAAGGAGGTGGCTTAATGCCATTTATCAAAGCTAAATCAAGCCAAGCATCCGGTTGGGGCTGGATGCTTTCCATGCTGGCCTTCCCCCTCTTGTTTCACTACCTTCAGGACTGGCAGACCAAGGCCACCCTTATGGGTCATCACACCCCCGCTTCCAAATCCTCAATTGGACCCACCCTGACTTTGTGGCCCCACTCCTAATCGGCTTGGCCCTCTTTCGACCTTGATTCTCTCAGGCTTCGCCCTCATGGTTGGACCCTGGGCCGACGGTCCTGGCAATCGATGGGCTTCAAGCGTCCCTTGATTGGCCCCTATTTACTGGGCTTTATCCTGGGGGGGCTACAATTGCTGGCCTGCCTCATCATCCCCGCCCTGCTGGGCCACTTATCGCTAGAGCGCATTAGCCAGACGCCCGCCTTAGTTACCCTACTCTATCTCAGCCGGCTTCCTGGTTCAGGGGCTGAGCGAAGAAGTCATCTGCCGGGGCTATCTCATGAATGGCCTGGCCTTACGCTTCCCAACCTGGCTAGCAGTCCTGGCCAACTCCCTGATTTTCGCTGCCATGCATTTGGGTAACCCTAATATCTCATCCCTAGCCCTAGTCAACCTGACCCTGGCCGGCTTGACCTTCTCCCTCCTCTTCGCCTATACGGAAAATATCTGGTTTGTGGGAGTACCCATCTCGGCTTGGAACTTCGTGCAAGGGCCTGTTATGGGCATCCAAGTATCCGGCATGAGCCTGCCTTATCCTATCTGGCGCACCCGCCTAGAAGGCCCTAAGCTCTGGACTGGTGGCGACTTTGGACTAGAAGGTGGTCTCTACTGCCTGATCATCGAAGTCCTAGCCATTCTGATTCTAGTCTATCTACTCAAGGCCAAGGCGCAGAAAAAAGTTTAACTAGAAGCAAAAAGCTGAGACTTAGTCTCAGCTTTTTTCACTCATATAAAAACTCCTTTATATCCTATAAGATATAAGGATTTGCTTATGCTGCTTGATGACAGTGGCGGAGGATAAAGTAATAGGTTCCCGTCAGCAGATAGGCCAGGGACAAGACCAAAATCATGCTGATAGCAGAATGATTAAGCCATATATAGGTCAGGAGCCCTCCTACTAGGAAGCAGGCAATGCTTGCCATGTAGAAGATAATCTTGTGGCCATCTTCCTTATAGCCCCGCAAGTAACGTCCTAGCGCAAAGCCCGTATCAGTCAAGTAACCCGTAAAATGCGAACTGCGGACAATCATGCCGCGATAGTAGATAAACATACCATTTTGGGTCCCCATACCGAAGGTCAAGAGATAGAGCCAGCTAGCCTGCCAGTTGAGGGTATAGCTTAAGCCCAATAAGAGGCCAAAGCTAATCAGCAAAATGCCGTAACGGTTGGCCAGGCGAAAGGATTTATCAGAGAATAAGAGGCCTCTTAAAATGCTCCCAGCCATAAAGGCCAGCAAGGTCAAGGTCAGACGGCTGGTCGCTTCCCCATCACTCCGCACTAAGGCTAGGACTAGTTGGGACAGGTTGCCCGTCATATGGGTTGATGGAGTGGCTACTAGCCACAGCGTCGTCACGTTGACTGCCCCCGCCAGGCTACTGAGTAAGCCAATCCAAATGGCTAGCAGGATTCCTTCGTGGTGTTTCATTGATTTGCTCCTCTCAAGTCCAATACCTATTCATTTCTATCACAAAGACCTAGCCCTCAACAAGGCAAGCCTGCTATTGCTTCTCAGCCGGTTCAAAGCCAAACGCCGGTCACAGACTTGATCCAGGAAGAGTTGGTCATGGAAACCGCCAGAATGGCCCTGGGAAGTCGTGGAAAATTTGCCTTACTTCAGCCTGAGACAAGGGCGAGAAATTACGGCTAGGCTCGTCCAGTAACAAGACATTGACCTCCATCAGATTCAACTTGAGCAGGAGCAACTTGGCCTGCTGGCCCCCAGACAGTTGGCTAATGGGGTGACGCATCTCATCAGGGTCGAGCGTAGGCTACCCAGATAGGTCATGAGCTTAGTCTTCCCTCCTGGCTACCCGATTCCTGGAGAAAGTCCAAGGCGTCTGATTCTGAGGCAGAACCTGGCGATAATCTTGGGGCATATAACCCAGACGAATGCCCGGCCGGTCGGTCAGCCAGTCACGGACTTGCTTGAGTAGGGTAGATTTACCCACCCCATTGGGGCCCACTAGGCCGATTTTCTCCTGGCCTCGCCACTCCAGGGTCAGGGGTTGAGTCAGCGCGCCCTTCTAGGCGGGACCACATAGTCGGCTCGTTGATCAGCCATTTGTCGGCGGGCAGGGATGGGGCAAAGGCAGTTTGACCAAGATGGCATCCTCTTGAATGGGAATTCCGAAAGATGTCCTCAGCCTGACGCTCCAAGCGACGGCCCACAGACTTAACATTGCGCATTTTCTTAGCCAAGAGACGTCCCAGAGCTAGAATCATGGGCCTGACGTAATTGATGCTCGGACCTTGTCATGCATTTGCCGATGTCGGGCTTCCTGCTTGGCCTGCTCCTCTTGTCGCTTGCGGGCCGCCTGACCCTGACGTCGAACTGGGCCTCTCGTTGACTGCGATAGGTCTCATAGTCCAGATTGGCCAGATGAACCCGTCGGCCTTTGTGCCAGGTGTATGAATTGTCTCAATATGCAGAATGCGATTGGCCACTTGAGCCAGGAAGGCCCTCATCATGGAAATAAAGAGGACCGCCGCTGGCAAACTAGCTAGGGTCCGACTGAGCCAGTCCAGGTGTGGCCAAGTCCAAGTCATTGGAAGGCTCATCCAAGAGCAGGCAGTCCGGCTCCAAGGCCAGGGTCCGAGCTAACTGCAACTTGAGCTTCTCGCCCCTGACAGTGTCCCCATGAGCTCGGGCCGGTGAGACGATTGGGGTCAAAGCCCTACTAGTTGACTAGCTGATAGAAGTAACCATAGTCTATTTGCTCGGCCAAGACCGGATCAAAGCAATAAGCCTCGATGGTCAGGCCTTCATCTTGGGCTGGGAAAGTCTGGCCAATCCAGACCGTCCGGCCAAAGGAATTAGAACAAGTGCCGGTCACCTCGACATAAGGCAGGGCGCATCCGGTCGCCTGAGCCAGTTCAAGAGCGAGGACTTGCGTCGCCTTCCTCGCCACATCAGGGCTAGCCTGTCCCCTGGCTTCAAGTCAAAGGACAGGAAGGAATTAAGACCTTGAGGTCTTGTTGATGGGTCATGGTAAAATTTTCAACGTGTAACATCTGCTACCTCCTATATAAAGAGGGACCGATGCCCTATCTAGCGTCGGTCCCAGTTTGGAAGCAAATGGATGAAGCCAAAGAAAGAGTCTGCGCCCTATTATAAGGTGCGCCTGCTCTAGCTGCTAGGTTTCTCTTCACTGACTGACTCGCACCAAATAAAGCCATACTGATCCTTTATTTAGTAATTGACAATTTTAGTTAACTCTCATCGGCACAAGTACCTCCTTGGTGAATTACCTTTAGTATACGCTTACTTGGTGGGGAATGCAAGAGATTTATTAAGGTGGCCTCTCTCCCTCCAAGCACAAAAAAAGCACCCCTAGACTTGAGGGGTACTGGTGATGCTAAGCTTGTTTTACTTGGATTATTTGCCCAAAGAATTTTTGATGCTTTCCACTGCACCTTTGGCGCCTTCAGCCACGTCATGAGCCACTTCTTTTTGGCTTTTACTAACGACGCCTTCAACGACGCCTTGCCCAGTTTCCAAAGGCCTTTGTCGCCAGTTACTTTTACCGCCACTTCCTGGCTTTTGCCGCCAGCCTTGGTCGAGTTTATCTTCCAACATCTCAGTCCCTCCTTTCTACTATGATAACTTTAGTCTCACCACTTTAAGGTCCCCAGCATGAATTGCCTAGCCATAGCAACAAAAAGAGACTAGGACAGCGTCCTAATCTCCTTGATTGGCTAAAATCCAGTTAGCTCTCGCCTGAGGGCAAAGCCCACTCAGGTCATGACGATCGTACCATTCCCTGGACAGACTGGTTCCAGAAGAGGTGTCCGTCACCAGAAGACCTGACGATAGTCTTAGCCGCTTCCCTGAATTGATTCAACAATTGTCGGCCCTATGCCCTGCTTCTGATAAGTCGGTAAAACTAAGATGTCTTGGATTAAGGCTACATAGTGGCCATCGCCCACTGTACGCACCAGCCCCACTAGTTGGTCCTGGTCCCAGGCGCTGATGACATCTTGGGAAGCCGCTAGCATCTGACCCAGGTCAGATACCTGGTCTAGGTAGGCAGTCCAACTGACTGCCTGATAGAGTTACCAAGAATCGGGCATCAGAAATCTCCTCTATCATGACGATATTCAATCATCTTGAGCACCCTCTTTCTTAGGAATTTGACAATTAGAGCCCCAACTTAGCCAAGATGCTAGCCTTCATACCGGCTCACATCCACGACTTCATTATGACGGATTTGGGCTTCTGACTTCGAGAACGGCCGCAGGTTGTGGCACGCCAGAGATAGCTTCCAATTGATCCACCAGGGTCAGGTCATCCACCTCAGGGTCTAAGTCCTGGAAGGACTGCATGACAGAGCGTGGGAACTTGTAAGGACTAGCGGTCGAAGCGATTAAGGTTGGCGATGGTGTCGCCTGTCTCCTGACGATAGTCGCTGTAAACCGAAGTATCTACCGTATGTGGATCTAAGACATAGCCGGTCGCTTCGTAGACGGCCTTAATGCTGGCTTCGATTTGGGCCTCATCGGCGTAACCACCATAGAAATCAGCATAAGTTGCCTGCATTTGAGGCGTCACTTGGTAGTGACCTTGTTCCACTAATTGCTTTCTATATAAGCGTGCTTTCGTCGCATCATTGCCGGTCGCATGGTAAATTAAACGCCTCTAGATTGCTAGAGATGAGGATATCCATGGATGGCGAATTGGTCACATAGAAAGGACGTTGGCGGTCGTAGACGCCGGTCTTGAAGAAAACTCAGTTAAGACATTGTTCTTGTTAGAGGCACAGATGAAGGTCTTGATTGGCAAGCCCATTTGACGAGCATAGTAGGCCGCCAAAATGTTACCGAAGTTACCGGTTGGCACATCCACATTGATGGCGTCGCCTAAAGCAATGACACCTTGACTCACCAGTTGCAAGTAGGCAAAGACATAGTAGGCCACTTGGGGAATGAGCGGCCAATGTTAATAGAGTTGGCACGGGAGAATTGGGTCACCTGCAATTTGTCTCGTTGAGCGCTTGGTCCCCTGAAGAGGGCCTTGACTGGCTTTGGGCATCATCGAAGTTGTGTAATGCCGACTACATAGGTGTTGTCACCTCTGAGTCAGCATTTGCAGTTCTTGGATATGGCTGACACCGCCCTTAGGATAGAAGACCACAATCTAGTGCCAGGCATATCCGCAAAGCCGGCCATGGCCGCTCTACCGGTATCGCCGGATGTGGGCAGTCAGGATGACGATTTCTCGTCAGAGCCTTGTTTCTTAGCCGAAGTGGTCATGAGATAAGGCAGGATGGACAGGGCCATATCCTTGAAGGCGATGGTCTGGCCATGGAAGAGCTCTAGATAGTAGGCATCCCCTACCTTCTTAACTGGGGTCAATTCTGGCGTGTCAAACTTGCCGCTGTTATAGGCCCCATCGATGCAGGCCTGTAATTCTTCCCGGCTGAAGTCATCAAAACTAAGCCTTCATGACTGGGTGAAGGCAACTCCTGATAGGGACTTGCCCACTAGGTCAGCCAGAGGGACTGGCAGTTTGGGATGCTCCACCGGCACGTAGAGGCCCCCGTCTTCCGCAATCCCCTTGAGGATGGCTTGAGAAGCGGTGACACGGTTTTCTGGGTTACGAGTACTTTGGTAATATAAGGTCATGGTGACTTCCCTCTTTTCACGTTAAATCTTCACTTGGTCATTATACCATAAGTCAGGTGGACTTGACAGGGCCAAGGAAGGCAATTAGAATGGGACCATTAACGATGCCGAGGTGAATCAATGAAACGTGCTCTCTCCCATGTCTTCCCTAAGACTATCCCTATTATGACGGGCTTTCTCTTCCTAGGATTCTCCCTAGGCATGTTAGCCGTCAGCAAGGGCTTCCCCCCCTACTTGCCGGTCTTAATGTCCCTCTTTATTTTCGCTGGTTCCATGGAGTTTGTGACCTTGCAGCTCTTGCTTGCTGCCTTCAATCCGCCCAGGCCTTGCTCTTGACCCTCATGGTCAATGCTCGCCATCTCTTCTATGGCCTGGCCATGTTGGACAAATACCATCATTTGGCTGGCAGCAGCCCTATCTGATCTTCGGCATGTGTGATGAGTCCTTCTCCATTAATGTGACGCTAGACTTACCTCAAGACCTTGACCGAGGCTGGGCCTACTTCCATGTGACCTGGCTCAACCAGTTCTACTGGGTCTGTGCGACGGCCATGGGGGCTTTTATTGGTCCCTACCTGCCCATTAATGTCAAGGGCATGGACTTCGTCCTCAATGCCCTCTTCATTGTCTTGCTGATTGAACAATGGCGTTCCCACCGTCAACACTCCGCTGCCTTTATTGGCTTAGGCGCATCGGTTCTCTGCTTGATTCTCTTTGGACCGGAAAACTTTATGATTCCGGCCATGATCCTCATGTTAGTCCTCTTTGGCTACCGCTACTGGAAGCAGAAGCAAGCACCAGACCAGGAGGTGAGCATGACACCTTGGCAGCAAGCTATTACCATCGCCCTAGTCGTTCTAGGAACGGTGCTGACACGTTTTCTAGCCTTCTGGATCTTCCCAGCTCACAAGCGTCCGCCAGCCTTCGTTAGCTACTTAGGCCAAGTGCTACCCACTGCCGTCATGGGACTCCTAGTCGTCTATGCCTTCCGCCATCTCAGCCCTAGTCTGCCCCAAGACAGTCTGCTTTTGATTGGCGCAGCCCTTATCACAGCTGTCTGCCACCTCTGGAAGCGTAACTTCCTCCTTAGCATCGCGCTGGGCACTGCCGTCTATATGATGGGCTTACATTTAATAGGATAGAAAAACGAGCTAGGAAGCATCCTAGCTCGTTATTTTTATATTCAATTAAACTAGCATCATCTAAGAGACCCATAAGTCCCATGCCTAGGAAGACGGCATAGGGAATGATTGGGCGCTTAGCCTGGCGGACCACCTCCTGATAGAGGTCCACAAAAGCCACATAGAAGAGATAGCCAGCCATGAGTTGATTGAAGACGGCTAGGCTGATTAAGGAGCCCATGCCCTCGATTAGGACAAAAGCCAAGGCCTCAGCCCGGCCAAGTTACCAAGCACCAACCAGAGCCAGGTGCCAGCCTTAGCTAGACGGCTTAATTCCCGAATGGTCATAGCTTCCACTAAGGCGTGCGACGCCGTTAGGAAGAGATAGGCGGTTCCCAACCAGGGATTAACCCTGGCAGAGGCTGTAAATCAGGACCCCTTCCAAGATATTTTTGGAGGGTGAAGGCCCCTAGGCGCAGGCGCTCCGCTCGGTGCCCTAGCCAACAAAGGAATGAAGACCTGACATGAGGATAACTGGGGTAAAGAAGAGAATGAGGCTAAACAAAGTGGCCATGCGGAAACCCAAAATCCCCATAAGGGTGGGCTGGGTAGAAGGCAATAAATCGAAGAAGACTAATTCTAGCCAGATGCCGCAGGTCAACAAGAGTAGTTGGCTGCGAACCCAAGGCCGTTGCTGTAACTTAGGGCCTAGTGCCACCCAAAGGTGGCCAAAGCATTAGGCAGCCATGCCCAAGCCTAGGCCTAACCAAGCAAGTGGACTCATGTTAACACCCCAAATTCATAACCTTGAGACTTGAAGTAATCAATAATGTGAGGCAGGGCCTCAATGGTCAATTGCTTATCCGAAGCATCGTGCATGAGGATGACCCGCACCTTGGCATCAGGTGCCACATAGAAGGATTTTTCCATATAGGCTAACATGTCACTCGGCGTGGTTGGTCGGGCAGACGGTGTTTCCGCGTCGCCAGACATGCCATTCCAGTCCATCCAGTCTACATCTAGTTTCTTAAGAGAGACATCCAGTTCCTCGGTCCCCTTCCAGGACATATGGCCACCTGGGTAACGCCAGACAGCCGTGTGGAAATCCCGACCTAGCACTTCCTGCATAGAAGCTTGGGTTTCCTTGACTTCCTTGACTACTTGTTTGACATCGACTACCCCGCCCGGAAAGAGACGGTTGTAATCATGACTGTAGGAATGAATCCCGATAGCATGTCCCTCGCGAATTTGTCGTTCTAACAAGGGCCGGGTCTTGTCTCCCACCGTCTTGCCTATCACGAAGAAGGTGGCCGGCACCTTTTTAGCCTTGAGAACATCTAAGATCTTAGGTGTCACTTCAAAGTTAACCCCGTCATCGAAGGTTAAAAATACTATTTTTTTATCTGAGGCTTTAGAATCGTAGAGTAGCTTACGCACATCCCTGGGCCTTTATAGGCATAGGTACTGGGTCACCTGGTTATGGTTAGAACCCTAACCAGTTCTTGGGGCTTGCTTTCGCTTCCTTCTTACTGGACTCTTGACTAGCTGAAGACTGAGATTGACCCGTTAAGGCTAACTGACTTGAGCTAGTCTCTTGGGAAGAGTCCTGCCCTTCAAGGGTCTGTAAGAAGAGCATGACGGATAAGACGCAGACATACAGACCAGGCACAAAATAAGTGCCAATAAGCTATTATAAAGTAGATTCTTCTGTCCTTTGACCGCATGCTATCGCCCTCGCTATATTTATATCCTTGACTACAATCCTATTATACTCCACTAAGCCAGAAAATGCGACACTTTCTTATGATTTATGCCAATCATTTTCTTACTTTACGCAAAAATCACCTCGCCTAGAATTAAATCTAAAGCGAGGTGACTAGCTATTCTTTATTAAGCTTCATGATCCTCGTTTTGACTGTCATCCGCAGACGCTTGAGTCTTGCGACGACGGAAGAAGAGAATAGCGCCGGCTAAGGCTAGTAGGGCTAAAGCCAGTGGCGTTAACCAAGCCATGACTTGCTCACCCGTTGATGGCAACTTCCCGTCCTTACGTTCCACATTAGAAGTCTTAGTGGCCGTCACCTTGTCAGATGAAGCACTAGAACTGGATGATGCCGCAACTTTTTCAGCTAATTGAATGGTCCGCTTAGCCGTCTGTCCGTTGGCTAGCGTTAATTTAATCTTGGTTTGATCCAATTGGTAAGGCTCAGGTACTGCTACCACATAGTAGTCGTAGTCCCCTGCCTTGAGATCAGTAAAGGTCACTTTACCTTGAGCATCCGTCTTCAATTGTTGACTGCCAACTGCTAAGGTCACATCCGCTACTGCCTGGCCTGAAACATTGACTACATTGAGTTCTAAGCTAGCTGCTTGAGACTTACGGCGCACCTTGAGTTCTGGATGTAAATCCGCCCCTGGCGCTACATCTAAGGTTTGGGCACCTGTTTCAGCTTGATAGCTGTCTGGCACTTCTTAATGCCATAAGTATACTTACCTGCTTCTAAGGCTTCGAAGAGAATATTCCCTTGGTCATCCGTTTGGCCTTCCAACTCACCTAAGTAAACTGTCACACCTCGGACAACCTGGTTGTTTTCGTCTACAACTTTAACCGTTACATTGGCTACTGCCTGTTGACGTTGAACGGTCAAAGTGATGGAGTGGCGTGTCAGCAGGTATTCAGCATCACCGCTGGGATGCTGGTGTAATTTTCGGCAAGTTGACAATCTCATAGTGGAAGGTCCTGGGGTCGTTTTTGAAGACAGCTTTCAGCCGTATTCATTGGTGACTTGTACTTGGTCGCCAATCTTGACGCTAACGCCTGGTACTTCCTTGCCAGCATTGTCCAAGATTTTAACCGTCAGGTCGCGCTTCTCAGTTTGAGAAGAAGATGAGCTTGAAGCGGAAGCTTGGTCCTTACGGGTTACTTGCAAGGTAATGGAGTGATCCGTATCCGTTGGCAATTCAGCTTCGCCGCTTGGCGTGCCTTCATAGCCGTCTGGCAACTTGGTCACTGCGTAGCGAACCATCCCTGGTGTCAGCCCCTTGAAGTGAGCATCCCCATTCTCGTCCGTTACAGCTGTCTGACCTTCAACCGTTACAGTGACACCCGCAACAATCTTCTGGTCTTGGTCTAAAATTTTGACCGTCAGATCACGTTTGGCTGCAGGAACTGCTGGATTTTCAGCTTTCTTGGTCACTTGTAAAGTAATGGAATGGTCAGTGTCGCTTGGTAGTTCTGCGTCACCACTTGGCGTGCCTTCATAACCGTCTGGCAAGTCAGTCACGGCATAGTGAACCGTCCCTGGCGTTAAGCCTTTGAAGCGGCATCCCTATTCTCGTCCGTTACAGCTGTTTGACCTTCAACGGTCACCGTCACACCTGGTACAAGTTTTTGTTCTTGGTCTAAGATCTAACCGTCAAGTCACGCTTAGCAGCTTGAGATTCAGCCTTCTTAGTTACTTGTAGGGTAATTGAGTGGTCGGTGTCGCTTGGTCATTGAGCTTCACCACTTGGGGTCCCTTCGTAACCGTCTGGTAATTGGGTGACCGCATAGTGAACCGTTCCTGGCGTTAAGCCTTTGAAGTGGGCATCCCCATTTTCATCCGTCACGGCTGTTTGACCTTCAACGGTCACAGTGACACCGGCACAAGTTTTTGTTCTTGGTCTAAGATCTCAACTGTCAAATCACGCTTAGCGACTTGAGATTCTGCCTTCTTAGTTACTTGTAGGGTAATTGAGTGGTCGGTGTCGCTTGGTAATTGAGCTTCACCGCTCGGTGTCCCTTCATAGCCTTCTGGCAATTGGGTCACCGCATAGTGAACCGTCCCTGGCGTCAAGCCTTTGAAGTGGGCATCCCGTTTTCATCCGTCACGGCTGTTTGACCTTCAACGGTCACAGTGACACCTGGTACAAGTTTTTGTTCTTGGTCTAAGACCTTAATGGTTAAGTCGCGCTTAGTCACTTGAGACTCAGCTTTTTTAGACACTTGTAAGGTAATAGAATGGTCGGTGTCACTTGGGAGTTCAGCTTCACCGCTTGGCGTACCTTCATAGCCTTCTGGCAATTGGGTCACAGCATAATGAACTGTTCCTGGCGTTAGATCCTTGAAGTGGGCATCCCCATTCTCGTCCGTTACAGCTGTTTGGCCTTCCACGGTGACCGTGGCACCTGGCACAATTGCTTGCGCTTGGTCTAAGACCTTAATCGTCAAGTTTCGCTTGGTCACGGTGCTTGGCTAGCGGATTGGGCTGGCGCTTGAGGCGCACTGCCTGCCCCATCTTGGTCAGACAGGGTAACGGCTAACTTGGACACCATCTTTTGATGATCAGCACTTTCTAAGTCTGGGCCTGCCTTCACTTCGAAGGTCACTTCATAGTAGGACTGACCTTGGTCGTCTGTCTTGAGACTCCCCTTGTCAGACTGTTCCTGTAATTGCTTGTTGGCGGCGATATCTTGTTCTGACCGCTTAGGAATAGAAGTTTCAACTTTTTGTGCCTTAAGGACCTTGTCCGCACGTTTGAAACCTTGACCATCATACAAGCGTAAACGATACTTCCCTGCGGTTAGCTTAGGTGCTTCGCTAGCTTGGGTGTCAGATTCATGACGATAAACGACATTGCCTGCCTCGTCCAGGATTTCATAGGTTGCATTTTCCTGACGTTTTGGCGGATTGGCATCAACTTGCAACAGAATATCCACCGATACTTCAATCGGTGAGTTAGGATTCACTTGTGCTAGGACCAGTCCAGAAGGTACATAGGTCGCTAACATTCCGGCAACTGCAAGGGCAGCTCCAATTTTTCTTAAGCGATTCATACTCTCGCCTCCTTTACCCATATATTACCACATTCAATTGACCCTGTGGGGCATGTCAATAAGAAGTCTAGATTAAATCAATAATCTTCATCATAAATTCATAAATAGGAAAAATTGACACTTAGGCACCCCACCCCTATCCCCATTGTATAGGCAAATAAAGCCCTCTCACAAAAGCAGCCAAGTTAGCCAGTCCTCTAACACTATCTTGCTAGCAGGCCTAGCTAATTATGCCCACAAAAATAAGCCTGACCCCCTGCCTAGGCAGCTGGTCAGACTCTCTTACTTCATAACGTCCCCGGCAGGAATTGAACCTGCGGCATTCCGCTTAGGAGGCGAATCCTCTATCCTACTGAGGTACGGGGACTAGGTGCTCTTAGCACATGATTTATTATAACACATGTCCGCCCTATCCGACGAGCCTTGCAAGCTCATAGATAAGAAAAGAGACTGGTTGCCCAGTCTCTTCTTCATGGCTTATTTTGCTAAAGCTTGGTTAGCGGTGATAATGGCTACCTTGTAGACATCTTCTTCCACGCAACCACGAGATAGGTCAGAGATTGGCGCGTTCAAACCTTGTAAGATTGGACCTACGGCTTCATAGCGACCCAAACGTTGCGCAATCTTGTAGCCGATGTTACCTGATTGGAGGTCTGGGAAGATGTAGACCGTCGCATGACCGGCTACTTCAGAACCTGGTGCCTTTTGGTCAGCTACGATTTCTGAGTAAGAAGCGTCAAATTGGAGTTCCCCGTCGATGAGAACTTCTGGCGCTAATTCTTGCGCCAACTTAGTTGCTTCTACAACCTTGTCCACTTCAGGAGCCTTAGCTGAGCCCTTGGTTGAGAAGCTGAGCATGGCCACGCGTGGCTCGATGTCGAAGATTTTAGCAGTGTGCGCAGATTCTACTGCGATTTCAGCTAATTCTTGTGGTGAAGGGTTGATGTTGATGGCGCAGTCTGCAAAGACTAATTTTTGACCGTCGCTCTCAGCTGGCACCATGATGAAGGCCCCAGATGTACGGGTAACGCCTGGCTTGGTCTTGATAATTTGTGAAAAAGTCGGACGAACGGTGTCACCAGTTGAGTGAACGGCCCCGCTGACTAAACCATCTGCTAAGCCCATGTAGACCAACATGGTCCCGAAGTAGGACACGTCTTTGAGCAAGTCGCGTGCTTGTTCTTCGGTAGCTTTCCCCTTACGGCGCTCTACGAAAGCTGCTACCATGGCATCATATTCTGCATAAGTTTCTGGATCAATAATGGTGAAAGGCATCGATATTCCAAATTGTTTTATGTCTGCCAAGGCCTTGACTTCTCTACATTCCCCTAAGAGGATTGGCTCAACTTCAATCATCTACACGAAGACAGAACAGTCGCCCTAATACACGTTTGTCGTTAGCTTCTGGGAAAAACAATCTTGAGGTGTTTACCCTTGATGTTGATAGCTAAGCGTTTGAACATTACCATAAAAATTTGGCCACTTCCTTTTTCTAGTGATAAAACTCTAACTCCCTAGTTTACACCCTTTAGGCCTAGTGTTCAGTCTAAAAATACAAAAGGCGCAAATCTTTTAGATTCCGCCTTTGGTCTGTTTTTATATGAGAATTAATCTGTACTAGTGTTTTTTCTATGAGAACGCACTACTTTTTGGGGCCCGTTTCAGTGCCACATGCCATAGGCTAGCAAGAGGAAGACCACAAAATGGCGACAAAATATTTGCCGAAGCCCCACCGACGCAATCCGGTCAATGTTGAGGAAGAAGTAAGGATAAGGCGAGGCCTTCTCGTTAGGGATGGGCAGGTGGAAGACAGCGCCCCGTATCAGAGCAAAAGTCATATAAATAAGGGGCAATACGGTCCAGGTCAAGGGCTCAAACCAACGATAGTGGCCCTTGGCATCATAGAGGAACCAATCTAGGATGACCAGAATAGGCGCAATAAAATGAAGGGCAAAGTTCTGGACCCGCCAGAAACTGCTCTGGCGTCTGCAGTCGGCATCAACAAGACCAGGTAGACGAAGAAGGTCAAGAGAATGGCCGTTGTCACTGCCCCCTTGACGCGGGTTAGGCTAGCGGATGGCGCCGGGCGCCCTAGCACTAGCCAAGCGAAGAAGGCCAAGACCAAGATGTTGGATAACAAGGTATAGTAGGTTAACTGGTGCCATTTATTTGGATAGAGATTGAAGGTTAGGCCTAGCAGTTCTGTTAGGACGATGAGGCTGGGGAGAATTAGGCGACGTGCTTGCAAGATGTAAGACTCCTTTGTTTAATTTATTTACTGGCCTATTCTAGCATAGGCACAGCCAAATGAAAAGGCTGTCGAAAATTTGTCATTTTATTGCCTCAGCTACTTATCAAGTCCCCCAAAATGCGCTATAATGAAACTATCTTTTATTGGAGGGAAAACCATGTCAGATATGTCATTATCACCATTCGTAGATTTTATTAAAAAAGCCTGCACCAAGAAAGCAGCGCTTCTGGAAGAAAGCCTAGGTCGCTACGCAGCGCGCTCTATCTATGCCGGCGCCTTTTTGACCTTGTCAACCGCAGCTGGGGCTGTTGCTGCTGATCAAATCAACACCCTACACCCAAGCTTAGGTACTTCTTGTTCGCCTTCATCTTCGCCTTCGGTTTGACTTACGTTGTCTTCCTCAACGGGGAACTGGCTACTTCAACATGATGTTCCTCACAGCAGGGACCTTCAGCAAAGGCCATTGATTGGAAAGCACTCAAAGTTCTCTTAATCTGTTCCATCTTCAACTTAGTTGGGACCTTATTCACGGCTATCTCTTAGAGCAACACCGCACTTTCGCTAACCTCAATGAAAACTCAGCCATGGTCGGCATTATCAAACGAGACTCGCGCGTGGCAACGCGCAAGTCTTCCTTGAAGGGATTGTGGCTAACGTCTTAGTTAACATTGCCATTCTCTGCTTCGTCTTAGTTAAGGATCAAGCGACGCCTCACCTTAGTGCTCTCTGCTATCTTCATGTTTGTCTACATGACCAACGAGCACGTGGTAGCTAACTTCGCTTCTATGTCTATCTTGCTCTTCTCACCTTTCAAAGGAGCTAAAGGTTTTGAATTAGTCAATGTCCTACGCCACTGGGGTGTTTCTTACCTTGGTAACCTGGTAGGTGGTGGCCTCTTAATCGGGGTTGTCTACACTTGGCTGAACCAAACCAAGACCAACTACCAAGAGCAAGTTTAATCAGCCAAATCAAGTCTGGGCTTTGCCCAGGCTCTTTTTGTGGGCAAAATCAAAAAGGTTGAAGCTAAGAACTGCTTCAACCTTTTGAGTCTAGTTTATTTGAGGACGCGGGCAATGGCCTCTTCTAGGCGGTCCTGGGTTGGATAGGCCAGGGAGTTGGTCTTGCAAAGGTCTTCATAGCAGTCCAGTCCGTCCGGCTTAGCAGCTGCTTCAAGCCAGCTTCAATGGAGTCTGGCCGCTTGAGGCTAGCTACCAAGGCGGCGTCAGCCCATTCTAGTCGCGCTGCATAGTCAAACTGGTCATAATCATGTGGAATGACCAAGGCAGGCTTGCCATGGCGGATGCTAGCATAGAGAATGCCGGCCCCACCGTGGTGGATGACGTAATCGACATGAGGTAGAACCGCCTCGTAATCAATGTACTGATAGCGGTAGACATTGTCCATAATGGCTTCTACCGGTTGGTCTTGACGGGCTTCACTGCCGGCCGTCACCAAAAAGCAAATATCCGGATGAGCCTGAGCCAGACGCTTGACGATGGTCAGCAGGGATTCCTTGCCCCAAGGTAGCAGGGTCCCATTGGTCACCAAGACCATTGGCAGGTCGGTTGGTAAGTGGAAGTCGGCTACTGGCTTCTTAGGATAGGTCGGGCCTAACCAGGTCAGATGAGCTGGAAAGTCCTTGCGGAACTCCAACTCTTCCATACCTAGAGCCAGAATACCATAAGGTGAATAAAAGCCCTCTTCGCCATTTTCACGATAGAGCTTAAACTGCTGATAGATGACGGGGTCGAAGCGCTTAAGAGCCTTCTTAACGAAGAGACCATAGACTAGACGCTTGAAGCCATGGACGGCGCCCCGCCCTAGACGGTTGCGCAAGGCTTGGCGCCAGTTACTTGGTGGCTTGAGCCCCCCTAAGAAGGCTGGTGCGTCGGTCTTACTTTCGATTGAAAAAGGTGTCGGGTTGGTCGTCAACCATGGCAGGCCTAGCTTATCACAGACCATGCCTAGGGGCGCGAAGACAAAGTCTACGGTCGCCACATCTGGTTGAGTCTCTCTCAAAATAGCTTCCACCTGGGTCATGAGGTCCTGACACATGGTGATGGCAGCCTGAATCTGCCCATAGAGGGTGGAGGCATTGAGTTTGGTATCGGTCGAGGCAATGTTGTCGAAGACATCTGGTTGATCAGGCAGGAGGGCCTGGCACTTAAAACCCAAAGCCTGGACTACCGGCACCTTGGTCAGGCCTGTATAGACGGTAATATCATAGTTTGGGTTGTCTAATAAGGGTTGCATCAAGCCCAGAACGGGATAGAGATGCCCACTTAATGGGGGGGCAAACACGGCCAGTTTGATGACTCGGCAGGTCATAGTCTCCCACTCCTTTGTTCATAAATTCATCTCACTGCTCTAGTGTGAACCATCTCCGCTCAATAGTCAACGATATTTACGAATTTTTTAGATTAAGTTTGCATAACGCCAAGCAAAAAGGACAGGTCGAATAACCTGTCCCAAATTCTTAATCTTCGCCGATAATTCGTACTTCTGGCTCCATGAAGACCCCAGTCCGGGCCCAGACCACCAGACGAATGTGTTCAATGACTTCCAAGTAGTCGGTAGCCGTCGCATGGTCTACATTGACAATGAAGCCCGCGTGCTTGGTTGAGACTTGCGCCCCACCTACTTGGTAGCCCTGCAGGCCAGCATCTTGAATGAGCTTGCCGGCAAAGTAACCCTCAGGCCGATTGAAGACTGAGCCGCAAGAGGGATACTCTAGCGGTTGCTTGCTTTGACGCAAGTGGGTCAACTCGGCCACCTTGCTATCAATGGCGCTCTGATCTCCTGGCGCTAAATCGAAGGTGACGCCTAAAATGACCTCGTCCCCTTCTTGAAAACGACTGTGGCGATAGCTGAAGTCGCAATCTGCTCCCGCGTAGGTCTTGAGCTGGCCGTCACGCGTCATGGTTTGCACCTGGCTAATGACATCCTTGACCTCGCCCCCATAGGCGCCGGCATTCATATAGATGGCCCCACCAATGGAACCCGGAATGCCACAGGCAAATTCCAAGCCAGTCAGACTAGTCACAGCTGACGGTCGGCTTCAATCAAGGCCCTCACTGTTTCGCCTTCAACTGGTTACCTTCAATGACCAGTTCCTGCATGTACGTTAGAATCATGACTAGGCCCCGGATACCACCGTCTTTTACGATGAGGTTGCCGGCATTGCCCAGAACGGTTAGAGGCAAGTTTTTCTTGCTTGACTGTCGCTAGGACCTTTGGACTTCCTCCACAGAACGTGGGAAGACTAAGAGATCAGCCGGCCCCCCGGTCTTGGTGTAGGTATAATTGGATAAGGGCTCATTGGCTTTGATAGTCAAAGTCCCTAAGATATCTTGTAATTTGGCTAAATCCACCATAAATTAACCTCTTTTCACATAATTTACTGGCCTGAATCCTTGAGGACATGTTCCATCAGGATGGTATCGTAGTAGCTGCCACCACGCGCCACGCGTTGCGTCAGTCGACCTCGCTCCTGGAAGTCGAATTTCTTATAAAGACCGATGGCTGGCAGGTTATCCGCAATGACTTCCAGATGCAGGACACGCAGTCCCACCCCCTGGGCAAAGTCCAGCATGGTCTCCATCAAGAGGGAGCCAATGCCATAGCCCCAATACTCGGCAATTAGGCAGACGCCAATTTCGGCCACATGAGCTTGCGCCGGCAGTCCTTGAGGCTGAACCGTCGCAAAGCCTACCAGCTGACCATCCACTTCGCTAACTAGCATGAGGGCGTGGGGATGCTGGTCATATTGCTCGATGATGGTGACTTGTGCCTCCACATCATCGGCATTATCGGCTAGGACCACATAGGGTGACTCCTGGCGAATCTGGCTCAACATACCCAAAATAGCACGAGCATCGCCGACTTCTGCCTGGCGAATAATGACTTCTACATCCTGCTTATCTGGCATAGTCGCTCACCTCCTTGCTCCATTGGCTCAACCATTCTGGCTCCTGGCCACCCACCCATTGGATGGTCAAGACCCGGTCGTCGACCTCTTGACCGTATGAGAGTGCCGGTCAAGATAGGCCGTCGGAGTTCCGTTTCGATAAATTGAGCCCACTCCACTAGGACCAAGTCGCCCTGTTGGCGATAGGAAGCCAAGTCCACCGTATCGGCGCCCCCTTCTTCCAGGCGGTAGGCGTCAATATGAATGAGACGAGGCGCCGCCTGGCCTTCCAAGTCATATTCTTTCACAATGGTATAGGTGGGACTCTTAATCGCCCGCGCAATCCCTAGCGCCTTGCCCAGTCCTTGGGTAAAGGTGGTCTGCCGACCCCAGATCCCCTTCAAGCGAATCCAGGTTCCTGCAGGTAAGACGGAGCCAGGCTTGTCGCCAAGGCTTGGGTGTCTTGGGCTGAATGGGTCTCTACTCATGACGGCACTCCTTTTGACATGATATATTTCCTTCATTATATTATAACCAAAAGCCCGTCAAGACGGAAATAATATGCTAGCTAATCCGGTTACAATTGCGAAAGATTTGACTTTTCGCTTGATTCTTGGTAACGTATAGGTAACTACACTTATTCAGGAGGGATCGTATGAAAAACAAAACGATTAGCACTTGTACTTAGCATGATTGTCTTCTTAATTGCGATTATTATTGCCTTATGGGCTATTTTATCAGGGTATTGAAGGGCAACCAACCAAGTCCTCAAGTATCCGGCTCTAACATTGCCCAAGTTGTCTCATCTTCAGAATCTAGCTCTTCTTGTTGCTTCTAGCTCTTCCGCTAGCACTTCTAGCGAAAAGCCAAAGTAGCGAATCCAAAGCTTCTGGCGAAGAAAAATCTACCACCGTTACCTTCAAGTTCTATGTACACGGCGAAATCATCGGTAGCTTTGATGTACCAAATGTCACGGTAAGACCGTCTTCGAAGCAATGAAACCAACAAGGAAATCCGCTTCAACTACAATGAAGAAGAACAAGTCATCGACAACTTCTTCGACAACGTCAACGACTGGCGAAAACACCTGGGTTTACCTCTTAAATGGCCAGTAGCAGATCACGGGGCTAAAACTCAAGTCCTCAAAAGCCGGCGACTCTATCGACTGGTACTTCGGCACCATCGACGAAATCCCAACCTCTATTATTCCAGCCTCAGACGCTGAAGCTGAATAATCTCACATTAAACAAAGTAAAAGCGAGCCAGCCCAGTGCTGCCTCGCTTTTTTGTGTGTTTTCTTTTCGGCTTATGAGCTTGACTTAGCTTGAGCCCTTTTTCCACGTTTCTGCCCTGAGGCTTTTGACTCGGTTTGTGACTCTTCCGACTTCCTCTTCGAGCTAGTGGTCCACTCGGCAAAGTGGACCACTGGCTCACAAACTCGGCCCAGTTTGCCCCTTTTTCCGGGCTGCCCCCTGAGCTAGTGGTCCACTCGACAGAGTGGGCCACTGGCTCTCAGCTGACCCAGTTTGAGCCTTTTCCAGGCCTACTCTTTGAGCTAGTGGTCCACTCGACGAAGTGGGCCACTGGCTCTCAGCTTTTGACCCAGTTTAAGCCCTTTTCCAGGCTTTCTCGCCGAGCTAGTGGTCCACTCGACGGAGTGGTCCACTAGCTCTCAGCCTTTCCCTTGTTTCCGAGTCAAGTCCAAAATCCTGTGTAAAAATATGTAGGCTGTCCTATAGCTTATTTGCGTTTGGTGAAGTTGACAAGGAAGGGGCGCGCATTAGCCTGCCAAGCATCGTTTAAATCAATGAGGATGGCGCCAATTAATCGCTCAGCAGAAGCGACGTTAGGATAGACGCCAATGACCTTATCCCGCCGTCTGATTTCACGGTTTAAACGTTCAACAGAGTTGGTAGTCCGTAAGTTGGGATGATAAATCTCAGGCTCCATCATAAACTGAACGGCATCTTCAAATCCCTCGTCTAAAACCTTTGAAAGGCCTTCTGATAACGAGGATTGTCCGCGACAGAGGCCTCAAAGCTCTCTAAGTCGCCGTGCATGTTCAGCGGTGGGCGCTTGGAAAATGGCCTTCAACTTAGCCCGCGCCTCTAGACTCCCTTTCTGGGGATGGTCTCGACAATGTTAGACAAAAAAATGAAAGACGCAACGTTGCCAAGGCACCCCAACAAAACAGTGTCGGATAAGCTACTCTAAGTCCCGGAATGAGCGTCTGAAATAATCAGAGTAGGTGGCTCAAACCACGGGCGCGTAGGGATTGAAGGAAGGTCAGCCAAGCCTCTTTGCTTTCTTCTTCTGACACCCAAAAGCCGATGATTTCGCGCTTGTTGGCCTCGTTGACCCCTTTGAGCTAGGTAGACCGCCTTGGACACCACGCTACTCTTCGCGCACCTTAATGTAAAGGGCATCGAGGTAGAGATAACGAAGTGGCTGTGGTCAGTGTCCGATTTTGAAGGCTTCAATCTCAGGATCCAACCGCTTCATGACATCTGACACAAAGGACTTGAAACCGTCTCGCCACACAATTCTTGCACGATTTTTGGTGACTTTGCGTGTAGAGACCCCATTAACCACCATTTCCATCATGGAGAGCAGGAAGGCCTGTTCGTTGCGTTGATAACGTTCAAAGAGCTCGGTTTTGAACTCGCCAGAGCGCGTACGTGGGACTCTGTAATTTAAAGGGTACCGATGGATAGTGTCCATTGGCGTTCATAGTAGCCGTTGCGATAGTCTTGGCGCTGGTCGGAGCGTTCATGGGGAGCGGCTTTGGATGAACTGGTGGCGTTCTTCTTCCATGTAGGCATTAAAGACGGTAATAGCCGACGACTCATGAGCGTGTTCATGTCACTGTTTAAAACTGCCTCTGTTAATTCTTCAAGTTTTAGGTTAATATTACAGGTAAGTCATGGTAATCTCCTCTTTCAATGTTTTCCGACAACTACATTGTACCAGAGATTACCTGGCTTTTTCTTTTTACACAATTATAGGGACTTAATCTGTTTCCGCCTCAGCGCACTCAGCTGCGGCGAAGGCGTAGACCTTTTGGATAGTAGTTCTTGAGTACTCGGCCGGTGACCTTGGCGAAGCCTAGGCTGCTGCCGCCTGAGACTTGGTACCAACCATTTGGTTTGTCCTCTGCCAAATCGACCGTCTCGCCGGCTAGGTAGCGGGGGACTTGTTCTTCGGACAGGGCCACCTGACTGACTGTCTCGTCCGGACGCAGGGCCAAGCCTAGAGCGAAGCTAGGCTCGAAGCGTTTCTTCTTGAATTCGCCCAAATGCAGACCCTTGTGAGCAATGCGTAATTTGCCTAAATCAGGCAGACCTTCTGGCAAGAGATAGAGATGGTCGCCAAAAGTCTGGAGGACGCCCGGCAAGGTCACAGTCAGATGATTGGTCATGAAAAGCCCTGCCAGAGCTTGAGTCTGGGTCAGCCGTCACTTTGGCTTTGAGGGGCTTGAATTTACGGGACTTGCTTTCAGTCTCCCTGCCCCTCATAGCAGAATCCTGGCCACAAACTGCCCCTCGCCACGAAAAATGTCTGGATACATGCGGGCCGTCTCAGCATAAGACAGGCCTGGCACCATGCCGTTGAGCTTAGGCACCTCAAGCAAGGTCAGCGGATAGTGTCTCCAAAGAACCAGGCCACGATGTCCTCATTCTCTCAGGCGCCCAAGTGCAGGTCGAATAAACCAAGGTCCCACCTGGCTTGAGCATGAGCAGCGCCTGCTCCAGAATTTCTCGGCACAGCTGCCGACACTGGCTAGGATATTCCGGCGTCCAGTAGGCCATGGCCCTCAGCCTGCTAGGAACATGCCCTCGCCCTGAGCAGGGGGCATCCAAGACAATCAGGTCAAAGTAAGCTGGAAAGACCTGGGCCAAGCGCTCTGGTGACTCATTGGTTGCCACCACATTACGGGCCCCGAAGCGCTCCAGGTTCTCGGCCAGAATCTTGCTGCGCTTGGGATGTATTTCATTGGCTACTAAGAGACCTTGGTTATCTAGGTATGACAGCAATGGGTCGACTTGTTCCCCCAGGGTCGTCGCCAAGTCCAGGACCTTGAGCCCTGGCTGAGTGTGCACGCTTGGCCCACCATTTGAGCCACGGCTCCTGGGAGTAGACCAAGCCTGTCACATGGGCGGTCGATTTGCCACCACTTGCCATAGTAGCCCTCAAGGCTGCCCTGGCATAGGCCGGCTGATTCAGGCAAAGCTGACTGACTAGCCTTTAGAGGGTTGACCCGGAAGCCGGACTCCGCCTCTAACTTAAAGGAATCCAGGAAGGCCTGCCCCTCCTCTGGGCCCAATAGGGCTAAATATTTTGCTTGAAATCCTGCTGGAAATGTCATGACCGGCCTCCTTATGTCTTCTCATTTTATTGTAGCTGGATAAAGTAGCAACTGCAAGTCCTAAAGGCCTTCCCAAAGACAAAAACACCCTGCCCTCAGGCAAGGTGCTTAGGAGACTATTCTTTAACGAAAGAGACCTGATCCAACTTAAAGCCCTGATCTGAGACCTCAGTCAAGGTCAGGACTTCTTCACCCAGTAGGCGAACCCGAATAGTGCCTTCTGACTGGCTCAGTTCTGGCTTCGTTAGGCGCAAATAGATGGTCCCTGTCTCTCTAACATGGGCGTAGAGACCGGACACTTGATTCTCAAGGACTTCTACCATCTTATCTGGTTCTACTTCTTGGCCTAGGGCTTTCTGATAGGCGGGCACATCCAGCCCCAGTTCTTGGCGCGTTTTCTCGATTTCCTGGCTGGTCATGCCGGGCTTAATCTTCTTAGCTAGCGCTCGCTGGTTGACGGTCATTAAAGTTTGGAAGGCTTGACTTTGCTTAGCTAGTTGCTCAGCATCAATCTCAAGCTCCATACCGGTTTCCGTAACACTTACCTTCTTAATGAGGTGGGCAGATTGCGCTAGATAAGTACCTGACAAGGCATTAGACTGAGCCAGGGCTAGACTAGGCGTAACAAAGGATAAGACTAGCATGAAAGTTGCTAGAAGTGAATAAAATAAGGTCCGCTTGCTTGCGTACTGACGATTGGCTGCTAGGGTATGGTGCGTATGACTCATGGTGTTTCCTCCTAACTCGCTAGTTACCATAAATTAAGAACAATAATAGCCCGTGCTATTGAGGGAATTGACATTAAGCGACCTAGTTTCTTTCATTAAATTCACCTCTTGCTTTAATGTTTTTTTCATTATACACCAGTGTCAAGTATTTTGGAAGCCCTTTTTAAATTAAACTTGTATTTGGCTCCTAAGCCCTTTAGAATTTAAGATAAGGGAGGTGGCGCATACTGTGAAAGGTCATATCAAGCAAAAACTCTATAGTCTGCCACGATGAATTAGTTGCTCTTGCCGTCTTCTGGCTCAATTTCTTCCTCTTCAAAAATACTTGGTCAGGCCACAAGCTCCTGATTTCCATTGCTTACCCCTCCTGCTAGTCAGCCTTATCTTGCTACATGTTCCCTTTATTGGTGGATTCTGATCACGCCTTAGCAAGCCCTAGCTTTATGATCAGCAAACGGGCCCAATTTATGGCCTCACTCAGGCAAGTAGACCTCATCCTATTAGCCCTCGGCATGCCAATCATCCTAATCGAGTTCAGCTCCTGGCCAGTTAGCCTGATAGCAGCAGCCATTTGGCTGTTCGCCCTCATAGAGTGGATCAACTACTTTCACTGGCAACTATCCTACAGCCTCAATCCCCTGGTTCTCTTAAATAAGGTGGCAATGAGGAAACTTAGAAAAGAGCAAAATAGCCAAGGAAATTGATAAATCTAAATAGCGCCTGTGAGGTAATCAGCAGTAAATCACTTACGATTTACTGCTTTGTCTAAGGTGCACCGCTATCTTAAGCCTGGCTTTTAACCTGAATGGTTTCTCAGCCACTCTCTCTTATTTGAGGTATGTTACCAACCCAATGATATACACATATAATTAGATTACCAATAGAAATAGATTTGACTTTCTAACTTTTTCCTTGTATATACTAGTAAACCTATGTATCTGACTCCCAAGCCTTACTTGAAAGAAGTGATACCCATGACTCAATTTAACTAGGTCACTTCCTTGAAACAAAGGATGTGCCTTAATCTTATTTACAATGCTAGTCGTCATCGATCAACACTTATAATAGTCATCACGATGAACGGAGGTTTATGCATGTCGAATTTTGCTTTCATGGATTCCTTAATCATGACTCAAAGTATCCTTTTGGCTAACATGATTTGGGGTAAAAGATTCAGTGACTCAAACAAACAATGGGAAGGTGGCATTTCATACTAGTAAGGATGTGGCTAGTCTATCTGAAAGCTACTCTTTCCCCAATCACTCCTACGACTCAGGGAACCTAACTCAAGCGCTATAAGCTGCTTGAGCCAATAATTTATGAGCCTATTTTCTACTTTCACATCCTATATGTCGCTCTACTATCGCAGTCTTCGTTTTGTCTGGCAGGCGCTGGGTGGCTTAGCTCTGGGACTTTTGATTACGATTCCCTCAAGCCTTATTGCCTTCCCCTGACGCTCTATTCTGATTAACCAGACTCATGAACGAACTGGCAAGTGGTGCCAAGAAGGAGTCTGGCTCCTATTAGCTTGGGGGCTAGCTTTTATACTGGGCAATGCCATGACCCTCTCAACCTTTTATTTACAGGGGGCGCTTGACTGACCAATTAACCTTTGCCCTTAATGATCAGATAATGAAAAAGGCGGAATCTATTCAGACCTTGGCTTGGTATGAAGACCATGACTTCTACAATAAAAATTGATTTAATCAGTTCTGAAGCCAGTTGGCGTCCAGTCAATCTGCTAGTTTTTCGGGACCAGTCTCATCAGCAATGCCCTCTTGGTGATTTCCATATCCGTCCCTCCTCAGCCAATTCCATTGGCTGATTGCGGTGGTCTTAATCATGGTGCTAATCCCGCAAGGCCTGATGGCTTATCGAATTCAGCAACAGGCCTTTGAAACCCTAGTTGCCAACAGTGAGGATTCGCGCAAACTAAGCTACTACGCGAGCGTTGTGTTGACAGCAGACTATATTAAGGAAGTCCGTCTCTATCATTTGCATGGCTACTTCCAAAATAAGTATCGGCAAATTTTCAGCCAAATACGCGCCGCAGTCCAAGGCAACCGACGGCGTCAGCTCTGGCTCTCAACTGCCTTTTTAGTAGTGACTGGTCTGGTCAGCGTCCTGAGCTTTTGCCTATCTTGTTCAAGGGGTCAAGTCCGGACTCTTCGCCGTGGGCGCTATTATGATTTTTGCGACTGCCATCACCTACACCATTCAAGGTGTCAGCCGCTTGGTAGAGGATTCGAGCTTGCTCTATGATACGCTCCTCTATATGTCGAATTTCTTTGACTCTTGGAACTTGAGGAAGAAGCCGCTTTGAAATCAAGAGTTCCGGGCGAGTTTGACTCACTCGGATTCCAAGATGTCAGCTTCACTTATCCAGGCGCAGATAAAGCCACCCTGTCCCAGGTCAGCTTTGACATGGCACGTGGTCAAAAATCGCCCCTGGTCGGTGAAAAATGGGAGCTGGCAAGTCTACCTTAATCAAACTCTTGTTAGGCTTCTATTTGGCGGATCAAGGTCAGGTAGAGTTTGATGGCCATAACATTTTGGACTTGGATATCGACCACTACCGACAGCAGTTCAGCGCCGTCTTCCAGGATTTCGCTAAGTTCGACCTGACAGTCCGAGAGAATGTGGCCTTATCACGAATTGACCAAGTCGATGACCCCTTGCCCTGCAAGCCGACCCTGCAACGTGGCGGAATTGAAGAAGGCGACTTGCTAACCTTGGACCAAACCCTAGGCAAACGTTTTGAAGATTCCCTGCGAGCTTTTCAGTACCAATGGCAAAACTTGCCTTTGGCACGTGCCTTCTATTCTCAAGCACCCATTCTCATCCTCGATGAGCCAACTGTCGCTTTTAGATGCATCGCGCAGAGAATCAACTTGTTACCAAGTTTCTTGAACTAGCGGAAAAACAAGACTGTTCTCTTTGTCACACATCGCTTGGCCATGGTCAAAAAAAGCCGATAAGGTATTAGTCCTAAAGACGGCCAAGTCGTCGGCTTTGATCACCACGACCAGTTACTTCAGCATAACGCCTACTATGCTGATTTATATGCTCTACAGGCAGATTTGTATCGGGAAGAATAAGGCTAGAAATTAAGGCCTGTAAAGTGTAAAGGAGCCTCAAAAGCTGGATCCTAGGTCCAACTTTTGAGGCTCTTATTTGTTTGAAGCCAGCCCAATCGGCCTTCTTCTTAAAAAAAGGGTGGGCATGCTCACGGCACTGACCCCCGTAAATGAGAATTAAATAAAAACACCTCCAAGTTGGATTAGGTACAATATAATCAAATGCACATGGAGGTGTCTTTTTATGGTTAAAAAACGTGTGGCCTATTCTGTCGATACAAAGAATAAAGCCGTAGAAATGAAGGGTATTCGGATTTTATGGTGGAAAAGGGCTTATAAATCACCCTTCTCCAAATTCTTAATAAGTGTGGAAAAATCGACACCTAAGTTGTCTGTAATGTCGTGATCATTCACTTCATACCAATTGAAAGTATCGTATAACATAGCTTTATTGAAAGCACTTGAATTAAATCGTGGCTTACGCTTTTTATGGAGCTTCTCATTGAAAAGGATTTTGGCTCGTAAGGCATCAAACGAGTAACCTCTACCCATTCGCTCTACCTGCCTAATAATGCTGTTAATTGACTCCGTATAAGCATTAGTGAGCCTTTTATCAAAGTAGTTGAATATTTCAACATGCCAGTTGTCTACGGCTCTCACGAGGTCTTTATATGCGTCTTTAGAGTTGCTGGACATACAACGGTGTCTCCATTGACTATAACGAAGATGACCTTCATCTGGATCAGGAGTATCCCATATCCAGTAAAACTCTTCTTTGAGTTCATAGGCTTCTTTTTAAAGCAGGAAGATTACCTAACCAAGTATCTAAGAGGAATGATTCACGTTCATTTTAGATCGTGTTTACGCTTTAGAAGGATAAACCTTTCACGCATAAGGGTACGTCTTTCTTTTTTTGGCTCATATGGGCTTTCAAAGACTTTCTGACGTTATCTAAGGCTTGATTAGCCATTCTAACTACATGAAACTTATCTACGACAACTTTAGCGTGTGGAAGGATAGTGTTCACTGCGTCTTTGTAGGGCTTCCACATATCCATTGTGACGTACTCAATGTAAGTCCTGTCACTGATTTCTGAAAGACGTTGGATGACTGTTTCCTTGTTACGGTTAGGCTTGATGTCATAAATAGTCCTGCGTTCAATATTAGTCAATACAAGCCGAGGTCTACGGATAGATAATATGTATCTCGTCTATCCCAAGCCACTTAGGAGTTTTCAAACTGGTATTCACGTTCTTTGAGTGCCACATAGTCCTTAAAAAAACGTTCCTAATGGTTTTCTCGTCAACACCAACGCTTTCTGCGACTTCTACAAAGGTCTTAGACATGGATTGCTCTTGAATGGACTTTAAAAAGCCTTTTTGGTCATACTACGCTTTTCATCTACAGATATTAGGCGTTCCCAGAAGGTAGATCCGCATTCACGACACTTGTATCGTCTACGGTTCAGTGTAAGCCCACTCGCTTTTAAAACGAATGGGCAAATCCATAATTAGTTGATTTCTTGAACTGTGTTTGTACAACTGTCAAAAACCACATTCAGGACATCGTTCAGGTGGTCCGACTGCTTCAACTTTAAACATCATATCGGTTTCATTTTCTTGTGGCGGTTCTATTGTTTTAATGTCTGGTAGGGATAATAAGTCTGACATATTATTCATCCTTTATTACTCTGCGGTGTTAAGGTATCAATTATAGATTTGATGTCGAAATCATCAGTGTTAAATTATTTTTGTGACCACAAATGCACTTAGAAAATCCCTTAAAGCATTAGCTGGTTCACTTGAATAGGGAGTTGTAAAAAAGTTCCCTTAGCCTGCACAACAAGATAATTTCGAAATATCTTTATCGAACGTAAGTGCAACTAATTTTAGCCCTTCAGCCATTGTTAAATATGGTGCTAGGGTTTCTGTTAAATCTTCTATCGTTAAGCCAAATTTAACAGCTAATGATGCTGCATAGATGACATCTCCTGCATTTTCAGATACAATATGAACCCCTAATACTTTTAGTGTTTCTGCATCTGCTACTAGTTTAAATACACCGGTTGTTTCACGGTTTACAATTGCTCTTGGAACAGCATCTAAAGGTAATACAGATGTCTTCACATCATACCCTTTCTCTTTTGCTTGTTCTTCTGTTAAACCAACCGTTGCAACCGTCGGATTCGTAAACGTAACAGCAGGAACTACCGATAAATCTATTTTTTTGTTTAATCCACCAATAGCATTATCAGTAATAATTCCACCTTCATAGGCTGCTACATATACAAATTGTGGTCCTAAAGTCACATCTCCTGCTGCATAAATCTTTTCATTACTTGTTTGACCAAAATCATTGATCAGGATTTCATTATTTTTTCCAGTTTCAACACCTGCTGCACTTAAATTTAAAGAATCCGTATTTGGTTTTCTTCCAGTGGCAACAAGTAACTGATCTGATTCAATGACTTCTCTACTGCCATTTACTGTTACGTAAACCCTTTTTATCTCTCCACTTTGTTCAACACGCTCAAAAGTTGCCCCTTTGACAAGGTTTATACCCTGTTCAATTAACGCTTTTTCAACTGACTCTGAAATCTCAGGATCATACTCCTTTAAAAGTCGCTCACTTCTTTGCATAAGCGTTAGTTCTGAACCTAAATGATGAAATAGTTGTCCAAGCTCCATTCCAATGTATCCTGAACCAATTACAGTTAATCGTTTTGGTATTTTCTTTAACTCAAGAAGTGTTGTACTAGTTAAATAGTCCATTTTTTCAAGTCCTGAAATTTGGGGCAACGAAGGCGATGCACCTGTTGCAATTAAAAAGCGTTTTGCAGATAACTTTGCCCCATTGACCTCAACCGTACTAGCATCAACGAATTTTGCTTCACCTTTAATTAAATCAAAATTATATTCATCAATTAAATCCATATATTTTTGATTCCGAAGTTCGCTCACCAATTTATCCTTTTGCGTGATTAAACTAGCTAAATCCACTTCTCCAGCGGATGTTTGTAAACCTATAAACGGATTGTCTTTTGATAAATGATTGATTTCCCCTGCCCTAAGAAGAGTTTTTGACGGAACACAGCCAATATTCACACAGGTTCCCCCAACCGTTCCACGCTCAATCATTCCAACTTTTGCACCGTATTCTATAGCTTTAATTGCCGAAGAAAAGGCAGCAGCACCAGAACCAATAATAAGAAGGTCATAATTGTCTTCATTAATTAACGCCACGTTTTCTAGTGATGATACTTCTTCAATTTCTCCGGCTTGGTAATTTGCTTCATCAATCGCCTTTATTGCACTTTCAACCTCAATATCATCGGGCAGTTCAAATACTGCTTCACCACGACGATAACTAGACTCAATATTTTTAGCACCTATCTTTTCAAGTGCTGATTCTACGTGTTTTTCACAACCCGTACAAGTCATTCCTGAAATGTTTACCTTAAATTTATTCATAAAAAAGCTCCTTTCGTTAATTAATCTCTCATGTTAATGTTTCTATTATTGGACACGAATGTAATTGCTTTTCATCTGGACATCGTTGTTTTAAGTCGTCTAACATAGTTTCAATTCGTTTTAAATCCTCTATTTGTTTTTGCACTTCCTTTTGTTTTTTAGAAACAAATTCGAACATATCTTGACAACGAACTTCATCTTTATCTACAACACCAAGTAATTTATAAATCTCGCTTAAAGAGAAACCAAGTTCCTGTATTCGTTTAATAAACCCAACACGCTTAACGTCATCATATGAATATATCCGATAACCAGCTTCCGTTCGGTGAGGTTCTTGTAATAAATTTTTTCGCTCGTAATATCTGATCGTTTCTTTATTAACTCCACATTTATCTGCAAACTCACTAATGCGATAAATCATCTTATTTCACCCCCTGAATATTATAAACCATGTACCATAGTACACGGTCAAGTAAATTGGACTATTTTATTTTTTTCCCAAAGTATCACTCGTATGTGATTGATACTTTTATATAATACTATTGATTATCCTAACATCCCACCAGAAAATCCGATTTAAACACCAGTTGTTTTTAAACTATTAAGAAAGTAATTTCCACTATATATTCCGAAGACCCATTTGTTCTTGCCAGTAAAGGCATACGTCCATCCATGTCTCGCAAGGGAACCAGCATAGATAATGGCATGATGGAGTCCTTCTTTGGTATCTTGAAAACAGAAATGTTTGCGGATTTGAGAAAATTTTAAGTCTCTGGATCAACTGGAGCAAGCTATTACCGAGTATATTTTTACTACAACAATAAACGCATTAAAGCAAAACTAAAAGGACTTAGTCCTGTTCAGTATAGAACTAAATCCTTTCAATAATATTTTTTGTCTAACTTTTTGGGGTCAGTACAATGACTCATAAATATTTTTTTGCAAGTTCAAATACTCCATGAGATTAATAACTTTATTATTTTCGCCAACTTTACTAATCGTATAAACATTCTCCAAATTTCTCAACATCAATTGAGAAATTTGGCTTTTTCCGTTGCTCAGTTAAAGCGTCCTTTAGTTGTATATTTCCTGTTAATATCCCTTTTGAAGCATAACATTGTTTTCAATGATCGCACCCGATTGTTGACACCCATTTTAGAACCTATTCTTTGATTTTCAATAAGCGTAAACTGTTTAATGTTACAAGTAAAGTTGCTCCCATATCAGCAAATATCGCTATCCAAAGTGTTAACCAACCGGGCATGACCAAAAGTAATGCCACTAATTTAATCGCCAAAGAGAAGGTAATGTTTTGCTTGATGATTGCTAAAGCCTTACGACTTAATTTTATTGTATATGGCAATTTACTCAAATCATCAGACATTAAGGCGATGTCAGCCGTTTCTAAAGCTGTATCAGTTCCAGCACCACCCATTGCTACACCAACGGTAGATGCTGCATAAGCTGGAGCATCATTCACGCCATCTCCGACCATCCCCACACTTTGATGTTTTTTCTCGAAGTTCTTTAATAAAATTAAGCTTATCTTCTGGAAGTAAGTCAGCTTTAATATCCGAAAACACCAACTTGTTTTCCGATGGTTGCTGCCGTTCTTTGGTTATCGCCTGTTAGCATCACTGTTTCGATTCCCATATTGTTCAACTTTGCCGATAACTTCTTTAGACGATTCCCTCATTTCATCGGCTACGGCAATAAAACGAAAGAATTTCTTTTTCTGTTCCTAATACCATCACCGTTTTTACCTTGAGTTTGCATATCGGCAATTTTTCTTTTTATCGCTTGAAATGCTTCCGTGTAATTCCTCAAAAAGATTTTTGACTTCCCACATAATACATTTCATAATTTATTTTGGCTTTAACGCCTTTTACCTGTAATGGATTGAAAAATCTCTACTGTTACTTCATTGAATTTTTAATCCATTTTTCTTCTGCTTTTCGCATAATCGCTGAAGCAAGAGGGTGTCATGATCCTTTTTCAATGGCTGATGTTATGGTTATTAATTCATTTTCATTTCTACCATATGTCACAATGTCTGTTACAGTCGGAATCCCTTTGGTTAATGTTCCTGTTTTATCAAAGGCTATCGCTTTTAAGTGTCCTGTCGCTTCTAAATGGATACCACCTTTAATTAATACACCATTTTTCGTCAGCATTTTCCTATTGCTAACCACAGCAACTGGAGTTGAGACTACTAAAGGCACAAGGACAACCAACCACTAATACAGCTAATCCTTGATAAATCCATTGGCTCCAGTCTCCGCCAAATAATGGTGGAACTACTGCAATTAAAAGAGCTAGTATGACAATAGCTGGTGTATAGTATTTTGCAAATTTATCGACAAACGCTTGAGAGGGGGCCCGTTCTGCTTGGGCTTCTTCTACCAAGTGAATGATTTTTGAAAGAGTGGTATCTTCAACTCGTTTTGTTACTTTAACCTCAAGTAACCCTTCTTCATTCAAGGTTCCTGCAAATACTTCATCATTTGTGATTTTTCGTTACTGGAACACTTTTCACCCTGTAATCGCGACCTGATTTAATGTCGATGTACCTTTAACCACTATTCCATCCATTGCTAACTTTTGACCGGGCTTAACTATCATGATGTCTCCAACTTGAATCTCATCAACATGAATCATCATTTCTTCATTGCCTCGTCGAATTAACGCTTCTTTTGGGGCAATATCCATTAAAGATTCAATAGATTGACGTGCTTTATCCATTGAATAACGCTCTAATGCTTCACTAATCGCAAATAGGATAACAACGGTTGCCCCTTCACCCCATTCACCAATAATTGTAGCTCCTATAATGGCAATAGTCATAAGCGTATTCATATCGAAATTTAATCTGCTTAAATTTTTTGAGACCTTTAATAAATAACGAATATCCACCGATTAAAATGGACGCGATAACCAATTGTCGGTAGAACATGCTCTTCACCATACTGTTCTCCCTAAGAACCAAACTAACTACAAGTAAAAGAGCTGATATATATACCTTAATGTTTTTCTTTTCTGCTTCCAAAAAGGTTCTCCTTCTACCCTTTGTTCTTTTTCATCTCGAATTTTTAAATTTTCAAATGCTCCTGCTTTTTCTAATTCTTCAATGGTTGTCGTCCCTTTAACATAAACTTTAGATGCTCCGAAATATACTTTCGCGTCCTGAACACCGGGAAGTTCTTTAACATTATTTTCAAAAATGGCTGCACAGTTAGTACAAGTAAATCCTTGAACACGATAGGCTTTCATTTCTTCTTCGAACAGTTTTGCTTTCCCACTAGACATTGATCTTCACCTCTTTCTTAAGTGCCAATGCAATCATCATAATTTGTCTGATATGCTCATCATCTAATGAATAAAATGCAAGTTTTCCCTCTTTTCGAAACTTAACAATCCCTTGCTTATGGAGCGTTCGCAGGTGATGAGAGGCATTTGCAAACGTAACACCTATAATATTTGCAATATCACACACACACAGTTCGTCATCTTGACACAATGCATAGGTAATTTTTGCTCTATTTTTTTATCTGCAATAGCTTTTTAATATTTGGGCAACACTAGAAATATCTACTGTCTGTAAATTACCTTGTATTCGATTGACCTTTTCTTCGTCATAACAATAAATTTCACAAGTATCTTTTTTAATCATATTCTCACCCCAATATCATTCAAGTATTTGCTTGAACATAGTATAGCCCTTTTCATCAATTAAATCAAGTGTTTTTTTGAGTGAATAAAAAAATTCATAAAAAAAGAACTGGAGTACCCAATTCTAATAACAAAATAACCAATCTGCATAAGACTTTAAGTACATAACATTATTAGTATTGAACTTGTTGAGGAGGTGCTCTATGAATCAGCTTGAATTTCAGCGTAATCACCTACAAATGGACTATTACGCTGAGAGCTACCAAGATTTTGAACGTGACTTCTACCGCTACTCCAACATGAATATTCCATTGACCTTTCTGACTGATGATATCCTCAAAACAATGGCAACTTCTCGTAAGAATTACTTTGTCCTCAATAAGGAAAAGGCTAGAGATAACCGTGATCACTTCTTCATTTTCGACATAAGCACCTTTAGATGAGAATCCACTAATCTATCGTTATACATATAAGAAAAACTGCAACTTATATAGCCTCAAAATAGAGTTCATCAAGTGATGACTCCTTTTTATAATTCCACACGAAAAATAAATTGCCTCAACTTCCTCTATTAATTTATGAACCTTACTTTCAATCTTCTTAATTGTTTTTAATAAACTCTTGATCATTTTTCCACTAGGATCCTCAAGTCCCTCAATCATCTTTTTAACAGTGTAAGGTAAAATAGGACAAACGACGTTACATCCCATTGTAATAAGATAATCCCACTTCAGGAATGTCATCTAAAAAGTTTTTGTCTTTTGGGTCTCTTCCATATCAATTGCATATATTTTTTGACAAGTCTTACTGCATCCTGATTAATTTGATCCTTTAATTCTGTTCCCGCAGAATATACCTCTATAGAATCTCCTGCAAATTTCTTTGTCAGTGCTTCAGCGATTTGACTTCTGCATGAATTGTGAACACACACAAAGGCAACTTTAGCTTTTCTTCATTTTTTTCTTCCTATATCTGATAAAGTTTATCACCACAAAGATCTTCTTTTGTCCATTCAATAACGGCCAGTTTTCCTGAAGTATGATCTAGTATCTTGTTAATCCACTTAACTTCTTCAATTATCTTTATTTTTATCTAACAAGACTTGTCTATCATCGGCAGATTTTTGATTAGATCATCGAGTTGTGTAATTGAATTTATTCCTTGTTCTCTAAGTTTAATTATTGAATCAGCCATTGTTTTGATATTGTGTTTTCTTGCCCAAACTTCATAACCTTTGGCACTGCCCCTCGTAATGAGAATTAAATAAAAACACCTCCATGTGCATTTGATTATATTGTACCAAATCCAACTTGGAGGTGTTTTTATTAAATTCTCACTTTTTGGGGTCAGTCCCAACCACCCCTTCAACTATTTTATTCTTCAAACCGATGCTTAAACAAATTGCGAAAGACTTCAAAATAGGGATTAGTAGCTAAGGACTCGCCCACGGTCACAGCCGGGCCGTGACCTGGATAGAGGACATAGTCTTCTGGCAACTGAATCAACTCCCGATGGATGGACTGCATAAGCTCAATGTAGGAGCCACCTGGCAGGTCCGTCCGCCCGATGCTTTGGGCGAAGATGGTATCACCGGATAGTACGAAATGGTCCTCAGCAAAAATATAAGCCACGTGGCCTGGGCTATGGCCTGGCACGAAGACCACTTTGAAGTGGAAACCCGCCACTTCCTTATCCCCTAGATCCTCCCAGAGGACTTCTGCTGGACGCGCCGTAAAAGGCTGACCCCAGTAAGCCGATAGGTTGAGTTCTGGTTGATTGAGGAAGCCTGACTCCACTGGATGCATATGAGTGGGATGCCATAACGGTCCTGCACTGCATCCACCGCCCCGATATGATCGTGGTGGGCATGGGTCAGAAGGATTTGGCACTGCGCCAACCCTTGGACTCAATCCAGTCCAGAATCTTAGGCGCGTCAGCCCCTGGATCGATAAAGAGGGCCTGGCCAGCTTCATTGACGACTGCATAAGTATTTTCCTCCAGTGACCCGACGGTCAGCTGATGAACAGTAAGCATCTTAGTCCTCCCCTTCCTCATCTTGAAGGTAAATCCGTGGAATGCGATCGCTGAGCCCGCAGAAGATTTCATAGGAAATAGTCCCAACCAAGCGAGCCAAGTCTGCTGCGTGGTTCTCTAAGTGATGGTCCTGACCAATCAAGGTAACGGTGGTTCCCACTGGCACTTGATGTGGCAGGCGAATCATAAGTTGGTCCATATTGATGACGCCAAGGACTGGGCAGGCATGGCCTTCCACCAAGACAGGAATGTCCTTGTAGTGGCGGAACCAACCGTCTGCATAGCCGATTGGAATGGTCGCAACCCACTCATCTTCCTGGGCTTCATAGGTTGCCCCGTAGGAAATCTTGCTGCCCTTTTCCACTTGCTTGACGTAGACAATTTCTGAAATCAATTGGAGGGCTGGCTGCAAATCAATGGGCAGGCTAGAACGCTCGTCCTTAGGATGCATGCCATACATGGAGATACCAAAACGCTCAATGGAAGAAACCGGTTGACGCTTGAACCAAACGCCCATGGCGGAGTTGGCATAGTGTCGTACAGTGACCGAGTCTGGCACAGCGGTCAGCAGTTCCTGCCATTTAGCCCACTGCGTCTCCACATAGGCAGGGTCACCCCCGCCGGCAGTTGAGAAGTGGGTGTCGACCCCTTCCCAGTTGACCCACGGAAAGGCCTGAATGCCCTCAGCAAAGGCCTGGACTTCTTCGACTGTCCGCAAGCCAATACGCCCCATGCCCGTATCCAAGGCCAAATGCACCTTGAGCTTGGCATCATCCAAGAGGCTTTCTTGGTGGTTGGACACTAACTGCGCCCAGGCTTCCTGGAACCAGATTAGGTCAGAGACAATGACAGTCAGACGATAGTAGACCAACTCGGCAATAGCGCGTGGATCTACCAAGCCTAGGATTAGGATAGGCTGGGCTAAGAGACCGGCTTGACGGAGTTCAATCCCCTCGTCAACGGTGGCAACAGCTAAGCCTTGCGCGCCGGCGGCCAGGGCTGCCTTGGCGACGGCAACTGCCCCGTGCCCGTATCCGTTAGCCTTCACAACGGCATAGAGGGCCTGGTCAGGCTCCAGATGACGCTTCATTTCCCTCACATTGTGTTGAATTGCATTGAGATTAATTATCGCCACTGTTGGGCGGTGTTCACTGGCTTGTGACATAAGACTTTCCTACCTTTTACTCTAATCTCTCTAGTCAAATACTGGGCCAAAGCCGCCTCTAGTCGGGCTTGGTCTTGCTCTATCAGGACGGTGGCCGTGGCATAGTGGTCCGAATGGCTGATGCTGTCGACGCCTTCCGTCAGGGGGCCACCGCAAAATAAGGGGCACCCGATGGCTTGTTGGCAATGCTCATATCGGTGAAGCGAATCCGACCAATGCCTGTCCCCAAGGCCTTGACATAGGCTTCCTTGGCGGCAAAACGGCCGGCCAAGAATTCAAGGGCCCGATTCTCCTTCATAGTTTCATAGCGCGCCAATTCTTCTGTCGTCAAGACCTTAGAGGCAAAGCGTGGCGACCGCGCCACTGCTTCTTGAATTCGGTCGATTTCAATAATGTCAGTTCCAATACGCACGATCGCCACGCTCCTTTGGGCTTATTCTCTGGTTAGTTGGTTCGTTTTTTTAATGGTATATTGTTTCTTGTCGCCGTCCGCCTTAGGCTTGCCTACAGGCTTAGCGACTGAACGTGGTCACTTGTCCTTGCGGTCAAAACGTTCCTTATGACCTTGGTCTTGACGGTCGCCACGGTCCTTGTGGAAGTCCCGCTTCTTACCGTGATGACCACGACGGCCGTTGCCGCCGCCCTTGCCAGTCTTGTAGCCACCGGATTTGCGGTGGGCATTTGGCAATGGTTTTTGTGGTGAAATTTGAACTTCTACTTGGCTGTTGCTAGACAGGATTTGCCCTAACATAGCCGCTACCAAGTCGTTAGCTTGATAGTGGTTGAGCAGGAGTTTGGCCGTGTTGCGGTGCTCATCAGCATCGCCGGCTTCCAAGGTCTCGTTAAGCTGATCAATCAATGATTGAACCTGACCTGCTTGCGCCTCCTTCAAGGTTGGCGGCTTCATTGGTTGCATACGTTTGCGGGTTAAATCTTCAATAACGCGCAGGTAAGACATTTCTGCTGGCGTCACGAAAGTGATGGACATGCCTTCGTTGCCGGCACGGCCTGTACGACCAATACGGTGAACGTAAGATTCTGGGTCCTGACTGATATCATAGTTGTAGACGTGGGTCACGCCGGAAATATCTAAGCCCCGCGCCGCCACGTCAGTCGCTACCAAGAGCTCTACTTGACCTTGACGGAAGGCATTGATGACGCTAGTCCGCTTCTGTTGCGGGATGTCACCGTGGATGAGTTCAGCATTGTAGCCGCGCAGGCTGAGGCCCCGTGCCACTTCGTCAACCCGCTTCTTAGTACGGCAGAAGACGATGGCTTGTGTTGGCATCTGAACATCCAACAAGCGAGTGAAGATATCAAACTTCTCGTCATCCCGGCATTTGATGAAGAACTGTTCAATCAAGTCAGCGGTCATTTGCTTGGCTTCAATCTTGACGTGAGCAGGTTCCTTAAGGAATTGGTCTGCTAAGCTGCGGATTTCAGGTGGCATGGTCGCTGAGAACAAGAGGGTTTGACGTGAAGCTGGCGTGGTCGCCACAATTTCCTTGACGTCTTCAATAAAGCCCATGTTGAGCATTTCGTCGGCTTCGTCTAAGACTAAGGTCTTGAGATGCTTGAGGCTAAGTGCCTTACGACGCATCAAATCTAGAATACGACCTGGTGTCCCGACCACGATTTGTGGTTGATTACGCTTGATCCATTCGATTTGCTTACTGATGGAGGAACCCCGTAGACCACATAAATACGGGCACGTTGGTACTTACCTAAGCGGTAGAGTTCTTCTTGTACTTGGATGGCTAATTCCCGGGTTGGGGCTACTACCAAGCCTTGGATGGCAGATTGGTTCTTGTCCAATTTATTGAGCATTGGCAAGCCAAAGGCCGCCGTCTTCCCGGTCCCTGTTTGGGCTTGACCAATCAAGTCTTGGCCTTCTAAGGCCACAGGCACTGCTTGTTGTTGGATCGGGGTTGGCTCTTCAAAGCCCATATCGGCTAGTGAGTCGAGCAAGGGCTGAATCAGGTTAAGTTCTGTAAATTTCAAAGGTATATCGTCTCTTTTCTATCTAAAATTTTGGGGTTGATTCCAGTGGCATCTTGTCATCAAGACATCAAAATTGACCGCCGGCGATGCCGAATCCGTCGGCCATCAAGCGGTCAAGTTACACATGTTGCTTTGTTAACGCGTTGTATGGTTGTAACCTCTAACTCTTAGTGTACCATGACTAAGAGGGAAACACAACTGAGAGGACTAGGCAAATGACATCCTGACTTACTTATAAATCGTGGCTTTAGAGGCCATAGCTCATCTAGCCTAATTCAACTCCATCCTTGAGTCGGCTACCTCGAGGAAATCTGGGTCGTGGGTTACGACAAGCACTGCCTTTCCTTGGTCAGCAAATGATCTGAGTAATTGGATGATAATCGTCTTATTCTCGGCGTCTAGGGAACCTGTTGGCTCATCGGCTAGAATGAGACGACTGTCCCGTAATTTGAGTCGAGCCAAAGCTAGGCGTTGTTTCTCTCCGCCTGACATGGTGTAGACCTTGGTCTTAAGTGGCAAGTCGAGATTCACTGCCTCTAAAGCCGCTAGCATGGCCTGTCGGCTAGCTTGAGACTTAGGCAGATATTGACTGGCTAGCTTAAGATTCTGCTCGATGCTTTCATTGTCGATAAGGGCGAAATTTTGAAAAACATAGGAAATTGCTTCCCGTCGCAATTTCATGGCTTGACTGCTGTAGGGTGCAGGTGCGGGCTGTCCAAACAGTTGGTATTGGCCCGCATCATAATGAGTCAAAAAGACCTAAAATATTGAGCAGCGTAGACTTGCCGCTACCACTTTTGCCATGAATAACTGTAAAGGAGTGCAGGAACATTCTAGATTGACGTCCTTAAGGACTTGGTGTCGGCCAAATTTTTTATCAATATGGGCTAAGTGTATCATGTATTTTCGCCTCCTTGAATGTAATCGACAATCCGACGTCTGGCAATAGAGCGAATACTGTATCCTATCATTGCTAACTCACCTAAAGTTATTAAGGCAAGGGCCAGATAAAAACTCACCCGCCATGCCATTCCCCCAAATATACAAGACGTAGATGAGGGCTTGAATCGTTAGAATGAGATAAAGCCAAGCAAAGGAATGGGATAAGGAATAGCCATGAAGGTATTTTACGGCAATCTTATTAGCATAGACTTTTAGTGTATAACAAGACCGTTAGCGATGTAATGCCAAACAACAAGTAGACAGCAAAGCCAATTTGACTTAGATAGACCACATTTTTCCCCCAATAATTAATTTATAGCGTTCTTCCTTGACCTTGGAGATAGGCAGGAGGTAGGCAAAATTGTCATCTTGGGCCAAGTCCTTGAGTAGATTCTTTAAATCCCTATAGTCTTGCGCAGTCATCATCGTCATATCAATCTTAGCTCGAGACTCCACTCAATCCCCCTATATACCACCAATTGAGGTCATAATCATTGTACTTCTGAACCAGAAAAATCACATCTTCAGCTAGCTTACGACCAGGATGATTGAGGTCAACAATGGCTTGCTTTACTATCGCGAACGTAGATTTCACATCTTGTTCAAGCACTTCCGTATTCCTGTTTTTCTGCATAATAGTCCCTAATTTCTTTGAGATATGGCAAGAGTGTGTCAGGCACTATTACGATACGTTTAGGCGACTCTGTATCTACTTTTATCGGCTGACCTTTTGTCGTCAGCAAAGGATACTTATGAAGGTAATATTCATTTTACCATGACACGATTACCGAATGGCTTTTCTTGATTAAAACCAGGCTCTAGCCAATTGACTGGTATCAAAGATAATTAAATTAAAAGCGATCCAGATATTTAAATAAAGGAACTAAAGAAAGACCACGGTAGATGTCGTCCCTGTCTCGCCAAGAAAAGAAGTCCTGCCAGGAAACCCTGGATAGAGGACTCCATAATTATTGAGAGACGGGTCATGCTCTCCTCCCCGATAGACCGCCATCAAACCCGTAATTGGCAATAGCAGGCTAAAGCAAATAAAGAAACCAAATAGTTTAGTGGCAATGACAGGCATTAAAAGTAGTGATTAAATTTCAATTGCCCCAAGAGAGAATTTATGGGTAGCCAAGAGGCAGGTCAATAACCAACTAAGCTAACAAAGCGATAGCTAGGTAAATCAGCCCTATCCATAGGAAATTTAAGCGGCTCAAATCTTTTATCAACCAGAGATTAACTGCCAAATTGGTCAGTAAAAAACCAAGGCTTACGCGATCAAGGCAAAGATGGCACAAAGCATGAAGACTGCTATAACCATGCATTCTCAGTACAGCTAATTCTTTCGACTTACTGAGTAGCCAGACCATCAGGAGTAAGAGCCAAATAATGGCACCATAAATCATACTTTTGATTGCAGGTTTGAAATTTCTACCTAGGATACTTTCTTTGGCACCCTTATATTGGAAGGCTTGCAAGCCATAGTTTGTCCCCATTACCTCATTGTAGGCTAGTTGAAATTGCTTGAGGAAAGCTGAATAGGTTTGAGGATTATCCGTCTCAAGAAACAGACTATAAAAATGGTCTTCTAATTGCTCAAACTGATAGACAGAGAAATGCCCATTGTTATACACCCTTGACGCAATAAGACCCGAACTCTCATCTGCTTGAGGCTTCATTTCTAGGTGGTCCAAAAGTTGACTTCGATTCAATTTTGTTATGAAATAATCAAAATTCTTCCGCGAGCTATCTCTTTGCTGATAACTTTCTTGAAATGAAGTAGCACTTAAATTACTGATTCTGACCACAAGATTGACATCAAATTCTTGGCTCAGCATCACTAATTTTTGCTTTAGTCGCGCTCTTTTTTCTGGCTCTTTGATATAGCTTGGCACCCTGAATTGTTGATAGGAATCAGGAGCAAGAAGAGTTGTCGCAGGTGAGCATCTTGCTCCCACTGCACCATTGTATATGATGAAAAACAGGTTAATATTGAGAAAAATAATAGGAGATTCCACTTGATAATATTTTTCATTTTTCATAGCACCTACATCCCATAAATCCAAGAGAGAAAAGAAATGGTTACGCTACCATAATTGTACAACCTTACTTTACTATATGCAATAGGATTGCTAAGCCAATTGCTCCCTATCCACCTTCATCCTATGCAAAAAAGCGACAAGCCATCTCCTGCTTGTCGCTCTTCTTTTCTTTTAGTGTGTCTCCTTACCAGTTAGGGCAGTGACTACCTGCAAGAGGTCTGTTCCGAAGCTAGACTTGACTAGGACTAGGTCCTTATCTGTCAAATCAGCCTGCAATTGCGCAATTAAGCGGCTGTGGTCAGCTGGCTCGTAGAAGAGGTGACTGGCTTCATAGCGGTCTTGCAAGGTCTCGTAGAGACTAGCGATTTCTGGACCAAAGAGGTAAACCCGCTCGAAGCTTTCTGGCGCTAGGCCTTGGGCAAGGGAACGGTGTAGTTGGGCACTGGCTTCACCTAGTTCGCGCACATCTCCTAAGACAGCAATTCGGCGTTGGCCAGGCGCCAAGTTAAGGGCAGCCAAGCTCTTCAACACGGCTAAGACGGAGGTTGGGCTAGCATTGTAGGCATCATTAAGTAGACGCGCCCCTTGGTGGGTAGTCAGCCATTCTAGGCGGTTAGCCGTCAACTGGAAGTTGGCTAATTGGAAGATTGCCTGTTCTAGTGGCACATCCAATAGCTCTGCCACACTGAGGGCAATCAGGGCATTGCTGACATTGTAGGCCCCTAGGACTGGAATGGTGCAAGTGACGTTAGGTTCCAGATTGGTCTTGAAGTAGGTTCGGTCCACTTCCTCCACCATGTCATAGGCGAAGGCATCAGCGTGGTCTGTGAGTCAAAAAGAACGTAGGTAAATTGGCTGATCAATTTCAGGCATTTCGGATTCAATCAATGGCTCATTGGCTGGATAGAGCAAGACGCCATTTGGCTTGAGGCCGTATAGAATCTCCAACTTAGCCTGGGCAATCCCGGCCCGGGAACCCAAGAACTCTAGGTGGCTCTCGCCAATCAGGGTAATGGCCGCAATATCAGGTTGGGCAATCTCACTCAGTTGCTTAATTTCCCCGAAGTCGGACATGCCCATCTCGATGACCGCCACTTGGGTATCTTCTGGCATCTGAAGTAAGGTATAAGGCAAGCCAATCTCATTGTTGTAGTTACCCTGAGTCTTGTGAACCCGGTACTTGGCTTTGGAGAACCATAGCGGTCATGTCCTTGGTCGTGGTCTTGCTGTTTGACCCCGTCACCCCTACCACAATAGGATTAAGGTCCCGACGGTAGAAATTAGCCAAGTCTTGCAAGGCCTGGAGGGTATCATCAACGAAGACCACTGCTAGGTCATCACTCGGCGCCTGAGCTGGGTCTGCGGACCAGAGGGTGGCCACCGCCCCATTATCGAGGGCTTGTTGAATATAGGAATGGCCGTCTGTCGCTCCCCCTACTAGCGGAACGAATAGAGAGCCAGGTGTCACCTTGCGGGCATCAAATTCGACGCTGGTGATTGAAATCTGACGATCTTTGGCCGTATAGTCGATGGCCTTGGTATATTTTACAACGTCCATGAGACGGATTGCTTTCATACAGTCACTTCCATTCTTGTCTTATCACCTACTAGTTTACACCATTTCGCCACAAATTGCACTGAAAGGAAGACAAGCCCATCCTATTATGGTATCATTATCCTAATATATTTATTACAGAGGAAGTGATTCTATGAAAGCACTCAAAAAAGTCCTGCTAGCTAGCTTAGCCTTAACCTGCCTAGCCGGTCCTATGGTCCAAGCAGCGCCTCGAATCATCAATATCCGTGATAAAGACTTCACCAATATTGAAGAACCCCTCGATGCCATTCCTGCCACCACCCTTACCCTCCATCCGGCGCCAAGAACTGAAGACCAGGTACGTGAAGATGTTACCTTCGCCCTCCAAGCCTTTTACTATAATTCTGGTGCCCCTAAACGGGCTGATTTAGTGCAAATGGATGATGAAGCCTTATATGATAAGTTGACTGAACTTAGTATTGCCGCCTTGAAAGAGCCATACGGCGACATTATCCGTGCCGACTATAGCGTTGACTTCCTAGGCAAACCAGTCACCCTCGGTAAGGAGCTTCGTGACAGCATTAAGGTGATGGTGGACTCCCATCAGGTCGCCAATAAATTTGCCATCAAAGACCTCAAAATAGACGGCGACACGGTCAATGCTTCCGTTGAGGTTCGCTATATCGATCAATACCAGTATGAAGTCATGCTACAACATGCACCAAACTTCCAATCTGAGATCATGCCCTATATTGAAAAAATGCGAGCTAAGTACACAAAGGACCTTCCTGAGAGTCCAGCAGCTAGCCTCCTCATTAACCGAGCGCTCAAGAATTATGCTATCAATGAGGTAAATATCGACGGCAATCACCGGGTCCCCCTAGAATATCCAACCCGCGTACACGAGATTAAATTAACCTTTGTCTACGATGCTCAAGGTCGCCTGACCCTTCCCGATGAGACCCTGCTGGCCATTACCCAAATCAAAAACCGCGACTGGAAGAAACCATCCGACTCCCAATCCTCTGACCAAGCCAGTGATTCATCAGATAGCTCTAGCGAAAGTCGATAGAAAACTAATTTATAGTAAAAGAGCCCTTATCTTAGCGATAAGGGCTCTTTCTTACTAGGTAGCCTTAGGTTTAACAGGCACCCGCAAAATCGTCTTAAGCTTGTCCGGCGCCACCCGCCGGGGATCGGACAGGTAGATTTCATGGTGGTGTCGGTCCTCTTGGAAGTCTAACTCATAGCCTGAAGCCTCAATGAAGGCATGCATCTTAGCCATGGTGGCAGGCTCCTTATCATAGCTCCCCAGGTGCAGGCACTGGACACAGAGGCCTTCGTCCAAGCTAGCCAGTGTGAGCGCCTGACAGTCCAGACCTTTCTTGGCTTTAACTTGCGCCTTGGCCCATGCCACATCCTCTGACCGGATGAAGTCAGGTACTCGGATTAAGCCGTGCCAATGAAAATTAGCCTTGTGACTATAGTCGACTTGCCCTTGAAGCTGGTCTTCTTGCCACCAGAGGCCTTCTAGGGGCGCGACCACATATTGCTGGAAGTTGGGAATGACATAGTCAGTCTTGTAGGACATCTTGAGGGCGTAAGCTACACCGTAGAGAATGGCCAGCGCCTGACTGTAGGCACCCCCTTCCTCATTGGGGTCACCCTGCCCCGTCATCTGCAAGAAGCGTTGGCTGGGCACGGTCACTAGAGCCGGCGTCTCCTTGGCCTTGTAGAGGGGCTCGGCTTTTTTGACATCATAGGTCATGATACTTCCTCCTTTAACTCTTTTAATACATCTAGTATAGCAAGCTAACCCTCGACATCTTCTGTCAGGCTGAGTTTTTGCCACATTTCTTTTATTTGATGCTGGAATTCTTGGGCTAGCGACTGAGGAGCTAGGACTTGAACATGGGCTCCGTAAGATAAGAGGTAGGCCACCAGGTCCTGACTAATTGGCAGCTGGGTCTCAACTAGGAGGCTGCCTTGGTCATCTTTGACCGCTAGTCCGGCGAAATCATCATAGACCCGATAGGCCACCTGGTCCAATTCCTCTGACCAAGCCAGTGATTCATCAAATAGCTCAAGCGAAAGTCGATAGAAAACCGATTTATAGAAATAGAGCCTTTATCCTATGCCTCGTTGCAAAAAAACGACATAGATGCCTTAGCTTGATATCTTGTAATTAAGGCAACTATTTATAGAAGGAAGTGATTCGATGAAACGCTTTAAATTAATCCTCTTAGCCCTAGTCTTATTTAGTACGCATTTCTTGATAACTCTATCTGTTTCGGCTACAGATAAGCCAGATCGTTATAATGGAGACTTTTACTATCGCTCAGAGCCAGATAACGCCATTGAGTCAAAGTCTCTCACGCTTCATCCTGCGCCGCGCTCCCAAGAACAAGTTCGCGATGATCTTAATTTTGTCCTTCAGGCCTTCTACTATGAAAATGGTGCAAACAAGCGTATGGACCTCTTTCAGATGGATGATTACAAACTGCAACAAAAGATTGCAAACTTAACCCTTCAAGCCTACCGTGATGCCATCTCATGGGATTTTCCGGAGGACTATCAAGTGACATTCCTCGCCGAGACCTATAGCGCCAATAAAATTGTCGAGGATTTGTTGAAACTCACCATGAAATCCTTGCAGTTCGCTAACGCCTATGAGATTGTCTCCCTAGACATACAGGGTGATACCGTGACTGCTCAAGCGTCGGTACGTAGCATAGACGAGGACCATTACAATCGCGAAGTGCAATCCTTGGACAACTTCGAATCAGAGATTAGACCCTTTATAAATGACCTAAGTCTCAGCCTAAGTACCAAAACGAAAAAGAATCGCTTTGATCGCTGGCTGCTAGGCAGCCTTATGAAAACTTACGCCATCAAGCATAGTAAGCAATTAGTTCGTGTCGCCTACTTAGATGGTTATGAACCGAGACGGCCTCTGACCCTAGTCTTCCACTACGATGCGTCTGGTCGCATCACTTTGACCGATGATACCTGTCGCGGCAATCACGCAAGTTAAAACCAGTGACTGGCGATGTCATATGGAGAAAGAAGGCTATCAGAGGCGCCAATCTCAGACCAATCTGATGCCAGTGAACTCGCCCCAAATGAAAGCCATAATGTCAACTAATCAAAAAACGAGACTGCATCGCTGACCCAGTCTCGTTTTTTGATGTCTCTTAATATCATTTAACCGGCACCCGCAAAATCGTCTTAAGCTTGTCCGGCGCCACCCGCCGGGGATCGGACAGGTAGATTTCATGGTGGTGCCGGCCCTCTTGGAAGTCTAACTCATAGCCAGAATCCTCAATGAAGGCATGCATCTTAGCCATGGTGGCAGGCTCCTTACCATAGCTCCCCAGGTGCAGGCACTGGACACAGAGTTCCATAACTCACATTATTTAAATCTTACAACCTTGATTTAATAGGGTTTTAAGCTTTTTGAATCTTGCAAAATAGACTCATTTTTCAAATTTTTTTGTAACTTTTTGGTAACCCCGTTAAAAGACACGGACTCATTCCCCGGATAAAGATAATTCAAATTAGATTACGTCTAGATATTTAGTCGCCTTTTGTTTGGCTTAAACCCTTTATGTCTTTTAGAATTCCAAAAATAAAGAAACTCAATAGAACTATATCTAGGATCTCAAACAAAAAGAAGCTTCTTTCCCCTAACAAGGAGGATATGGAACGTTATGTAGTTATCTTGTTTAAAGATTATAATTTCAAGCAAATTAAATGAATCCAAAAAGGGTTAGCTACTGTTTTAACACACTTAAAAGCTTTATTTGATTAACACTCTGAAACTATTCGTGAGTGTTTACACAAAATTATTGACAGGATTCAAGTGTTTCTAGGTTTTTAATATAATTTTATCTGATTCTGTCTGATTAAAACTTTGAAAGTCGGTTAACTACACTCAATTTTCGCATAGTCATCCGAATTCCAAATTTCTTTTTCAAGATAATTAGTGTTTAAACGTTTTTCGAGCATCACGTGGTAAAATATAGGTAACAACACCTGTTACCACCATAGAACTCTTCATCTCCAAAAATCTCTCTACTAAGTTCTGTTAGAGTACTTTTCGGGAATCTCTTCGTTAGTAAAAACTAGATGAATACGAGAACTCTCATAAGTATTATCAAATGGGTTTTTCTTGAATAGCAATCTCTAATTGATTAATTTCTTTGATAATTATTGATAAATCAGCTCCAATTTTATCCAAAATCGTATCATGAACTAACTTTCTGATTTCTTCGTCAGATAACTCTGATTCTAACAGTATATTCCCACTCTGAATATATGTTTGAACATTTAAAAACCAACTTCTGTTAGGATTTCTACTAAATAAGACATTTTTGGAATTCTATTGGTACCCAGTTGGTGTTACTCACGAAGGAAAATAATCTTTTTCATATTAACTTTCCAATGCATCTTTTTCTAGAGAGTTCATCATTTCGACATAATATTGAGGATCTCCCGTTGAAAAATAATTAAACCATGCTTCGACTGTAGTTTTTGAATACAGTCCCAACTCCTCGACAATAAACTTAGCCCATAATAAAGAACCGGCTGAGCACGCAGTAATAAGCTTTCCGTCTTGAACTGCAATCTCATCTTTATAATAATCATGTCCTCGATAATGTTGGCTCATCTGGCTTAAAAAGAATGAAGCATTACTTGTATGATATCGATTATCTAAAATTCCTTTTTCGGCTAATCCCAAAGTAGCTCCACAGATAGCTCCAACTAAGATATTTTCTTGTAATAGTTTAGAGGCAAGTTCTAAAACGTCATCTTGCTCATTGTTCAACCACCTATCTCCTCCGATAAGCAATAGAGCATCTGTATTTGCAGTATCTATATCATATAGATTAAAATCTGGAACAATTGTCATTCCTCCAGCAGTTTTTATAGACTTTTTCCCTTTAGAAACCGTTAATAATTTTACTTTAGGTTCTCCTAACATAGCCTGTAAACTTAGTGCATGCATCAAGTAGCCGTGTTCAAAATCGGCCATAGTATCTTGAACATACATATAAATATTTTTCATAATGCTTACTCCTCTTTTGATAAATGATCGAACTATTAATTGTTTTTATTGTATCATATTTTATGTTTCTCTGTAATACCAATATTTTTTACTTCACACAGAGGCCTTCGTCCAAGCTAACCAGTGTGAGCGCCTGACAGTCCAGACCTTTCTTGTCTTTGACTTGCGCCTTGGCCCATGCCACATCCTCTGGCCGAATGAAGTCAGGTACTCGGATTAAGGCGTGCCAATGAAAATTAGCCTTGTGACTATAGTCGACTTGCCCTTGAAGCTGGTCTTCTTGCCACCAGAGGCCTTCTAGGGGCGCGACTACATATTGCTGGAAGTTGGGAATGACATAGTCAGTCTTGTAGGACATCTTGAGGGCGTAGCTACACCGTAGAGAATGGCCGTGCCTGACTGTAGGCACCCCTTCCTCATTGGGGTCACCCTGCCCCGTCATCTCTAAGAAGCGTTGGCTAGGCACGGTCACTAGAGCTGGCGTCTCCTTAGCCTTATAGAGGGGTTCGGCTTTTTTGACATCGTAGGTCATGATACTTCCTCCTTTAACTCTTTAATACATCTAGTATAGCAAGCTAACCCCGACATCTTCTGTCAGGGTTGAGTTTTTGCCACATTTCTTTTATTTGATGCTGGAATTCTTGGGCTAGCGACTGAGGAGCTAGGACTTGAACATGGGCTCCGTAAGATAAGAGGTAGGCCACATGGTCCTGACTAATTGGCACTGGGTCTCAACTCAGGAGGTCAGCTTGGTCATCTTTGACCGCTAGTCCGGCGAAATCATCATAGACCCGATAGGCCACCTGGTCATCAAAGCGTAGACTGACAGGAGTTAAGTCTGACTCTGACATGGTCTGGGGCAAGTCCAAGTGGCTATAATCCGAATCAAAGCCTTGCGTCAAGACTTGGAGGTCCTGCATACGACTTAACTTAAAATAACGAAAGTTTTGCCGTTCCCGGCACCAGGCATAGAGATACCAGCGATAGTGCTTGAGTACTAGCCGAGCTGGCTCCACCTGACGTTGACTCCAGATACCCTGATTGGAACAGTAGCGGAAGGTCACCAAGTGACGCTCCAAAATAGCCTGCTTGAGTAGGTCAAAGTCATTAGATAGATGAGGGCTTTGATGCCAAGTAGTTTGGTCCACCAAGAGCCAGTGGTCGGCTTTTTGACTGCCTTTGAAGTGGGCCCGCAACTTATCCAACAATCCAGCGTCAGCCTGACTGGCTTCTAGTGCGACTAGAATCTGGCTCTGTTCTTGCTCTTGTAGCAGTCCAGCCGGCAAGACATAGCGCCGGTCAATTTCCCAGCCTCCCCCTTGGCCCTGAATGGCATAAACCGGCACACCAAATTCCGATAGTGCATCCATATCTCGCAAAATGGTCCGCTCAGTCACCTCAAAACGCTGGGCCAAGACTCGGGCAGGAGTCCGGCCATGAGCCAACAAATAATGCAAAATTCCTAAAAGACGGCCTGCTTTCATCCTATCACCCCTTTTATCCTATTATAGCATAGGCTCCAATACCCAAAAAGGCCTTCCTAACTTGGACCTGTCATCCAAGCTAGGGAGAAAATTATTTTAAAAAGGTGTTGACCCTGACGTAAGGTCAGGGTGTATGATTAATGTGTGTGTTAGGAGGTAAGTCCATGTATTTGATTAAAGAAGTAAGCAAAATAAGTGGGGTTTCAGTGCGCACCTTACACCACTATGATGAGATTGGCCTACTGTCTCCTCAAAAGAGAGAGAATGGCTACCGGTACTATTCTGAGGACGATCTCTCACTTTTACAGATGATTCTATTCTATAAGCACCTGGGATTTTCGTTGAAGAAGATCAAGAGTCGCTCCAAGAAGAGGATAGCGAGGTCCTCTATCACCTGAGACGGCAACTAGATTTAATGCAGATAGAAAAACAAAAACTCCTGACACTGATTGAAACATTGGAAAAGACCATCGAGTCTCAAGAAAGGAGTATTACAATGTCAACACAAGAGAAATTTAAGGGATTCACCTATCATGAAAATCAACAATACGAGCAAGCAGCCAAGGACAAGTATGGTAAGGAAGTCATTGAGGCGACGATTGAAAAACAAAAAGGAAAAGAACAAGAAATTGCAGATGGCTTCAATCATTGTTTCTTTTGCCTTTTGCTGATAACCTGGCAAACGGTATCAGTGCTACGGCTCAAGAAAATGTCGCTTTAGCCGAAAAACTGCATCAACATATGTGCCAATACGCCTTTGACTGCCCGCTTGAGGTGTTCGCAAGTATTGGTAAAGGCTACGTACAGAATCCAGACTTCAAACAAAACATCGATAAGTTCAGTGGCACCGCCCAATATGTCTGCGATGCCATCCGAGCAATATGTAAAAGAACAGCAATAAGCTAGCAAGACAGTAAGCCAAATGGCTTTACTGTTTTTTAGTCTTCCGCAAACCATCATCCCTGACTGCTCCCCATATCAAAAGAGCCACTATCCCATTTGCTGGAAAGGGATAGTGGCTCGCATACTTTATAGGACAATGCCCAGCAGCAACCAGGCACAATAGAGGTGGCCACTAGGACAAAGGATTGGACCGAGAGGACGAAGGTTTCGCGCTTAACTTGTTTGGCGCGGAAGGCTGCGACCTTAGGCCAGTGGAGAGCCAGGCCAACAAAAGTCACCAAGCCCCAGATTGGCAGGCGCCCTGTCAAAGCCAGGCCCAATAAGACTAGCCAGGGCAGAACTTGCAAGCCAGTATAGAGGGCTAGCGCTCGCGCTTTGCCTAGGTAATAAACTAGGGTGAAGCGGTGGTTGCGGATATCCACTTCCAAGTCACAGGTATTATTGGCTAGCATAATGCCGGCAATTAAGCTGACCAGGGGCAGGCTGTAGCAGAAGAGCTCCAGGGTCAGGGCCCAGTTCCAGCCAATGGTCACCATCCCACCTGTCCACTGGCTCCAAAGCAACTGGTCGTAAGCGGTCATATAGACGGCTAGGAAGAAGATGCCAAAACCCATGGTAAGGCCTGAGAAGACTTCCCCTAGGGGCAGGCGTGATAAGGGCATAGGGTCCATAAAGTATAGCCAATCCCTATTAGGAAGCAGAGGCCAAGCACTAGCAGGAGGACATCCGTCCGACTGACGATGACTAGGGGAGACAATAACCGAGAAGGCCAGAGGCAAAAATAATCCGGACCATTTGCCCAAAATCTAATTGATGGACCTGACGACATTTTCAGCTGGTTTTTGTAATCCAGATCCACGGCCTTGTGGTAATCAACGGCATTATAATGGCCGTCGTCACATATCGAAGCTCAGCACCGCCAAGGCGAAGAGGTCGCATTAACTCAATTGAAGCGTCCCAAGCGATAATAGGTCCACAAGAATCCCGCCGAGCATAGGAAAGACGGCAGCCACCTGGTCCTGAGCTCAACAAACTCAAAAGAAAATCGCTAGCTTTTGCTAATCTTCAACAAGATGATACCCCTCATTCGTTAGTTGGAAGCTATCCTTGAGGCCCAGAAGTCACGTGGACCCCGTGATCTTTTATCAATCAGCACCGCTTCAACCCCATCTGAGGCTCTCAATAAAGGCTAAGCCATCCTTGGTCCCCAAGAGGAAGAGTGTGGTCGACAGGGCATCGGCCTTGAGCGATACTTTGGTAAAAATAGTCGCCCCTGACAGGTCATTATCCACCGGGTAGCCCGTCTTAGGATCCAGGATGTGGTGATAGCGGACCCCGTCCACTTCCACATAACGTTCATAGATTCCAGAAGTCACGACTGTTCCGTCGATGACCCGTTTGGTTCCCACGACTTGACCCCGCACCTCATCAGGATCTTGGACCCCAACATTCCAACCCTCAGGACTGGATGGCGAGGTGCCCATGACAATGACATTACCACCTAGGTTGATAATGGCCGTATTGACGCCGTGTTTGGCGAAGATATTGCGGATGCCGTCGGCAATATAGCCCTTGGAAATCCCACCTAATTCTAGGGCCATGCCCTCTTCTTCCAGACGTACCGTTTGGGCTGCTTCATCTAGAGTGATTTTGTGGTAGTCAATCTTAGGCAGGGCTGCCTGAATTTCTTGATCGCTAGGCTTGCGCGCATCTACATCCCCAATCTTCCAGAGATTGGACACGGCCCCAATGGAAATATCGAAGCGACCGCCTGATACTTCCGCTGTTTCTAGGCCCTGCTTAATAATGGTCAGGGTGGCTGGATCAACCTTGACCGCCTCATGGCCTGCCGCCTGGTTAATGCGGTAGACATCCGACCCTTCCAAGTTGGTGGATAGCAGTTGCTCCATGCGGTCCATGTAGTCGTAGGCTTCGGTCATGGTAGCTTCGGCCTCCTGACCCCTCATGGAAAAATTTGCAGGTGACGGCCGTATGGAGCTTGGTCTCAGCCCGCATCGAGGCGTGGTCACCACTGGTAAGGGCTCGAACTCGCTTCTGAGTCGGTCTCGCTAGCAGACTGGGCGGTGCTACTACTGGTCTCCTCAGCACTGACCCAAACGGGACTCAAGGAGCCTAAGATTAAGAAGCCCAAAGCCAAGCCTTGCATTATCGTTGTTTTCTTCATACTTACTCCTTTTTGGTGGCACCCTATCTGGCCTGCCACCTAGCTAATCTTACCTGATAGATCAGGCCGGCTCTACTTGGAGCCATAAAAATAGAGGCCAGGGAACAATCCCGACCTCCCTTCACTTCTTATTATTCGCCAACAACGGTCGCTGATGACTTCTTTTTTCACCTAAAGCGTACGCTTCTAACAATTGTTTAGCATAGGTCTTGAAGGCGTTAGTTGTGTTGGTTGCCCAGTCACAACATCCACATTGGCATTGCTAGACTTAACTAAGGCTTCGTTCAATTGTAACTGCATCAGCGTAAGAGACTTTTAGCCTTGTCAGCCATCATCTTGTTGTAGTCAGCATCTTCAGACTTACGTTTGCCGTCTTTGTACATGTCGTAGTCTGCGTTTTTCTACTTTGCACGTCTTTGACAGTGAGGACGAACTGGTAGTCCAACCACGTTGGTCAGTCGGGTGCTTCCAAAGTATATTCGCCATCTTAGTGGTAATTTAGAGATGTTGACTTCTGCCAGTCTTACCTTCTTTGGCTTGTTTCAAAAAGAACCCTAGTAAGAAGAAGAAAACTTCAGTGTGGCTTGACGCCAGTCACTACGTCCGCCTTACCGTCTTTGACCAGGCTTTCGTCTAATTTCTTCATGGCTTCAGTGCAGAAACTTTAGTTTTTCTTTCATTTTGTCGTTGTACTCAGCGTTTTCAGACTTCTTCTCGCCCTTGTCGTTGACATAGTCGTAGTTAGAAGAAGCAACTTTTGCCGTCTTTAACCACGATGGTGTGGTGGAGTTTCGACCACGTTCGTCAGCGTCGAGACACTGCGGTATATTCGCCGTCTTTCAAGTCTTTGACTTCAAAAGTAGTGGTTGCAGCTGATTTAGCATCTTCCGCTAAAACTACGCTAGATAAGCTAGTCCCCAAAGATAAGACTGCTGCTAAGAGCATGGTTGATTTTAACAATGATTTTTTCATTCCAATTACCCCTTTACTGTATATGTTTACATCTTATAGTTTAACGCAATTTGGGCCTCATGTCCATGACAAGCCCCTCTTAAAAGTGTCCTCTCATAACTTGATTGAGTAAGTTGACCAGTGCTTGGCTATCTTGCTTGCCCCCTAGTCCTCTGAGACGTTTTTCAGCCTTGCTTAGATAGTTGTCTACCAGGCGCTCCGTCTCTGTCAAAGTCCCTAAGTCGACTAGGGCTTGATAGAGCCGGTCTAGCTCCTGCTGGCTCCAAGGCTGGCCCCGCTCCTTAAGTTGCTGGCGCAGACTTGGATCCTCCTGCAAACCTAAAATTAGGGGCGCCGTATAGATACCATTTTGGACATCCTGCATACGTGGCTTGCCACTGACCTTGGCATCCACCTGGTAATCAATTAGGTCATCTCTGAGCTGAAAGGCCATGCCAATTGCTTGGCCCAGATAGAAGGCCTGGCGATTCTGCAGGGCTGACTGGCTCAGACTATAGTAGCCGAAGAAAGTCGCGGCTGCAAATAAGAGGGCCGTCTTGCCTCGAATCTGCCGTAGGTAATCATACATGGTCATGCCCTGGCGGTATTGGTTGGCAAGTTGGTTAAGCTCCCCTATTAGAATCCCCTCCATAACCCAGGCATCCAGAGGGATTACGGTCAAATTCCTGTTGGCTCTTTTGAATCAAAGCAGTCGCATAGGTCATCAGATAGTCGCCCGCATAGATGGCTGAGGCGGTTGGACTTTTTGGATATGAAGGGCCTCAATGCCCCGGCGGGTATCCGCCTCATCAATGACGTCATCATGAATGAGCGTGGCCAGATGCAGGACCTCAATGGCTGCCGCAATATAGCGTTTGGACTGGGTGATGCCCTCTGGGCTCAGCTGGGCCATAGCCAGACAGAGTCCGGCTCGCAGGTACTTGCCTGGGGCATCCATATAGGCAAAATTTTCTCCCCGGACATCCGGGATTTTTAGGCTGAGCTCTGACTTCATCAGAGCTTTTGACCGCCACGAGTTCCTCTTGAATAAGTGGTAAAGACTCCCTATCAGGTGAACCATGGGTGGCCTCCTTTCTAGAAAAGTGAGAGATAAGAAGCTCCTCTTACAAAAGCAGAGGCCCACAGGGGGCCTCCTTATTACTTTATTATTTAGGTGGTGGCCCATAATGGTGACTGGTTCGGCCATAGAGCCATCGATCCGACTTCTTACCCTAACCAAGGCATTACCCAGTAGTCCAGACCAAAGGCCCGACCAGAGCCATTCATAAGGGCGATGGCAACTGGAATAAACCAGATGTTAACCCAGTAGAACATACCTGAGAGGCAGAACATGGTAACCAAGACCACAGTCCCGGCGTTGATTAACCAGACGAAGAGACCCGCAATCAAGGCTAAACCAATTAAGATTTCCATAACGGTCATGAATTTTTGCATGAATAGGGCCATATCGCGGTTAGGCACGAAGAAGCGCATAATAGCCGCGAACCAATCTGGCATGCCGTCCAAGACAGGTTTTGGACTTTCCCCGTATGCGTAGCTGAGGCCGAAGACTGCATGGCTGGCTTGAGCGACTGCCCCGCCGGCAGAGCTAGCTGCAGAGCTCATTGCTTCAGAAGCACCACTAGTAACAGCTGAAGATACGGAGCTCATTGCTTCAGAAGCGCCAGAAGTCACAACAGATGACATAGAGCTAGCTGCCTCAGATGCCCCAGAAGTCACAGCAGATGCTGCAGCATTTGCAGTTTCTTGTAACCAGGCAAATGGGAAGACAACCTTGTCCCCAAACCAGTTAGTGGTTCCCCAGAGGCCGAAGGCCTTCTTAAGCCCTTCTAAGAGCCAGACAGACCCGTAGAAGAAACGCAGTGGTACGGACCAGAGGATGTTACCGTGAGCAGCTAAATGCCCGCGGAAAATGTTACGTTTGTCCTTAATCTTGAAGAACTCATGACGGACATAGGTCCACATGTAGTAGAAGGAACGAATGGTGAAGAAGTAGAGCAGATTGACTAAGTGCTTCATCAACATCGCGAAGAAGCCAGTCAAATGCCATTTACCCATGAGGAAGGCCACCCCGTAACGGGAGCCAATAGAGACCATAAAGCCATCGTATTTACCCTTGTAGGCATGTTTCTCAGTTCCTTTGATATCGGCAATGATGTTGTGAGTGCAGTTTCCCAGTTTGTTCAGCTGCCTGAACGATTTGAGGTGTTGGACGACCGCCTTCATTTGGATCTTCATAGTAAACCAAGTCCCCTACCACATAGATACCTGGGTGGTCCTTAGCTTCCATGTATTGGTCAGCCACCAGACGGTTAGCCCGACCAGTCTCCAAACCAAAGACCTTGGCTTCGGTATTACCTTGCACCCCGGCAGTCCAAATCGTAGTGTAGCTGTCGATGGTCTTGCCTGACGCTAACTCTACGTTATGCTTGTTAACGGCTTGAATCCCGTCACCAGTTGAGACTTTGATACCGACTTTGGTCATGTAACGCATGGCCTTGTCTTGTTCCTTCTCCGTCACCATAGCCAAGATTTTTGGCGCAGCTTCTACCAAGTGAACAGAGAATTCTTCTTCATCTAAGTGGTAATCCTTAGCTAGGCGAGGTACCCATTCGATTAGCTCGCCGACCATTTCAACCCCAGTAAAGCCTGCCCCGCAGACGATGAAGCTGAGTAAGGCGCGACGTTTAGCTTGGTTAGGTTCGTGCTCTGCTTTGGCACAGCATTCCTTGATGTGAGCTCGAATACGCTCTGCTGCCGCCAGTGACCAGAGGGTAAAGCCATTTTCCTTAACACCTGCGACGCCGAAGTCGTTAGCTTCGCCACCCATGGCTAAAATCAAATAATCATAATGATAGCTGTAGCTTTCACCTTGGACTGTCTTAGTGGCTTCATCAATTCCGACGACCGTGTCCGTCACTAGTTGTACTTTCTTGTATTTGTTGAAGATACGTTGCAAGTCATACTTGACCGCGTTAGCTTCCCACACGCCCCCCTGCTACCTCATGCAATTCAGTCATGTAGGTATGATAGGCATGCTTATCTACCAAAGTAATCTTAACATCCGCGTCATTCTTGAAGGTCTTACCCAACTTACGGGCGGCCGAGATACCGGCATAACCAGCACCGACAATGACGATTTCTTTCACTCTCAACACTCCTCACTCTTTTTTTGATACTATACATTATACGGCTAAAAAGCTTTTTTCTCAACGATTATAGGCCTTTTGCTAAATATTTCCCATTACTATCCTTAAAGATAGTGCTTCAATTGTGCCAGTTCTTCTTGCTTAAGTGGCCGATAGGCACCAGGGGCTAGGTCCTGGTCTAGGACTAGATGGCCCATGCGCAGACGGTGAGCTGCGTCACCTTGACGCCCACCGACAGAACATCTTCTTGACTTGGTGGAACTTGCCCTCCCGAATGGTTAATCGAGCCCGACTTTCTAGCGGACCAGAGGCCTCAATTACCAAATTGGCGGGCGCACAAGGTCGATCCTGATCAATCAGGATGCCTTGGGCAAAACTGGCCACATGGTCCTGGGTCAGCGGGCCATTGACCACTACCTGGTATTCCTTTTCCACATGGTATTGGGGATGCAACATGCGATAACCCAAAGGGCCGTTGGTGGTCAGAAAGACCAGGCCAGTGGTAGAACGGTCTAAACGGCCTACCGGATAAAGACCTGGCGCCTGGTCTTGAGGAGCCAGGCAGTCAATGACCGTAGTGAAGCGGTCATCCGTGACTGCCGTTAAGACTCCCTGGGGCTTATGTAATAGCCAATAGGTCTCGGCCGGCTGGGTCAAGATTCTCCCTTGGACCTTGATTTCTTGCAAGCCAGGATCCACATTACGGTTGGGGGCGACGTTCCACTTGGCCATCGACTTGTACCTGACAACTCTTGAGTAGTCGCTTAACTTGATTACGGGAACCTGGTCCCACCTGATTCATGACTTGATCCAGTGCATGCCTAGTATTCCACTATGGTGATGTTACCATCAATATATTCTGCCAAGAAAATCTTGGCCACATCTTCCTGACCTGCTTCTGCAATAGCTTGCATGAGCCATTCTTCCGTCTTATCAATAGAATCCAAGTTTTTATATTGAATATGTCCGTCTGTAATTAGAGGATACTTAGGATTTTTCCTCACCGTAAACCACAATATTGAGGTCGCCATTTTGTTCAATCACTGCCCGTTTAACCTTCTTGATAGAGTAGATATTCTGACTACGCAACTTGAAGGCCAAATCTTGAGCAGTCAATCCCGCGCGCCGCGTCGCTTCCACATCGATGACCCCACGGCTAATCAAGTCTGTTGGTTCCCCGTCGATGGTCTTCTTAAGGACTTGGTTGTGGGTCTTAAGCCACTTGAAGCTCAGAACCAGCACCAACCAAATCATGAGAATAATCAAAAATTGCAGAACCGAAATACCAGGGTTATAAATGACCCCACCAATAATGCCCCCTAGGACATAGTTTTGGACCTGGTCACTGGCAGAAGCCGGCGCCAAATTGCCCTTACCCGTCAAATTAATAACAACCACCAGGGCCAACAAGCCTAAGGCTAGCTTAATGGCGATATCTATAAAATTTAATGTCATGGCTTTACCTCCACCAATTCAATCTTAGGCATCTGCACTGCCATTTCCTCAAGGATATAGTGACCTTCTTTATCGATGATGGTCCGATAGTAGCGGTCACCGGACTTAATAATGCCTCCGTCGGCTGCTGCTTCCGTATTGAGGTAGAGCTCTTGGGGCGTCGTCCCCAAATCTTCAGCTACCTGCTCCATCAGGTGACTAGCCCCTGAATATTGGCTAATGGTCGCTTGCTTGGCTTGCGCATCTTGCCAACGAGTCCCGACTAAGATAAAGAAGCAGAGAATCCCAATGATGGCTAATTCTTGGTACTTAGAATCCTTGTTGCGATGGTAGTAAAACCATATGGCCAAGCCAATTAAGATAGCTAAGCCAACGAAAATAGTCAATTGTAACCAGTCCGTTAAGTTGATTCGACTTTTCATATAGTCATAAGAATAAAATTTCATGGCATAACCTCCTTACGCTACACTATTATAGCGCAAGGCCAAGGTATGGACAAGCTTACAAACTCCGTAAAACTAGGCTAATCCCATTGCTATCGGTTACTTGCCAGCCCCCTGCTTGGTCTTGGACTTGGGCTCCCAAATCTTGGGCGCGCTTGACGATTGCGGACTCTTCTTGAGGCGAGTTAGCGACAATACTAAAATACTTAAGTCCTGCTTGGTCTGGTTCTTGTGGCGCTAGACGGCTACCTGCCCATTGGTTGGCAGCTAACTGGTGGTGATAGGTCCCAGAGGACATCCAAGCCGCTGAAGACATCTGGAATTTGGTCTCCATGCCTAGCACTTGGTTCCACCAGACAGCCGCTCGCTTACTGTCTTGGACACTGAGGTGAATATGGCCAATACGCGAGCCCTCAGGCATTTTATAGGGCCCATCTAGGGGCTTAGAACTGTCATAGACACCTTGGCCATCCATTTCTAGGGTCACGCCTGTGATACGACCATCCGGCTCAATCTCCCATTGGCTTACCGGTTTATCGCGATAAACTTCAATGCCATTGCCTTCCGGATCCTCTAGGTAAATGGCCTCAGAATAGCCATGGTCTGAAGCCCCAATCAGTGGCAGGGCCTGCTTGATAGCATGAACTAAGAAAGTCCCTAAGTCCTCTCGGCTTGGTAAGAGATAGGCTACATGGTAGAGTCCGTAACGGGCTTGGCTTTCCTGTGGCGTGGCCACTGCTTCTAGGTAGAGCAAGGGCCGGTCACTACCTTGGACGCCCAAGCCCACTCGCTCAGGGCTTTCTTCTAAAATAGACATCCCTAAAGCCTGCTGATAGAAGGCCACCATATAGGGCAAATTAATCACATTGAGTGTGACAGATTCTAAATCAAACGTTTCTTGATACATCATAAACTCCTTTCCTTGGGATAGAGAGATAAAGACATCTATATTATAAAAAGCTCACCCTAGTAAAAACTAGTAGGCACTTTTTACAGACTTACTATCTTTTGGGATAGAATTAAGTCCCTATAACCCTACGTTTTGGCCTCGTCCTAGAACTTTCTAGCCTTCTTCACACTTTCTTTATATTCTCAAGGCTTGCCCCTGCCAAAAATTCCTAGCCTAGACCCTGGCTTCATGTTAAAATATGGAGGACTAAGAAAGGAGCCCTGCCATGCATCACGCAGCCTATTTTTACCTAGAAATGCATACCCATGAACTAACTGTCCCATACACCAACAAGCCTCGCCGTATTCGAGTCCTCCTACCTAAGGATTACCAAAAGAACGAGAACAAGTCCTACCCTGTTCTCTACTTCCATGACGGCCAGAATGTCTTCTACAGCCGTGAATCCTTCAGTGGCCACTCCTGGAAAATCATTCCCGCTATTAAGAAGAATCCTGACATCCCCCAAATGATTGTGGTCGGGATTGACAATGATAACGAAAACCGCCTCAACGAATATTCACCTTGGCCTTTCACTAACACCCCGATTCCTGAAGGAATGCGCCTTGGGGGCAAGGGCCTAAATTATGCTGACTTCGTCATGAATGTAGTCAAGCCTTTTATCGATAGCCACTACCGGACCAAGCCTGACAAACGCCACACCGCCATGGCCGGCTCTTCCTTGGGTGGCAATATCACCCAATTTATGGGCTTGGAATACGCGGACCAAATTGGTAACCTAGGGGTCTTCTCTAGTGCCTCCTGGTTAACCGTCGAAGCCTTCAACCGCTACATTAGCCGTCAAAAGCTAGACCCTAGCCAACGCATCTTTATCCAAGTGGGGACCCAAGAAGAGACGACACCGACCGCGACCTGACCCACGGTAACATGAAGCAAATCTACATCAACGCCTCCCTCAGCTACTATCAACAATTACTGGCTGGTGGCATGCCGCAGGACCGACTCCAACTGATTATTGCGACTGACGCCACCCACAGTGAAGAAGCTTGGGCGACTTATCTACCTGATTGCCTGCGTTTCCTAAGCGAAGAATGGTAGGCTAAAGGCCCCTGACCCTAGCAGAAAGGATGGATTCCCTATGAACTATATTGTTATTTCTCCCTACTACCCTGCTAACTTCCAACCCTTTTCCTATAAGTTACGCCAACATGGCGTCAATGTCCTAGGGATTGGCCAGGAACCTTATGACCAACTCAACGATGAGCTCAAAGCGACTCTGACTGAATATTTTCGGGTGGATAATCTGGAAGACCTGGACCAAGTCACTCGTGCGGTCGCCTTCTTCTTCCACAAGTATGGACCGATCGACCGGATTGAATCCCACAATGAATACTGGTTGGAACTAGATGCCGGCTTGCGTCAGCAGTTCAATGTTTTTGGCGTCAAACCCCAAGATTTGGCCAAGACCAAGTACAAGTCCGTCATGAAAGAATACTTCCGCAAGGCTGGCGTACCGGTCGTGGACGGTCGTGTGGTTAGCCAGACTTCAGAAATCGATGCCACCGTCCAAGAATTAGGCCTGCCACTGATTGCTAAACCTGACAATGGCGTGGGGGCTGCCGCTACCTACAAGCTCATGACGCCAGAAGATGTGGCCCAATTCAAGGCTACTTGGGGCGAGTCCACTCCTTACTTCCTGGAGCAGTTTGTCTCCTATCCAACGGTAACGACTTTTGATGGCCTGATTGATGCCGAGGGCAAGATTGTCTTCGAAACCGGTCTGACCTACTACTACCCACCACTGGAATTAGTCTTGGAGCGTAAGGACAATGCCTTCTATATTGAGAAGGAACTCCATCCCAAATTGCGTGAATATGGCCATGCCATCATCAAGTCCTTTGGCATGAAGGAACGCTTCTTCCATATCGAATTCTTCCGGACACCGGACGATGACTTTATCGCCATTGAATACAACAACCGCCCAGCCGGTGGCTTCTGTATCGACATCTACAACTATGCCCATGATATTGACCTCTACGATTATTGGGCTAAGCTAGTGACAGGCCAAGAGCTACCTAAGCAGACCGCCCATGGTCGCTACTGCCTGGCGGTAGCCCGTCGCGATGAGCATACTTATGTGGCGACCACCAAGACATCCTGGATCGATTCGCTGATCAGATCAAGATGACTGCCCGCATTCCGCAGGCTTTCGCTGATTTACTTGGGGACAGTCTCTATGTCATGACGACCCCTTCCCGTCAAGTTGTTGATGATATGGTCCGTTTTGTCGGCCAACGCGTCTAAGCATCTCAAATATTAGGGGCTTCTGCCCCTTTTTCTTCACTAGAAAGGATTCTCAACATGTACATTCACTAAGCCATTCTCCACATCCTGGATAAGGATGCTGGTAATCTCTTCCTATCCCAGGAAGCCATGGACTTATCCTCGCCCCTGATTCGGACCTACCTGGATAAGCTCCTGACCAAGGTCCAAAAGGCAGAACCCAAACGCGCTAAGCTTGAAGTTGACAGCGCCCTCTGGACTAGTCTCAGGATGACCAAGTCAGCCTGATTGACAAATCCACTAGCCTAGCCGATAAGCTATTCGATTTGATTGGGCCAGCAGAAGAAATCGCCGCTGCCGACTATCTCTTCTTCGAGGCTAGCGATGACCATGAACAGCGCTATTTTTGGCCTGATACGCCTGGACTACTCCAGTCAGGTCACCCATTTCCTATCGGCCGAATCGCAATTAGTCAATCAACTGGTCATGCACCACGCCATTCTCCCTAGCCCCACCCAGACGCCATCGGAATTCTTCTTGCTGAACTTGGCCACTGGTGACTACCAAATTCTAGAGAAGCAATACGTCATCGAAGGCAAACGTTGCCTCTACCTATCCGAACGCATTTTTGAAATCGCCCCACCTCAGTAGCGCCTCAACAAATCAAGCAAATCAAAAGGCGGTCGCCGATACCGCCAAAGCAATTTGACCAAGAACCTTATCAAGCCCTAGCGACTACTCAGAAGGTCATTCTGCAACAGTTAGAAGAGGACCATGTCATCAATGCAGAAGAAATCACCCGCCAGGTCTTCAAGGACAATCTAGGGCGCCCAGGACGCGGCGCGTGAGGGCCCTAGTCAAAGAGAAGTCCCTACCAACATTGCAGTCAACAACGTGCCTAAATATGAGAAGAAGTACGCCAGCAGAAATTCAAACTGGCTAATGGCATCGAGCTTATGGTGCCAACTGAGCTCTATGATGACCCTGAAGTCATTGAGTTCATTAACAATCCTGACGGCTCCATTTCCGTTATGATTAAAAATGTCGACACCATTGTCAATGCCTTTAACGGCTAAGAAAAAGCCTCTGGCTGATGGCTCCAATGCCATCGGTCAGGGGCTTTTTTATTATCTTGAGATTACCAAATCGTCACCCGTTCTTCAGGTGCCAAATACATGGCGTCGCCGGGCTCAATCCCAAAGGTTTCATAGAAGGCTGCTAAGTTCTTGAGGTGCCATGTTGGCTCGTAATTCCCTGGCGAGTGAACGTCAATATTGAGAGCAGGTTGACATACTCTGGTCGTGCTTTGCGACACCAGACGCGGGCCCAGTTGAAGAAGAAGTCTTCCAAGTCAGCATCCGGCAGAGCTTGAGCTGCTTCAAGGGCACAGCTAGACCGCCCGCATCCGCAATATTTTCAGAGACGGTCAAGGTCCCATTAATCTTGCCGTCACCAAACGGCATCCCATCCCAGAGCTTGATCATCTTATCGGCCAGGCTGTTGAAGTGAGCCAAGTCCTCTTCCGTCCACCAGTTAGACAAGCTACCGGTCTCATCAAACTGGGCGCCATTATTGTCAAAGGCATGGGAAATTTCATGGGCAATCACGGCCCCAATCCCCCCATAGTTGGCGCTAGCTGATTGTTGCAGGCTATAGAATGGCGCCTGCAGAATAGCCGCTGGGAAGCAGATTAAGTTATTAGATGGATCATAGTAAGCGTTGACTGTGTTGGCACTAATTTCCCAAAGGTCGCGATCTACTGGCTTGTTCCACTTGCTGAGGTTGTAGCGAGTTGCTACTTGGGTGAAGAAGATAGAAGCCTGGAAGAAGTTGCGGTCGCCGACAACTAACTCCTCATAGACTGGCGGAATCTTGTCAGGATAGCCCACTAAGAGGTCCATTTTCTGTAGCTTGAGAATGGCCTTTTCGCGAGTGGCAGGGCTGAGCCATTCCTTGGTTTCTAGGCGTTTTTGGTAGATGGCAATCATGTTCTTGACCATTTGAGTCACGTCTTCCTTGGCTTCAGGGCCAAAGTAGCGTTGGGCATAGAAGTCCCCTAAGACTTGGTCGAAGGCTTGATTGACATGGCTGTAGGCCAATTTTTCAAAAGGTCTCATGGCTGGGTTACCGGTCAAGGCCTGGGTCATACGATGGCTGATAGCCCGCGCCTCTTCAGACAGATAGCTGGTCGCACCCGTAACCAGACGCAAGGTCAACCAGGCCTTAAGCTCAGTCAAATCAGCTTGATCTACTAGTTGCTTGAAGGCCTCGAAGAATTTAGGTTCGCCCACGTTTAGGGTCTCAGGCAAGCCACCTAAGACGGACTCTAGCACTGCCTTGAAGTCGATTTGGTCGGAGTAAGCCGCCACTTGATCCAACTTGCGAGGGTTGTGGAAGACCACATATTCTGCCGCTTCTTCCTTAGACAAGGTATAAGGGGCTAGGCGAGCATCAAAGGCCATGCCGGCTGTCACTAATTCCATAGCTTCCTTAACATCCAAGCCTAATAAAGCCAGCAAGTCCAAGGCCACTTGGCGGTAGACTGCCAATAATTGCTGGCCTTGCGCATGATCAGGCTCATAGTAGGTCCGGTCAGGCAAAATCAATCCTGGGCGACCCAAATGCACCACATAGCGATTGGAATCAGCCATATCTTGGATGACGCCTAGGCCGAAGGGCCCTGGTAGGCCTTCTAAAATACCGGTTTTAGCCCACTCAGTCAGGTCAGCTACTGAGGTCAGTGCTTGGATGCGCTCGATATAAGGACGCAAGGGACTCATACCCAGAGCAGCGCGCCCCTCCTTATCCAAGGCTAACTGATAGTAAGCAACCATTTCCTTTTGCATCTTGGTCAGTGAGTCAGGCTGATCAATCAAGTCGGCCAAATCCTTCATCAGGTCGGCTTCTACCTTGTCGGCCAAATCTGAGAAGCCACCCGTTGTTGGCTTATCATCCGGGATGACAGCAGTTTCTAACCAGGCCCCATTGACTGCCTGGAAGAGGTCTGTCTTAATTAGATCACGTTCTACTTTATTTGTCATAGCACTTCCCCTTTTCTTATTTTCTTAGCTCTATTATAGTCTTTTTGCCTTGACAGGACCACTTAAACGATTAAGGCATAAAAAAAATGGACTAGATCAGCTGACCTAGTCCTTAATTCTTAGAAACTACTATAAATGTAAGGCTGCACGCCTCCAGTATCCTTAGCCAATCCGTAGATGACGAGGATCATGATTAATACGTAGAAAATCGCAATCCACAAGATGAGTTGGAGAATTTTGGAGGATTTAATCTTGCTTACCATATTCATAAAGATCTTTTTCAAGGCGAGTCCATCCTTTCCATCCTAAGTGCAACATATCCTGCATGACATAAGGCTCGTAATCATCATCCTGGTAATCATAATACTTGATACCGCGTTGATCCAGCACTTGCTTGATTGCCTCATAGATAGCCCGGCGGTCTTCCTTAGGGAAGCCGGTGTAGTCATACCACTTACCATTAACGGGTAGGAGGACGACACGGACATCCACGCCCAAGTCTTGGGCGATGTCGAGGAATATGTTCAAGTCTTTCATTTCTGGTGAATCGGTGACGTATTTTCCTACATCACTATTTTTAAACTTCTCTAAATCTTGGCCAATTTCATTGGTGTAATAATGATTTTCAACCTGAAAGTCATTATTATTGGTCTTGTCTGCTGCCCCTTCTTGCTGGGCAATGGTCTTATAACGTTGATCCCAATCATAATCAGGTGTCTTGTCACCTGCCATTGGCAGAGGGTCCTTGTCAGCTAGGGCATAACGAATCTTGTTCTTGAAGACATCTAGCTGGTAATGAGCCCGCGCCCACTGATTCTCTAACCAATTATCTGGCTCATCTAGCAGGGCCTTCTTATAGCGAGCCAAGGCATCGTGCACTTGGGGATGCTGAGTCGAGGCTTCTAGCAAACGATCAATAAAGGCACGCTTGTGTTCTTCCGTCACCTTAGGATTACTTAAGGTATTATAAACATGCTCAAAAGACAGACGATAGAGCAAGGCATTGGCTGGCACCCCTTCTTTGGTAAACCATTGCAGGGATTCCAATAAGACCGCTTTTTGTTGAGGTAAATTATCCCCTACAGAACCCAAGATAGAAGCCAAAGTTAGGTTGCGATAATTTCCGCGGCCAATTTCCATCAGGTGAAAGTCCTTGTAGTTGAAGACCACGCTAGGGTCGAAGTTTTCCTTGAAGGTTTGGACTAACTCTGAGGAACCAAAGACTGTTAAGGTCTGGGCGTCCATATTCTGAGTCAAAATATCCTTGCTCTGGTTCTTCTCCACTTGTCGGCCGTAGCGAATACTGTTATCTGGCACCTGATAAGCCCCGGACAAGGAAGCATTGAGGCCAATCATGCTGACAAGCGCTAAGCAAATGGCATAGACCAAGGCCTTCATTTTAATCATAGAGCGACCCACTCGTTTCTTAACGTAGGCTATGACCCGACGTGGCGTATCAATCTCTTCATAGGTGACCTCCGTTGGTGCCGTTGCGAAGCCGAAGACTTCTTCCATCCGCACTAGCATCTCAACGAAACCTAAGGAATCCAAGAGTCCTTCGTCACGGAGATTGATATCCAAATCCTCACGCACCACTTCATCTTCACACAATTCTTCTAAAAGGCTTAATACTTGTTCTTCCATACTCTCACTCCTAACCTTGTCCAAATCCTAGCCACTTCCCTACGACTTCCGGAAATTTATTGGAGAAGATGAACATCCCCAAGACAACCAATTGCAAAGTCACTGCCCAGCTTACCAGCTTGTAAAGGGAGTGGTTTTTGTATTTCTTATAAAATTTTGATTTCTTCTGATAGGCTTCAAAGCGACCATTAAAACCCCGTGGTAACAACCATAGAGGATATAATGGAAGGAGAAACCATGCCAAAAAGCCCATGAAGAGCATATATGGCCATATAGGTGCCATGGCCCGATTGAGCCGGGTCTTGAAACGCTTATGACGAATAAAATTCATCATGACGCGCGAGAAGACGAAGTCCCGCAACCATTGGGATAAGCTAATGTGCCAACGATTCCAGAAATCCTTGATATCGATGGCCAAAAAAGGTTGCTTAAAGTTCATTGGGGTCTCAATCCCTAAGAGGTTACTGAGCCCTACTGCCATGAGACTATATCCAGCAAAGTCAAAGAAGAGATAGAAGGTATAGCCATAGGCGTATTTAATCAAATAGTAAAAATAATTGCCAACCTGTAATGCCGACAGCCACTTGAAAATGACGGCAGCAATGACAAATTTGTAGACAGCCCCGAGTAGCAGGCGATAACTACCTAGGCCCAGCAGTTCCCAATAGTCTTTCCAGTCCAGAATCTTCTCCGTATCCGCCACAAAGCGCTTTGAGCGGTCAATAGGGCCGGCACTGACAACTGGGAAGAAGAGTAAGAAACTGAGATAATCGACCAAGGATATTTCCTTAATGAGGCCGTCCTGAGTCTCTAGCAGAATCTGCACCACCTTAAATGATAGGTAGGAGATGCCGACAAAGCCAAAAGCTGTAGATGGGCCAAATTTCATGTAACTTGGCCAAAACCAAGGGCAGAAAGGACAGGTAGACCGTCCACTTAAACTCGGGATGACGAAATTGATACTGAATCAAACCATATTGAAAGGCCAAGAAGACCAGTGAGACAAGCAGATGTTGAAAAATCTGCGCCGAAGACACCCGCATAGATAATCAAGGAGCCTAGGGCCAGCCAATATTTGATTGGCCATTGGCGCCAACGAATTACCAGTCCGCCAAGGCAGAAAATCGCTGCTATCAGAGCAAACTTTTCATCACCAAAGTAGGTCATAAGAGCCCTCCTAAGGCCTTCCGGTCAACCTTACCATTTTGATTGAGTGGTAGGTTATCTAGAAAGACGATTTTCTTAGGAATCATGTAGTCTGGCAAGGTCTGCTTCAAATGCGCCTTGAGTTCACGCACCGTTTGGAAACGTTGCTGGATGACCTGATCATAAATCACAAAGCTGACTAAACTTCTGACCGTATCACCTTCGTACTTGGGTAGGGTGATGGCTTGGCTGACCAGAGGATGCTTGATTAGGTTAGCATCAATGTCCTCCAGTTCAATCCGGTAGCCATGCCACTTAATCTGAAAGTCAATCCGCCCATTACAGAAGAGCAAGTCTTCTTCAAAGTAACCCACGTCCCCTGTCTTATAGGCAGGTTGCCCACCGACTTGACCAAATTTTTGGGCCGTTAGTTCCGGTTGACCATAATAACCTTGAGCGACCGTATCCCCAATGATTTGAATTTCACCCTGGCCTTCTTCTGCCTCTTCTAGGGGCAGCAACTTGACCAGACTGCCATGACGGACACGCCCGACTGGTAAATTATCAGGATAGGCATCTATCAAGGCTTGATCGATATCCACCCAAGTCATCATAACTGTCGATTCAGTTGGCCCATAGGAATTATAGACCTTAGCCTGTGGGAAACGATCCAAGAGGGCTTGAGCCGTACGGGCCTGAAGTTTCTCACCGCAGAAGGCGAAACGTCTGACTTGGGGCAGCAGTTCTTGATTGAATTGCGGATCGGCCAAACAAGTATCCACAAAGGACGGTGTGGACACCCAAGTGGAAATGCCCGACTGCTTGAGGCAGTCGAATAAGGCCCCATAATTGCTTAACAAGCCCTTGTCCAATTGGTATAAGGTGGCACCCATGCAGAGGGCAGGATAGACACTCATGACCGACAGGTCGAAGGAGTAAGGTGGTTGGCCGATGAATACAGGGCTCTCTCCTGGCTGGGCTGGAATCAGTGGCAGATACCAAGTCAAGAAATTGTCCAGGTTCTCGGCTGAGACACAGACTCCTTTAGGTTGGCCAGTAGAGCCAGAGGTATAGATAATATAGGCTGTCTCAAAACCCTTAACCGCCACGTCATCAGTGGCGCATCATAGCTCCCCGCCTGCACAAGGGCTTGAGCTTGGGCTAAAGTGACTTGCCGGCAATCTAGTGGCAAGTCTTCGGTCGTAAGAACCAAAGGTGGCGCCAACTTCTCAATAATCGCGGCAACCCGATCCAGCGGCATGGACAAATCAATGGGACAGTAAGCATGACCTGATTTGAGGCAAGCCAAGAAATAAACCAACATGTAGGGATGCTTATGTCCGTAGACGACTAGGGGTGAACGGTCCTGGCCTAAGGTCTCATGCAACCAGCCTGCTAATTGGTCAACGGCTAGCCACATGTCCTGATAGGTGAGTGTTTGGGCATCCTGATTCAAACGATTCAATTGGCAAGCCAGGACCTGTGAGTTACGATGGGCTTGGATTGCTTGCATAAATTTCAACATACTCACTCACTCCAAACATTTCCTTGTTCCCTATTAGAACTAGTGATTACTTTTCTACAATTCATAGTTTACACCACGTATATGAAAAAGATATGAAAAACTCCACCACATTTTACGAAGATGTGATTTAAATACAAAAGGAGCTACTCAGCAGTAGCTCCATCTAATTCTGTTGGCGGGGCTGGGTACTTGATGGCATTCTTACGCAGTTTGTCCGCAATAATGTCGTCAATATCCAGGCCTAAATTATCTGCCAACATATAAGTATAGATTAAAACATCTGCTACTTCTTCTTTAATATGTTCTAAGTCTTGACTATTAGCTTCCTCAGGCGTTCGCCATTGATAGATTTCCATCAATTCAGTGACTTCGATCGCAATCGATATAGCCAAATCCTTCTCATTATGATAAGGCCGCCAATGACGTTCATCGCGGAACCGATTGATGGCTGCCATGGTTTCTGAACTTTGTTGATTCATGCCCATCACCTAGTCTTGGTCTTGCTCTAGTTGGGCCATGAGCCATTCTGCCCATTGCTGATTGATGAAGAAGCCACCCCCATAGCGGGCTAGCTCCTGGGCAAAACTGGCCTTGGTTAGGTCATACTGGCCTTGGTCAAAGGCTACCGTCGCGACCAATTCCCGGTCATCCCCCAGCAAAAATTGGGCTTTACCTTCCTTGGCCACTTGATAAAGAATATGCTTAATAGGCTGGTCTGGCATTTGTTGGTGAAAACCAGCAAAGACCAAGTATTTTTGTAACTCTACAATGCGGTCATCTAGTCCCGCTTCATGAATTTGAATCTTCTCCCAGAGATTAGGCAAGCCGTGTACAATCCGGATAGTGGTGACAGCCATCTGTTCGGGGGTGAAGGTGTCCTTCAATACTTGCACATCTTCTTCAAAAAAACTAGGATCTGGTTCGTAGAAGAGGACAAGGCCCTTTTGTAAATCTTGATAGAGGAAGCCGTAATCCGCCATGCCCTCATAGCCACACTCAGGGCATTTTACTTTGAAAAATTCCCCAGACAGAATGGCTTCACGTTCCGGTGACTGGTCAGTGACATCGATTGTTCCATAGACCTTGACGTCGATTGGTGCCTGACATTGGTGGCAGCCACTTGCTTCACATCATATTGAGACATTAGGGCACTTCCTTTTAATTTTCTTGACCCTATTATAACATATTAGGATGGACTTGGCTCGTTAAAAGAAAGCCACATATCCCGTAAAAGCGCTCTCTTTACCAGATTGTTCGCTATCATTTTAAGTAAACAAGCCATCCAAAAGATAATCAAAAAAAATAACCGACTGATTGAGTATTTTTTGCCAGATAGCCCCCTCCTAAACTCCTTCATTTCTCACTTCTTGCATTTTGGCCCCCCTCCCTAACCACTTAAGCCCCAATTTTGACCACTTAGCTTTTTATCAACTCAAGGGCCAAACATCATGATAAGATAAGCCTGTAGTAAAGGAGGACACCCCCATGTTAATTCAAACTCAAAACTTAACCAAACGCTACGGCGACAAAACCGTTGTGCAGCAACTCAACCTATCTATCCCTCAAGGTCAATTAGTAGCCCTCTTAGGTCCCAATGGTGCCGGTAAATCCACCACTATTAAGATGCTAACAGGCCTCTTGTCCCCAAGCGAGGGTTCTATTATCTTCCAAGGTCAGCAACTCTCCCGCTCCGACTATCAACGCCAACTAGGCGTGGTCTTCCAAGACAGCATTTTAGACCAAGATCTAACCGTTGGCCAAAACCTCTTAAGTCGGGCCAAATGCTATCGTAACTTTGAAGCCAGTCAGCTAGACTTCCTGATTCAAGTCTTCGAACTAGAGTCAATCTTGAAGCAAAGCTATGGCACCTTATCCGGTGGGCAACGTCGTCGTGTCGACATCGCTCGCGCCCTAGTCCACCAACCTAAATTCCTAATTCTGGATGAGCCCTCAACTGGCTTAGATATTCAGACACGGAATGTTATCTGGGATGCCCTCTTGCGCCTGCGCCAAGAACAAGGCCTGACCATCCTCTTAACCACCCACTACTTAGAAGAAGTAGAAAATGCCGACTATGTCTACATTATTGACCACGGTCACTTGATTGCAGCCGACACGGTTAGCCAGCTCAAGGCTCAATATGCCTATGATACCCTAAGCTTAGACCTTGAAGATCCACAAGCCTTAGCCCAAGAGCTCGCCCCCGACTACCAAGTCCGCCTAGACGGTCCACTCTTAAAGGTTGACCTCAAGCCTGAGCAATCCGTCTGGCCCCTCTTAGATCGTTACCGACCACTCATTAAGCACTTTGAATACCATCGCGGTAGTGTCGATGACCTCTTTATTAATTTAACCGGAAGGGAGATCCGCTAATATGTTACACTTCACACTTCGTTGCCTTCGCCTCTACTTCATCCAAAAGAGTCGTGTCTTCTTCTCACTCTTAGGTGCCCTCATCACCTTCATTCTCTACCTAGCCTTCCTCAAGGACAACATGGCCTCTTCTTGGCCACAGTTGCCTGGCGTCAATACTTTCCTCGATTATTGGCTCTTAGGTGGTATCTTGGCCATCGTCGGGGCTACTACTAGCGCAGCAGGTCTTAGCCCAATGGTTGAAGACAAAAGAAAAAGGCGTCTTGGCTGATTTCCTCTTAAGCGATTTAAGCTATAATCAAATGCAATTTGGCTACTTCCTAGCCAGTGCCTTGATTAGCTTGATTATGCAAGTCCTTGCCCTAGGCCTACTATTTGCCTACTATGCCCTCACAGCGGGCATGACCCTATCAGGCCTACAATTACTTCAACTCTTGGGCGCTATGGTCTTGTCAGCCCTGGTTTGGACTAGCTTCAATGTCTTACTCTTTTGGCTTCGTCAGAAGTGTGACCCGACTTCGGCCATGTCATGTTATTACTATCCACTTCCCTTGGCTTCTTCGCGCGTCTACTTACCGCTAGGTCTCTTACCACAAGTAAGTCGTTGGGTCATTCAAGTCACACCTGCTCCATACTTCTCCTCCCTCTTCCGTCACATTCTCCTGGCACCAACGCAAGAAGCCATGACCCAGCAAGTGCCGGACTTCATATACAACAAATCTTGCGTCATACCGGCGTCGGCTTGGATGTTGGTTTCTTAACTAGCGCTAGCCAGGAAGTACTCATTGTCCTAGGCTTCGGTCTCCTCTTCTTCATTCTGATGCCAATCTTAGGCAAATTCAGTCGCAAACTGGCCTTACATAGTCTATAATAGGGGAAAAGACGCTGTTTTAGGAGGAAGTCCCTGTGAACATACGATTTGAGCCCAACCCCCAACTCGCCCCTGATACGGTCAATGTGACCGTGGAAGCGGCTAAGCTTAACGCTGAGGCCCTGCAAGTGTTGCAGCTTTTAGAAGAAAATCAAAATGCCTCTTCTGGCCTTACACGGCTTCCTCTCCTAGTCGATGACAAGACTATCATGGTGGCTAGTCAAGATTTGATTGCCATGGAAGTCTATCAGAATGAGTTGACCGTCTATACCCAAGAGGCTACTTACCTAGTCAAAGGCCAGCTCAATAAGATGTTGGAACGCTTAGACGGGCGAGACTTTGTCCAAGTCTCCAAGAGCGCTCTCCTCAATATCAACCATCTGCACACGCTTGAAATGGGATTTTCTGGCAATATGGTGGCCTTAATGACCCACAAAATCAAACTTGGCGTTAGCCGAAAATACCTGCCAGCACTCAAGCAAGCGCTAGGCATGGGAGGGATATAAGATGTTAAAAACACATACCTTGGCCTTCGTCAATGGGCTTCTGATTGGCTCACTCACCTATCTGCTCTGTACCTTGGTCTTCCTCCGAACCAGCTCCATTAGACCTGCTGAAGTGATTGCAGTGCTTATCATGAGTGGCCTTATCGGCCTTGTCACCCTTCACTATCAAGAATGGGAAGAAGATCATAACCTAACGCTGGCCTTGTCTCTTCATTTTGCCTCTATCCTAATCATTGTCGGTATCACCGCCCTCTATACTGGATGGATTAGCTTTACTTGGCAGGAATTGCTGCCTTTTGTTGGTGCTGTTCTAATCATCTACATCTTAGTCTGGCAAGGCATGATTTGGCATCGTCGCTTGGATGTGGCTGCCACCAACCATCTCATTCAAAAACGACGTCAAAAGTCTCACTAGCTATTAAAACAAGCCCTCCCTAGGAAATCCTAAGGAGGGCTTGTTTTTTTATTGATAGTAAGCTGAACCATTTTGTAAGATTTTACGCTGGCAATAATTTTGTAGGTTCTCTAGCTGGCGTTGGTGCTCATCCGTTCCTAGGCGGTAGCTTCTGCCTTGGAAGGTCAGGACCAAATTCAAGCTCTTAACCCGCGTCTGGCCTGTGCGACCCACACGATAACGGTGCATTTTGACCTTGACTAAATCAGACCAGGAATGACGATCCTCGCGATCTCCCACACTAATGGCAACTTGGCTACCCAGGTCTCGTATGACAACAGGGCGACGCCAGATTTTCTCATAGGCCCACTGTACTAGTAGCGAGGACCCTACTAACCAGATGACCAGGGCTAGCAACCAGAGAGCTTCATGGGCTCCTTCTGGCGTCCTTTTCCAGAGCAAATCGAGTAGGGAAAGTAGCCCCCAGCCTAGCAAGGACATAAAGGCCAGAATCAGCCCCACAATGGACCAAAAACGCACGCCATAGACATGGCTAACCCGCAAGACCTTGCTGAATTCTAGCTCTTTATTTTCATGATGTGTCTCCATGTCTGACTCGCCGTCCTTTCATCTAGGCTTATTCTACTCTAGTTCAAACTTTCCAGCAAGTGGCCAACTTGCTTCTCTGTGTCTATTTGGCTTTCTTAGACTTTTTGGCTCTATTCCTTATTTTACTCTGACAATAATGTTGGAATTTTGTCAATTCTGTTACATATTCATCCGTCCATAGACGATAGGTCCGCCCTTTGAAAATCAGCAATAGAGTCATTGTCCTGGTTACAGAATAACCACCTCTCTTGTTAGATCCAAACTCCGCCTTGACCTTGCGCAAGTCGTCCCAGGCATGACACCTCTCTCGATGGCCTACCTTAATGGCAATTTGAGTCCCTATATCGCGCATGGTAACTGATCGGCGCCAGATTTTGTCATGAGTCCGAATAATCAACGGAGCCGCTATAAAGGGCCAGGCAAGAAGCATACATGAGCCTAAGACTGGCTGCCAGCTTCTGGGTGAGAGCTCAAACAAGAAAAGTAGTCCCCAGCCCACTAAGGACATAAAGATTAGCACCAAGGCCAGACCGGACAAAAAACGCACCCCTAAAATTTGGCTAACCCGCAAATCTAGGCTTAATTTCTTCATAGCTCGTTCTCTCGTCCTTTCATCTAGGCTTATTCTACTCTAGTTCAAACTTTCCAGCAAGTGGCTGACTTGCTTCTCTGTGTCTATTTGGCTTTCTTAGACTTTTTGCGACCATTCCTTATTTTACTCTGGCAGTACCGTTCTAGGCTTCTCAATTCTTCTATATGATCATCCGTCCCTAGGCGATAGGTCCGCCCTTTGAAGATTAGCACCAGATTTAGACTCATGATGGGAGAGGCGTAGTATCTACTTTGCCTTTCAGTCGACACCTTGACCTTGCGCAAATCGGCCCAATCATGACACTTCTCTCGATGGCCTACCTTAATGGCAATTTGACTGCCGATATCGCGTATGGTAACCGGTCGGAGCCAGATTTTGTCATAGGACCACCGAACCAGAGGAGCCGAGATAAAGGGCCAAGCAAGATAGAAACATACGCTTAAGACTGGCTGCCAACTTTTGGGGGAGAGCTCAAATAAGGAAAGTAATCCCCAGCTCACTAAGGACATAAAAATCAGCAGCAAGACTAGAACGGACAAAAATCGCACCCCAAAAATATGGCTAACTCGCAAATCTAGGCGTAATCTCTTCATAGCTGGCTCTACTCTCCTTTCACTTAGGCTTATTCTACTCTAATCATCCTTTTCTAGCAAGAAGAATACGCAAAAAAAGACCGCCTCAGGCAGTCTTTTCTTGCTAATAAAATGGATTGAGTTGATAGGTGTAGGTTTTGTGACTACGCCCCCGTTTACCGGCACCCGCATGACCAAATTCCAGAAAAGTCAGATACTTCTCCTGACGCAATCTGAAGGCCGTCATGCCCACATGACGGAATTGGGGATGATTGAAGACATCGAAGATGGCCCGGACATCCTTAATGGTGAAGGTACTTGGCAGAAGCGACAGAACCGTCGGATGGTACTCCAACTTATTGGATAGACGTCTCACTGCCTTGGTAATAATCAGCTCGTGGTCGAAGGCCATGTCATGAATGAAGTCTTGGCTCTCACTGTCCACTAGTAGGAGAGCTCCTGACTCGGTTACGGAGAGATTAGCCCAGCAAATGGCGCTAGCATCATCCCCTGCCACCGCGTCCTGGCCGCTATCATAGGGCAGGTAGACGATATGGGCTACTGAGACCACCCAGGCGCGTGGATCGCGCCCCGGACTGGCAAAGGTCTCCAACTGCTCAATTCGCAGCGGATCCAAGGCAATATGAGTTTCCTCTAGCACCTCACGAATGGTAGCCTGAGTGGTATCTTTCGTCTGGTTCCACAAAGCCCCCCGGTAAGGCATAGTGACCCAAGAAAGGATGGGCTTTGCGCTTGATTAAGAGCAATTGGAGTTGGGGTGCCTCTTCTTGGTCGGCCTGATACCAACGTAAAATCACATTGTCTACTGTTAAGGCTGGTTTGGGATAGTTGGGAAATTCCTGTTTTTGGTACCAGGTCAAAAATTCTTCCTGGCTGGCCTCAGTCTCATAATAATGCTTTTCGGCTTGAGGGTCCTAAATTCAGGCATGAAGTCCCTCCTTATTGATTGGCCTTGGCTTGTTGAATCCAACGGTACATCCCAACAATACTGTTAACGGTGAAGAGCAGATACATGACCACAATATCGATGGAGCCATCAGTGCCCCACCAAAGGTAAATGGAGAAGAGATTGGTAGCAATCCAGAAGAGCCATTGTTCGGCATAGAGCTCGGTCATTAACTTCTGACCCACCACATTGGTCCCATCAGTCACAGAGTCACGGAAAGGTCGATTAGCACCGATAGACTTATAGGCTAAGCCCATGAGAAGCCAAACAATTGCGGTTTGAGCTAAGGCAATAATCCAATCCACCAAGCCCATGCGACGGGACTTGACATTAGTAGGTGTGTCTTCTACTTGATGGATTTCTTCTTGACGCTTACGGTCTGCCATAAGCCAGACATAAAGGCCAATCGGTTGCATAACTACGAAGTAGGCATTTGTTAAAACCTCACCATAGAATCCATTACCGATAGCTAAAAATAAGTAAATACTGGTCGTAATGACACCAAAGAAGTAGTTAGATTTGAGGCCCTCAGCTACCAGAATAACGTTAATAACCCCTGTAATAGAAGCGATAAAGCCTAGCAAGGTTGAATCTGGGTCGCGCAAAGCAACAATAATTGGCACAATGGACATAATGATTAAATAAGCCCATTCCAGTTGGGTACGGCCCACTACTAAATCCTCATAGATGGCCTTTACCACGCCACCAAACCCTAATTTCTTGGTGTCGCCGGCCAAGACTTTGAGGTTGCGCCCTGTTACCTTATAGCCTGATGTGCAGTAATCGTGGAGCTTGATCCACTTAGTTTTAAAATTTTCAACAATTGACATGTTCTATACCTCCTGATTCAATAAGCTTGCAATTTCAATTTTGGCTGTTTCGTAGAGACTTTCGAAGAAGGTCTGGCCTGGCTTAGGATTCCCCAAGTAGACAATCTTGTCAGCTAATCCCGCCTCTTCAAGGAGCTGGATGGTTAGCGAGGTGAAGGCATCACGGGTTTCTTCATCCGCCATGGTCATGTCCCGAACCCCGTCGTCCACATAGTTAGATTGTGGCAGGACAACAAAAATCTTATCCCACTTTTCCTTCTCAATCATGGACTGGTAAACGTCGGTCAAGGCTTGGAAATCTTCCTCAGACAGGCTGTCCTTGAGGTAGTACTCCGCATAGGCCATGGTAATGGTCGAGTTGGTATCGGCGATAATCAGACCATTATTAGCTGGCGAATCAATCAAGTCCGACGTCTGACGGAACTGGCCGGTAAAGAGATAGGTGTAGTCGTTCTTGTCCAATTCATCATCTAAGACATTATAGCGTTCCTGGTACTCGCGGGCATATTCCGGTGACCAAGGGCAACCGAAGAGGCGTGATAAATCCCGCGCCAAGGTTGTCTTACCGTTGGAAGCTGAGCCTGCAATGAGGACATTGGTCGAGAAGAAACGGCGGAAAGGCTTGGCAATTTGATGCCAGTGCATCCGAGGATTACTCCGAATCATGGTCCCGGAAATCTTAATTAAGGATCGGTCTACCAGAACTACTTCCCAGTCAGGGCGCAATTCATTAATCTTGTCCTTATACTCTGGTTCACCACAGTAGACCATAATCTTAGCTTGGCCACTGAAGGTCACATACTGAGCAATGGACTCATCGAGCTTAGCTAGCCACTCTACCCAACCATTAGGATAGGCCGGAATATGATTCTCATCTAGCTTATCGACAATGACCAAGTCATCATAGCGGAAAGTCTCGCGTGTATAACGGAATCTCTTGCGTAGACTCAGCCCGATTAGATCCCCCTCGATCTCCATCATAGCCTGACACGATGGTTAGGACCCCATCATTGTGGCGCTTGGCCTGGTTAATAATATCAATATGCCCAACGTGTAGCGGGGCGAAAGTCCCAAAGACGATACCAAGGGACGTCACATTCTCTAACTTCTTTCGTTTTACCATTCTCTAACCTCTTTTGGCCTATAAAGTCAGACATTAACTTTATTAAAGGCTTAAATTAAGTCAGACCCTCACTAGCACTAAAAAGAAAGATTAATTAAGTCAGAGGCTAACTTAATTTAAATATAACACAATTGAAACATAATGTCTACTGTTTTTCAGAAAAGTCGCTTTATTTCTGAATCAATTTATTATACAATAGTGACATGAATCACTTTAGGCTCGTAGGTGTGTCATGTCTTGTCCCTAATCAAGATGGTGACACCTTCCCATAAAGGAGGCAAAGTATGCGGATAGGCATGGTCTTCGAAGGCGGTGGGATGCGCGGTTTATACACAGCCGGTGTCCTTGATAGTCTAATGACAGCCCAAATCCCAGTAGATGAGATTGTGGCTGTTTCAGCAGGGGCCCTTTTCGGGGCTAATTATCTCAGTGGTCAAATTGGTCGGGCATGGCGTTATAATCGCCGCTATCTTGGCGACAAACGTTACATGAGTCTAAGCTCTTGGCTCAAGACTGGTAACTATGTCAACAAGGAATTCGCCTACTACCAAGTCCCTATGATCCTGGATCCTTTCGATAACGAACAATTTAAAGCTTCTAAGACCCGTTTTCATGCAGTGGTCACCCATGTAGCCAGTGGGAGAGCCGAATATGCCCTAATCGAGGACGTATTTGCTCAAATGGAAGTTCTCAGAGCCAGTTCCGCCCTACCCTTCGTCTCTAAAATGATTCAGTTAGACGCTAGCCCTTGTTTAAGTGGTGGCGCCTACCTCGACGGTGGTATTAGTGATAGCATCCCAGTCCATTATGCGCGCCAACTGGGTGTTGATAAGTTGATTGTGGTCCTTACCAGACCCGCTTCTTACCGCAAATCCACTCACTCGAACCCATTTTATTCAATGTTCTACCACCGCTTCCCTGCTTTTGTCCAAGCCCTGAAAGAGCGTAACATCCGCTATAATCAGACCTTGAATCAAATTGAAAGCTTGGAAGCACAAGGCGAACTATTCGCCATCCGCCCATCTACCCACCTTAAAGTTGGCAGATTTGAAAGTGACATCGCCGTTTTAGAGTCACTCTACAACTTAGGTCGACAAGATGGACAAAACCAAATAAATCCCTCAAAATTTACTTACAAACGTAAAAGGAGATATTTATGGTTAGTTATATTTGTTTGCTTGGGTAATATCTGCCGTTCACCAAGGGCAGAAGCCATCTTCAGCCACTTGGTGGCAGAAGCCGGTCTAAGCGACCAAATAACAATCGATTCTGCTGCAACTAGTCCTTGGGAAATTGGAAAAGCGATTCATGAAGATGCCAATGAGCGTCTTCAAGCCTTAGGAATTCCTACCCCAAAACACGTTGCACGACAACTAGATATCGAAGATACTCAAGGCTGACTATATCATTGGTATGGATGAACCTAACTTACGGGCCATCAATTATCTGATTGGTGCTCGTCCTAGTGGCGAAGTCAATATGCTCTTGCACTATGCTGGAGAAGAAACTCAGATTGCTGACCCTTGGTACACTGAAGACTTTGATACAGCTTTTTCTGAAATCTACCGCGGTTGCCAAGCACTCTTGGCTCACATTCAATCCCGCCATAGTTTTAATTAAGATGCGCCTTCGATTTAATATTGATTTCTTTCCCTAGTAGGACTTGCCTGTGTAGTCAATCTCCTAGTGGTGTTTCTGTAAGCCGACAGATTCACTCTAGCGCTTGGTTGCTTGCCCAGAAAGTCCTTCTAGGGCTTTTTTATAACAAAAAGCGAGCCCCTTTCCTGTCTACCAGGAAAGGGGTTCGCCCTATTTGATTACTTCCTATTGGAAGTTCTAGTTTTCAGCCTTAACCTTGCGTCCAAAGAAAACAAGTGTCAATGCTAATGTCACGAGGCTAGTTGCTAACCAGAAGGAAGTATTACTTTCCCCGGTCTTAGGCAAGTGGTTGCCTGGGCGCTTGCCGCGCTCATTTGGTTGACTTGCATCAGCAGATTGCTCGCTGACACTAGAGCCTGAATCATTGGAATCTGGATTTGGCGTTACATACGGTTGATAGAGCGCAATTACGCTAAGCCCTGATTCATGTTGAAGACTACCGCGTTTCCTCTGTGGTTGGCCTCACGAAATCTTTTATTTGGTTGGAAGGTTACAAGACCGGTTAATGGGTCTAATGTATAGCTACCAATCTCTTTACCATTATCGTCTAGAGATGGAATAGTTTTGGCATCTGTTGCTTCTTTGGTAAATGGATCTAGCAAGCGAGCTGGGCGACTAGTACTTGGCACAAGGTCTTGACCACTTGTTTGGTCAGTCGCGCCTACCGTAGCAGACTGAGTCTTACCTTGCACGTCTTCCGATTTAGCGTGATTTGGCACGATATCTAAGACATGTGGTGTGTAAGTCCCCTTAGCTCGAGTCCCATTGGTATCAACACGAACTACTACAATTGAGGTCGCTGTCCCAACAAATTCTGGTTCTGGTAAGAAGGTAACCGTCCCATCATTGGCTAGAACATAAGATCCTTGACTCTTAAGAGTCACTCTCTTGCTGCCGTCTTCGAAGGTTGGGTCCACATCCATATCAATTGGCACTTGGCTGTTACCAGGTGTGAAGCTTGGCTTGCCCGTTTGAATCTGACCCTTGAGACCATAAGATTCTACCTGGTTACCACTTGGCGTTACGCCCGTTACACTTGGGGTAAGTAAGCAGTCGTCAGTGCCGTTAGCGTCTTTAGCTGAACAGTGACTGGGTCTGAACCCCCTACGAAGTCTTTCTTGCTGGAAGGTGACCGTACCAGTAAGTGGGTCTAAGGTGTAGGTCCCGATTTCTTGGCCATCCTTAGTAGCTGAAACTCTAGTTTCAGCCACTGCTTTACCTGCCACTACAAATTGAGCTGGTTGATCTGCATCAATCTTGATTGGCACATCAGGATGTCCTGGCTTGAAGCTTGGGGTGCCAGTTTGACTTGCGCCTTGCAGGCCACTAGATGTCGCTGGGCTACCACTTGGAGTAACAGCTGTCACGATTGGGGTATAAGTAGCAGTCGCTACTGTCCCGTTGACGTCTTGACGTTTAATTGTTACTGGGTCTGCTGTCCCGACGTAGGATTTTTCAGGTACGAAGGTCACAGTGCCATCTTTGGCAACCGTGTAAGTTCCTTGCCCTTCTACCTTCTTCTCAGTAGAACCATCTTCGAAAGTAGCAGCTACCGTATCATCCATTGGCACCTTGTCTGAGCCTGGCGTAAAGACGAGGGTAGCAGATTGGGTCTTACCTTGAATGTCGGTCGTAGTTTGATTGTCACCACGAGGTAGAACGGGCTGTAACGGTTGGGGTGTAGCTGGCCTTGGCTGGCGTGCCGTTAGCGTCTTTAACCTCCACTTGGATTGGTTCTGGGGTACCGACAAAGTCCTTGTTAGGTTGGAAGGTGACGGTCCCAGTCTTAGGATCGATGGTGTAAGTCCCCACGGTCTTGCCGTCCTTGACAGCTGGTAAGCTGGTTTCAATGACTGCTTGGCCTGTTGCAGGATCTACTAAGCGAGCAGGTTGCTCATCATTGATGGTGATTGGCACATCTGCATGGCCCGCTTCAAAGCTTGGCGTACCTGTTTGGGCTTGACCTTGCAAGCCTTCTGAGGTCACGCCAGTTCCGGTTGGCGTAACAGGTGTCACAGTTGGGGTGTAGGTAGCAGAAACGGCTACCCCGTTAGGGTCTAGTACTTGGATAGTAGCTGGTTGAGCTGTCCCTACAAAGTCCTTGTTAGGTTGGAAGGTAATCAGGCCTGTCTCAGGAGTGAGTGTATAGGTCCCGATAACCTTGCCATCCTTGTCCTTGGCGTCGATTTGGCTAGCATCTGAGACTGCACCATCAACCACAAATTTAGCTGGGTTTTGTGCAGAAACTTGGATAGCTTGATCCGCCCCACCATTGTTAGGGTCTGGATTGTAGGTGAATTCTGGTTGGCCAGTTTGAGCCTTACCTTGGATATCTTGACTTACCTTGTCAAGGCCTTGACGGCTAGTTGGCAAGACAGTTGGCGTATAGTTAGCCTTTGCTGGGGTCCCGTTGGCATCCTTAACTTGAACTGTCACTGGATCTGGTGTCCCCACGAAATCAGCTTTAGGTTGGAAGGTTACTTGACCTGTCTTAGGATCTAAGGTGTAGGTCCCGACTTCCACGCCATTTTGCATAGATGGCAGGCTAGTTTCAGTCACTGCTTGGCCACCTACAAAGAATTGTGCAGGTTGCTCATCATTAATGGTGATTGGCACCTTGGCATCCCCTGGCGTAAAGACAGGTTGACCAGTTTGGCTAGCCCCTTGGAGGCCACTTGAGCTAACGTCCTTACCTGAAGGCGTCACGCCCGTTACATGAGGTTGATAAGTGGCGGTGACCGTCACCTCATTGGTGTCATGCGCTTGGATAGTAGCTGGAACTGGAGTTCCGACATAATCCTTATACGGCGTGAAGGTCACTTGACCTGTCTCAGAGTTGAGCTTATAGGTCCCAATCGTTTTACCATCGGTATCCTTGGCATCAATTTCTTTTTCTTGAACCACTTGACCGTCAACTACAAAGACTAGGCTATTCTCTACCAGTGGCACCGTGACAGCTTGGCCGTCAATTTGTGCTTGGCCTGATGCGAAGCTTACAGTTCCTTCTTGGACTTGCCCTTGTACATCAGTGGTTTCAGCATTAGTTGAAGTTGGCGTCGCATCGACAACGGTTGGTGTGTAGGTTGCTTCAGCCGGCGTGCCGTTCTTATCCACACGGACAACAGTTACCGCTTGGGTCACTACAAAGTTCTTCTCTGGAAGGAGAGTAACGGTTCCATCAGCTGCCACAGTGTAAGTCCCTTGGTTTTCTACCTTGAGGCTTTCGACCAATTGACCTTGAGCATCCTTCAATTTAGCAGGCACCTGATCATCCATTGGCACATCTGCATGGCCTGGTTGGAAGGTTACTTGCTTGCTTTGGCTAGCGCCACGAATACCGGTTGAGGTCGCAGGTACCCCGACTGGTTTTACGCCTGTAACATGTGGCGTGTAAGTTGCCACTGCAGGCGTTCCGTTCTCATCCTTGGCTTGGACTTGAACTGGTACTGGGTCACCTACAAAGTCCTTATTAGGTTGGAAGGTTACCTGACCATTTTGGTTAAGGGTGTAGGTCCCGATTTCTTTACCGTTAGCATCTTTGGCAGGGATAGTGGTCTCAGTTGAAGCTTGACCATCTACCAAGAATTGGAGAGAGTTAGCCGCAATAGGCACAGTATAATCTTGGCCATCTACTGCGGTCGTCCCTGGGGTAAAGGTTAATTGTCCTACTTGTTCTTTGCCTTGAATATCAGTTGTTTCAGCATCCTTTGCGCTTGGTTTAACGCCTAGGACATTTGGTGTGTAAGTTGCGGTGGCTGGCGTACCATTTTCATCTTCTACCTGACAGTTACTGGGTCAGGCTGACCGGTAAAGTCTTTCTTCGGTTGGAAGGTCACTTTGCCACTTGCTTGATCAAGAGTGTAGGTTCCGACTTCTTGACCATTCTTCATGGCCGGTGTAGTCGTCTGCTCAATCACTTGACCCCCTACAACTAAACGGTAACTGTTAGGCTTCAAATCGACTGTAACAGGACTACCATCGATAGTGACGGTCCCTGGCGTGTAGGTCGGTGTGCCGGTTTGGCTAGCTCCCTGAATACCTTCAGAGGTTACATCTTTTCCACTTGGAATTGGCAATTTGTTAGTAATAACCGTCGTATTTCCTTCAGATTTAACTTCCTTATAGTAACCTGCAGGCACTTCTACTTCGTCTGCACTATAGATATAAGGGCGTCCATTATTAACTGAAGGTACATCTGAAATGCTAATTTGCCAATTATCATCTTCGGTAATGTCTAGTGGGTCACGATAATTTTGACCGTCTTGCTTGAGTTGCACCTTAATAGGCTTCCGTTTGCCTAGACGGTTATTATCATCTTCCCATTCCTTCTTAACATAGTAGATGCGTACCTTACGTTCGTTAGTAATCTCGTAGACACGCTCGTCTTCATCTGAGCCAGGGTTAGTAGCGTCATACGAAGAAGTGATGTTGTAGTCCAAAGCATAACGATCTGGTAACACTTCTCGCACATCGTAATCCGTCACGTTAGGATCTAACAATTGGCCATTGTCCAGACGCTTGAAGATCCCCTTCCAGCCATTGGCTTCGTTCAGGGTCATACTTGCTAAAACATCGCGTGGTTGACTCTTACGGAAGAGTTCAAAGACTACTTGGTCTAAGTTTTTCTCTTTGACCCATTTCTTAGCAACTGGAATATACTGTGGTAATTGGTTAACAACCGCATTGGTATCCCCGAAGCTAGTCAAGTCATTCGCGTCCCGGTTGGTTGAGAAGAAGTTAGTTGCCTTCTCACGATTAATGTAGCCATTAGTATAAGCTGGCGCCTTCATTGGCACATCAAAGTTAATGATTTCACCCGGCTCAACCTCTTGGCCTTGGTTCAAGACAATCTTGATAGCTGTTACTTGGGTAAAATCAGCTACCTGATCTGCTGTCATCCAGCCGTCACGCCCTACTTCTTGAGCTGCATTCTTAGTCATGTCAGCCGCAGTATGGTAGTAGACAGTGTACTTGGCATGAACATTGAGTGGTCCTGTAAGCAAGTTAGAGAATTTACTTGTATTAACATCCCCACTATATGGTAGACGGTCATACAAGACAAAGTGTTTCATCGGTAAGACAGAGAAGTTCCGAGTCTGCAAGCGATAATCAAAAGCTTCATCATAATCGGTTAAGACTGGGTTTGTATGGAAGCTTTCGCCTGCCTTACGGATGTACTTGGTAGAAGCAATTTCAGATGGAAGGTTAACTGTAGTTTGTGAAGTAGCCCCCACTAACTGAGCTGGTGTCTTACCATCAACTTGAATATTGAACTTATTATCTACTAATGTTGTTGATTTTACCCCATCCGGAAGTGGATCATACTCATCAGAGATAAAGTAAGCATGGTTATCTTCATTATTAGTAGGTGTTTGAATTTTAGTTGGGATGGCCCCTTCATTGATGGTCCCTTCCACTAAAATTGGGAAGTTAGGCTTAACATCAGAGAAGGCCGGAATAGTTCCTAGGTCAATAATGACGGCGGTACGACCCTGAGCCATTATAGTTTTTCAACGACTTCAACATTCTTAATCTTGCCCTGTCTGCTGCTAATTCTTCAGTCAGCACTCTTGAAAGGTCACCCCTTGAGGCAAGATATCAATGAACTTAGCATTGCGGTAAGCACGCGCTGGCGATACTACGAAATTAGAGAAGACCAGACGGTATACCACTTGCTCACCTAGCGTACCTGTTTGGTTAACTTTAGTGGTCTTGTTGAATTGTACGGTTTCTTCCAATGCTATCAGCCATCATCCGGGCGTGATGCAGCTCAACTGTCTAGGTTTGACTTCTGAGCCGTCTTCCGTCTCCAAGGCGACATCTAGAGTAGCTGTTGTTATAGAACTTATTCTCTGTCAGAGCTTAGTATTATAAGGATCTAAGAGACGAGTCCGGTATTGCAAAAGGCAAAACCTGTGGTTGGCATGTGTTTCTGACCTAGCAGGCTGACTTTAATCCGAATCCCTTGTATTTACGGGTAGCAGCACAGCTTCAGTATCTTCAATTTCGCCCACTTTGAACCTTGGCTACCTGTTCTTGGACTTGGGCCCAAGCCTGGGAATCAATATTCTCAATGGAACGTTTTGTTCGAGATAGGGTGTCTATATAGGTCTCACTGCCATCTTCAGCCCAACCCGCATAAAATGTTCTAGTGGGATGCTCAGAGTCCCATCACGGTCAAGCTATATGGAGTACATACGTGCATCTAATTGAGTATCTTCCATTACTAGTTGCGACACAGGCAGAGCGATGTATTCCGGAAGGCTAAAGCTCCGAAAGCTTCCACCATGGTTAGCCTGAGGTCGCAAGCTGAAGTCCGACCACATTATTGGCAATCTTCCGGAACATACCGGCAGGGAACCAACTCACTGGTCAAGGGTGAAAGGTACATCGTCTGTCAAGACAGTAGCGGGTTCTGACGGCCCTTTTTGGTAAGGGGTCATGGTCAATTCTACATTATTACTGTGGACGATTTGCTTATTACCATTTTTAAACTTGGCATTAGGGAATGACAAGCGTAGACGAACATTCCGTAAGGTTGTCTCTGCCCCACCAGAAGCTGGATCTGGGTTGGTTACAGTATAAGAAACCGTCCCATCACCATTGTTGGTCCAACCTGGGTTTTTGGCCGGATCGAAGGTAGCTGTCAGCGTTTGACCACCGACGCCCTCATAGGTAGGCAAGGTATCCTTGATGACAATGGTCTCATAGGAGCGGTAGGTCTGATTAGCCCGATACTCTTGGATAGTTTGGTTGGTAATACCTTGAGGTGATAGGAAGAAATAGAATGGCACGTCAGAGGCTTTATCATTGAGATAGTCTCCCCCATCAGTTTCCCCACCATAGATATCTTGTTGGACGAACATATCCAAGGTATTAGCTTTAACTAACTTCTGGAGTTGCGGTTTATCTGCTTTGACATTAAAGGTCAAGTCAGAGGATGGGCCCGCAACCACTCGACGGTCTGCTTGACGAACGGCTACTCGCGGTTGGACGCTATAACCATCTGGCGTCAGGCGATCCTTAAACTTAATACTGAAGGGGAAAGAACCTGATGTAGTTCGCTCAATATTATTAAGCGCAACTGTTAACACATAGTTCTCACCATCTTGAGTTAAGACCCCTGCTTCTTTGGCGATACCACCTGCAGTCGCTGCCATTGTTTCAACATACTTGGCTGGTACGCGAATCTCAACAAAGGCTCCCTCTAAGGTATCATTGAGTCCTGATCCATCGACTGATACTTCCCCAACGTGGGAACTGGTCGTGTACTTAGCATCAGTCCCTGTGTTGTTGTTAAGGGTCATTTTCAAGACACCGTTAACTTCCGCAGAACGCAATTTTGTAGAACCTGACTCACTGCTAGATTCCTGACTGGATTCTTCCTGAGCTGGAACTGCAGGTTCTTGCTTGTCTGGCGCTGGAGTTGGAGTCACCTCCTCCACTTTGCTTTCTTCTGAGTTTGCTGGAGCTACGATGGGGGTCGTAGTGCTATCCTCAGTGCTTACTTCTTGTGCATAAGTAACTACTGTTGGAAAAAGGATTAAGTCCCTATAATTGTGTAAAAAGAAAAAGCCAGGTAATCTCTGGTACAATGTAGTTGTCGGAAAACAGTGAAAAGGAGATTACCATGACTTACCTTAATATTAACCTAAAACTTGAAGAATTAACAGAGGCAGTTTTAAACAGTGACATGAACACGCTCACTGAAGTCGCCGGCTATTACCGTCTTTAATGCCTACATGGAAGAAGAACGCCACCAGTTCATCCAAGCCGCTCCCCATGAACGCTCCGACCGCATGCCAAGACTATCGCAACGGCTACTATGAACGCTAATGGACACTATCCATCGGTACCCTTAAATTACAAGTCCCACGTACGCGCTCTGGCAGTTCAAAACCGAGCTCTTTGAACGTTATCAACGCAACGAACAGGCCTTCCTGCTCTCCATGATGGAAATGGTGGTTACTCGGGGTCTCTACACGCAAAGTCACCAAAATCGTGCAAGAATTGTGTGGCGAGACGTTTTCAAGTCCTTTTGTGTCAGATGTCATGAAGCGGTTGGATCCTGAGATTGAAGCCTTCAAAAATCGGACACTGACCCACAGCCACTTCCGTTATCTCTACCTCGATGCCCCTTTACATTAAGGTGCGCGAAGAGGGTCAGTGGTGTCCAAGGCGGTCTCACCTAGCTCATAAAGGGTCAACGAGGCCAACAAGCGCGAAATCATCGGCTTTTGGGTGTCAGAAGAAGAAAGCAAAGAGGCTTGGCTGACCTTCCTTCAATCCCTACGCGCCCGTGGTTTGAGCCAGCCTACTCTGATTATTTCAGACGCTCATTCCGGACTTAGAGCCGCTATCCGAAAGACTGTTTTGTTGGGGTGCCCGGCAACGTTGCGTCTTTCATTTTTGTCTAACATTATCGAGACCATCCCCAGAAAGGGAGTCCCAGAGGCGCGGCTAAGTTGAAGGCCATTTTCAAGCGCCCACCGCTGAACATGCACGGCGACTTAAGGAAGCTTTTGAGGCCTCTGTCGCGGACAATCCTCGTTATCAGAAGGCCTTAAAGGTTTTAGACGAGGGATTTGAAGATGCCGTTCAGTTTATGATGGAGCCTGAGATTTATCATCCCAACTTACGGACTACCAACTCTGTTGAACGTTTTAAACCGTGAAATCAGACGGCAGGGATAAGGTCATTGGCGTCTCATCCTAACGTCGCTTCTGCTGAGCGATTAATTGGCGCCATCCTCATTGATTTAAACTGATGCTTGGCAGGCTAACGCGCCCCTTCCTTGTCAACTTCACCAAACGCAAATAAGCTATAGGACAGCCTACATATTTTTACACAGGATTTTGGACTTGACTGGAAAAAGCGCGCCTAAAACTAAGAGGACTACTGCCATCAGTTGGTAAAACTTACGCATGAACTGACTTGTCAATTTCATTAAATCCTTCCTTTCTTCTCAGAATCATTACGAACAAAAATTCTATCGACAACTCATTATACACCATCATAACGGCATTTCCAATAGCTTATATTAAAATTCCAAAAGCAATATTCGCTACTAATTTTGGTGAATTGTTATGATATTGTGACGATAGTAATAGTATGGACAAGTGCATCGTGAATTAGTACCACATACTCACTGTTTTTCTTGTTATTTTTTCTCTTATAGTTCCCAATAAAAGCAAGAAACATAGCAATTATCCATACAAATAATGCTCATTAAAAACGGGGCTAGTCGCCCCGCAATTTTTCTTAAATTATTTGTGTAAGGACGGTCAGTACCGCATCAAAAGCGTTCTGAGCAGACTAGTGCCAGGCTATCCTCGAAGAGTTGAGGGGCCTGGGCGCCAACATGATCTGAGATGCCCTGAATGTTGAGGACCCGGCAAGCTGAACTGCTAGGGACCTGAGCTAGGCAGACTTTCCATATCAGAAGCTAGGAGGCCTGGTTGCTGTTCCAGGATTTCCGCCACCCTCTGAGGATCGCTCATAAAAGAATCTGACGTCGCAATGGTGCCCACATGAACCTGATAGACTTGCCTGCCCCTTGAAATGAGCCGAAGATTGCCAGATAGTCAGTCATGACCGGGTAATAGGTCGCATTTGTGGCACCTGCCCTCAAGCGTAATTGAAGCCTGTGTATCTACATCACTATAAACGAAACGGTCACTATGACTCACGTCACCTAAGGCCACGCTTGGCTCAGCAACCCGTCGACCCAGTATTGATGACTAGGTCTGGCCCTACTTGGCTTAAGAGCCAGGCGCTGCAGGCTAAAGATTATTTTACCAATGCCAGACTCTACTAAGTAGAGTCGCTAATCCCAGTCCCTTCAGGTGGGTTGACCGCTTCTATGCGAGTCTTAGCCTGTTCAAAGACTAGTCGCTGGGCTCTAAAATGTTGGAGGAAAGGTGCCAACTCTTCCTGCATGGGTCACATGATGGCTACTTTCATTATTCAGCTTCCTTCCAGACATCTTTTAATGTCTTTTTCACTTCTACCTTGGTACCCTCGAATTTTCCTTGATGAATTCTTGACCTTAGGGCGTGTGATAGAGTTCCACTAGTTTACGTAGATTCTCGTCTTTTTCAGTACCTTTTCTTGACGGCGATCACGTTAATGCGTGACTTGTTGAGTCGTTGATTTCTTCCTTGTAGATGGCATCCTTGAGAACGTTGAGGCCGCTTTCCAAAGCAATGGTGTCACTGATAATGGAGAGGTCCACATCGTCTAAGACACGAACCGCTGTGGTGTCATCAATTAACTTAAATCTAGCTTCTAGGGTTTTCGATGACATCATCGGGTGTCCCACGCCATCATCAAAGTCAGGTTTGAGCTTGATCAGACCAAGAGACTCTAGCAGCGCAAAGCTCGTGTCGTGTTGATCGGGTTATCGGCAAGGCCACCACAGCCCTTCCTGACTTCCTCAATCTTCTTGTATTTCTTAGAATAAACCCCATTGGCTCGATATAGGTGGTCCCAATCGGTACCAAAGCATTGTCGGATTCCTTATTGAAGGCGTCTAAGCAGCCCAAAGATTGGAAGGCATTGCATCCACGATACCATCCGCTACAGACTTGTTAAGTGGCAGTCCCCATCAATTTCTTTGACTCAATCTCTAGACCTGCTTTTCTTAGCTTCTTCTGACTCAGCAATGAACTTCCAGACATCGTAGTCAGAGCCAATACTGCTGACCGTGACCTTAGTCGCAAAGAGATGCAGGCAGGGCCGCGCCAAATAAGCTAAGGGCAGCGAGTGTAGTAAGGGTAACTTTCTTGGCAAAACTTTTAATGGACATATGTGATTCTCCTTTGATGGCTGATTTTTGACGGGAGAAGACAAAAAAAGCCCGTCCTCCCCTAGGGAAAAGGACGAGCGTCACTCGTGGTACCACCTTCATTCACCCCTGCCGTCACCGACAAGGCTCTGCATGAGTCCGCTAGGACTCTGCCATGGTAACGGGTGCCCCCGTGCGCTAGTTTAACCCAAGCGCCCACTCTGAGACCATTTGCAAGGAGATCCTAGGCTTGCTTCCACCCGATACAAGCTCTCTAGACAAGGATTCATCCCTACTCTTCTCTTCAACGTGTTTCCTATGTTTTCACTATACCTAAGTCCCAAGCCAGGGTCAAGCTATGCTGTTAGACGAAAAATCTAGCATGTGTTATAGGAAAAATTATAACCGATCCATAACCAAAACAAGCACCCCCACTTGGCCAAGGGGTGCTTGTCAATCTTTATCTAGTTAGGTCCTAGAAGAGTTCCTTTATGAAGGCAATGGTTTCTTCCAAGGTTGGGGTGAATGGATTACCCGGTGCGCAGGCATCAATCATGGCATTCTTGGATAGATATTCGAAGTCAAGTCTTTTTCTCAATACCTAGTTCGGTTAACTTTAGGAATCCCCACTGTTTCAGACAATTTTTCGATTTTCGCTACTGGCATAATCCGCACTACTCTTTGGTCTGACTTGCTTCAACTTGTAAACCCTAAAAGCTGGCCACATCACGGAGGCACCGGTACGCGCTTAGCATTTTCACGTTCGATTACTGGTAATAACATGGCACAGCAAACACCGTGTGGTAAATGATAACTGCCCTCTAGTTGATGAGCCATTGAGTGGACATAACCTCAAACCGGCGTTGTTGAAGGCCATACCACCAAGAAGATAGCGTTAACCATGCCTTCACGGGCTTCGATATCATGTCCATCCTTCACTGCTCGTGGCAAGAATTCCTTAATCAATTCGATTGCCCCGATTGAGAGTTTCTTGGTGACGCCATAAGCACCCGGTGTTACCAAGGCTTCTACCGAGTGAGTCAAGGCATCCATACCAGTTGCAGCTGTTAGAGCCGCTGGTTTAGATACCATTAATTCAGGGTCGTTAACAGAGATCAGCGCCAAACTATTCTTGTCAACCATGACCATTTTAACCTTACGTTCTTCGTCGGTATGACATAGTTAATGGTACTTCAGCAGAAGTCCCGACCGTTGTGTTGATCGCCACAACTGCCAAACCTTTCTTAGCTGATTTGTGCAAGCTCGTAGTCTTGAGGCTTGCCACCATTGGTTGCCATAACCGAGATACAGCTCGTCGTGTCTTGCGGTGAACCACCACCGAGTGAAATAATGAAGTCGCAATTGTTTTCTTGCAAGGCCTTGAGACCATCCAAGACATTCTTACATGAAGGGTTAGGATCGACATCTGAGAAGACGACATAGTCGATGCCTTCTGCATCTAAAGGTTTAGTCACCTTAGGTAAGATATCGCTAGAAGCAATGAAGGTATCCATCACTAAGAGAGCTTTTTGCAGCCTAATTCCTTGACGTAAGGACCAACTTCATTAATCACCCTTTACCGATTAAGTTAATAGTCGGTACATAAATGTTGACATAATTGTTCACCCTATTGCATTTTTGACGTATAGAGTACGCCTTTTTCAAATGATATTGCTCGTATAGGGCGGTCTCCCTGCTTTGGATCACGAGATAGCATCTTTGGCTTTGTTCATAGAAGGCAAACCGCTCAATTTCTTTTGATTTGATAGCCTTGGTCTTGAGTCTGACGGTCTCAGGATGGCCTTGATTCCTCCCAAATGACCGGAACCGTTGGGTCCCCTGGCACCATCCTGCATTAGACCTGCTTGGTAATCACTGTAAGGATCCAAAGGCAGGAGGGTCAGAATGGCATCCAAAAGTTCTGGGACCCTATGACCATCCGCGCGAATGACGCGCTCGCCCAAGCGATGAGCCGGGAAGTTGGCGTCCGTAATGACTACATCTGTCCCCATGACCCATTTCCATCAAATATTTGACTAAGTCTGGACTCAAAATAGTTGGTATATGTTTAAGCATTTATTGACCACCTTTTCGTCAATTCCAGGTAGCGAGCATAGATTTGATCACGATTAGGCAAGTCCGCTACCTCATAATCATGTGTTGTTTCACTGTTTTTAATTAAGGTTTGGGCCTCATGGCGGGTCTTAATCTCACCCAAGGTCAAGAGTTGAGCTAAGATATTGCCCAAGGCACTGCCCTCAATTGGCCCCGTCCGGACAGGACGCCCGGAAAAGTTAGCCGTTAACTGGCAGAGCAAGCGATTTTGAATCCCGCCGCCCACCATATGAATGGCGTCGATGCTTTGGCCAGTCAGTTGCTCCAACTGATCCAAGGTCTGCTGATACAAGGGCCAAACTTTCTAAGACTACTCTGACCACATGTCCTTGGTTTGAGGAACTGCTTGGTTGGTCAGACGACAACGTTCTTAATCTTAGCTTCCATATCATGAGGCGAAGCGAAAAATCGCATCATTTGGATTAATCCAGGTTTGGTTGTCTGTCACTGCTTGAGCCAATTCTGCCATTTGAGCGAAGGACAATTCCTCACCCTGCAAGCGCCAATCACGTTGGAGTTCTTGCAGAATCCACTAGCCAGTGGTGTTCTTAAGCAGACGATAACGTCCGTCGAAGCGAACCTTCATTGGTTGAGCCCGACCTTTATAAGCAGCCCTACTCAAGACCGGTTGATCCGACTCAAGCCTACTACAAGGACCAGGTCCCGCAAGAGATAAAGGCTGTTGGTTGGTCGCTTTGCATAAGGAATAGCCGGGACAGCCGCTGCTAGGTCATGGCTCGCCCCTGCGATTACGTCAAAAGGCTCAATCTTGAGCTCTTGAGTAATGCGTGAGGACAATTGGCGCAAGATGCGCCTGCCTTTGGTCACTTGCCCTGAACCAGTCTTTTGGAATCCCCTAAGCTGTCTAAGACCTGTCTTCAAAACTACCGGGTGACTGATGATAATAAACCTGAGAGTGCTAGTAACGTATATCTCGCTGCCGCTACCCCACAGAGGAGATAGTTAATCAACCGCATAAAGAGGACCTTTTGGGCGACGGTTTGAGATGTGGTTTTCCCGCAAGTCTGCATAGAGTTGGAGGACCGAGTTAATGGTCGCCGGCTACCCCCGTCAAGTCAAAGAGCTTTTTCTGGCGCCATGGTTTGATAGAAGTCTGCTCATAGGAACCCATGCGATATCACGATAGCAGTGTGGCAGGTAAATCATATCTCCCTGCTCTGATCCAAGTAGGCATAGTCGACACTCCAAGTATCCACTCGAACAGAACGAATAGGAATGTCATCAACTTGGGTCGCCTTCTTTGATGCCGCGTTTGATTTCGCTTTTGTAAGTGTAAAATATTCCAGCTAAGCCATCATTGAGGCTGACCGGTTCGTTAGCGAACCGGTGCACCTCAGTGAGTTGAGGTCTGTCCATCATAAATGGCTTACATTACGCGACTCTGAGCTCGCCCCCGCAGGTCACATGGCCAAAAAGTTTCATGCGCGTCATGGCATTCGCCTCACTCAGAGTTTACATGGTTTTCTTATTCATATAAGAGGGCTTGATTTCATCAGAGTCGATGTTCTTAGCGTCATACCACTTGGACCCAGTATCCACGTCTTTTTACTTTACCTTGAGCCGCTTCAACCGCTAATTTCACTGCTTGGTAACCGATTTGATTGGGTCTTGGGTAACAGAACCAACGAAGATACTCTTTTACGGATAGCATCTTGTTGGAGGGCCCCAGAGTCAAAACCAACTGCTAAAATCTTGTCTGCCCCTCAATTTAGATTCAGAGAACCCACTGTTAGCGTTGATGATGGCCTTAGTCATGAATTCGTTAGAACCGTAGATCGCAATAGTGTCTTTCTTTTCTAAGACAGTAGAGGCTTTCGTCTTACACACCAAGATCATCTACTTGAGCAGGCACGCGCACTTCGATAATGACTTTTAGTATCTGCTTCTGCCACATTGTTCTTGAACTTGTCGTGACCCACAACGCTACTTTAACGCCCTTCTTCTCAAAGAGTTCGACCATCTTGTCGATGAAACCAGAAGTACGTTGAGTGATAGAGAGTGAGTTGGCTTTTGAGAGATAACCCTAACATGAACTGGTTTGTCTTTGACCTTACCTTTCTAACATTGGGAAGAGGTGTTCAGTCGCATTCCACCTGCTGCAGGTGGTTGTCAGTTGAAGCAGTTGCCTTAATCGCCTCTTCTGGTGCCCCTAGAACCCCAGAGTCAAACCCAATGATTGGAATGTTTTTGCTGAGCGCCATGTTGATAGCATCTAATTCAGCTTCTGTATCTCAAAGTCGCTAAAGCAATGGCTTTAGGTTCTTGTTAATGGCGTTGTTCAATTGTTCCAATTGTTCTGCAATCGCTGTTTGCGTTTTCAGGCCCAACGAAGTTGATCTTAGCACCTAATTGCCAGCGCCTTTTTCAGCCCCTTTGTTAACAGCTTTCCAGAAGTCATGTTGGAAAACCTTTATGATAATCTTCTACGCGGGTTTCTTCAGCATGCTACGAAACCAGTGCTAGAAACGCCCCCTAAGGTTAATATAGGATGCAGTCTAATAGTAAGTTTAAATGACTTTTTCATAATAGGTTGCTCTGTGTGTGTGTATTTTTAGAGTGGTGACCCATGACCTCAATCCCTCATAACGACTAGGCCATAGCCATCTGACCCTTGATCCTATTTTTCTTGTTTTTGACGAATCAAGATATCGGAGTAGACTGCGATAATCACGACGAAACCAGTAATGAATAATTGGTAGTGGTTGTAAGTCGATGTATGGCAAACCAATCTTGAGGACTGACATAATGAAGACCCCAATACTGGTCCCAAGTACTGACCCGACCTCACCGGCCAAGGAAGTACCCCGACCACAACACCGGCGATGGCATCAAGTTCCATCCCGTTCCGGTACCGGTAAGATAGTAGAATAAGTCGTCATAGGGCAATCCCCTGCTAGACCTGCGAAGAGACCACTGATGACATAGCTCATGGCTTCCCTATTTAATGACGTTAACCCCAGATAAGCGGGTTAGCCTTGTTAGACCCGATGGCGAAGATATAACGCCCAATCTTAGTCTTATTAAGGACAATGGTCAGATGATGGCGATGATAATGAGGACAATCAAACCAGTTGGGAAGTTTTTCTGTCTGAACAAGTCCTTGTACCACCTTCGCCTGTACCTCGTAATGGGAAGGTCACACCTGAACGTTGGAGACGATGGAAGAAAGCCCCCGTGAAATCATCATGGTACCTATAGGTCGCAATAAATGGTGGCAAACCGAATTTGGCAATCAGAATCCGTTAAATAAACCGAATACACCCTCTATCACTAAGATTTGCCAAAGTGAAAGCCAGAGTGGCACTTAGTTTGAGTATGAAGGACCCCACCAATAATGGTTGAGCACATCATCACCGTCCCAATTGATAAGTCAATCCCTGAGGTAATGATAACGAAGGTTACCCCAATGGCTAGGAACCCTAATGTAGTAAGATGGCATCTAAGATGCTGACCGCTGTATCAAAAAGAGCGGAAGGATTCAGTGAAATTGCGAAGAAGCCAAAGATGACAATCAGGGCAATCAGCGCAATCAGCTTTTTGTAAGCCGACTGTTTTTCTAATTTCATCCATAAGGACTGTTGATCTTTCATGCTTATACACCTCTATCTCGTTAGTCTCAGCGGTCAGTCGCCAAGGCCAGAATCCGTTCTTGCCGTTTGCCTGATGTCAGAGCTCACCGGTTTTTCTGCCTTCACACATAACAACAATTCGGTCACCATCCGCAAAACTCGGTTAATTCTGAAGAAATCATAATGATGGATTTGCCTTGGGCAACCAAATCATTCATGAGACGCGTAGATTTCACTTTAGCCCCGACGTCAATCCCACGGTTGGTTCGTCGAAGATCAGGATGTCACTGTTCTGTTCCAACCACTTAGCGATGACGACTTTTTTGTTGGTTCCCCCGGATAGGTTGCGAACCGACTCGCTTGGAGGATGGTCTTGGTCTAAGGGAAGCGACGAGTGTCGCTAGCTTTGACGATTTCCATCGTTGATTAAGCCTGAGTGAATGTAGGCATCTAGGTTAGTCATGACCGTATTATTAGCGATGATCATATCCACGATACAGCCATAACGCTTGCGTGTCTTCAGATAGATAACCAATCCCATTAGCGATGGCATCTTGTGGTGACTTGATGGTTACTCCTTGCCCTTGATGCGAATGGTACTGCTGTCTTTTGGTCTGCACCCAAGAGCAACCGCACATTTCTGGTACGCCCTGCTCCCCATGAGGCCAGAGTAGCCGAGAATTTCACCCTGTGTAACTTCGAAGCTGACGTCTTTGACACTGGAGCCACAGATTGGAGATGTTCTACTTCGAGCACCACTGGCGCATCCGGTGCCACCGTTGAGGCACATTTTTGATCTTCGGTAAATAGTCCGACCGACCATCATGGCGATAATTTTCATCTTTTGGTCGTGTCTTTGGTATTAATCGGTCCCGACATATTCCCCCGTCCCGCATGACGGTTACGTGCGGTCGGTAATCCGAGCGATTTCGTCCATCCGGTGGGAAATATAGATAATGCTGACGCTCTTTGGCCCGCAAATCATCAATAATGACGAAGAGCTCATTGATTTCAGATTCTGTCATAGGCAGCCTGTTGGTCTCGTCGAAGACAATGACCTTAGCTTCCATGGATAGGGCTCTGGCAATTTCAACCATTTGTCGCTACCGACGGTCAGGTTACCGACTTTCTCTGAGGGGTTAATGTCTCAGCTTCAAGAGGTCGAGAGTTCCTTGGCCTTCTTAATGCTAGCACCGTCGTCCAAGAAGATGTGATTCTTAACAGTTTCGACCGATGAAGATATTTCGCCACACTCAGGTGGTTCATCATATTCACATTCTTGGTGGACGATGACAATCCCGGCATCCATGGCATCAATAGGACGAGTGAAGGCAACTCTCTTACCTTGTAGAGAGATGGTGCTTCGTTGGCACGTACAACTCGGTCAAAACCTTCATGAGGGTGGACTCACTCAACATTTATCACCCATTAAGGCATGCACTTCTGCCGGTCTGTAAGTCGAAATCGACGCCCTTAAAAGCTGCCTTGACAGGGCCAAAGCTCTTGACGATGCCTTTCATTTCTAATATGACTGGATGACCCATGCAATTTCACCTACTTTTTGTTCCAATTTTTCTAACTTTCTTCTAGGGTCTTGATGGTCTGAGCTTGGCCAATCAGGATATCGGCGACTTGCACCAATCAAGTGGCTGTTCATAAAGTGATCTTGAGCATGAACGGCTAGAGGACTGACAGGCGCCGCCTGACCTTGAAGCTCTGCTTGAATCAGACCTCGTCTGAAGGTTATGCGCCCCAATATTGAGGGCTTTGGGCTTGAGTCAACAAGTCTTGACTAGCCGTCAGATCTCCTCTTAAGGTACTGAATGGCGTGCCAAGACTTGACCGGTGGCCTTAGAGGATTTGAGAATCAGTCACATCAAGGCTTGACTTGGGCTTGTTGCTTTGGACTTCTCACTCATGGCTGACGCCCATCAAGGTTTCGCCTGACGGAGCATCGCTCTCGTGCATTAATTGGAAGTCTGAATCTGAAATGACCCCTACAGGGACAGATAGATTAGCTTTAGCCTTTTCTTCTCAAGTAGGCTAATTGTAGGGCTGAGGAGTAAGACATCAATACTCTTGAGGTTGTTAATCCCGGTAATCCCAACTGAATAGAAAGAGTAGTCCAGTTGATCCTTGTGGATGGTTTCGTTGATGCGTTCAACCAACATAGAAGTGGTCAGCCCACCCACGCAGGCTAAGATAATCGTTTTGGTCATAGACCCTCTTTTCAAAAGCAAATGCTCAAGGGCTGGCTTGCAACCCGACTTTCGCTGACGCCAAGTGCTTAACTCACTTATGAATTGGGCCTACAGGGTTTGGGCAAGCGATAGTCCGTCGCCCAAATCTTCTGTACCGAAGAGACTCCAGTTCTTAGGACGGAAGATATCTTCTTCGCTACGTTATGCATGTTGACTGGAACCGTAACATGGATGCCAAGGTGATCAAGTCTGCCCCTCAATGTGGCCGTAAGAGACTCGCCCGTGGTTAGCCCCCAGTTATTCATGCGACATCATAGACAGAAGTGAAAGCACCCTTGCCGGTCAAGCGGTGCGAACCAAGTGGTTGGGCCACCTGGATCGGTCCGGGTTATCTGGTGTGGTGTACTTGGTCTGGCAATTCGGTGCGTAACCTTCCGCACCTGGAAGACTGGTCCTACGCTCCTTGAGGAGGTTGAGGGCGAACCATGGTCACTGGCATGCCACCCTTTAGTCAAGAAGCGAGTTGAGAGCCACCGCCACGGGAAGTATTCGCGGTTAGTCGGGAGTCTGTATTCGCCAACATGGCATCGACTTCGCTTTGTTCTAATTCCCAGAATGGCTTAATCACGGCTTGCCCATCACGACTTGCTTGGCTGTACCATCGAGAGTACATAGAGCCAGAGTTAATCAAATGAGGAAAACCATTCGTCGCATGACCTTCTATCTTATGACCGGTTACCCGTTCCTACTGCTTCAGGACTCCAGTAGGTCCGTACGTCAGCGAAGATTGTATGGCGTATTGGTCAAGAGATAGTTGAAGAGCATGGATACGCCGTTGAGGGCATCGATTTTCAGTGGCGAAAATATAAGGTTTACGGATACCGTTCCAGTCAACATTGCGTGTTAAGGAAGGTTTCCATGAAGTCCCCGTTAGGAAGTGGTCAGTCCATTGACGTTGACCTTTGGAAAACCCGACCACTAGGGCATGGTGGCTTCACTCGCCTTCTTCTTCAAAACCCTAGTTCTGCCAAGCGAGGGTTGCCTTTGCATGAGGTCGCGACCAATCATGAACATCTCAACAACGAATTCTATTGTTTCTGCTTTTTCTTCTGGTGAAAGAACTAAGTCTTGACGGTTGCGGTCCTGGCCTTCTTCGAGTGTTAGCTTCACCCAAGTCATGGCACGTCAAATTCTTCTGGATCATAGATACCACAGTCAATCCGACGGGTGAATTCAGTCATGTCGACCGATTCTATTACGCATACCCAAGTATTCTGGAAGAAGTTCAATGACGAGTAGACCATGCAATCCTCATGGAGACACTCCCCATTGACAGATAAGCTGTCGCGCATATGGCTCGGTTGCTAGTGTAACGTGCATAACGGAGAATCTCCTTAACGTCAGCAGGAATTTCAGTATCATCGGCTCTTGTATGTCGCATCCGTAAATACCGAAGGCTCGGGATCCCCTTGCGCATGAGAAGCTAAAACTGCGTAGCTAAGAAACAGCGCCCTGACGTTCAGTCCCGTTGAAGCTCCCAGATGGCATGTGGAATATCTGCAGACATATCCATGGTCTCACTCCCGTAGCTACTCACAGAAGGGGTCACGGTAAAGGTGTGCACAGACATTGATTTCTTGAAGAGTTCGGTGAAGCATCGCTTGGCACTCGTCCAATGGTTGAAGGTGAGATATACATTCCAACCGGTTGGCTGTCAGGATATTTCTGAGGTGTCAGCTGATCAACTCAGCCACACTTGGCCATGTTCATGGTTTTGGACTTCGAGGGATTCCTGCACGCCTATCGACGACCGTCAATTGTAGGGCGAATCCCAATACGTGGATGTTGACTCATGATTATTCCTCCAATTCTCTAACTGTTCCATCCGCATTGTATTTTTATAGCCCGGATGGCGTACGGTTACCTTTATAGTTAGCCCGCGCAGCGAAGAGTCGCCTAGGTTGGACGGGCGATTTCGTCTTCTTCAACTCTTTGGTTGGAGATTAAGAGACGTGCATGGAAGGTAGACTCAGCAACCAGTTCTAGTGTTTCTATGCGGTAGTAGCGGTGATGACGTCACCCCTACCGTTAAAAGCCCTGGTTTTTCTAAGAGCATGACATCATGTTCGGTAGGTATGGGGTGATGGCATCTGGCACCTCCATAGGTCGATGGCACACGAATGGTGTGATTGGAATAGAACCGATGACAATGGCTGATTCAATCAGTGAGTAGCTGTCTCAGCGGAATGTGAGCCAAGGCAAAGGCTGTAGCAATGGTGGATGGGCATACGACTGCTTTGACGTCAGTCACGCTCTTGGTAGCAACGAATGCATCTTAATCTCACTGGATGGACGATAGCCTTCATCTGGCTTCCAAAATCTCACCTTGCAAATTAAAGCTGACCTAGCTCTCGTGTAATAAAGCTCTTTACTCATGCCGTTGCTAGGTCGCGATAATCGTGTCGTCAGATGTTTGAACTGAGACATTCCTGTCGTTAGCTACTACCTAACCTAGTTGCCACATTTTGTGGCACATGTCACAAATTTGGTCTCTGACCAAACGTTCTTCTTTGGATTCATACAATCATCCCTTTCTAAGATAATGATACCTCGTTGTAAAATCGCTTATAATAGATGAAAGCGCTATTGCTAAATGGTCAAAATAATGCATAGTATAGTCGAAGTGTTCAAATCTGTTCATCAAGGAGGATACTGATGGTTTCTTTTGAACGGATGAGCCGTATTATGGATATTCTCGGCAAAAGAAAGTCATCTCCCACCACGCAACTTGAGTCACTCCGTCTACTGCTCCACTTCTACTCAGACGCGACTTGATTGCGCTCGAGCGCGACGGCAAGATTCTCCGCAGTCACGGGGAAGTTCGCCCTAGCCAACAGCAACAACATTGAGTACACCTATTCTGCGCGTGCTCATGAGGAACAAAGAAGTAAGGAAATTATCGCCGATATTGCCTCTACCTTATCACCGATAATCTCCATCTTCATCGACAGCTCTACCACTGCCGCCAGTCTCATCCCCATCTATCCCCCACCAGAATCTCGCTGTCATTACTAATGGGATTGAGTACAGGCGCCTACTCAAACAACTCTCGAAAAATGTCACCCTCTTCCCATCAGGTAGGCCATATCGACTCCTTTGGTACCAACTTCCGCCTTTGGGTGACTTTGCACCCAGTTCATCAATCAACTTTCATGCCGACTCGGCCTCTTTCTTCTCGTCGAGCTTGATCGCTATATCGCTTACGAGGCCAACCACAATCAGGCCATGATTAAACAGCAGATGATTGCTAATGCCGATACAGCCATCTTGCCGGCTGACCACTCCAAGTTCAATACCGTCCACTATTTCAAGCTCAGTAACTACTCTGCTCTGGATTACATTGTGACCGACCATACTCTCTATTGAGTCCTTCCAGACACAGTTGGGCTCTCACTGCGAAACTCCTCTGGGGCTCCTAAAGTCAAAAGCGCGTCTCTATGCGCGCTTTTTATCTTAGAAATAATTATTAAACTTAATTTGTCTTTTCCTCATATTGAAAAGTCACTTTTCTCCACTTACTTATAAGTTAAAAGCGTCGACTTTCAAATTCAGACGACCACAAGGTAAGCCACTGCTGAGCATGACACCATATTAGAGGCTAGATAGTCTCAGCCTCTCTGGTCTTTTGATTTACTTAGTTTGTGACTTTTTACGGACGGAAATGTCACCTCAAAACGAGCGCTCCCTACTGACTGACTCAAGACTTGGTCAGGGCTCTACGTCGGTCGGCAATGGCTTTGACCAGGAGAGGTCGAGACCGGCGCCACTTGAGGCCGACTTAGTACGGGCTCGATCCACCTGATAGAATCGTTGCCAAATGTGCGCCTGCTCTCCCTCTGCAATGCCTGGGCCATCGTCAGCAATCGACAGGATTACCCACTCTTCCTGATTAGCCGTCAAGCTAAGACTGACCTGACTTTGGGCGAACTTGAGGGCGTTGCTGAGCAGATTATCCACCAGTCAGACTCTAAGAGGACTTCATCAGCCTCAACCTGCAAGTTAGGCGCAAGGTCATAGGCAAGCTCTTTGCCTGCTGCTTGAGCTAAGGTCTGGTCATCTTCCTGACGCTTAGCCAAGAATTCGCTAAGATTAAGTGGCTCCAAAGCTAAGCTGTCCTGGCCTTCTAGCTTGGACAATTCTAAAATCTGATTAATTAAATCCTTCATACGGAGCGCCTGGCGTTGAATGGTGGCGTGCGATTCCTGAGCTTCAGCCAAAGAATCTGCATAGCGCAGGCCATATTCGCTTTCTGATAGAATGACCGTGACGGGTGTCCGTAAATCATGGGAGACATCATGGCTGAACTGCTTCTCACGCTGGAAGGAAGTTTCCACTGTCTCCAGCATGCCATTCATGGTCTGGGCCAAGAAGTAGAGTTCATCTTGGGGCCCTTTTAGGGGAATTCTTTGGGACAAATCCCCACTGGTCTGAATAGCAAGAGCTGTTTGGTCCAAGACCTTGATAGGTTTTAGGGCCCGCTTTAAGACCCAGTAGCCCCCTAGCACCATTAGGACCAGTAGGACTGGCCCGGCAATGGCCAAAACTTTAAGTAGATTGTTGAGCTCCCGACTGGAAGCACTGAGGGCAATGACCCCACGCACCCATCCCTGGCCATTCTCTAGAGGTAGGTCATAGTAGAGAAAGGACTGGTCCCCCTCCTGGTAGCTTGATACTGCCCAACATTCTGGGCAAAGTCCCACTGAAGAAGCCGGGCAAAGTGCTGGCGACTGACATTCTGCTGATTGATAATAGGCCAGGGTGACCCCTTGCTCGAAAGAATGGCGATCCATCTCATGGGTGACCAGCCTCCTGACCCTGTGGCGAGTCAGCGTGACGGCTAGCCATTTGGACCACTTCAACCAAGCTTTCCTTGCGATCGGCATCCACAAAGCGGGCTGAAATCCATAGGGTAGCCCCAAACATGGCCAAGAGCATGATGACCATAAAGCCCGTATACCAAATAGTCACACGACTGGCAATGCTAGTTAGAAATTGCTTGAAGCGATGGCACCACATAGCCTAACCCCCGTTTGGTTTGAATCAGTGAGGGGTGCCCCTCGCTATCGAGTTTACGTCGAATATTTTTGATGAGGACATCAATGGTATTAGATTCTGCCTCCTGCTCATAATCCCAGACATGATGGCGAATCTGCTCCCGTGATAGTACTTGGTTCTGGTTGCGGACCAAGTACTCCAAAACTTCATATTCCTTGGCCGTTAAGTTAAGGGGCTGACCATCCTTGAGGACACGTTTTTGGGAAAGAATTAAACGAACAGGTCCAATTTTCACTTGATCACTTAGGATATGACGTTGTGCCTGGCGCAGTAGAACCCGCAGGCGAGCTAGCTACTGTCAAATTCAAAGGGCTTGACCATATAATCGTCTGCGCCCAAATCCAAGCCCCTGAATCTTATCCGTGACAGCATCCCGGGCTGTTAACAAGAGAACAGGAACTGGGATTTTCTTGTGATCTGATGCGCTCTAGAAACTCAAAACCGTCCACGTGTGGCATCATGATATCTAAAATAATGAGGTCGTAGTAGCTACCGCCAAAAATCCAAGGCTTCTTGCCCATCAAAAGTCAGAGTCCACACTATATTGTTGCTTCTTAAGCAACTTAGTTAGACTGGCATTCAGGTCACGTTCGTCTTCCACTAGCAGTAATTTCATATGATCACCTCTTCTCATCAAATTGCATTGTATCAACATTTCTACACAAAGGCAAATCAGGGCACCCAAAGGCGCCCTGATGTGGGGGAATGGCAGGCTCTACAAGTGGCAGCTTGATTGAGTATGCCACCTGCCTGCTTACTGGCTACCTATTGTGACACGACAGTAGCCAGTAAGCAATAAGTAGCTTAGCCATCCTAACTTAGTTAAGTCGGCTAGCGCTTGTTGGATTCAGCAGGTGCTCCAGGCTGTCCTTGTGGGCCACCTTCTTGCTTATCAGGAACTTGACCAGAGCCAGGGCCTGTTTGATTTTGGTTAGGCCCTTGATGCTGGCCACGATCGCCCTCTTGGCCAGGACCTTGCCCTTGACCCTCTTGATGGTCAGCTGGCCCATGATGACCCTCTTCTTGGGCTTCCACTTCTGTCACTGCTGCCGTTTCACCATCAACGGTCACTTGTTTGAAAGTTTGGGTTGCTTTCCAAGGTGACGGTGTAAGTAGCTGCCTTATCTTGTTCATGATTTGGTGTAAGCTCAATATCATAGACCTTAGCATCCGGCATACTTTGCTAAGACAGCATCTAAGGCAGCTTGCGCTGACGCACTGGTGCCTTAAATTCTGGCTTAACCGCCTGACCTTGATCCTGAGACCCTTCTTGACCTGGGTGCCGGTTTTTGGCCTTGATCTGGGCTTTGATTTTGATTTGGCACCTGACCTTGAGCGGGAGCTTGGTCTTGGCCTGGACCTTTATCTGGGCCTTTGTCTTGGCCTTGCCCAGAAGCTTGGTATTGGCCCGGACCATGATCATGACCAGGCCCATGGTCTTGATTTCCACCTTGGCCTTGGCGATCGTGACTAGGACCTTGCTCCTGATTCGTCTCTTCTTCTGTCACTTTGCCTGATTGGGCATCTACAAAGACAAAACGAAAATCCTTATCTGCCTTGACGACAACGGAATAGGCAGGTTGATCACCTTGGTCATACAAGCTAGCGCCTAAGACTTGTCCATTAGGCACTTGAGTCGCAGCCTTCTCCAAAGCTTGCTTCATGGTGACATTAATTTGAACATTCTGAGCAGTCTGCCCTTCTTTCTTTTCCTGACCTTGTCCATGTCCGCCAGGACCATGCTCATGCCCTGGATGCTGGCCACCCGGGCCTCGGTCCTGGCCTTGGCAATGGTCGCCTGCTTGCTGTCTTGGCCCTTCTTGGCCTTGCCCTTTATCAGGGGCGGCCTGATAGGTCTTAGACTGGGAGGCTTGATTGGACTGGCCAGCCTCACCTGCAAAGACGCTCAGTGTCGGTAGGGCTGCACTGGCTGCCAGGGATGCGGCTAGGGCACCGCTTAAGAGAATATGTTTAGATACTTTCATGTTATTGACTCCTTTAGCTTCTATAATTTTCAGGCAAGTAGGGGTTGCTTACCTGATAAACTTAGTCTAAGGGGCAAAAATGAATGAAAGATGAATGAATTATCGTTGAGGAAAAAATTTTTCCTACTATCTCTGCATAAGAAAAAGCGTCCCATAAGGGACGCTTGAAAACTTTCACCCAGCATGGCAACGACCTACTCTCACAGGACCAAAGGTCCAACTACCATCGGCGCTAAGAAGCTTAACTGCTGTGTTCGGAATGGGAACAGGTGTGTCCTTCTTGCCATTATCACCACACTTGGGTGTTGTCTTATTTGAGTGCTTGCACACTCAAAACTGAATAACCTCAAACCTAACCTCAAATCTTGTGGTTAAGACCTCGACCGATTAGTACTAGTCCGCTCCATGGATCACTCCACTTCCACTTCTAGCCTATCTACCTGATCGTCTCTCAGGGGTCTTACTTCTTTCGAATGGGAAATCTCATCTTGAAGCTGGCTTCACGCTTAGATGCTTTCAGCGCTTATCCATCCCGCACATAGCTACCCAGCGATGCCCTTGGCAGAACAACTGGTACACCAGCGGTGCGTCCATCCCGGTCCTCTCGTACTAAGGATAGCTCTTCTCAAATTTCCTACGCCCGCGACGGATAGGGACCGAACTGTCTCACGACGTTCTGAACCCAGCTCGCGTACCGCTTTAATGGGCGAACAGCCCAACCCTTGGGACCGACTTCAGCCCCAGGATGCGATGAGCCGACATCGAGGTGCCAAACCTCCCCGTCGATGTGAACTCTTGGGGGAGATAAGCCTGTTATCCCCAGGGTAGCTTTTATCCGTTGAGCGATGGCCCTTCCATACGGTACCACCGGATCACTAAGCCCGACTTTCGTCCCTGCTCGACTTGTAGGTCTCGCAGTCAAGCTCCCTTCTGCCTTTTACACTCTACGAATGATTTCCAACCATTCTGAGGGAACCTTTGAGGCGCCTCCGTTACTCTTTTAGGGAGGCGACCGCCCCAGTCAAACTGCCCACCTGACACTGTCTCCCGTGCTGTTACACGTGGGTTAGAGGGTCCGCATCACAAGGGTAGTATCCCACCAGCGCCTCCATGTAGACTGGCGTCCACACTTCTTCAGCTCCCTACCTCATCCTGTACATGCCATACAAACACTCAATATCAAGCTACAGTAAAGCTCCATGGGGTCTTTTCCGTCCTGTCGCGGGTAACCTGCATCTTCACAGGTACTATAATTTCACCGAGTCTCTCGTTGAGACAGTGCCCAGATCGTTACGCCTTTTCGTGCGGGTCGGAACTTACCCGACAAGGAATTTCGCTACCTTAGGACCGTTATAGTTACGGCCGCCGTTTACTGGGGCTTCATCGTACCTTCGGATTTCTCTAAGCACTCCTCTTAACCTTCCAGCACCGGGCAGGCGTCAGCCCCTATACGTCATCTTTCGATTTTGCAGAGACCTGTGTTTTTGATAAACAGTCGCCTGGGCCTATTCACTGCGGCTGACATTTCTGTCAGCACCCCTCTCCCGAAGTTACGGGGTCATTTTGCCGAGTTCCTTAACGAGAGTTCTCTCGCTCACCTTAGTGTTCTCCACTTGACTACCTGTGTCGGTTTGCGGTACGGGTTGTTAACAACTCACTA